>Ga0207641_10005414_pt1 | contig 10900 bp, 5 predicted proteins | sample KBSSwiS62_FD_184306 | JGI IMG/M metagenome (GOLD analysis project Ga0207641, IMG submission 184306) | Switchgrass rhizosphere microbial communities from Kellogg Biological Station, Michigan, USA - KBS Switchgrass S6-2 (SPAdes) (version 2) | ecosystem: Host-associated > Plants > Roots >... | reverse complement strand
CTCCGGTGCCCGGACCCGCCGGCACGGTAGGGCTCGAACTCGGCAGCACGGTGCTGGTGGGTCCGGGCACCGGAGTGGTGGCCCAGTCGCTTGGCGTCGCCGAGCTGGTCGGCTGTTCGGTCGGTGGCTCGCTGGGGGCTCCCGATGCCGTGTGACTCCCGCTTCGCCGGTGCAGGCACGGCGGCCCGGCGTTCGAGGCGCAGTGGAACCACGCCACGTAGGAGCCGTGAATCCTGCGCCGCGCGACCGGTGCGCCGTCGGGCCCCCTGGCGTGCAGGACGAACCCGTAGGCCCCTATGTTCGTCGCGACGACGGGCACCTGGGAGTCGGTCCCGCCGCCCTGGTCCCATGCCTGGACGGTCAACTGGTCCGGCTTCGCGTTCAGGCCCGGCGCCACGGTGCACGAGCCGTCCGTAGACGTGATGCAGGTGAAGTCGCCCACGAGTGACGCGTTCACCGGCATCGGAGTCGCGGAGAGTTCACCGGTCCGGCTCAGCCCGATGCCCACCCCCAAGGCGACGACAGCCAGAATGCCGACTGAAGTGAAAACTCTTCGTCGGACCGGCCGGCGACCGGGCGGGCGGGATGCTGGTGACGTCGGAAGGTCATGCGACGCTGGTCGCCGGCTGGAGTGCCTGCCTGTAGTCGTTGCCATGGCGGGGGAGTGTCCCTCCCGAGGTAGATAATGTGGGGACGGCCGATGCGAATTCCTCCGTCAGTCGAACCCCTCGGCCCCCCGCCCGTTGGTTTTCCGCCTGGTGTCGAACACCGGGCGGGGGATAGATGCACACGTGGCACCAAATCGCCCATGTGATGCCATATTACGAGGATCCACGCTCGCCACTCCGCCGGGTCCTCTCGTTGGGTGGCCGGCGCCCGATCGATGGCTCAGGACTCCATAAGCCCAACGGGTCGTCACGCGCTGTACAACCTCGGCTCATCGGTCGAACCGTCGTCAAATGGCGCGGCAACGCTTCCGTGTCGGCGGTCCCTCCTGGGCTGGCGGCTGGCTTCGGGCTTCCCGTGGTCCGTGCGTGCCGTTCCAGGTACATGTCTCGCCGGGCCGCGAGGATGCGGCGTGCCGCCGTCCCGAGACCAAGATCACGAGAGAAACTCATTACGGCGGTGTTTCCGCGGGGCGGCCGGTGGCGAAGATCTCGCGGCAGGATCTGAAGATAAAGATCTGACTGATTCTCGATACGGTTCGCGAGCCGTGACCCTCCGGGTAGAATAGCGCTCCGGGGGGTAGTAGTGATCGAGCGTGTTGTCAAGCATCCTCGTGGACGGTCTCGTGAGCGAGACAATCGCCGGCGCAGGCCCGGCCGGACTCGCCTTCCCACCGGTTCCGGCGGCAGGCGAGCCGTCAGCGGAATGCATATCCGGGCCGCCGCGCTGAGCACGCTGGCCCTTACGGTGGCCGTGCTGGCTGGCTGCGGAGCCACGCATTCCGGGCGGTCGACGCCCCGGCCGAGTGGCCAGGTCGAAAGGTGGGTCGCCGGCTCCGTGGGGATTACGGACAGCCGGGGGACCTTCTGGCAGCCAGATGTCTCCGTCGCCCGTGGCGGCCAGGTCTTCGCGGCTGGTCCTCCTGTTGCCGGCACGGGCAATCCCGCCCTGTACCGCAGGACCCGGTCGGGCGGGAATGGCTATGACCTACCGGTGGCCGGGTCGGGCACCTACGCCGTGGTTCTCCATCTGATGGCGCCCGAAGGCCTCGGAGCCGGACAGAATGTGTTCGACGTCACCGTTGGCGGTCGGACGGTGATATCGGCGCTCGACGTCGCGGCGCGGGCCGGCGCCGGCCACGCCCTGGCCGTGCTCGTGCCCGTCACGGTCTTGGGTGACAGCATCGACCTGGGCTTTCGCCCGAGCCACGGCGAGCCGAGGGTGAGCGCCGTCAGCGTGGCCCTTGACGGCACCGCACCGGCCCGGACCACGTTCGCCGACGATTTCGCCGGTCCGGCCGGCGCCAGACCGAATTCTCGGTGGACGTTCGAGACCGGCGGTGGCGGCTGGGGAAACAATGAGCTCGGGGTTTACACCTCCAGCAGTCAGAACGTGTCACTGGACGGTTCCGGAAACCTGGTAATCACGGCCAGACGGGAAGACATACACAGCACGGATGGAAAAACCTATCACTACACCTCGGGGCGGTTGACGACTAAGGAGTCGTTCGACTTCCGGTACGGGCGGGTCGAGACCCGGCTGAAACTGCCGACCGGCGGCGGGCTGCTCCCAGCTTTCTGGGCCGTGGGCAGCAATGTCGACACCGTCGGGTGGCCCGCGAGCGGCGAGATCGACGTCCTCGAGCTGCCGGCGCCGAACGGCTCGATCTACGCCTCGATCCACGGGCCGACGGGCGGTGACGCCGCCTACGCGCACGTCGCGGGAATCTACCGTCTGCCGGCGGCGTCGACGGATGGATTTCATACGTACGCAATGGACTGGTACCCGGGAGTTTTTCAGTTCTCCGTTGACGGGACGGTTTACGGGTCGGTGAGCGAGGACGACCTGCCCACGGGGCAGGCGTGGGTGTTTGATCACCCGTTTTATCTGATCCTCAACCTGGCCGTCGGCGGGAACTGGCCGGGGTCGCCGCCCGCGGGCACCCGGTTTCCGCAGAGGATGGTCGTCGACTACGTCCGTGTCACAGGGCACAGCTAGCGTGATCCCGCACACTCCGGATGGGGAGCTTGTGCTCCGCTCGACCGGGCTCGGCCGGGGCCGGACGCCGAGCCGGCCGTACCCCTGCCCTGGCGCCGCACCGTCCGTAACAGACGACGCCCGAGGGTCACCAGTGTGGTTACGGTTGGGTAATTTCCAGATCGCTGCCCGTACTTCGCCGGACGCGGGGCCGGGCGCGTCGGTCCCGGTAGTAAAATTCCAGCGTTTGAGTCTCCGTGGTGCTGGCCCGTGGATAGGGGTCCTCGAGGCGTCAGGGCCAGGCGGGATACCTGTGCCCAGCAGCACTCGATGGTTGGTCCAAACAGCGCGCGTTGTAGCTCGCTGTAGCCTGACAACAGTTACCAGGGGGAGACTGTTGATCGACGCATGTCGCCTCGTGCCGCCACGTAATCTTCTGTCGCGGCCGGGTCGCACGATGGTGCTGCCATTCAGCCGGGCCACGTCCGTCGGCTCACTTACTGGCCGCGGGGCCGCGGCCACGGCCGGTTTCGGTTCGGCCGGCGCCCGCAAGCTCGGTGCGCGTCACCCAGAGGGAAGCGCGTGACCAGACCGACCGTGGAAGGCTCCGAGCAGTCGGAGGCCGTGCCCGGCCAGACGACCGACACGGTTCGACCGGAGTCCACCTGGTGTGGCGAGGTCGAGCTCTCCTCGCCCGACCTGCCGGTGCGGCCGCGCACCGCGGACGGCCGGCTCTTCGAGGACGCCCGGGTGCTGGTCCGCATCCACGGCGACCCGGTCGGCTACGTCCAGCTCCCGCTCGCCGAGGGCCGGCTCGACGCCGACGCGGTGGTGCGGCAGGCCTGCGAGCAGTTCGGCCCGAGCATCCGGTCGCACCTGGCGGCCGAGGGGCTGCCGGAGGCGGAGCTCGCGCCCGCGCCGGCCGCGACGGCGCGCTGCTCGCTCGCCGTCCCGCCCGTGCCGCGCCGGCGGTCGGCCACGGCCAAGCCGTCCAAGCAAGCCGCTGGAAAGCCAGCCACGGCCGCACCGGCCGAGCCCGCGGCTGCCGCGCCGGTCAGGCCGGTCGTGACCGTCGTCGTGTGCACGCGTAACCGGCCCCAGACGCTGCTCGCCTGCCTGGACCGCCTCCGGCGCCTCCGGCACCCGAACATCGAAATCGTGATCGTCGACAATGCCCCGTCCGACGACGCGACCAAGGTCGCCTTCGGCTCGGCCGTCGCGGATCTGGCCCACTTCCGGTACGTGCGGGAGGAGCGCCCCGGGCTGTCCTGGGCGCGTAACCGGGGCATCGCCGAGGCGCGCGGCGAGATCATCGCCTTCACCGACGACGACGTGACCGTCGACGAGGCGTGGATCGCCGGGATCCTGCGCGGATTCGCGCAGGGCGACGACATCGGCTGCGTCACCGGGCTGGTGGCTACCGCGTCGCTGACGGAGGTGGCGGAACGCTACTTCGACTCGCGGCTCAACTGGTCCGCGAGCTGCACTGCCCGTCGCTACGACCTGGTGGAGCATCGCGTCCCGAGCCCGGTGTATCCGTACTCGGCCGGCATCTTCGGCGCCGGCGCCAACATCGCCTTCCGCCGGGCGGCACTGGCGACGATCGGCGAGTTCGACACCGCGCTGGGCGCTGGCACCCCGGCGGCCGGCGGCGAGGACCTCGACATCTTCCTGCGCGTGCTCCTCGCGGGTTACGCGATCTACTACGAGCCCGCCTCGCTCGTCTGGCACACGCACCGCAGCAGCGTGGACGAGCTGAACCGCCAGATGTTCGCGTACGGCAGCGGTATGGCGGCCTACCTGACCAAGCACCTGACCGACCTGACCACCGCGCGCGGCCTGCTGGCCCGCGTCCCGCGCGGGCTGTGGGAGATGCGCAAGATCAGCACGGACAGTCAGGGCTCCGCCGGCAGCGACGACGCGCTGCAGCGCCGCCTGCTCGCCTGGGAGCTCGCCGGGTACGCGGCCGGCCCCGTGCTCTACGCCAAGTCCCGGCGGCGCTCGGCGACTCTCGGCGGCTCCCGGCCGGCCACGGCCGTCATCACCCCGGAAGCGCCGAGCGTGACCGAACCGAGCGCGGCCGCGGCGGCGGATCAGCCGCCCGCCGCCGGTGCCGGCGGCCCGACCGGGCTGGTCTGCGGCGAGCTGGAGCTGGCCGGGCCGGTGGTCCGGCTGCCGGCGGGAGAGCACGAGGGCGCCTACGGGCGGGCCCGGCTGCTGGTCCGGGTCCACGGTGAGCCGGTCGGCTACGTCGAGCTGCCGCTCGACGGCGACGGGCCGGCCGGCGTCGACGTCCCGACGGCCGTGTCCCTCGCCGTGCGGACACTGGAGGCGCGGATCCGCGAGCACCTGGCCGACGACGGTGTCACGCTGCCGGCCGACCCCGATCCGGGCGTCGTCGTCAAGGCCATCCGGTCCGAGGCCCCGGACCGACCCTGCCGGCGCCTGGCCGGCGCGGCGCCCCGGATCAGCGTCGTCGTCTGCACCCGCAACCGGCCGCAGCTGATCACCTCCTGCCTCGATGGGCTGCGCACCTTGCGGTACGAGAACTTCGAGGTCGTCGTCGTGGACAACGCGCCGACGGACGATGGCACCAGAGAGGCGTTCACCGCCGCGGTCGGGACCGACGACCGCTTCCGGTACGTGGTGGAACCGGTGCCCGGCCTGTCCAGCGCGCGCAACCGGGGCCTGGCCGAGGCCAGCGGTGAGATCATCGCGTACACGGACGACGACGTGCGGGTCGACGCCGACTGGCTGTTGGGCATCGCCCGCGGCTTCGCCCGGCGGGACGACGTCGCCTGCGTGACCGGCCTGGTCGGCTCGGCCGACCTGGCGACCGACATCGAGCAGTACTTCGACGCCAAGGTCTCCTGGTCGACGAGCTGCACGCCCCGCGTCTACGACATGGACCCGGCGAACGCGCCCGGCCCGCTGCACCCGTTCACGGCCGGCGTCTTCGGCACCGGCGCGAATCTCGCGCTGCGAACCGAGACAGTGCGGGCGCTCGGCGGCTTCGACACCGCGCTCGGCGCGGGCACCAGGACCCGAGGCGGCGAGGACCTCGACATCTTCGTCCGGATCCTGCTCGACGGCCACGCCCTCGCGTACGAGCCGGCCGCCCTCGTCTGGCACAGCCATCGCTCCGACCTGGCCGAGCTGAGCCGCCAGATGTTCGGCTACGGTTCGGGGCTCACCGCCTACATCGTGAAGTATCTGATGGACCCGGCGACCCGGCGGCGCGTCGTCGGCGGCATCCCCGGCGGACTGCGGCACGCGCGACAGCTCGACGGCCGTACCCGGGAGATTCCCGCGGCCCCGAAGCCGGAGATCCTGCGTCGGTTGCGGGCCAGGGAGCGGGCCGGGATGCTCGCCGGGCCGGGGCTGTACCTACAGGCGAGGCGACAGAGCTCGCGGGCGACCGCACGAGGAGCGCAGCGATGACCAGCGTCACGGACGAGGCGGCGGCGGTTGCGGCGGAGCAGCCGCGCCGCAAGATGAGCATGCTGTACCGCAACGGTCTCGCCGGCGTCGCGAACAGTGTGCTGTCGGCGCTGCTGGGCGCGGGCTTCTGGGTCATCGCCGCCCGTGAGTCGAGCACGGCGGCGGTCGGCGTCGGGACGGCCCTCGTCTCGGCGCTGATGGCGCTCGCCACGCTGAGCCAGATGAGCCTCGGGGGCGCGCTCTCCGCCTACCTGCCGGGTGCCGGCGAGCACCAGCGGGCTCTGGTCCTGCGCTCGTATGGCATGGCCGTGCTGATCAGTGTGGTGCTCGGCGGGACCTTCGCCGCCGCGGCACCGCGGCTGGACCATTCGTTCCACGTGCTGGCGCCGGTCGGCGCGGCGATCGGCTTCACGGTCTCGGTGACGGTCTGGGCGATCTTCTCACTGCAGGACCTGGTGGTCACCTCGCTGCGGAAGGCGATCTGGCTGCCGCTGGAGAACACCACCTACAGCCTGACCAAGTTCGTGGTGCTGGTCGCGATGGGCTCTGGCACCACCGCGCTGATGCTGCTCTCCGCCTGGGTGGTCCCGGCGGCCGTCGCGACGGTGGTTGTCTCGTCGATCGTGTTCGGCAAACTGCTGAACAAGCGGGAACCGGGCGCCGAGCAGGCCGTCCTCACCGAGGCGCCGCAGCTGCAGGGCTACCGGCGCTTCCTGGCCGGCACGACGCTCGCGCTCATCTTCGAGCAGCTGGCGGTGACGCTGCTGCCGGTGTTCATCGTCGCCGGCCTCGGCACCAAGAAGGGCGCCGAGTTCGGCATCGCCTGGATGCTCATCCAGGCGCTCGACCAGTTCCCGATGATTCTCGGGTTCTCGATGACCGTCGAGGGCGCGCAGCCCGGGGCCGACGTGCGGCCGATCCACCGGACGCTGCGCAAGCGCACCCTGGCCGGCATGGGAGCCCTGGTCGTCGTCGGCATCGCGGCCGCGCCGATCATCACCACGATCTTCGGTGGCGACTACCGGCACGGTTCGACGACCATTCTTCAGCTGCTCCTGATCGGCTCCCTGGGCCGGGCGGTGAACAGCCTCGCGCTCTGCGCCGCGCTGGCCCGGCGTCGGTTGGCGCCCCTGATCGGGATTCATGGCGCCATCGCGGTGATGGTTCCGCTCGGAGCCCTGGTCCTCGGGCGCTGGTGGGGTCTGGTGGGCGTCGGGATCGCCTGGTCGGTCGCGCAGAGCGTGGTCGCGATCGGCGTCCTCGTCGCGGAACGCCGGGAGGAGGACGCCGAGCAGGCCGCCACGCCGCCTGGCCTGCGCCGCCCGGTCGCGATCGATGCGGCCCCAGAGGAGGACACCATGCGCCTCACCCCGTCCCAGCGCCAGCAGCGGTAGCGCCTGCCTGGCCCAGGCCAGGCTTCCTCCAGTGCCGTGACCAGCCCGTCATCGTGATCGGCGAGTGCCCTCAAACGCTCACGCAACAGGCGGCGGATTCCAGCCGGAACGGGGTGAACCCTCGTTAAGACGGGTCTGGTGCCCCTCCAGACATCGTTCGCCCCGTCCCAGCACGCTCATATCGCCGTTTCGACCCGCTACGGGTCGTGATCGGCGCGCAATCACAACCCGTGGAGCGCCAAGAGAGTGATCAAGGAACCGGGCCGACCTTGCCAGGGGCGGCACTAGTCGCCGGGGTCGACGAGATCGGCCGGGATGAACGTCACCGGGAATGGGCGGGTGACGTCGAGCGGGGTGTCGCCGCTGGACCGGCCGGCACGCACGTAGCCGCCGTCGACGAGGTCATGGATCTCGATGGTCACGGTCCGCCCAGCCGGGTCCGGATCGACCAGCCAGCAGGACGGAATTCCGCGATCCCGATAGAGATCGAGCTTCAGCGTGCGGTTGTAACGCCGGGTGTGCTCGTCGGCAATCTCGATGACCAGGAACGGCGGCTCGGTGATCCGGGACGGCGCCGCACCGGCCGGTGCCGCGCCCGGGTCGATCTCGTCCGCTGGCCCGCTCGGGGTGGGCGCTGGGCCGACCACCAGGTCTGGGATCAGCAACGTCCGAGCGGAGATCTCGACGCCCAGGCCGTGCGGGTAGACGTGCGCGCCGGACGGGGCCGCCACGGTGAGCAGCTCGGTCAGCCGTTGGGTCACCCGGGTCCGCAGTGGTGTGGGCCAGGGCCGCAGCACGCACAGCCCGTCAAGCAGCTCCACCCGGCCGTCGTCCGCGTCGACCGCGTCCAGCGCGGCCACCGTCACCGGCGGCGCGGGCAGCGCCACCGTCGGGAGCCGCCGGCGCGAGGCCTGCGTGACTGCCCCGGCCGCAGCAGGCGCGAAAGGGTTCTTCTTTCGCGCCTCCGGAGGTCCTGATGTCGGAGTCACCCGGCCATCCTGCCTGCCGCCCAGCGTGATGTCTAAGAACTTGTTCGACGACCGCGCCGCGGCGGCCGCTGTCAGGCCACGCGGCTACGGATGCAGGCTCCCGGCCAGGCCGGCGGGGAGCCCGGCGGCCTGGCGGTGTGCCGGCTCAGTTCCAGCCTTGGGCGTCCTGCTTGAGAGCCGTGTCGACGGTGAGCGCGGAGGCGACGACGAGGCTGAGGAGCGGGTCGGGAAGCTGGTACTTCAGCTGGACGACATAGTTGTCGGCCGTCGTGAACATGGCCTTGACCAGGCCTTCCCACGTCTTCGTGATGCGGGCGATCTCGAGATCGGCGTGGTCGGTGATGGCGAAGTTCCACGCCCGCCAGTTCTCGGCCTTGATCATGCCGATCTGCTGGCCGCCCACCATCAGCCCGAACCGGATCTTGCCGATCGCGTTCTGCTGGACGATCTGACCGACCTCGCTGCCGTCCGGGCGGGCGACGATGACCTTGGACTTGATGAACTTCGCCGGCCGGGTGAGCACGAGCTGCACGTTGCCGGCCATGTCACGGACCTCGAGCCGGTGCGTCATGTACTGGTCCAGCGAGCTCAACACCCGCGCGGCCTTCTTCAACGCGCTCTGCCCGACCTCGACGACCGAGCCGAGCTGCCGGCCGTTCTGGTCGAAGATGGCGTACTGGTTGGCGATCTCGATGAACTGGGCCTTCTGGTTCACCACCAGAACGGGCTCGGTGAAGATCGAGCCGCCGCCCGGGCCCGTAGGTGCCACCCCGGCCCGCTGCTGCACCTGCTGCTGAATCTGGTCCGGCGCTCCGGCCCCTCCGACGTGCACCGGCGGGGGCGGCATCCCGGGACCACCCGGTCCCCAGCCCGGCCCGCCCTGCCACCCCGGCTGCGGAGGCACCCCGGGCGCCGGTGCCAGGCCGGGTTGCGCGGGAACCGGCGCGGGGGGAGCCGCCTGCGGCTTCACGTAGTTGATCCCCGGTCCGGGCTGCGGTGTCGCGGGCGCCGCCTGCTGCGGGAACTGGCCCTGCGGCGGGAACTGCCCCTGCGGCGGAAGCGGGGCCTGTGGCTGGAACTGGGCTGGCGGCTGGGCCGGAGCGGGCGGCTGGAACTGGGCCGGCGGCTGCGGAGCCGGCGCCGGCGTCGGCGCACCCGGCTGGGTGTGCGCGGTCCACTGGACGCCGTCCCACCACCGGAGCCCCGGTGCCCCGGACGGATCCGCATACCAACCCGGAACCGGAGCCCCCTGCGACATGTCTGCCACCTTCAGTCCTGTAACCCGTCAGCCGTCAGTGCGCCTTCTCATCTCACCGAGGGCTCGGCCGGTCACACCCCGGCTGAAGACAACGATGGAAAAGGCCGAATCCATCCCTACCACACAACAACGCTAACGCCCGCACCTCAGTGCCGACTCCGCCCGATCGGCCTGACGAGACAAAGTTTTCGCCACCAAGCCCCGGTCACGTCCCCCGTGGCCCCAGGTCCACAGGAGCCCCAGATCTGGCACGGACCACCCCGAGGTCCGCGGTCACCTCGCCACCCACCCGTGAGAAGGCGCCGCGCGGGGGCCGAGCCGGTCCGCCGGGCCGGCACCTGGCGAGCCAAGCGCCACAGCTCACCCGACCTGACACCTCGCGCAGGCCGGACTTGTCAGGTGGGGCGGTAGCTGTGGCGCGCGCTGGGCCCGACAACTCTGTGGTGTCCGTGGCTGGGCCGCGGGAACGGCCCGGCGTCCCACGCGCAACACGGAGGGGCGGCCCCTCTCGGGAACCGCCCCTCGTGACGTGCTGTGAACTTCTCCGCCATAGCGGGCCTGCCGCGACGCCCAGCCACTGCCCGTCGGCAGCAGCCCCACAGCCCGTCGGCCGTGGGCCCCTCGGTCGCGCGAAGCGCGACATGTGGGGGGTCCGGGGACCCGGGGGTCCCCAGGGATTCGCGCCAGCGAATCTCTGGGGGAGGTATCCCCCCGAGCAGACATCTTCTGACAGGCTCCGGCGAAAGCGCCCGAAGGGCACTGAGCAGGGTGACCCCCTGTCAGAAGTCCATCTCGCCGCCGCCGGGCATCGCCGGCGCCGGGTTCTTCTCGGGCTTGTCGGCGATGACGGCCTCGGTGGTGAGGAAGAGGCCGGCGATCGACGCGGCGTTCTGCAGCGCCGAGCGGGTGACCTTGGCAGGGTCGATGATGCCGGTGGCCAGCATGTCGACGTACTCGCCGGTCGCAGCGTTCAGGCCGTGGCCGATCGGCAGGTTGCGCACCTTGTCGACCACGACGCCGCCCTCGAGACCGCTGTTGAAGGCGATCTGCTTGATCGGCGCCTCGAGCGCGAGCCGGACGATGTTCGCGCCGGTGGCCTCGTCGCCGGTCAGGTCGAGCTTCTCGAACGCGCTGATCGAGGCCTGGAGCAGGGCGACGCCACCGCCGGCGACGAT
>Ga0207641_10005412_pt1 | contig 10900 bp, 9 predicted proteins | sample KBSSwiS62_FD_184306 | JGI IMG/M metagenome (GOLD analysis project Ga0207641, IMG submission 184306) | Switchgrass rhizosphere microbial communities from Kellogg Biological Station, Michigan, USA - KBS Switchgrass S6-2 (SPAdes) (version 2) | ecosystem: Host-associated > Plants > Roots >... | reverse complement strand
ACGCAGCGTGGCCGACTTCGCCTTATCACGGCTCGAAGGGTCCGATGCAGGTTGTTGACATTGCCCGTCGTAACCCCCTCGTGGAGAAATTCGTCGCTGCGGCAGCCACCCTGGGCTTCAAACCGCGCGCAGACTTCAACGGCGCAGGCCAGGAAGGCTTTGGCGCGCGTCAGGCCACCATCCGCAACGGTCGTCGTGAGTCTGCCGCTTCCGCTTTTCTACAGCCGATTCGCGGCAGGCCGAATCTCAGCGTCGTGACAGACACACTCGTCAATCGAGTAGTCATCCGGGACGGACGCGCGTGCGCAGTAGAGATACAGAGCGGCGGTCAATTGCGGACCCTGGTGGCCAATCGAGAGATTGTCCTCAGCGCGGGTGCTTTCGGCTCGCCGACGATCCTCATGCGCTCAGGGGTAGGCCCGCAAGGCACGCTGCGCGAGCATGGAATTGAGGTCACACACGCACTGCCGGCGGTCGGTCAGGATCTCCAGGATCACGTTGCAACCACCTTGATGGTCCGCACGAGTGCTCCCGATTCCTACGGACTTTCCCTGAAGGCCTTCCCGCGAGCCGTCTGGAATCTGTTCGAGTATCTCGCCATGCGGCGTGGACCGCTTGCCAGCAATGTATTTGAGGCGCATGGATTCGTGCGCACATGGCCGGACCTCGATCGACCTGACCTGCAGATCATCTTCATTCCCGCCCATCGCAACGCATCGGGCTTTCCAATTCCGTTCGGCCATGGATACGGCATCAACGTCGCTTTGCTGCACCCTCACAGCCGCGGCAGCGTTACGCTGGCCAGCTCCGATCCTCGCGCCGCGCCCCGCATTGATCCTCAACTCCTGACCGATCCTCGTGATCTGCCACCGCTCATTGAGGGATTGAAGCTTGGGCGCCGTATTCTCGCAGCGCCTGCGTTTGCGACCCAGCACGGTCGGGAGATTGCCCCGGGCCCGGATGTTTGCAACGATGACGCATTGGAACAATACATTCGCCGCACCTGCGGAACCGTCTTTCATCCTTGCGGTACCTGTCGTATGGGTGTTGATGAGAGCTCGGTGGTTGACCCCGAGCTGCGTGTGCGAGGCGTGAGGGGGCTCCGTGTCGCTGATGCATCCATATTCCCGTCGATCGTTGGAGGTAACACACACGCACCGGTGGTCATGGTTGCCGAGAAAGCAGCGGATCTCATTCTGGGCAAACCGGCGCCGCCGGCTGTCATTCCGAACGACTGACGTTTGAGGAGCATCGCGTATGAGTTACCTCGATATGTTCAATGTGAAGGACTACGGAGTCGTGGTCACGGGCGGTGCCAGCGGCATCGGGCTCGGGTTCACGGAGATCCTCTCAGAAGCCGGCGCGCGCGTAACGATGCTCGACATGAATCGCGAACGCATCGAAACCGAGTCGCGGCGCCTGCGAGCACTGGGTCGTGAAGTCACCGGCGCGGTCCTCGATGTTACAGACCACGCCGCTCTCGATCGGGAGATAGACTCGGCTGCTGCCCGTTATGGTCGGCTCGATGTCGTGTTCGCGAATGCCGGCATCGATCCGGGCCCCGGCTTTATTGCCCCCGGACCCGAGCGCAAACGCTTGCCCGAGGGAGCCCTCGAGAACTATACAACCGAGCGCTGGAGCCGGGTGATCGACATCAGCCTGAATGCCGTGTTTGCGACTACAAGGGCCGCGGCCCGCCACATGCGACCGCGCAAATCAGGCCGGATCATTGTCACGACCTCCCTGGCAGCTTTCAAATGCGAGCCGCTGATCGGCTCCGCTTACATGGCTGCCAAGGCCGGAGTCGCGCACTTTGTGCGCCATACGGCGCTGGAGCTCGCGGCGGACGGCGTGACCGTCAACGCCATCGCGCCCGGATTCGTGGTGACCAACATCGGCGGAGGCTTCGGCCACGATCCGAACGTGCAGGCCGGAGTAGGGCGGTTGATCCCGATGCATCGCGTGGGGTTCCCCAAAGACCTGCAGGGCCTCGCCCTTTTCCTCGCGTCGCCCGCCGCCGCCTACGTGACTGGGCAGCACATTGCCGTGGACGGCGGTTTCGGGATCGGATTTGCCGACTGACCTATCGGGCCGGTAGGGCAATTGGCCATGCCGCGCTCCTATGCTCCGTAAGCCAGCCCCCCTGCATCAGAGGCACATCAGAATGAGAGTCCCTCACGGGATCGATTCGAAAGTATTTTCAGCCGCCGTCCGCGAGCTCGAGGGCATCGTTGGTCAGCAGTGGGTTTTCACGTCCGAGGAAGACCTGTACCTCTATCGGGACGCCTACTCACCGTTCTGGGGTGAGGCCGAGGAGCGCCTGGCCTCCGCCGCCGTCTCCCCGGAAAGCGTCGAGCAGGTTCAGGCCATTCTGCGCATTGCCAACGCACACAGGATTCCGATCTACCCGATTTCCACGGGGCGCAATCTCGGCTACGGCGGGGCGGCGCCCGTCTATTCGGGCAGCGTTGTCCTGGACCTCAAGCGCATGAACCGGATACTGGAGATCGACGAACAGGCCGCATCCTGTCTCGTCGAGCCCGGAGTCAGCTACTTCGACCTCTATCGCCACATTCGCGCCAACAAGTTGAAGTTGTGGATTGATTGTCCGGATCCCGGCTGGGGCAGCCTCATCGGCAACGCCCTCGATCACGGTAACGGTTACACCATGAACCCGTTTCGCGATCACTTCGCCGCTCACTGTGGAATGGAAGTCGTGTTGGCGAACGGTGATCTGGTGCGCACTGGAATGGGTGCGTTGCCGGGCGCCAAGACCTGGCAACAGTCGCGCTATGGATTCGGGCCCGACGTCGACGGGATCTTCTCTCAGGGCAACTCGGGTGTAGTTACCAAGATGGGTTTCTGGCTGATGGCGGAACCCGAAGCGTACCTCTCGGGCACTGTGATGGTTTCACGACACGCCGATCTCGTGCCCTTGATGAAGGCCTTCAGCGTTCTGAACAACACCAACGCGATGATGGCGACGACGCGCATCGGCAGCCCACTGCAGCTCGGTCGCGTCTTCGGCGTGCCGCCGGAACCTGAGCATGCCGCGCTGTTGGACAAACCCGGAGTGACCCCGGAGGAGCTCGAAGCGTACGGGCGCAAAAATGACCTGCCGTACTGGACGATTGACCTGAAGTTCTACGGTGGCACCGAGGTGGTCGAGGCGCAGTGGACCCACGCCATGCGCGTGTTCAGGAGCGCCATCCCCGATGTGCAGTTCGCCAAAGGCGATCGACTCACTTTCCCCCTGAGTGAGACTCAGGCAGAGGCCGTCAAGGACAAAGCCTCTCTCGGCATTCCTTCCCTCGGTGCGTTCTTCGTGGGCGCTCGCTCACCGAACAAGCCGGTCGGCAGCCACGGCCATTTCTGGCTCTCGCCGATATTGCCCCTGTCTGCCGAAGCCGTGCTGGAAGCACAAAAGGTGTTCGCAAGGGCATTCCGAGAGTGGGGCGTGGCGCCCCTGTATCGGGCACTCCCCCAACTCTATTCGCCACGAGCGTTTTATCTGTTGTTCGGTTTCGAGGTGAGTGAGGATCCGGCGGTGAATCGCAAAACGCGTGAGACCGTGCGCCGGATGATCAAGCTCGCAGCCGAACACGGCTGGGGCGAGTACCGAACTGCTCCGGCCTTCATGGATGACGTCATGAACGTCTACTCCTATAACAATCACGCGCTGCGCGGCTTGTACGAGCGAATCAAAGACGCTCTCGACCCTAACGGCATCCTGGCCGCCGGTCGTTGTGGTATCTGGCCCAAACACTTACGCAATGGAAGATCGTAATGAGCTTCGCCCGAGTATTCCTCGTAGGTGTTGCATTCGCCGCCGTGTCTACTGAAGTGTCCGCAGACGATCGCGGGCATCAGATCTACAACCGGTGGTGCATCGCCTGTCACGGTGTTGGCCCCGACAAGCCGGGCACCGGCGCACTGCAGGCAAAATACAAAGGCTCCGTCCCTGCACTTCTGGAAGAGCGTAACGACCTGACGGCCGACATGGTGAAAATGTACGTGCGCCGCGGCGTGTCAGTGATGCCGCCATTCCGCAAGACGGAGATCAGTGACGAAGATCTCAACGCACTGGCCGCGTATCTGTCGAAGAGGTCGCCATGAGCTCGCACGTGCCACCGATTCGAACCGGGCTGCTCGCGATCGTGACGGGCCTCATGTTTACCATTGGCCCCTCCATGGTCGATCTGTCGTTGCCTGCGCTGCCCCTCATACAACAGTCGATCGGAACCTCCGCTTTGCGTGCGGAGCTGAGCCTGACAGTCGTCTTCTTGGGGTTGGCGCTTGCGCAGCTCATCTTCGGTGCGTTCGCGGACCGATGGGGACGGCGCCGACCACTTCTCATCGGCATGGCGGGTTACTGCTGCGCGGCTCTTGCAGCGGCATTCGCGCCCGACATGGTTACGTTCCTGATCGCTCGTCTGATCCAGGCCGTCTGCTACGGCGTGGCAATCGTGCTCGCACGCTCTGCCGTGGTCGATATCAGCGATGAGCGCAGCACGGCACGCGTCTTTTCCACTGCCATCATGTTCATGGCGCTCATGTCGGTTATTGCTCCGGCTGTGGGTGGAGCCTTGCTCGGAATATGGAGTTGGCGCGCGATTTTCCTGGTCATGAGCGCGTTCGGTGCGATCGTGATGCTGGCGGTTGCTGCCTGTTTGCCGGAAACGCTGCCTCCGGAGCGCCGCACACGCTTGCCTGTCTCCAGAGTGTTCTCCACCTACGGTGGGTTGCTCCGCCAGCGACGTTTTGCGGCTTGTGCAATCATCGGTGCATGTGCCGTCACCTATCAATTTACCTACAACACGGGGGCACCTTCCGTTGTAGTCGAGCACTATGGCCTGCAGCCGGCCACTACCGGCCTGATTTTCAGCGTGATCGCTATCAGCACGGCCCTTGCTTCGCAGCTCAATTCATGGCTGCTTCGGTGGCGAACACCTTCTCAAATGATGACCTTGGGTGTGACGCTCAGTGTGGTTTGCTCAGCCGTCCTGCTGACCAACGTGCTCACAGGCGTCGGCGGTGTTGCTGTGCTCGTCGTGACCCTGTTCGTGCTGATGGCCACCATCGGCCTCATCGCCGCCAACGCAATGGCCGGGGCCATCTCTTCAGCCGGTCACCAGGCCGGCGCTGCTTCGGCACTCGTGGGCGTCGTACAGTTTGTTTTTGGAACCGTGTCCAGTGCCATAGTGGGAGTCTTCCACGATGCCCAGGGCCGACCCATGGCCCTGGTGATCATGGCCCTCAGCCTCATCGCCCTCGCAATCTCCATGCGAACGCGGCCCCAGCGTTCTACTTTTGCGTCCGCGTGAGATAGGCAGTGAGCGCCCCCAGCTCGGCGTCGCTGATTTCAGTCTTGCGAAAGGGCGCCATCATCGCAAACCCATTGCGCACGTACAGCTTGATGAAGTCCGGCGTCAAGTCCTTGCGATCTTCGAGCCTTGCCGGAATCTTGCCACTGTATTTGACTTCGAGTCCGAGTGTCCCGGGTCGATCTGCGCCCGAGCCGTGACACGCCTCACACCAGATCTGAAACACCTGTTTGCCTTTCTGGACGCTCGCCGCGTCTGCCGCGAGCGCGCGCACGGGCATTCCAAGGGCAACGCCGAGGAGCAGGGCCGCCGAGCAGTACCCAACTTTACTCATGAACGTGTTTTCCGCAGATGTTCAGGCCAAATGCCATAGCGACCGGCCGAGAGAATGCCGTTGGGATCAACAGCATCCTTCAGCTTTTCCTGCAGTCGCCTGAGCGCGTGATTGTTGAATGAGTAGGTATCCGCACACGCATCCATGAAGGCCGGCGCCGTGCGGTACTCGCCCCAACCATGCTCTGCTGCAAGGGCGATCATGCGCTTGAACGTCTCGCGATTCTTCCGATTCGTCTCGGCATCGTGACTGATCGGAAATCCGTAGATCTGGAAGAACGTGCGTTCGTGGTAGAGCTGCGGCAGGGGCAGTCCGAGCGGATTGACACCCCATTGCGCGAACGCCTCGCGGAACACCCTCTCGCATTCCTGGACCGCCTCGCCGGACATCGGAATGATCGGTGAAAACCACATGTGCCCGTTGCTGGGAGTTGGGTTTGTTGGCGTGCGCCCACCCATCGAAAACGCCTCCAGGCTCGGAATACCGAGCGGGGCTTTATCCATGATCCGATTGACCGCGGCGTCACTCAAAGGGAATTCATAAAAGTCGCCATCCTTGAATTTCGCACCGGCGATGGTGCCGAACTTCTCCTGGGCGTACTCCCAATGCGCCGCCGTTAGCTTCGGTGACCCGTAAAAGCGCAGGATGACCGACCAGTACGGCACGTTGTTGTTTGCAGCAAAGGCTTCGTATTCTTCCCGACCCGGGTTTCTGGCGCGCAGCGCGGCCAACTCGGGACTGGGTGGCGGCGCCTTGAACGCCCCAAACAGAAGGGGGCTCTCCACGCGCGTGGTCGCGCTCATCACCTTCAAATTCTCGAGGTACGCCAGGATGTCGACCAGCTTGAACAGATCATCATACCGATACACCATCACCGTGCCTGAACGGAAGGCCTCCGGTTCCGGCATCATCCAAAAGCCCATCTTCGTGACCACTCCGAAGTTGGACTGAGAAAACAGACCATCCAGGTGCGGGCCATACCCGTACTTGAACTGCTGCCAGGTTTTCGCACCCGGCATCGCGCCCATTCCCGTGCGCACCAGATCGCCATCGGGAAGCACGACTTCCATGCCGGCATGCGCGCCCCAGTGATCGCGATAGGGCGCCAGTGTGTAGCCGTTGCCGCGCTCGAGCGCATTGCCGATGAGGCTGCCCCAGCCCGGATCCGGACAATCGATCCACAACTTTAACTTGTTGGCACGGATGTGGCGATACAGGTCGAAATAGCTGACACCCGGCTCGACCAGGCAGGTCGCATTGCGCTCATTCACCTCGAGAATGCGATTCATGCGTTTGAGGTCGAGCACAACACTGCCCGAATACACGGGCGCTGCTCCGCCGTAGCCGAGATTGCGCCCCGTGGAAATCGGGTAGATCGGAATCTTGTGTGCGTTGGCGATGCGCATGATCGCCTGGACTTCCTCGGTCGAATGCGGGGCCACTGCGGCCGAGGCTTTGCGCTCATCAGGCTCACCCCAGAAGGGTGAGTAGGCATCCTGGTATAGATGCAAGTCGTCGTCGCTCGTGAACACCCAGTCCTTGCCGACAACCCCTTCAAACTCGCGCAGTGCGGTGGCGAAGGACTCAGGAGCCAGTCCGGGCGGTGTCCTCATGCGCGCACCGTCTCTACAACAGGGCCGATGACCCACGAAACGAGGGTGCCTTCAAAACGACTGTCGTCAGAGCCCGCCGCAGTCAGGAGGATTCGCCGGCTTTGGCGTGCACGCATTGCTGGAAATCGGCCGAGTGCATCGGCCGTGAGACTTGCCCACCGCGGGTCTCGCTCATACCCGGCGGCGAGTCGCTCTACCACCGCCTCGGGCCCCGTCAGCGAGTGTTGAATCTCACCGCCGGGCAAAGCTGTGTGGGAGGCCTTGAAGAGCAGGCGCATGGAATGGTCCCACGCGAGTCGTTCGAGGCAGAAAAGCGATTCAGCGGAAGTCAGCCCCGCGATCGGGGCGGCTGAGCGCATCCAGCGCGGATGCAGGTCGTGATACCAAAGTGATGTCACGTCGCTGGGCGATGCGTGCGTGGTCAGACCCAACCACGCGGCACGCTCACCGAAGGCTACGCTCGGCGCGAATGTCGCGTCGACAATCACCTTGTACAGATTGATGTGGACCGGCGCCGGCTCGTTCGCGATTGAGTCGCTGATCGTGCCCAGCGCTGCGAGGGCCGCGCCCGTCTGTATGAATTGTCTTCGCGTGCTCACGATTTACCCCTGTGCGTCGAGTGCCTCGAGGATTTTGACATCAATCGGCTCGCTCAAATGTTCCATGATTTTGGCGCGATAGTCCTTGTAGTGCGCCGTGGCGCGGTGCGCTTCCAGCGCCGCCTGGTCCCGATAGCGCTCGGTGAGCGCAAATACCGTCCCTCCCGAGGCGCTCGGCAGGCGGTAGAGATCGTAAAGCTCATTCCCCGGCTCCTGGCGAGTCGGTGCGATCATGCCCCGGAGAATTCTCTCGACCGCCGGCTCGCTGCCGGGCTTCGGATGAAACTGCACGAAAACCAGATTGGCCATGACTGCTCCTCGAGCCGGCCGAAATGCCGACGTGCCATCATTGCACGCCCAAATCCGGTGCCACCTATCGCCCCGATAGGTGGATTGCGAACGACAGCCGCTAGGCTGTTGGACATTCACCCACTGGGACATGAATCCATGACCAACGAGATCGCTGCGTGCGGCATGCACCTCGGCCGCCTGAATCACCTGTTGTCGCACATGCAGGCCGACACCGAGGCCGGGAAGTATTTCGGCGGGGTCATCCTGGTTGCGCGCGGCGGCAAAGTGGTCCTGCACGAAGCCGTTGGCTATCGGGATGTCGCCTCCGGGACGCGGATGTCGAAAGATGCCGTCTTCAGCATCTTCTCGGTCTCCAAGTCCTTCACCGCCGTTCTGACACTGCAGGCCATCGAGCGGGGTCAGTTTGCCCTCACCACCAAGGTCTCCGAGGTCATTCCGGAATTCCGCGGTGGCGTGCGTGAAAACATCACCTTTTATCACCTGCTGACGCACACCTCGGGTCTGCCTGTGATGTTTCAGCCCGAACCGGACATGTACATTGACCGGTTGGATGAGACAATCGAGGTAATCTGCAAAAAGGTGCACTCGGAAGCCGCGCCCGGCGAAGTAGCTACCTACGCACCGATGGTGGGGCATGCGCTGATGGGCGAAGCGGTCCGCCGCACGGATCCCGCCAAACGGCGGTTTCGGGAAATCATGCACGCCGAGCTTCTGGCCCCGCTGGGGATGAGCAGCACCTCAGTCGGCCTACGGCGTGATCTCAAGGCCCGACACATCAAACCCACCTGGTTGTTTGACAAGGGCGCGCTGCGCCACCTGGGCCATAGCAATCTCGGTACCGACGGCGCGTTTGAAGAGGAAGACGCCGAAATGCCCTGGGTGGGCATTGCCTCGACTGTGGATGATCTGTTCCGCCTGACAGAGATGTTGCGGCGGGGAGGGGAGTTCAATGGCGCCCGGATCCTGTCTCCGGTGACAGTGCAGCAGATGCTCATCAATCGGACGGGAATGAAGATCAACCAGCTCTATGGCAAGAACGCCATCGCCCGCAACTGGGAACCCCCGCCGGCCTATCTTGGTCTGGGTGTTGGATTACGCGGCGATGTCATCTGTCATCATCAGTTCGGCACACTGACCTCGCCGAAAACCTTCGGTCAACACGGCCAGGGCAGCATGCTCTACTGGGTTGATCCGGAACGCGACGTCACCTTCATTTGTTTGTCGCACGGTGTACTTCCAGAGGGCGCGAATGTTGAGCGCTTCCAGAAGTACTCCGACATTGCGATCAGCGCCGTGGTGTAGCGATCACTTCATGAGACCGAACTGGCGGGCCTTCTTGGCCGCCAGAAATCGATCCCGAACTCCGACTTTGTCAAAGATCTGCTGCAGGTACCACTTCACCGAGCCTTCCGTCAGACCGAGCTTGTTGCCGATCTGCTGATTCGGCATACCCGTCGATGCGAGCTCGAGGATCTGAATCTCCCGGCTCGACATGCGCCCACACAGCACGCCCGAGTCCTCAGCCTGCGAGTCATCGAAGATGCTCTGATCGCGCAACTCACGCCGAAATCCCGCGATGATCTCCTGCATGAATGCATCATTCGCATCGGCAACACGATTCGGCGTGCGGGTCATCTGGTGAAGCATCTGAGCGATGGGTTCACCTTCATCGAGAAAGACTCGCAACAGGCGAGGCTGCGCCGCCTTTGCGACGGCCAGCGACAGTGCGCGATGGGCTGCCAGCCGATCTCCCGACAACGCCAGCATCTGTGCGACGAGAATATCCCAGCGAACGAGGTCCAGCGTTGCGTTGGCGTTTGCGACGGCGGACCGCCACCAACGTGCTACACGGAGTGCATCGGGAACACGGTTTTGTACAGCCGCGTAGCGACACCAACTCTCGGCAATCGCACCGTCGAGGCGCGAGATGTTTCTTTGCGAAGTGAGTTCCGCCACGCCCTTGCGGCCATAGAGAGCGCATGAACGTATCAAGCGGCCGGCGTCATCGGGATATCCCCGACGCAGCAGCAGATGCACGGCCTCGAGTCGTGCCATGATCGCGAGTCGCGGCAGATCGTGGCGCTCGGCAAATTCGACTGCATCCTCCAGCACCTTTATGGCATCAGAGTGCTTGCCCGCGAGTGCATCGAGCCGCGCTCGAACTGTACTGGCCGACACCAACTGATCGACAAAGCCGATCGTATTCACGGGAGCGAAGCGCTCGAGCAATTCACTCGCGCGATCCGTTTCGTTCAGCTCGTAGTGCACCGCCGCCAGCGGAATCGCCGCGACGGCGCCGAGGGGCGACTCCCGACCGGAGAGCGCTTCAGCAATTTCCAGGGCTCCAGCCAGCACACTCAACGCCTTTTGCGTTCTGCCCGTCAGAAGGTAGGAAGGGCCGGACACAGCCGCGTGAAACACGATGTTATGCTCGCTTCCCCCTCGTTCCACTTCCAGGCGAGACAACTCAGCGAGCCGTTCGAGCCGCCCCAGCTTGTATTGCTCGCGTTCCGCGAACTGCAACGAGTTGTAGTGGCTCGCCAGAATGAAGGAATCGTCGAGCCCGCGCATGTCCTCTTCTGCGGCGAGCGATTGTTGTTCCAGCTTCGCCAGATCATAGCTGGCATGCGCAAGCTGCCCTTCCCGATGACGCACGAGGCAGCGCAAGCGATCGAGCTCAGCCGGTTTGATATTGCCGGCCCGCTCCAACTCGCAAAG
>Ga0207641_10005407_pt1 | contig 10907 bp, 11 predicted proteins | sample KBSSwiS62_FD_184306 | JGI IMG/M metagenome (GOLD analysis project Ga0207641, IMG submission 184306) | Switchgrass rhizosphere microbial communities from Kellogg Biological Station, Michigan, USA - KBS Switchgrass S6-2 (SPAdes) (version 2) | ecosystem: Host-associated > Plants > Roots >... | reverse complement strand
ACTCGATGGACCTCCTCTTCTGCAATTGCGAAGGGTGGCCCGGAATCCGCAGCCCCTCGATCAAGGACTGGATCGTCGCGCGCCAACATCCGGCCGCCGGCTGGTACGTCGCTAATCCGAACCTGACCGTGGCGGAGACCCGCAAGCTCGAAAAGATCGGCCAGGCCGTCGACGAACTGCTCGACAAGATCGGTTAGCCGCAACGGCCAACCGCGCGCTCGAGATCCGCGGCGGATCCGCCGCACGTGACTGAAAGGAGAAAGAGCCATGGCAACGCAAACCGCTACAGCGGACAGGCCGAAGCAACGTCTGACGGCCGAGCAGAAGATCCAGAAGCTGCGCGAGCTTTACGCCGACGCGCCGGAGATCGGAAAGGCCGCACTGGAGAACGGGATTCGCATGCTCACGGAAGAGCTGTCGGCGCCGCCGCGGGCGGAAACCGCCGGCCGCATCGGCCTTCGCCAGGGCAAGGTCTCGGAGCTCACCGTGTTCCTTCCGTTCGTGAAAGGCGGAGCGAAGCGGCTTCGCGGCCTGCTGCAGTTGCTGGAAGGGAACTTCCGGGCGGCGGACGCCGTCGGCACGGTCCACGACATGCGCTTCGTGTTCGTGGACGACGACACCAAGCTGCTCTTCGCCACCGCCTACGACGGCGACTTCGACCCCTACATCGAGGACTTCGCGACGAAGATTCCGCACGCGATGGATCTGTGGCTGAGCAATTGCGAGGGTTACCCAGGCATGCGCAGCGTCCAGGCGGCGAAGGACTGGATCGCCAAGCACCAGATCGCGGCCGAGGCCTGGTACGTCAACAGTCCGAACCTGACCGCGCCGGAGACGCGACGGCTCGAGAGCGTGGGCAAGGCGGTCGAGGAACTTCTCGACAAGCTCGGCTAGCGCAGACCATGGCGATGGCCACGCCCATGCTCGACCTGCATGAAATCCAGGCGACCGTGCTGCGGCTGCGGCCGGCGCCGTACTTCGGCACGCACGTGCTCTTGCGCGTCGACGATGCGCAAGCGGGCCGGGAAGCGATCCGCCGGCTCACCCTTCACATTGCCTCCGCGACGAATTGGTGGAGCAAGACCAATGCGTGGCTGGCGATCGGAATCAGCTACACCGGCCTCGAAGCGCTCGGCGTTCCAAAGGAATCGCTGCAAAGCTTCCCCGAAGCGTTCCGCGTCGGGATGGCGGCCCGCGCCCGGGAGCTCGGCGACGTGGGCGTCAACGATCCGCAGGGCTGGGAAAAGCCGTTCGGCACCGGTCAGGTCCACATCGGGATCAGCGCCTTCTGCGATTCCGAGGAAAAGCGGCAGCGCACCCTGGCGATCGCGCGCGAGCAATACGAGGGTCTCTCGAGTGTCCGCGTGCTGGCCAGGCAGGACTTCGGCGCGCAGCCGGGCGATCTCAACCCGCTCGGCTACAAAGACGGCATCGACCAGCCGCCGGTCGAGGGCAGCGGCGTCGAACCGCTGCCGGGCCAGGGACGGCCGATCAAGGCCGGCGAGTTCATCCTCGGGTACCCGGGCGAGGCCGGGGAGCTCCTGCCGATGCCGCAGCCCGACATCCTCGGACGCAACGGCACCTTCATCGGCTTTCGCAAGTACCAGTCGCGGGTCGGCGCCTTCAATCGATTCCTTCACGCGAACGCAAGCACCGATCAAGAGCGGGAATTGCTCGCCGCCAAGCTGGTCGGCCGCTGGCGCAGCGGCGCGCCGCTGACGCTGGCGCCCGAGGTCGACGATCCCGCCCTTGGCGCAGACCCGCGGCGGAACAACGACTTCGATTACGCAAACGACACGCATGGCCGCAAGGCGCCGTTCGGATGCCACATCCGCCGAATGAACCCGCGCGACACGGCGCTCACCCGCCTCACCGACGTCAACATCCATCGCCTGATCCGGCGCGGCACCACGTACGGGGCGCCTTATGACGCGAGTGCGCTCTCCGAGGCGGACGACGAGGTCCCGCGCGGCGCCATGTTCATGTTCATCAGCGCCAAGGCGATGGCGACGATGGAATTCCTGCAGCAGGAGTGGATCAACGACGGCAATTTCATCGGCGCCGGCGATGAGCATGACCCGATCATCGGCCGACAGGAGGAAGGGGCGACCTTCACGATTCCCAAGGAGCCGGTGCGGCGCCGCGTCCGTGGCATCGAAACGTTCAACGTGCTTCGTGGAGGAGAGTATTTCTTCATGCCGAGCATCAGCGCGTTGCAGTGGATCGCGGACATGGGCGGCGGCTGACGGTGGTGCCATGAAGGTCATCCCCTTCGTCAGCCACGGGTCCAGGTTGCGGTCTCTCTTCCCAAGGCACTAGCGGCCGGCGCTCACGCCGCTGAACGAGGTGAACCATGTCTGATCACGTTGACGGTCCGCGGTCGATCGGCGAGCCCGCGGCCGACATCACCGACCTCTTCGCGTTCACGAGCCCGGAGGACCCGACGCGCACGGTGCTCGCGATGTGCGTCTTTCCTTCGGCCGGCGAGAACGCAGTGTTCTCGAACGCCATCGACCACGCGATCGCGGTTCGCCGCGTGGCCGTTGCCGGCGTCGGCAACGCAGCGAAATTTCAGGCCGCGGACGACGAGATCCGCTTCAGTTTCCGCTTCGAGGTCTTGCATCGGGATGGCGGCGGGACAGCGATCCAGAAAGGGGTCTGCAGCCTGCCGGACGGCCGGAAGCTCTCGCTCACGGTGAACGACGAGACCGGGAGCTCGACGCCGGAAGGCGATGTGCGCGTGTTCGCCGGGCTGCGTTCCGACCCGTTCTATCTCGCCTGGGACATCGGCAAGCTCAAGAAGCTTCCGAATCTGCTGCAGAACGACAACGTGCTCAGCGTCGTCGTCGAGTTCGACACGCGCAAGGTGCTCGAGCCCGCGAAGAGCTCGTTGTTCGGCGTTGCCGGCGAGACCACTCCGGTCCCGCAGCCGCCGGGTGTCCTCGGCTATCCAGCCCGCCGGATTGACTGGATCGGACGGCCCGAGCAGACCAACATGCGCTTCAACAATCCGGCGATGCCGGGAGTCGACGATTTGCGCGACCTGTGGAATCAGCAGACGCCGTTCGCCATCGCCAAGGAGCTGCAGCCGCTCTTCCTGCAGCGCCTGAAGGACAGCCTCGCGATCTGGGACTCGCTCGATGGCAAGTCCGATTGGGCGCCGGAAGCGCTCGCCGCCAACGCCAACGTCTTCCTCGACGACTTCATGCTGTTCGACGTTGCCAAGCCGATCACCGACGAGAGCCATCTCGAGATCGAGAAGAGCACGCTCGACGGGCGCGCCTACCGCACCGGAGGTGGCCGCACGATCGACGCCAACGTGATCGACATCCTGCTCACCTGGCTCGTGAACCGCGATCGCGAATTCCTCCAGGGCGGTGCGACTGGAGCGACGAAACCCGGGATGCCGGCGTTTCCGTACCTGGCGACGCCGAACACCGAGCTGCAGACCGTCGCCGCTTCGGTCGACCTCGCGGCCGCACCCGATGACGTCTGGTCGTTGCTTGGCCAGTTCGGCGGTACGTGGCATCCGCTGGTCGCGCAGGTGGCGCTGGCCGGTGCCGGAATCGGCCAGGTCCGCACGATCGACACCGTCGACGGCAAGCAGATCGTCGAACGCCTCGCCGTACTCGACAACGCGAAGCGGTTCCTGCGCTACACGAACCTCGCCGGCATTCCCGCCTCGCACTACACGGGCACGCTTGAAGTGAAGCCGAAGGGAAGCGGCTGCGTCGCCGAGTGGCGCGTGGAGTTTCGCGCCGACAAGCGGCCCGACGTCGTCGTCAAGCAGATCGTGTCGACGCTGCTGAAGACGGGTCTCGAGAGCCTCGGGCCGCGCTTCGGGGCCGCCAAGTGAGCGTGACCCCCGGCGTCGTCCTCGCATTCGGCCTGCTGCTCGGGATGCAGCATGCGACCGAGGCGGATCACCTCGCTGCGGTCGCCTCGCTGGCGGGCGGCGAACGCTCGCTCAGGGCGGGCGTGTCGCACGGCATCGCATGGGGCACAGGCCATGCGCTGATGCTGCTGCTCGTCGCCGGCGCGCTCGGCTTCCTCGGCTGGGCGATCTCGCCTCTGGTGGCCGGCAGGATGGAACGCGTGGTCGGGGCCATGCTGATCGTGCTCGGCTTCGGGGTGATGCGGCGCCTTCGCCATGCGCCCGGCCATGGGCACCGGCGGCGCCTGCCGTTTCGCAGCGTCGCCGTGGGCATGGTGCACGGCCTGGCCGGCTCGGCCGCGCTGGCGTTGCTCGCCAGTCAGGCGATGGCATCGCCTGCCGGGATGCTGGTCTACATCGCCGTCTTCGGACTCGGCTCGATTCTCGGCATGGCGTTGCTCTCCAGCGTGCTGGCCATCCCGCTCGGCTTGCCGGCGCTGCACCGCGCGAGGGCCTATCGCATCCTCAACGTTGGCGCGGCGTTGATCTCCCTCGGGTTGGGCGGGCGACTGCTGCTCGCTCCCGGCTGGTGAGCCATCGACTCCGATCGGCGTCATTGCAACGGTTGCAGCTGTGGAACTCGACTCTTTCTGTCCGTCCGCGACGGATGGTGCCATCGCGGCGATCAACCTCGAGAGCGCGCGCCATCGGGGATGGGCCCGGTTCGAGCGAGACGCGACTCTGGCCGGCGTTGCCGAGGCCGTCGTCGACACGGAGCGGCTGACCGCGCAATTCCTCGGCGATCTCGATGCGCTCGATCGTCTGGATGCGCTGGCGTCGCGGTTCGCCAGCGTCGACCGGTCCTTCCGCTCGGAGCTTGTTCAAGCCGAGGTGGCATCGACGGCGCATCGCTTCGACGATGCAGGCGTCCACCTCGCGAGCGCGGCGCGGAAAGGGGCAGCTCCGGAGGAGATCGAACGCCACGCGCTGAGCATCGATCAGGCCCGCGGCGTCGACCTGACTGCGGTGCTCGCTGCACGTCGCAGGATCGCAACGACCAGTGGCCGACTCGAGGATCTGGTGCCGCTCGGCGGTGTGCTCGCCGATCTGGAGCGCTTCGACGACGCGGACACCGTCTATCGACAGTCATTCCATGTCTACAGCGGCACGTCGCCGTTTCCGCTGGCGTGGGTGTGCTTTCAGCTCGGCGTGCTGTGGGGAGAGCTGGTGCCCGCGCCGAAACCGAACCTCGCCGCGCGATGGTATCGACGCGCCATCGCCTACCTGCCGGGCTATGTCAAGGCGCGGGTGCACCTCGCCGAGATCCTCGCGAGCGAAGGCCGAGCGGTCGAAGCAGAAGCGCTGCTCGTGCCTGCGCTTTCGAGCGGCGACCCCGAGGTGCGCTGGCGTCTTGCCGACGTCCTGCGCGCACAGGGGAGGATCGACGAGGCCGAAGAACAGCTCGACGCCGCACGACGTCGCTTCGACGAGCTGCTCGACAAGCACCCGCTTGCATTCGCCGACCATGCCGCCGAGTTCTACGCCGGCAGCGGCAACGACATCGGCCGCGCGCTCGATCTCGCCCGGACCAACGTCGCGAACCGCGCGACGCGGCGCGCCACCCATCAGCTGCAAGCGATCACGGCCAGTGCCGAGGCCGCGCTTGCCTGAAGCATCGTTTCACATCAGGAGAGCCGTGATGATCAAAGTGAGCGTCATGTACCCCACCAGTGCGGGGACGCGTTTCGACCACGACTACTACCGCAACAAGCACCTGCCGCTGATCAAGAGCAGCATGGGCGCGGGCTTGAAGTACTACACGATCGACAAGGGCATCGCCGGTGGCGCGCCCGGCGCACCGGCCGCGTATGTCGGCATGTGCCACCTGCTGTGCGACTCCGTCGAGTCGTACGAGGCGTCATTCCGGCCCCACGCTAAGGAAATCCTCGCCGACATCCGCAACTTCACCGACCGGACGCCGGTCACCCAGATCAGTGAGGTCGTGGTCGAGAACTCGGCCGCCGGCTAGCGCGAATCGACCAGGAAGCGCGCGAGGTCCAGCTCGGCTTCGCGGGTCTGGAATCCGCGCGCGAGCGCGGCGCCGATCCGGCGCTGGGCCTCAGGGTCGCGCATGCCTTCGAGGAACCGTTGTGAATCGCCGCGGAACGCTTCGACGGGTGCAAGCTCGATCGCGTTCACGGCTTCTTTGATCGCTGCAAGTCCCGCTGCGGGCAGCCCGGCGATTCGGCGGGCGAGCGCATCGACGAAGCCACCGAGCTCGCTGCGCGGCAACGCACGGTTGATCCAGCCGTAGCGCTCGGCAACGTCGGCGTCGAAATCATCGACGCTCAGCAGAACCTCGAGCGCACGACCCCGGCCCATCAAGCGTGCGAGGTGCTGCACGCCGCCGGCCCCCGGGATCGCGCCGAAGGCCGCCTCGAACTGGGCGAAGACGGCCGACTCGCGCGCCGCGAAGCGCATGTCGCACGCCAGCACGAACTCGCTGCCGGCGGCACGCACGCGGCCTTCGATCTGCGCGATCGACACCAGCCGGCTCGCGCTCAGGTGACGAAAGAGCAGACCGATCGACGGTTCGCCGACAAGCCTGGCCGCTTCCTCGCGGTACTCCTTGATCCGCGTCACGTCGACGTGCGAGATGAAGTAGTCGGGGTCGGCGCTGCGGAAGACGAGCACGCGCATCTCGTGATCCGCCTCGGCATCGCGAATGAGCGACACCAGGTCGCGAACGAGCTCGGTGCCGAGCAGGTTCATCGGCGGCGCCGAGAGGGTCACGAACGAGACGGCGCCTTCGCGGCGGACTTGCAGGGTTTCGAGGTCGGACGGCATGGCACGGTCCCGGGGGCGATCGTTCGGGCAAAGAAGCAGTCTGACCCCGGCCGGCACGGCGGCCCATTGCACCTAGGTATCGGGGTCGCACCCGTTCCCGGCCCTTTCGGCGGAGGGCCGCGCCTCTCGAGAGAGTGATGCTTAGGTATCGATCGATACCAACGTGCGATGGTTCCGGTCGTCCGGCAGGTGTGAGATGGCACCGCCGGCCGCGTGCGAGCGCTGCGGCACCCACAAGGACCATTTCAACGAGGAGAACACGATGAATCACACACTTCGCCGGTCGACCGTTTTCGTGATGCAACACGATCCGCTGCTGCGGGTCGGGCTCGTCGCGGCCTTGCGCGAGCAGGCGCACCTGGATGTCCTCGTCGAGCTGGACGCGGCGGGCTCGACCGCCCCGGCGGTCGACGTCGTCGTCGCCGACTACGAGCACGGCATGGGCCTGGCACAGCTGGGGACCCGGCCGCCGAGCCCTCAGCTCGCGTGCGCCAGGATTCTGGTCGTGACTGGCAACGATCGCGAAGCGGACGTCCGGCGCGCGATCGAGGCGGGCATCCACGGCTACCTCTTGCTCGGCGGTGCGCTGAGCGAGCTCGCCGAAGGCGTCGCCGCGGTCGCCGAGGGCGCCCGGTTCCTCGGTCGGTCGGTCGCGCAACGCATGGCGGACAGCCTGACGCACGCGAGGCTGACGTCGCGCGAGATCGACGTGCTGCGGTACGTCGTCGAGGGCGCGTCGAACAAGGCGATCGCGCGTCAGCTGCAGATCGAGCTCGGCACCGTCAAGTCGCACATGAGCGCAATCATGACCAAGCTCGGCGCGTCGTCGCGCACGCAAGCGGCGGGCATCGCAGCGAGCCGCGGATTGGTGGACGAGCCCAGGCAGGGCGCGAGGATGCCGGTGAGGCCGCGCATCGGCGTGCCGGCGTCGATGGGCTACCTCCCGCGCATCTCGCCTGCCGATCTCGTCGAAGCCCGTGCGTGAAACGACGTCGGCGCGATCGAGCCGCGGCAGCGGTCAGCCGAACGTGAACGAGAAGACCTCGACGCCCGGCTCGCGGAACTCGATCTCGAACTGACGGTCTTCGACGGGCGACGCTTGCCGGATGAGCTGGTACAGGCGCTTCTCGACGAGCACGCCCCTGCCCTCCGCGTCGACGTCGGCGCCATGCGCTGCGCCCGGCGGACGCCCGTCGAGAAGGACGCGGAAGGGAACGTTCGTCCCCTTGACGGCGGGGCCCATCACGAGATGCAGGTCGCGCGCGTGGAAGCGATAGACGATGCGGCCGTTCGCGCGGGTCGACGCCGCCAGCTCGGACCGGACCTTCCACTCTCCGCCCAGCGCCCAGCGATTGAGGGCGAGCCTGCCCGGCGTCCCGTAGAGGCGCGCCCGGTCTACCGTCATCCCGCCCGGCGAGGCGAAGTTCTCGGCACGGCCGCTGCCGACATACGTTTCCTCCGACCGCAGGCTGGCCCAGTCGGCCTGCGCCTGGCTGCCCGTGCCTTCGACCTGGACGAGCGAAGTGTCGACATCCTTCGCGCCGGCCTCGATCAAGAGCTGCTGGATCGCCTTCTCAGTGCGGTCGTAGGCACCCTCGCCGAAATGGTGGAAGCGGATCGTGCCTTTCGCGTCGACGATGTAGATCGCCGGCCAGTACTGATTGGCGAACGCGCTCCAGATGGCGCGCTCGCTGTCCACGGCGACCGGGAAGTCGACCCGAAGCTGGGCAAGCGCCTCGCGGACGTTGTCGATGTCCTTCTCGAAGCCGAACTCCGGCGTGTGGGCGCCGATCACGACCAGCCCGTGGCGCTTGTACTTGTCGGCCCAGGCACGCACGTGCGGCAGCGTGCGCTGCCAGTTGATGCACGAGAACGTCCCGAAGTCGACCAGGACCACCTTGCCGCGCAGCTCGGCCGCGCTCAGCGGTTTGGAGTTGAGCCAGTCGGTCGCGCCGTCGAGCGCTGGCATCGTTCCTTCGCCACGTGCGGTCACGGCGGCTGTCGTCATCGGAAGCGCTCCGGGTTTGTCGTCGGCGAAGACCTGCAACGCCAACGCAGCGGCGCAGATCGCGCAGACGACGACCAACAAGGTTCTGGCTGAGAGCACGGCGGATCCCTCCCTTGGTTCGGCTCGCCTGGGCGGTCAAGGCGAAGCAAGGGCGTCGATGATGGCATCGGCCGGCACGATCGCGCTCGCATAGTTGGGCAGGTTGACGTCGAGCGCCGCCTGCATCTCGCGATCCGAGTAGTCGGCGGTCGCGTCGCGCACGACCGTGACGTCGTATCCCAGCTCGGCAGCGTATCGCACGGTTGCCTCGACGCACGTGTGCGCGATCAGGCCGATGACGATCAGCCGCGCGATGCCGTGCTTCTTCAGCTGCAGGTCGAGGTCGGTGTTGGCAAAGCCGCTCGAGCACCAATGCTCCTGGGCGACGACATCGCCGGGCTGGGGCGCGAACTCGGTGCGGATTTCGCCGCCCCACGCACCGGCCTCGAACGCCTTGCTGCGCCAGGCCGCCTTCTGGATCGGCGCGACCGTGGTCCAGCTCTCGAAGTCGCCCGGCCGGTAGCGGTGGTGCAGCGCATAGAACACGCGCACCCCGGCCTTGCGCGCGGCCACGAGCACCGCGTGCATGTGCGCGACGCAGCCGTTCGCGTCGGCGACAGATTTCAGGCGTCCCCAGATCTTGCCGCCTTCGGAGATGAAGTCGTTGTAGGGATCGATGACCAGGAGCGCCGTGCGCTGCCGGTCGAACGCAACGCCGGTCACGATGCGTTGCGCAGCGGTCTGAATGCCGCTCGCACCTCCGCGGCGAAGAGCTGCGGCTGCTCCCACGCCGCGAAGTGGCCGCCCTTCTCGGCCTTGTTGTAGTAGACGAGCTTGTGGTACGCCCGCTCCGTCCAGCTGCGCGGCGCCTCGTAGAGCTCGCCGGGAAAGACGGTCACCGCCGCCGGGATCGAGATGTTGACGGCGTTCACCGCGCTCATGCCCTTCAGCTCCCAATACGAGCGCGCTGCCGAGACTGCGGTGTTCGTCAACCAGTACAGCGTGATGTCGTCGAGGACGTCGTCGCGCGTCACGTCGCCGGCCGAGTGTCCGTCGACGTCGTGCCCGAGCACCGCCGCAGTGATCGCCGCCGCCGGCTGGTCGTAGGCGTCGCCGTGGTCGAGGATCCAGGCGGCCAGCCCGACCGGCGAGTCGGCGAGCGCGTAAAGCGTCTGCGGGCGCGTGCCCATCATGAGCGCGTAGGCGATGTGCCTCGTCCGCAGCTCCTTGATCTGCTCGTACGCGCGCTTCTCTTCGGCCGAAAATGCCGCAGGCGTCGGCTCGTTGTTCAACAGCGCCTTGCCCACCTCGGGCGGGACGGTTCCAGGCAGGTTGACGTGGATGCCGAGCAGCTCCGGTGGCGCCTGCTCCCCCATCGCATGGCAGACGATCGAACCGACATCGCCGCCTTGCGCCGCGAAGCGCGGATAGCCGAGCCGTCCCATGAGGACGACCCACGCGCGCCCGATGCGGCCGGGCGTCCAGCCCGTGGTGCTCGGCCGCGCGGAAAAGCCGTAGCCGGGGATCGACGGGATCACGACGTGGAACGCATCCGCCGCGCTGCCGCCGTGCGCCGTCGGGTTGACGAGCGGATCGATGATCTTCAATTGCTCGATCACCGAGCCCGGCCAGCCGTGGGTGACGATCAGCGGCATCGCGTTCTCGTGCTTCGAGCGCACGTGGATGAAGTGGATGTCGAGCCCGTCGATCTCGGTGACGAACTGGGGCAGCGCGTTGAGCCTGGCCTCGCACTTGCGCCAGTCGTAGTCGGTCGCCCAATGGCGTGCGAGCTCGCGCATCGTCGAGAGCGGGACCCCCTGCGACGTGTCGGCGACGGTCTCCCTCTCCGGCCAGCGCGTCGCGACGATGCGCCGTCGCAGCTCGACGAGCGCGGTCTGCGGGACGCGCACCGTGAACGGCCGGATCGCGGCGGCGTCGACGCTTGCACCGGTCGTCGGCGCGGCGGCGACGAGCACGTCGGTCGTGCCGACCGGCCCGAGGACCTCTGCGCTCGCTCCGCCGTGCAACAGCAGCGGGGTCGCGGAAAGGACGCCGGCCGAGCCGGCGAGAAAGCCGCGCCGCGTCAGCGCGTTGTGCGTGTCGTTCGTGGGCTTCATGGTTCAGTCCTGTTCCGCAAGC
>Ga0207641_10005406_pt1 | contig 10909 bp, 7 predicted proteins | sample KBSSwiS62_FD_184306 | JGI IMG/M metagenome (GOLD analysis project Ga0207641, IMG submission 184306) | Switchgrass rhizosphere microbial communities from Kellogg Biological Station, Michigan, USA - KBS Switchgrass S6-2 (SPAdes) (version 2) | ecosystem: Host-associated > Plants > Roots >... | reverse complement strand
TCCAGCAGCTCATGAACCAGCGCATGTTCCCGCTCACCCTGCCCGGGCTCGAAGGAGCCATGCGACTGCTGGTGAAATGAGGGTCCGCGCGGCGTCGGCGCGGATGCTGTCGATGCTCATGCTGGTCTCGCTGCTCGGAGGCTGCGCAAGCTTGCCCTTCTTCGGCAAGGACGGCGATGCCGGCGCGCGCGCCGAGCCGCAGGTTCCGCTCTACGAGCTCGAAGTGCGCGCGCCGGATCCGTTGCGACGCCTGCTGCTCGACTACCTCGACCTGGCGCGCTTTCGGAACGCGCCGGCGAGCGAGGCCATCACCGCGGCCGAGCTCGAGCGCCTCGCCGCCGCCGCGCCGGCGCAGGCGCGCCTGCTGCTCGAGACCGAGGGCTACTTCGACGCCGACGTCAAGGTGGCGAGGAGCGACGGCGGCGCCGGCCTGCCGCGCATCGAGGTCGACGTCGTTCCCGGGCCGCGCGTCGTCGTTCGCAGCGTCGCGATCGACTCGGCCGCGCCGCTCGCGCCGCGAACGCCGACGCGCGACGAGCCGTGGCGCGACCGCCTCGACAAGCTGCGCGCGATCTGGTCGCTGCGCGAGGGCGAGCCGTTCCGCCAGCCGGACTGGAACAGCGCCAAGAACGCGGCCCTCGGCGGCTTTCGCGGCGACGGCTATCCGCGCGCCGAATGGCAGTCGACGAATGCGCGCATCGATGCCGTAGAGCAGTCGGCGGCGCTTTCGGTCACCGTCGAGCCGGGGCCGCTGTTCCACATCGGGCCGATACGGATCGAGGGAACGCACCGCTACGACGAGGCGGCCATCCGCCGCGTCGCGCAGCTCGCCGCCGGCAGCGAGTACAGCGAGAAGCGACTGCTCGACTTCCAGGAGCGCGTGCTGAAGCTCGGCCTGTTCGAAGGCGCGTCGGTCGACATCGATGCCAGCGGGCCGCCCGAGGCCGCGCCGGTCACCGTCAAGGTGAAGGAGCTCTGCAGCATCAGGCAACGGTCGGCGTCGGCTACAGCGCCAACACGGGCCCGCGTGTCTCGCTCGAACACTGGGACCGCAAGGTGTTCGGCCAGAACTGGATCGCGCACACCACCCTCACGCTGGGTCCCGACCTGAAGTCGCTCGGCACCGAGCTCACCGCCTATCCGGACGAGAACCTCTGGCGCAAGCTCGGCGCCGCCAACCTCGAGCAGCTGCGCAGCGCCGACGAGACGCGCAACAGCTGGCGCGTGCGCGCGGGCCGCTCGAAGGACACCACCGACTTCGAGCGCCTGTATTACCTCGAGGCGTCGTACGCGCGCGTGCAGAGCGCGCCGCTCACGACCTCGAGCAACGCGCTTTTCCTCAACTACCAGTGGCTGCGCCGCGACCTCGACAACATCCTGCTGCCGACCTCGGGAACGGCGCTGGGGCTGCAGGGCGGCGTCGGCTACGGCAGCGGAACGCGCGAGCGTTCCGATGTGCCCGGGGTCGAGACCAGCCGCGATCCGTTCGTTCGCATCTACGCTCGCTTCAACGCCTATCGGCCGGTGGGATCGTGGTTCGCGAACGCGCGCCTCGAGGCGGGCCAGGTCTTCGTGAGCAATCCGATCGCCGTGCCGGACCCGATCCTCTTTCGCGCCGGCGGCGACAACTCCGTGCGCGGCTACGAGTACCGCACGCTCGGGCCCACGGTCAACGGCGCGGTCGTCGGCGGCCGGGTGCTGCTCACCGGCAACATCGAGTTCGAGCACGCGCTGCTTGACCGGCTTCCGACGCTGCTCGGCGCGGTGTTCGTCGATGCCGGCGACGCTGCCGACCGCTGGACCGAGATTCGCCCGGTGTTCGGCTACGGCGTCGGCCTGCACTACCGCAGCCCGGTCGGCCCGTTGCGGCTCGACGTCGCCTACGGCCAGGCCGTTCGCAGCGTGCGCCTGCATCTGAGCGTCGGCGTCGCCTTCTGAAAGCGGGATGGGCGTCGAAGATCCCTCGCCCGGGACCGGGCCGCCGGCCGCTCGAGTCGAGCGACCGCCGCCGCGGCGACGGCGCCGCATCGGCGCGTGGCTCGCCGGCGCGATCGGCGCCGCCCTGACGGTCGTCGCCCTGACGGTCGGCGTCGTGATCTGGTCGCTGCATCAACCGGCGGGAAGCGCCTGGCTGCTCGGCTGGGTCCCCGGGCTGACGCTGGTCGATCCGAAGGGCTCGCTGATCGGCGACTTCGCCGCGGCCCGGCTCGTCTACGTCGTCGGCGACGCCGGCGAGCTGCGCCTCGAAGCGCCGCGCTGGCACGCGCTGGCAGCGACGCGCGGCGATCGCGGCCGCTGGCTGCGTCTGGCGATCGACACCCTGCACGCCGATCGCGCCGTCTGGGTCGCCAGCACCGCGCTGCGTCCCTCGCAACCGGCCACGCTGCCCGAGAGCCTGCGCCTGCCGCTTGAGATCGAAGTGGGCGAGGCTCGCATCGACGAGCTGCGAATCGGCAGCGTCGACGCGATGCCGATCCGCGGCGTCCGCGCGCGCGTCCATCTCGGTGCGGAGGGCGGCGCTGGCCACCGCCTCGACGCGCTCGCCGCCGCGATCGAACGCGGCAGCGCGAGTGGCACGCTGGCGATCGGAGCCGATCCTCCCTTCGCGGTCGACGCGACGGTCAACGCCGTGGCGAGCGCCGACGCCGCGGCAAGCGCCGGCGCGGACGCGAGCGCGGCCGCGCAACCGTGGAGCGCGACGGTTCGGGCTCGCGGGCCGCTCGCCTCGCTCGACACCAGCGCGACCGCGCGCGTCGCCGGCAGCGCCACGCATCCGGCGCAGTCGCTCGACGCGCGCGCAACGATCCGGCCGTTCGCACCCTGGCCGCTCGGCGAGCTGCACGCCGCGGCGAGCGGCCTCGACCTCTCCGCATTTGCGACCGCCTTGCCGGCGACCGCGCTGAGCGGCGAGGCGACGGCGACGACGACCGGCATCGACGCGCCGGCGCTGGTGTCGGTCACGCTCGCCAACGCGCGCGCCGGGCGCTGGAACGAGGGCCTCCTGCCGGTGCGACGGCTCCGCGCCGAGTTGCGTGCCCGGCCGCAGCAGGCCGACGTGATCGACGTCAACGAGCTCTCGGCCGAGCTCGGCTCGCAAGGCGGGGCCGCCGGCAGCATCGTCGGTCGCGGCCGCTGGACGGCCGCGACCTGGAGCCTCGAGGCGGAGCTGCGCGCGGTGCGGCCGGCCGCGCTCGATGCGCGCGCGGCCGACGCGATCGTCGGCGGCAAGGTCACGCTCGTCGGCACCGGCTTCGCGAGCTCGCCGGCGAGCGCCGCCGCGCCCGCCGCCGCGCCGCGAATCGACCTCAGCGCCGATCTCGCCGGCGAGCTCACCGACGCGCGACTGCCGCGCGCGGCGCCGAGGTCGGCGCGAGTCCGCGTCGACGCGCGCGCCGGCGCGAACGAGGTCGAGCTGCGCCGCGTCGACGCCTCGCTCGGCGATGCCCGCGCGACGCTCGCCGGCCGCTTCGCTCGCAGGACGGCGGGCGAACCCTGGCGTGCCAGCGGCCGCGCCGAGCTCGCCCGCTTCGACCCGGCGCCGTGGTGGCCGGGCAGCACCGATTCGCTGCTCGCGCGCGGCGCCAACAGGATCAACGCGACCGCCGCGTTCGATCTCCTCGTGTCGCCCGAGCGAATCGGTGACGGCTTCTACGCCGCGCTGGCGGCGACGACGGGAAGCGCGAGCCTGGCCATCGTCGACAGCGTCGTCGCCGGCGTGCCGCTGCAAGGCAGCGCCCGTTTCGCCCACGTCGACGGCCGGGCGCGGCCCGCGCTCGACCTCGTCGCCGGCGGCAACCGCATCCAGCTCGAAGGAACGATCGCCGCGCGCGGCGCGAGCGACGACGACTGGCGCGTCGTCATCGACGCGCCTCGCCTCGATGCGCTGGCGCCTTTGGTCGCGGCCCCGGCCCGCGCCGGCTCGGTCGAGCGCGCGCCGCCGGCGCTGGCCGGCAGCCTCGCCGTGCGCGCGCATCTCGCCGGCCGCTGGCCGAACATCGGCAGCGAGGGCGAGCTGCAGGGCTCGGCGCTGCGAATGCCCTCGGCCCGCGTCGGTCAGGCGAGCGGCCGCTGGCGTCTCGGCAGCAGCGACGACGCCGCCGTCGACGCCACGCTCGCGCTAGGCGACGTCGACGTCGACGGGCGCGCGCTCGGTCGCATCGACGCGAAGGTTTCGGGAACGGCGCGCGCCCATCGTGCCGAATTGCGCGTCGCCTCGGCGCTGTTGCCGCCGTCGTGGACCGACGCCTTGTCAGCGCGGGCGCCGGCCGACGCCGCGCGCCCGGAACCGGGGGCGAGCGCCGCCATCGCGCAGACGACGTCGGCCGCGTCGGACTCGCGCAGCGTCGTCTCGGTCGTTGCCGAAGGCGGGGTCGTCGCCGTCGACGGACACCGCGCCGGCGGCTGGCGCGGCAGCCTGCGCGAGGTCGTCGCCCGCTCGACCGCGACACCGCCGCGCGTGTGGCTGAGCGCGCATGACGTTCGCGGCAGCGTTCTCTGGGCCGGCGCACCGCTTCGCGTCAGCGCCGATCCCGGCAGCGCCGAGGTGCTAGGCGCCTCGCTGCGCTGGAGCCGCGTCGCCTGGCAGCAAGGCGACGGTCGATCGCCCGGCCGACTCGATGCGCAGGCGACGGTCGACGCGATCGCGGTCGCGCCGATCCTGCAGGCGCTGCAGCCGGGGTTCGGATGGGGCGGCGACCTTCGCGTCGGTGCCCGCCTGAAGGTGCAGAGCGGGCCGAGCGTCGGCGTCGACGTCGTCGTCGAACGCGCCGGCGGCGACCTCTCGGTGACCGACGAGATCTCGACCCAGTCGCTCGGCCTTTCCGACCTGCGCCTTGGCGTCGCCGCGGAAGGCGGCGTGTGGCACTTCACCGCCGCGGCGGCGGGCGCGACGCTCGGCGTCGCCTCGGCCGCGGTGAGCACGCGGACGTCGAGCAGCGCGATGTGGCCCGGCGCCGACGCGCGGCTCGAGGGCGTGAGCGAGCTGCGCGTCGACAACCTCGGCACCTGGGGCTCGTGGCTCACGCCCGGCTGGCGACTCGGCGGCAGGCTGCACGCGAGCGCGAGCTTCAGCGGTCGCTTCGGCGCGCCGGAATACACCGGCCACGTCGAAGGCGGGGCGGTGACGGTGCGCAATTTCATCGAAGGCGTCAACGTCACCGACGGCACCATCGCGATCGCGTTGCAGGGGACGACGGCGCGAATCGAGACCTTCACCGCCAAGGGCGGCACGGGAACGCTGCGGCTCGAGGGCGACGCCGCCTTCAGCGCCGCGCCGACCGCGCAGCTGCGCCTGGCGGTCGATCGCTTCGAGGTGCTCGGCCGGGTCGACCGGCGCATCGTCGCGAGCGGCAGCGCGGCGCTGCGGCTCGACGCGAAGACGCTCGGCCTCGACGGAGCCTTCAGGGTCGACGAGGGCCTGGTCGACTTCACCCGCTCCGACGCGCCGACGCTCGGCAGCGACGTCGAGGTCGTGCGCCGGCCGAGAGCGCCCGTGCGGGCCTCGGCCGCGTCGCCAGGGCAGGTGCCGGTCAGCGACGACGCGCTGGCGCCGGCTGCCGCGACGCCGCGCCGCGACGTCCGCCTCGACCTTCGCGTCGACATGGGCGAGAAGCTGCGCGTTCGCGGCCGCGGCCTCGACGCCGGCCTGCGCGGCGAGCTGCGACTGACGTCGCCGAGCGGCCGGCTCGCCGTCGCTGGAACGCTGCGCACCGTCGAAGGAACTTATCAGGCGTACGGCCAGAAGCTCGACATCGAGCGCGGCGTGCTCACCTTCGTCGGCCCGGTCGAGAACCCGCGCCTCGACATCGAGGCGACGCGCCCGAACCTCGACGTTCGCGTCGGCGTGACGGTGAGCGGAACCGCGCTCAATCCGCGCGTCCGCCTCTTCTCGGAGCCCGAGCTGTCCGACATCGACAAGCTGAGCTGGCTCGTCCTCGGCCGCGCGAGCGCGACCACCGGCGGCGCCGACACCTTGCTGCTGCAGCAGGCGGCGCTGGCGCTGCTGTCGGGCGAAGGCCCCGGTGTGACCGACCAGCTCATCAAGTCGATCGGCCTCGACGAGGTGTCGGTGCGGCAGACCCAGGGCGCCGTCAACGACACCATCGTCACCCTCGGCAAGCAGATCTCGAAGCGCTGGTACGTCGGCTACGAGCGCGGCCTCAACACGACGCTCGGCACCTGGCAGCTGATCTATCGCGTCGCGCAGCGCGTCACCGTCCGCGCCGAGACGGGGAGCGACAACGCGGTCGACGTCATCTGGACCTGGCGCTGGAAATAGGAAGGACGGCTCGGGCCGCGGCCTCCACACGGGTGCCGGCGAGCCCGAGCGATCGACACCCGGACCCTAGGGCGCGACGTCCCAGTCGGCCTTGCCGATGTGGTTCTGCATGAAGGCGAGGACGGCAGCCTCGGCGTTGACGCGCGCCGGATCGAAGTCGAACTGGCCTTCGTGCCGCGACGGCCCGCCAGCGCCATCGAAGCGGGCTCGGTAGTTGACGACATTGCCGACCACCTCGTAGTCGACGCGATAGCGGACGGCAGGCCCGCCCGAGCCGGGCGAATGGGATCCTTCGAGTGTCGGCATCGTCGCTCCAGGAAAGGCGCTGCCGAGTATGCCGCCGCCGCACCGTCTTACACTGCCGCCCTCGCGCGCCACCCGGCGTCGAGCCGCCTCGCCGTAGTTCAATGGATAGAACGGCCGCCTCCTAAGCGGCAAATACAGGTTCGATTCCTGTCGGCGGGACCAGCGAGCGAACGACCGCTACATCGCCCGGAACCGCGCCGCGTGGCTCTCGCTCACGGGCAAGGTCTCGCTGCGCTGCCGCAGCCTGATGCAGAGATGGCCGTTGGCGTCGCGCAGCAGGCCGGCGATCGCGTTGGCGTTCACGACCGTGTGCCGATGCACCTGCCAGAACACCGCCGGATCGAGCTGCTCGATCAGCTCGCGCAGCGACACCCGGATCATCGCCTCGCCGTCGACCGTCACGACCGACGTGTACTTGTTGTCCGAGCGGAAATAGCACACCTCGCCCACCGTGATCAGTCGGACCTCGCGACCTCGCGCCGCGGTGATCCAGCGCAGATGGCCGCTGTCGCGCGGCTCGGCGAGGCGCTCGAGCAGCCCGTCGAGACGCGCCGGCGCGCTGCCGATGCACTTCTTGAGGCGCCCGACCGTGGTGGCAAGCCGCGGCGTCGAAAGCGGCTTCAGGACGTAGTCGACCGCCCCCTGCTCGAAGGCCTGGACCGCGTATTCGTCGAAGGCGGTCACGAAGACGACGTGGCAGCGTCCGTTGACCTGGCGCGCCACCTCGATCCCCGACAACCCGGGCATCTGGATGTCGAGGAAGAGGATGTCGGGCGCGTGCTCGTCGAGCGCGCGCACCGCCTGGATGCCGTCCTCGACCGCGGCGCAGATCGTGAGCTCGGGCCAAAGCTCCGCCAGTGCATCGCGGAGGCCCTGGGCCAGCAGGCGTTCGTCTTCCGCAATGATGGCGCGTGCTTCGTGGCTCATGAACTCATCCCGGGGCGGTCGCTTCGCTGCGATCCAGGCAGAGCTGTCGCAGCTCGGCCAGCGCGGCGGCGACGCCTTGTCCATCGATGGCGCCGCGCTGATGCGCGACCCGCAGGTACGCCGTCACCGCCCCCAGCAGCTGCTCGGCCCGTGCGGCCTCGCGCGCCAGCAGCGGGAGCGCGAGGCGCATTCCTTTCAACACCAGATCGTGGTCGATTGTCGCCAGCTCGGTCTGCAACCGCTGCTGGACCAGGCGCTCGGTCTCGGCCGCGCCTTCGATGTCGAGCGACCGCAAGAGCCTGGCCTGGTGCGCGGCGTTGCTGGCGCAGACGTAGAAGACGGCGGCCGGAGCCAGCAGCATCGACAGGATCGTCAGATGCGCGACGACGGTGGCGGGAAAGTGCCGGTTCGCAGCGCCGACCTTCCAGGCGTAGGGAGCGAACGCGATGTCGGCCGCCGCGGCCGCCGCCACGATCACGACGCCGGCCAGCGCGTAGGCCATCCAGGCCCTGGCGCCCCGGGCCACCGCGACCATCGAGGCCGCGAGCGCGAGCACGGCCACGGCCACGGCCGTGACCCAGTACAGCAAGCGCGCCACGACGACCGCCGGATCGACGTTGCCGTGCTCGACATGCATCAGCGCGACGCTGAACACGGTTAGCCCCAATGCTCCGACGATCACGGCGCGATCGAGGCGCCGGGCGACGTCGGCGCCCCAGCCGCGCCAATCGATCCGGGGTCGATGGACGCTCATGACGCCTCCGCGGCCGGTGGCGCGCCGGCGGGCAGGCGCAGCGTCGCCGTCGTTCCTCCCGCGGCCTCGCTGGCCAGGCGCAGCCCGGCGTCGCCGCCGTAGAGGCCTTGCATCCTGGCGCGGACGTTGGCGAGGCCCGAGCCGCGGCCGCTGGTCGTTCGCAGGCCGACGCCGTCGTCGGCGACGCTGACGACCAGCCAGCCACCCTCCCGACGTGCGGCGATTCGCAGCGCGCCGCCGCGCTTGCGCGGTGCCAGCCCGTGCTTGATCGCGTTCTCGACCAGGGTCAGCAGGGCGGCGGGAGGAATGCGGTTACCGCGCAGCTCCGGGGCGACGTCGATGGCATAGCGCAGTCTCGACTCCATGCGCAGGCGCTGGATCTCGAGGTAGCCCTCGGTCAACCTGAGTTCCTCGGCCACGGTCGTCTCCTCGCGCCGCATGTGAGCGCGCGAGGCGCTCATGTACTCGATCAGCCGAGCCAGCGTCCGGTGGGCGGTGGCCGGGTCGGTGCGGACCAGCTGCACGACGGTCGCCACCGTGTTGAACAGGAAATGCGGCTCGATCTGCGTGCGCAATCGCATCAGCTCGGCTTCGGCACGATCGGCCTGCAGCGCGAGCAGGCCGAGGCGCGTCTGGTGCAGATCCTGGCGGATCACCGATCCGCGCCGCAGCCAGTACATCGCGCCGATGATCGACGCGGCGCCGAGCGCGTAGATCAGCAGGCTCCACGCAATCTTCGGCAGCACCGTCACGACGTCGTCGATCTGCGGAAAGTAGATCCAGCGGCCGGCGCACACATGACCGATGGCCGAGCCGAGAACGAACGCGGCGAAGGTGCGGACGCAGCGATGCAGGCTCGCCGGGTAGCTGGGCGAGAACAGTCGAACCGCGAGCACGCCGGGGCCGACGCACAGCAGGCCGCCGAGCCAGAGGCGGCCGAGGAGCGCCAGCCAGTCGAAGGCGATCGGCTTCTCGGCGATCTGCACGATGAAGACGACGCTGGCGTCCCACGCCGAGATCCCGAGCACCAATGCGATGAGCTGCAGGTCGTTGCGCAGCGAGCGCCCTGTCCGCGCGACCGCGGGCTCCTCGATCGCCACCGCCAATCCAGCCATCCCGGTACTGTAGGGAGATCGCGACCGGGAGCCCAGCGCGTGTGACGAACGAGCCCCTGGCGTTCGCGAATGCCGTGCTGGGCGGTGCGAAACCGGTCCTGTCGACCGGCGCGATTCGTGAGCGAGCGATCGGATGGAGCGCCGAAACCTCGTCTCCCCTCGCGTTACAGGTTGTTTCAGCAAGGCAGACTACCACTCGGCGGAGAATCTTTTTTCTCCTCCTTCGCCCCTCTCCCCGCATGCGTCGTCTCTCCCTTCTCCTGCTTTCGGTCATTGCCAGTCTCTCCTCGTCGCCCGCCCTCGCGGGCACCGAGATGGGCAAGGCTCCATCGGCGGCGTCCGTGCCCGACATCGACACCACCGACCGGTTCATCGTCAAGCTTCGCGATCCGTCGGCAGACCCCCGCGCCGCACTGGCCGCGATCGGCGGCACCTTCGGCGAGCGGCTCGAGCACGTTCGCCGCATGTCGGGAGGCGCGCACGTCGTCAGGATCGGCCGTCGCGTGATGAACGTCGAGGCGCGCGCGGTTGCCGGACGCCTGCGGTCCGATCCGCGCGTGGCGCTGGTCGAGCCCGACGTCGTCCTGCATCCGATGCTCGTCCCGAACGACACGATGTACGCGCAACAGTGGCACTACTACGAGCCGCAAGGCGGCATCAACCTTCCCGGCGCCTGGGACCGGACGACCGGCGCGGGCAGCATCACGGTGGCCGTCATCGACACCGGTGTCCTTCCGCACGCCGACCTGGCGAGCCGCCTCGCTCCCGGCTATGACTTCGTCGCCCGGGTCGCCGGCGGCAGCGACCCGGGCGACTACGGCTGCAACGGATCGACGAGCTCCTGGCACGGCACCCACGTCGCCGGCACGATCGGCGCGATCAGCAACAACGCCAACGGCGTCACCGGTGTCAACTGGGGGTCGAGGATCCTGCCGGTTCGAGTGCTGGGACGATGCGGCGGCTACACGTCCGACATCGCCGACGGCATGCGCTGGGCTGCCGGCATCGACGTCACGGGAGTTCCGCGCAATCCGTTGCCCGCGCGGGTCGAGAATCTGAGCCTCGGCGGCGCCGGCAGCTGCTCGAGCACGCTGCAAAGCGCGGTCAACGACGTCCTCGCGCGCGGCACCGTTGTCGTCGTCGCCGCGGGCAACTCGAGCGCCGACGCCGCCAACACACAGCCGGCAAGCTGCACCGGAGTGATCGCGGTCGCGGCGACGACGCGAAACGGTGGCCGCGCCAGCTACAGCAACTTCGGCTCGAGAGTGACGATTTCTGCTCCCGGCGGGGGCGGAAACGACGGCGTTCTTTCGACGCTCAATACCGGCACGACGACGCCCGCCGCCGACACCTACGCGTGGTTTCAGGGAACGAGCATGGCGACGCCGCACGTCAGTGGCGTGGCGTCGCTGATGCTGTCGCTCGACCCGACGCTGACGCCGGCGCAAGTCGCGCAGCGATTGCAGCAGTCGGCGCGGCCATTCCCGAGCGGCACCGGATCTGACTGCACGGTGGCGGTGTGCGGCGCCG
>Ga0207641_10005404_pt1 | contig 10911 bp, 20 predicted proteins | sample KBSSwiS62_FD_184306 | JGI IMG/M metagenome (GOLD analysis project Ga0207641, IMG submission 184306) | Switchgrass rhizosphere microbial communities from Kellogg Biological Station, Michigan, USA - KBS Switchgrass S6-2 (SPAdes) (version 2) | ecosystem: Host-associated > Plants > Roots >... | reverse complement strand
AGCTTGTCGGGCACGCTTTGCGGCTTGCCGTCGGTGCCGCCTTGCTGCTTGCAGTTGAAGAAATCCACCGGCTTTTGCGACGGGGCCTTCTTCGAAGAATCGCGGGAAATCGCCATATCCGTACTCCTGGGCAAGGGTGTAAAGGCGAACGCGCGAATCATGCGGTGCGCGCGCCCGCCGTGTCAACTACGTCGCGTCAAAGCGTCCCGACTGCGCCGGCATGCCGTCGCCCAGGCGCATGTTGAACCACTGTCCGGCCTTGCCGGGAATGCGCGGGATCGCGCCCGACCCGGTCTGCGTGGTCGCGTTGAAGTCGCCCTCGACGTCGGACACCGACCCGACCACCTGCACGCCGCCCGAACTCACCGAAAACGAGCAGCCCCCGGGCGCGTCGCCGTCCAGCCGCACCGAGTACACGGTATCCGGGTCGTACTGCTGCGGCCGCGGCGAGGCGCCGGGCACCAGCGGCGGGTGGAGGATCACGGGCTTGGGCGGGGTGAACTGCGCCCACCAGAAATTGCCCGCGCCGATCGAATCGGTGATGTCGGGCCGGTTGGCCGGGTCTTCGAAGTAGGCCTGCACGCCGGCCCAATCGCCGTTGATCATGAGGCCGAACACGGTCGACACCTTGGGCCACTTCGAATAGGGCAACTGCGCAGGGAAGCGGGTCACGGGGCGAGGCTCCTTACGAGTGGAAGCGGACGAGGGGCGCGCCAGCGATCCCCAGGAGGATGTTGATCAGCAGCAGCACCGCGACCACGGCGATGATGACGCGGGCGACCTTGTTGAACGGCTCGGGCAGGCCGATGTAGCCGACCAACCACCACAGCAGGCCAAAAATGCAGCCGATGACGATGATCCAGATCAAAATCCCGATGAGGCCATTGGTGGCGACCATGCGCGTAGCTCCCTTGGTTGTAAAAAGGGCGCCCTCACGAGGCGCCCCGCTGGCAGAAGTGGCTATGCCACCATCGACACCAGCTTAGTCCGTAGGCCCCGTCATATCGATGTGGCCATCCGCACTGTGGGTGAAGTAGTCGAGCGCGGGCGCGTCGCCGGCGAGCACCTGCGTGCCGTCGAGCGTCACCGCAAAGCCTCCGTCGTATCCGGTGACGGCTGCGTCGAAACTTGCCTTGTCGGGAAACGTCGTGGCAAGGCTCGCCGCCTCGTCGGTGTTGTCGGCCGCATCGGCACTCGACGCCACCGCCTTCGCGGCCGCATCGGCGGAATCCTGCGCCGACTTCTTGCTCGTCGCCGCCGCCGCCTGAAGCTCGGCGAGCGCGTCGTCGACCTTCTGCATGTCCGCGGGCGAGATGATCTTCTTCAGCAGGTCCGTGATGCGCTTTTCGAAGGCGTCGACCGCGGGCTGGAAGTTCTTGGTCGCCTCGAGGGCGGCAGCGGCAGCAGCGGCAGAGGCGTCGGCGGCAGCGCGGGCGGCCTTGGCTTCGGTAACGAGATCGTCGAACTTGCTCATGATTTGTCCCTGAAAAGTGAGTTGATCGCGGCGGATGTCCTCGATCGTGCGCTTCAAGTCGGCGATCAGCAGCGCGTCGGCGAGGGTAAATTTCATCGTGCCGGCAGCGTGCGCCACCCCTGACCGCGCGTCAAGCCCGCCGGCGCGGATTGGCCGAAACGTAGGCGTGGCCGCTCGGGGTGTAGGCGACGTTGGCCCCGGCCGGGATCTGCGCCACGGTGTCGGCGCGGTCGAGTGCGGCAACCATGCTCTCCAAGCCTTCGGCGAGCAGGCGCGAGCTTCCTTCCTCGGGTTCCTGCGCCGGACGGCCGCCCTTGTCGACCGGAAAGGCGTAGCCGGCGGCAAAGGCGTTGAGCGTGCGCCGGGCGTTGCGGTCGACCATGAGCAATCGGTTGTTGTGCCACGTCGTGCGGATGCGCTCGGCCAGACAGCCGCGCGCGCTCGCGTAGTGCTCGCCGCGATAGGGGGTGACTTTCTCCGCGCGCAGCGCCGGCAGGAGGGCGATGCGCTGAAAAGCGTCGAAAAGCTCAGCCGGCACCCAGGCTTGGATCTTGGCCCGCGGAAAGCTCGCCCGAACCTCGAAAACGACCGTTTTCACCACCTCCGACAGCGCCCCCGCGCCGCCCCAATCGCCCATCACGAACAGGCGCCGGCCGTCGCGCAGCACCGCAGCGGCGGAAACCTCGGCCGGATCGGCGTTGAAGGCGACGTACACCGTCTCGCCCGGCCGCGGCGCCGGCGCGTCGCCGATATTGGCCCCGCCAAAGTCTTCGTACACGGGCACTCCCGAGAACATGCGCAGCGAATAGGCCAGCGCGTTCATGATGTCGCGCGGCCCCTGCGGGAAATTGGTCCATTCGGCCACCAATTGCGGGTGCGCCATGTGGCCGCCGATCAAAACGACGTCCTTCGCCATCGCAAAGGGCTGCAGACCCATGATGAACTCGTCCTTGCCGCGATCCTGCGGCGCGGTGAGCACTTTGAGCGGCAGCGGGGCCTGCCGGCGCAGGATTTGGATGCGAATCGGCTGCATCAGCCAATCGTCGAGCGAGTTTTTCTCGATCCCGATCTTCGCCGGCGAGTGCGCGGTGTCGGTGGCGAAGAGATCATCGATCAATTCGTCCGGTTTCCAGTAATTCCCCGACGATTCGTGCACGAGGATCTTCGAGCCGAGGCGGGAAACCACCACTTTGCCGGTACGATCGGACTTGTCCTGCGTCTTGGTGCGGGTGCGATTGCTGGTGCGCGAGGGGTCGTAGATGGCAAAGCGCGGCATCCAGTGGTACGGCGACACCTCCCACGACTGCAGCCTATCGAGCTTGAACGGCTTACTCGCCATGTCGGTGGTCTGCAGCATGTACGCCTGCAGGAACGCCCCAAGCATCCCGCTCGCGGCGAAACGGCGCTTTTCCTGGCGAATCCACTCGATCGGATAGCGCGCCGGCCAGTTCGACACCGCCTCGGGGTCGTCGGGGTCGCGGTCGCAGATCGGAAACCCGCGGTACAGCCACTCGGGATTGCGCGAGAGCCGGGTCACCATGCAGTCCTCGGCCCGCCGCGTCTGCGAATTGATGATTTTGCGCCGCTCCTTGTCCATCGCCGGGATCAGGTCGAGGTAGAGCTTGTTCATCGACGCCTGCACCGCCTCGGGGTCGCGCACCCGCTCCAAGTTCTCCACGTCGTCGAGCACGGCCAAGTCCGGCCGGTGGGCGTTGTGCTTGAACGACTGCAATTCCTGCTCCCACCCCAAGGCCTGGATGAACGCCCCGCTCGCGAAATACAGCTTGTTCTCGATCGACTTTCGGGCGAGCACCGGGCCACCGAACACCGCACTCAGCACCTCGTTGGTCGTGCACTCGTGATTGATCGCGGCAAGGCGCTGGCACGCCTTCTCATACGTCTCGCCAAGCAACAGGCAGTAGTTGAAGTTGCCGAACGACCCCGACAGGATCAGGTGTTCCTCGAGCTTGGTCGTCTTCCCGCCCTCGCGAAACGCCTCCAACTGCACGAACTCGTCCTTCGAGCGAAACAGATCCATCAACTCGACGTGCATCTCGGCTTCCTGCTGCGGATGCCGGTGCCCGAACAGCATGATCGAGGCCAGCGCCCGGTCCGCACTCAACCGCGCCAGCAGCGCCGGATCAGGAATCGGCATCGACCACCTCGCCCCGCTGCCGGGCGTGATACATCCGCTTGCCAAGACTGATGTTCATCCGGACCTCGGGCGAGAGCTTGCGCCCCGTCTGCCGCCGAGAAATGTCGGCCACCACACTCGCCGGCTGCGGCTTGCCCTTGCGCAACGCACTCAACTTCGCCTTCGCCGCCGCACTCATCGGCCGCCCCAAACCCGCCTGCCGACACCGATCAGCCTTGCGCTGGTGCAACAGCCGGCGCAGGTGCGTCACCAACGCCTGAATCTCTCCGTCCAGCCGATGCGGCTCCCCACCCACCGAGATGCAGATCGACAATCGCCGGTACTTCATGACCAATGTTTCATGTGAAACATCCATAAAATCATGTGACCCGCCCAAAATACCACGCACTTCCGGAAGGGGGTGAGGCTTAAGCATTTGATCCCCCCCGTCCGTCTATGCGTGGTCCCGGAGTTTGCGAATCGAGCCTGCGAATCTATCCACATTCCCCACTTTGTTGCGGCGCAATATCATTTGACATAATATCAATTATACGACAGGCAGCACGGTAAGACCTTGATTACACTACAAGACTTGCCGCGCACCACCTGTGCATAACCCATTTGTCCAGCCTCCGCTGCCTATCGCCGGCGCTCGAGCCATAACCCAGGGCTATCCGACCTGCCAGCTTGCACCACGATCGACCAACCCCGCCGGCCACCTCGCAGAAGGAGTCGCGCGTGCGCCCGCATACGTTCCACCATGCTTTTAAGCTTTGCATCTATCCATAGGGCAACCCGTGCGAGTGATGGGCACGGTGTGCGCCGGACGGTGCTGGGCAAGCGTGGCACGTCTCGCGCATTCGCTGGGCGGAACACTTCGAATTGTCGGCCGCTCTGTCGCCTTCGCGGGAGCCTTCCGCGGTACATCACTCATTTGGCCGTTTTGCCCGGTCCCGTGTTCAAGGCCGGCCCGCCGGGTTGCAAGTAGCGGGTTCCGTACCGCCCAGGATTGCCGCTCCCGCTGGCGCCGTTAGCCTCGCCCGGGTTTTCGATCTTTGCGGGAGTGAGCGTACAAAAGAAAGTGCTCACGGCTGCGAGATCGGATCGGAAGCGGCAGCCCGGGGAGGCTTTGCAAGGTCGGCGCGAAGTGAATCGCACCTCCGATCCCGCATGCGTGAGCACTTGGGTACAGCGTTGCAGCCATCGGACCTTGCGTCTATTCCCCGTTACATCCTGGCCGCTTCCGACGGCACGCGAACCCTATCGCGGATTGTGGCGCTTTGTCAACTGGCCGACGAACGGTACTTGCACATTGTCATTGTCTGCCCTATTCTCTGTTTCATGGTGCTGTGTCGCACTGGTGAAACGGGAGAGTACCTATCATGACCAAGATTCAATTTCATGTCGCAATGGCTTGTTCGTTCGTCGTCGCATTCGCCTTCGTTCTGGCTCGCTAAGGGGCTGACCATGCAAACGATCACGCTTACCGCGCACGAGCGCCGCGAATTTGCCCGTTGTGCGCAAGCCCTCTATCGTCGTGGCTCGCCCTTGGGGCATACGCTGTCGGCTGTGGCCGCGAAGGGTTCCGCGCCCATCGCCCAATACGACCGCGCAGCCGAAGCCTATCGCGCGTGGCTCGTGTTCGATGAGCCGAAGCCCTGCGCCCCCTTCGTCGATGTTGGCACCGTGACGGAATACGGCTTGACGCAAAAGCTCTCCAACGCCGTGCGGGTGTTTTGATGAGCGCCGCGCCGAAGTTCACGCAGGGTTAAGCGTGTAGCGGCCGCCACTCGGCCGCTATGCGGTTGGCGCTTTCGCCACCATTCAACCTAACGGGAGAAATACCTATCATGACCGGCCATACCGCAACCTACAGCCCAGAGGACAACAAACTCCGACTCTACCCTGCGCACCGATTGAGCGCCGAAGATTATGCCCGCGTCAAGGCGCATGGCTTCTCTTGGGCGCCCAAGCAAGGGCTTTTCGTAGCGCCCGCATGGTCGCCTTCGCGCGAGGACTTCCTAACGGAGTTCGCGGGCGAGATCGGCGACGATGATACGAGCCTATGCGAACGCGCCGAAGATCGGGCCGAACGCTTCGACGAGTATAGCGACAGCCGCGCGGCCGATGCGGAAAGCGCGCGCCGGGCTGTCGCGTCCATCGCGGACAATATCCCCCTGGGGCAACCCATCCTTATCGGCCACCATTCCGAACGCCACGCGCGCCGCGATGCCGAGAAGATCGAAAACGGCATGCGCAGAGCCGTCCGCATGTGGGATACCGCCAAATACTGGCAGTCGCGCGCCGCGGGCGCACTGTCGCATGCGAAATATAAAGAGCGGTCCGACGTGCGCGCGCGCCGCATCAAAACGCTTGAAGCCGAATTGCGCAAGGTACAGCGCGCGATTGACGAGGCGGAACGGTTCGCGCGCGCATGGGCGAAGGTGTCCACGCACGAGCAGGCATTGGCCGTCGCCAATCATGACCACTCGTCACGCGAATTTCCGCTTACTGACTTCCCGCGCGATCCGCCCGCATCTCAGTACGAAGGCATGATGTCACTATGGTCCGCGCTCGACGGTGGCGTGATCTCGCACGAGCAGGCGCGCGCTATCGCCCTTGATATGCGCGAACGCGGCAACGCGCACCGCGCGCGATGGGTGGCGCATCTGGGCAATCGCCTTGCGTATGAACGCGCCATGTTGGGCGAGTCAGGCGGAACGATCGCCGACAAGACAGGCCCCGAAATGGGCGGCGCGGTGCGCTGTTGGGCGAGCCATCGCGGCGGATGGTCCTACATCAAAAAGGTTAACAAGGTAAGCGTTACGGTGCTGGACAATTGGGGCAACGGCGGCCGCGACTTTACCCGCACGATTCCCTTCGACAAGCTCGCCGCCGTCATGACCGCGGCGCAAGTGCGGGCGGCGCGCGATGCCGGGACGCTCGTAGAGATAGACGCGACGGGCTTTAGGCTGCTCGACGCGCCACCGCCCGCGCGCCACGCGCCCGAGGTAAGCGCACAGGCGCCGACGTTCGAGGCGATGCGCGATACATTGCGCGCAGGTATTCAGGTGGTCAGCGTGCCGCAATTGTTTCCGACGCCGCGCGATGTTGCGCAACGCATGGCGGATCTCGCCGACATTCGGCCGGGCGACCGCGTGCTCGAACCATCGGCGGGAACGGGCGCATTGCTTGGCGCGATGGGCGGGCGCATGTTCGGGCATAACCCCGAGCGCGGCGAAGTGGTGGCGGTCGAGATCAACGGTGCGCTGGCCGATCGCTTGGCGGCAGACTTCCCGCTTACGCGGGTCCGCCGCGAGGACTTCCTGGCGTGCAATGGCGATTTGGGCGCCTTCGATTGCATCATCATGAATCCGCCATTCGGCGATGCGGCAGACATCAAGCATATTCGCCACGCTCGCGCGATGCTGAAACCCGGCGGACGTCTGGTCGCAATCTGCGCCAACGGGCCACGACAGGCGGCCGCGCTTCAGCCGCTCGCCGACTCGTGGGAAGTTCTGCCACGCGACACCTTCGCGGGAACGGGCGTTAGTGCCGTTTTGCTGACGATGGGAGCGTAAGGCTATGAACCAATCGCATAACATACCCGCCGAGGCGATCCTGGCCGAAATGCGCCGCTTGATGGAAGAGAATCCGAACGAATCGCTGCCCGACCATTCGGCCGCGGCTCGCCTCGCGGAATACCTCGACCGCGTGCGCGACACATACAAGCCCGACGGCCCGACCTTGGACGGGCACGGCCATCCGATCGAGGCCGAGAGCATGCACGCGCTGTATTTGATGGGGCTACCGCTCGACCGCATCCGCGACAAACTGCGCGACGTCGTGCGCGTCAAGCCCGAACAACTCGCGCGCCGCTGCCGCAAGTTTCTGACCCTGGGCGCGGTCTACAGCGAACGCGAGAGCTTCGCCAAAAAGCAGGCCGAAGGCATCAAGTGGGAAAGCTGGCTCAAATCGGTGATGAGTGCGGCCGATGCGCGCGAGATGATGCGCCGTCACAAGGCCAAGCAGCAAGCCGAACGGGAGGCGGCGTGATCTCGAAATGGCTCGAGGTGGAGGAAATGACCGCGCTGGATTGGGCGCTCGTGGGCGCGGCGCTGGTCGCCTTCGTCGTCATCGTCGCCTTGCTGTCGACAATGGTGGCGCTATGAGCGCGGCGGACGCGGTTGCGTGCGGCGCCTTGATCGTCATCGATTCCGCCGTGTGGATGCACAACGCACTACTCATCATAAGGATGATCCAATGAACGAGAATCACGAGGCATGGAAGCAACGACAGGCCGACGGCGCGCAGCCGCGCGGCATGACCTTGGAGCACGCTGCGCACGCCTTCGGCTCGCATTCGGTGGCCGCCGTGCGCAGCCGCGCCAAGCGGCACGGAATCGCCTACGCGGCGCGCAAGCTGCGCGAAGGTGGTATTGGCCTGGGCATGGCGCGGCTGCTGCTCCTGGAGCACGTGTGAGCTTTCGCCGCGCGGTCGGCCGGCCGTCGCCCGTCGATGGTCCGGCCGCCGCGGATCTCCTGGCCGCGCGCGAGAAGTATGACCTCGACCCCGACGAGGCGGCGGCGTTGATCTACTACAGCGGCCGCGCGTGGCGCGAGTGGGAAGCGGGGCGCACGCCCATGCACCGCTGCGCCTGGGAGCTATTCAACATCAAGGCGAAGGCTCGATCGAAGCGCCTGGGTAGAGCTTCGCCATCTCAGCCGCAGTCTGCGGCGGGTTTACAATGACCAGCAGGGGCGCCGCGGCGCCCTTTTTCGTCACCTGCCAAGCGCAGCGGTACAGCGGATAGCGTTCAAGCGGATGCCGCGCCTTCTGGCTGGCGCGCACGCTCGCCCGCTCTTGCTGCTCGCGCAGCGCGCGCTCAGTCGTCGCCATAGCCGAGGGCGTAGTCGTCGTCATCAAGCGCGGGGCGCGGCCGGACGATCTTGCGCACGCCACGCCCGCCAATGTGATAGCCGTGGCAGTGGGCGCAGTGGTACGGGTTCAGCCGCGAATGGCCGTGCACGCGGCGGGCGTGATCATTGGCGATCAGGTACGTCTCATAGCGCGGCTTGCCAGCGCAGCCCGCCACGGCTGCGTTCTGCTTCTTCGTGAACATGGTAGGCCCGCGCCTCCCCGCGCGGTTTACGGGTCTGGTGGATGACCCGTAAATATTACCGATTGATGCGGCGCAAGATAAAGCGCCGTTGGTCAGTCAGCCGCGCGACAGCTTCATCATGTCGGCCATCGTGAGGCCTGGGCGCTGCGGCGAGGGCTTGACCGCGCGCGGCGCGGCGTTGGTCATGGATTCGCCGACCGCGGCACGCTCGACCGGCGCGGCATTGGTCATCGCCTCGCCGACCACGCGCGCCGTCGCAGGATCGAACGCCGGCGTGATGAACTTCTCGGCGAGGGCGGATAGCCGCGCGATCGGCTCACCCTTGCGTGTGATCACGATCTCTTCGCCCGCGGCGGCGCGATCGATCAAGGCGGCGAACTTTGCCTTCGCCTCGGCGATGCCGACCAGGGTCATAGCAGCCGCTCGTTTGGCTCGAGTGCGGCCAGCGTGCGCTCTACGGCTTCCATCAGGATGATTTGCTCCTGCGCGAGCTTGGGTGTCATCTTGCCGCTGCTCACCCATCGCGGGTAGACGCGGCGGCGCAGGTTCAACTCGCGCCGCACGCATTCGAGTTGATCCTTCAACGGGACTGCGATCACGTCGGGCATGGTCAGTGCGGCGGCGGGTCGCCCTCGCGCTCGAAGAGCACGTCGATCCACGGCGACCATACGACCTTGCCCGACTCGGCGTCCTTTTCCTTGAAGCGGTATTGCAGCACCGCCGGCCAGAACAACTGCGGGCCGGCGCCGGTCATCTGGCGTAACGGCTGCAATCCATTGGCGATGTCCTCGATCGTCGCCTTTCTGAAAAACTGTCGCATCTCAACGGGGCCGGGCATCGCGATCCTTTTTTAGACGTAACGGGGCGGGCGGTAGGTTTTCGCAACAGGTGCGCCGAAGGTGGCGCGCTGCTGCTCGTCGCTGCGCCGCTCCCAAAAGCCCGCGTAGGAATGCTCATAGTTCTCGGCCGCCGTGCCCCACTTCAGATTGTCGGCGTGGCTGTTCATTCGATCGGGGTCGGGGAAGTGCATGATGACGTGATCGAGTGATGGGCGCGGCGGCAGGTAGACGTGCGCCACGAGCCGATACACCGCGACATGCCAGCGGCTCGTGTCGGCGCGGCGCAACCGGACCGCCGGATAGCCGTAGCCGCTGCCGTTGATGAATTGCCGAAGCTCGCGCTGCGGCCCGCGTTTGGTCGACAGCACGCGCCCATCGCGCGTGATGTGGTAGCCCTCGGGGATCGAGAAGTTAGGATTTGCCAACGGCGTAGCCCGGGTGTTGGTTGGTCATGTGCGCGGCCAGTTGCTTGAACGTGCGTTTGCAGCAGGGGCACGTCCCTGCCTTGACGCGACGCTTGAGCTTGGCCGCCGCCGTTTCCGCGCTGGTCGCACGCGCCTGCTCGCGCCGCACCTGCTCAGCCAATTCTGTTTTGCTGCGGTTCGCCTCGTCCAGCATGCGCCGCAATCGCACCTCTTCGCGTTCGCCGATGTAGTGCTGCGGATGTCCGGCCGGGCAATAGAAGTTATCTTTTAGGCGTAGCCGGTTGGCGCGGAACTGTTGCGGCATCGCAAAGACCATGCCGCACTCGAAGCACTCTTCGGTTTCAAGGGTCTGGTCGTACTTGAGCGCGAACACGGACATCTTGCGTCACCTCGCTTTTCGGTAGTGGCTCGCGATCAGCAGCGCATCGTCCGGCGTGAAGGCGATGTGATTGCGCCAGGGGCACTCGCGATGCCAATCCTTTTGTTTCGGCGTCAACTTCTCGCCGGGTTCCTTGCACTCGATCAGGAACAACTCGCCCGGCACCGCGCACAGCAGATCGTTCATGCCGTCGCCGACGCCAGCGAGTGAGCGCACCACGACGCCGACCGCGCGCAGCGCGTCAACGATCGCCGACTGATTGCCGTCGACCTTGCCGGCGTGGCCGCGGCGATTCATGCTCGCGACACCTTCGGCACAGATATGCTGCGCTCAGCGCGCAGCGCACCGTCGGTTTGCAGTTGGATGAGGGCTTGCCGCCCGCGCGGAATGCCATGCTTCTCCCAATGGTAGAGAAGCTGGCGCGACACCTCTAGCCGCTCTGCTGCCGCAGCCCGCGAGCCGAAGAACCGAATGATTTGCTTGTACGTCACGGCGAGGATAGTGCCATGCGTTTCGCCGAAGTGCAAATTATTTTTGG
>Ga0207641_10005403_pt1 | contig 10911 bp, 11 predicted proteins | sample KBSSwiS62_FD_184306 | JGI IMG/M metagenome (GOLD analysis project Ga0207641, IMG submission 184306) | Switchgrass rhizosphere microbial communities from Kellogg Biological Station, Michigan, USA - KBS Switchgrass S6-2 (SPAdes) (version 2) | ecosystem: Host-associated > Plants > Roots >... | reverse complement strand
ACAGAATTTCGGTCGCGAATGATTCCAGTGCCACGCTCTGCTTTTTGTGAAGCCGGACGGCGATCTCGGCCTTGCGCTGGTCGGGATTACTCACGTGCCAAGGTAACGGTCAGGATCGGCACGACGGGATCGGTCGGGTTGCCGTCCTTGTCCAAGGTCTGCAATCCCTGCGTGTCGCGCTGGCCGAGCAGTTGTTTTCCCAACCAGATCATCATCGTTGGGTTGCCGTCTACCACAGCGCCTTTCCATTGTGCCCGTCGAAGCGTGGCTCTTCCCATCGCGACGCCGCGGTCGATCGCTTCCGCGACCGCCGGATCTTCCGCCAGATGTTTGTAGAAGGTCGATTGCACAACGCCGCACAACGCCGCGAGTTCTTCTCTGGTGCAGCCGATGGATGCGCCGCGTTCGACGACCGCCAGATCGATAACGGACTTCGGGCGGCCGCCCAGGTTCTTCAGCAGATCGATGTCATCGAAACCCTCAAGCGGCATGGGACAATCCTCGTTGTGTTTCGATCTCGGCGAACGTTCGGCTGTTGGCTCCGATCCTTTTAACCCCTCCGAAAACCTCGGTTTCGCGCTACGGTAACCCGCTACCGCGTGGGTCGCGTGGACGTCAAGAACGACAGTGACACTGACTTAAAATCTATCGATTTGTTTTCTATCAAATATGTGGGGGTTGTGGGGGTCGTTGGGGTATTCCCATACCCCGCGCGCGAGAATTTTCCTTTTTTGTTGCGATAGAAATAATGTTGCGTTCGCATAATATTATTTCTGCGCGAAGAAAAAAAGAAATAGCCAGCGGCCGGCCGTAGGGAATACCCCCACAACCCCCACGACCCCCACGTTTTTGATGTTTGTCATCTCGACTCCAACTTCCAGCGGGGACGGGCTGTGTCTCCGTCGTTGATTAGCTTGTGCCCACCGCTGACGCGGTTCTTGTGGTCCCGCAGCCAGCTACCGAGCCTTGTCGGGTCTAGCTTCCCCATCTTGTCGGCGGCGACCGAGAACAGCGCGTCCCACAAGGCTGGCTTGGCGCGAGCGCTCCCGCTGGCGCTGGCGTATTGGCTCGCCAGATCGATCAGTTCGCCGACCCGGTAACCGACGCCGACGATTAACTCAGCGGCCCATGCGGCCATCACCGCGACCAGTTTGCTGGTGTGCGGATCGGCGGCGCGTGCCGTCTTGATCGACTCATCGACATCCCGCTCGCCCAGCCACACCAGAGCGGAACGGACGATATCGGACCACACCTCGAAGGAATTACGGGGTGGCAGTCGCCCCGGCATTCCGGCGAGGCGATACGCGCGGGCGATGGTCAGGACGGCCGCGATGTAGCGGCCCCGATCGGCCAGCACTTCGGCCACCGGATCGCGGGTGAACACACGCTCGAACGGGTTTTCCATGTTGGGGTCGAGGTCGATCAGGACGCCGCGCCGGATCGCGTCGGTGCCAATCGATATATTGATGCCGTTCCCGACCACGGTGTGGTTGTTCGGGATCATCACCATTTCACTCTTGCCGAGTATGCGGACCATCGGCATTGGACGCTCGACCAACTGGCAGAAAAAATTGCCCATCAACGTGCCGGTGAAATTGTCGATGGCGATGATCGGCGGCGCGAGGATCGCCGTCGCTGACAGCCGCTTTTCGTTTTCTTCATCGTTGTGCTGGGTGAGCGAGATGGTCGGGCACCTTTCGCCCGTGGCGATGACTGACATCAGGTCTTGCAGGTAACTGCCACCCGCGTTGGCGTCGGATTTGTTGATGGCGTGGAACGGGGCGACGGGCATCATCCCCCGCAGGACCGGCGTCATCAGCATGGAGAGCGCCCCGGCGCGGCTGAGCCCCGCGTCATCGGCGAAAGCCACTTCGGACAGCAGATCACGCAGCAGCGCCAGACAATCCTGGGCATCGGCCTTGGTGGGATTTAGCGGCATGTCGTCGGGCAGCGGCGGTGGGTTGAACAGCAACAGGCCGGTGGGTTTGTCGTAACCCGGCTCGATCAACAACGTGCCGTCGTAACGCAGGGTTTGTGTCGCGGTGACTCCGCGCAGCGGCGGGAACCCCCACTCACCGATCATACCCAGGATGTGGTCGGCGAGGTCGCCGGGTGGATCGATCCGCACCAGATCAAGGTTCATGTTGTAGCCCCACCATGTCGCCGTCAGGCCCATCGCCCGCAACAGCATCGGTTTGGTGACGGTCGAAATGGCGGGGACGCGGACCAGCTTGCCGTCCGACTGCTTCAGCCTGATCAGGCAGACCCGGACCATCTCCTTGCCACGCTGGTAGAACGGCACGCCACCGGCCTTCATCGCGGCGAGGCTGGCGTCGGCGATGGCGGCGCGTTCACCCGCGGCGACGATGATCTCAGGCAGTGTGTCGAGGGGTGGCGGGGTCCACTGGTGCAGCGGATCGTCCTCGTCATCGATCAGCGGCCTGGCCGTCTGGGCGTCCAGGCGGGCCTTGCGTTCACAAGCTTTGCGGGCCTTTTCGGCGATCTTGGCGGCGTCCTTGGCGGCTTTTGCATCGGCTTTGGCATCAGCCTCGGCTTTCTTCTTCGCCGCGTTTGCCTCGGCCTTCGCCGCCGCCCTGGTCGCATTGCGCTTCCGGCTGACCAGATTGTTGAGAGCCGTGGGGGTCATGTCGAGCAAGAGAGCCTTGGCCTTGGCGATCCGCGCGAAAGCGACCTCATCCATCGCGGCGAGGTCTTCGATGGTCAGATCGTCAAAGGTCGGTGGACCATACGGCTCGCGTGGTGTCGCGTTCTCGGGCCCATCGGGTCCGGTGTCCTGATCCCATGCCGGGTCGGGTTGTTCGTCGGACTCTGGCTCTGGTGCGGGCGGCACCCACGCTGGCGCCTTGGCCAACCGCTCCAGTTCGTTGCGCGTGCCGCCAGCGGCCAGCCAGTCCGAAACGTCACCTTTTGGCCGGAGGTCCGGCAGTCCCAGAATTCTGACCGATGCCGCGAGGCCCGCGAGCGATGCTGCCACGGTCGCGGCGTGATCCCTGCCGGGCGGATCATTGTCGGGCAGGACCACCACATGCCTGCCGGTGAAATGCACGCTATATTCAGGTCGCCATTTGCCCGCGCCACCGACGTTCGTGGTCGCGATCAGACCCGTGGCCGCGAGGCTGTCACAGTCTTTTTCACCTTCGCAGACGAATATGAATTCGGCGTTGGACGCGATCAGTTGGGGCAGCCGGTAGAGCGGTCGTTGCTCGACGGGAATGTCCTTGACGCTCCATTTCCAGCCGCTCGGGTTCGACGGATCGGGACGCCGCTGCACGAATCGTGGACTACCGGTGATGGTGCGGATCACCTCCATCACGAGATGGCCCGCCGCGTCGTGATACGGGTAGCGCTGGCCGACGTTTTCCCACGGCGGCACATTGCCCGCATGGCCGTTGGCGTGCTTCGGCAGCGGCTCGCCGTGCCGCGCCAGCTTCCATATATCCAGGTAGCCGCCGCCGGTATTGGCCTCATGATCCTTCCAGACGAAGGCGGATGGCTTCACTGACTTGCTGCCGTTGGCGCCGAACCGAATCTCGTCGCGACTACTCAGCGTCTTGTTCGGCTGCCCCCATAGTTCGATCGCCAGTTCGATGATGGTTGGCCAGGACGGATCGGGCACGAACTTGCCGCCCGCGCTCACGGCGTGACCCCGAACAGTTCGGCCTGCCGCTGCGCGGCGTGCCAGGTCCAGCCCTTCTTGTAGCCATGCGCCCGACGGTAGAGTTCGAGTTCATCCCGGCTGCGCGGCCGCGACATGAACGCGTGATACGAGAGCGTGGCGAGGCGTTCTCGCCGCGCCAGTTCGACCAGCACCGTCTCGGAATCAATCGTGATCTCGCGCGGCCGGTGCGGACGGGGCGTGCCGCAGTCGAGGCAGAAGGCGGCGCCACTCGAGTTGAGGCATTCGCATTCACCACAGACCCAGCCGGCCGGGCTGCTCGCATCGCGCTTCGGCGCTCCGGCGAGGGTCCAATGACGGTCCTCGTCGGGCAGGCCGTGCGTGATCGCGTTGCCGGCGAGATCCAGCACCACGAGTTGTCGCTTACCGGGAGCAGGGCGAAGGCCACGGCCAACCTGCTGCAGGTAGACCGCCAGCGACTTGGTCGGCCGCAGGAGGATGGCGCAGCCGATCGTGGGGATGTCGACGCCCTCGCCGAGGATTTCGCACGAACTCAGCACATCGATCTCGCCGCTGGCCAGCCCGGCGAGCAAGCGGTCACGTTCGAGGGCGGGTAGTCCGCCGTGGACGCAGGCCGCCCGGTATCCCGCCTCCCGAAACGCCGCCGCCGTGGCCTCGCCGTGTTCGATCGATACGCAGAAAGCAACGGCGGGCTGATGATCGGCGTGCTTGCGGTATTCGCCGACGGCATCGCCGGCGATATTGGCCGCCGTCACCGCCCTGGCGAGTTCCCCCTTGTTGTAATCCCCGGCGATGGTGTGCACGCCGCGCAGATTGAGTTTCGTCTTCGCGACGAAGACCTTGGCCGGGCAGAGCCAGCCGGCCTTTGTCAGTTCGGCGACGGTCGCGCCGAAGACCAGATCGTCAAAGATGCCGCCATGATCGCGGCCCAGGCCTTGGCCGTCCAGCCGCTGCGGCGTCGCAGTGCAGCCTAGCAGCCTCGCCCCCGCCTGGGCCTCGATCACTTTCCGCCAGGTCGCGGTGATCGCGTGGTGGCCCTCGTCGGCGACGACGAAACCGAAAGATCCGATGTCGCGGCGGATCGCGGTCTGGACGGAAGCGACCTGGACCGTGGCGCCGGGCGTGGGCGGGAAGCCGGTGGCGATGATGCCGTGCTCGACGCCGGCCTCGCCCAGCTTCTCGGATGCCTGCCGCACCAGTTCGCGCCTGTGCACCACGACAAGCGTGGCGTTCCCTCTCGCCTGGGCGAGGCGTGCGCATTCACGGAAGATAACCGTCTTACCGGAGCCGGTCGGCGCTACCAGCAGCGGCGCCTGATGACCGGCGGCGTAGCTCCCGCGCAGGGCGTCCAGCGCCGCGGTCTGGTAGTCGCGTAACGCCGGGGTCACGGCTGGTCGTCCGTCAGCGGCAGCTTGTTGTCGAGATCGAGATCGAGTTCGGTCGCGGGCATGGTTTCCCTCCCGGAGGTCCGGTTTTCGTTTCGCGAATTCCTGAAGCAGTAGTCGGCGGCGCTGAACCTCAGAGGCTCAGCGGCGGCACGTCAGGCGGCGTTTTCTTCCGCCGTGCTGGCGAAGGGTCGGTTCAGTTGTGCCGCCGCCCATTCAGCGACTTCGTCTCGGGCGTATAAAACCGTATTCGAGCCAACGCGCCGATACGGCGGTCCGTTGCCACCAGTCCGCATGTTGGCCAAGGTTCGCGGACTACGCCGCAACCTGAAGTTTTCCCACAAGTGCACTGTGGTTTCCTCGGGCGTCATCCACATGGCGGGGTCCTCATTGCTGGTCCTACGAAAGCACGCCAAGGGTCCGAGTACGAAAACGTAAATCGCGACGATCCCGCAATCTACGTAATTGGCGTCGCCTTTTTTTTAATCAGCAACTCCGCGACCACTTTGACGAACCGGCGGGGCTTCGTGTCCGGATGCTTCCCGGTTCCCGGCAGATTCAGATCATGGGCCGCCCTCCACGCCATGTCCCGGATCGACTCATCCGTTAGGTCCTGTTTGCGCTGGGTGCTGATCCACTCTTCCGCGAGGAGTTTGTATCGAGAGTCGAGAGACGGTCGGCCGCCGAGCGGCGCGGGTGACGTTCCCGCGACGGGGGGGTGATCCGCTGTCGCGGAAACGTCACCCTCACCTGGGGCTGGCGCTACCAGCGGCGTGGCGGTGAGATCGAGAGGGGCGGTGCCCTGGGGCGAGTCTGGAGTCACCACCTCTTGTTCGCCACTGGCACCGTCAATCTGGTCATTCGTCGCATCCGCCAGCGATGGCGCGCTGGCAGGCGTCACAGGTTCTTCGCTGAGCGTCGGAGGCATCGCTGGTGCTGGCTGATCAGAATACGGTGCCATCTGCGTGCGGTGCAGGATCAGGCCGTCAAACCTTGGCCCTTGTTGCTCCGACTGAAACGAACCTTTGGAAAGGTCCAGCACCATGCCGGGGTGTCTCCACAGACCACGGCTTACGGGCGCCAAGATGTAATCCAACGCAGTGGTTACCATCCCAAACACGACCAATGTGCCTGCGCGCAGTTCGTCGAACAACCGCACCAACAAACGCCTGGTGAAGTATTCGTGGTAGTAGCGAAGAGCCTCGCCATAGGTGGTTTCGACCCAGGGGAAAAGCTTCACCGGCGGAACGGTTCGATCACTGGGACGCATTCTCGATGGTGGAGGCTCCCATTTTACAGCGGGGCCAAGGCCTACAAGTGCTCTTACGACCAGGTGCTCGAACACGGCCCGCGAAAGATACGCTTGCAACGACTCGCCGCCCTCGGCGGGTGGCGGCAGCGCTGAAAAGTCATCGGGGATGACGACGGCGCGGCGTTGGCGCACCAGGTCGTTCACCTCTCTGGCCGGGCACGGACCGATCCACCCTTCAACGCGTGGAACGCCGGCCACCATCAGTCCAACCGCCGCGCCGGGCAGAAAGAGTATCGTGCTGCCGACATCCGGCAAGCCATTCGCTGGCGGTGTGCTAGGATCGTCGGCAGCTTCGTCCACGGGTGCCCGCCCATGTTCGAGGCAGGGCCGGTGAGGTGCTCTAACACCCCCGGCCCGCCCTATCCCCCGGTGCCGCCGGGACGGACTCGCAAGCCTATCGGTTTTGGGCTCCGCGACATAGCGTGACCGTCGGACAGATCGCCTCCTACTCAGCCGTCAGCGGTCGCTCGACCACCTTCGCTGGACGTGCCGGCAGGCGGCGCGGCTCAAAATGCACGCCGGCGCTCCATTCGGGCGGCGCCACGGCGATGCTGGATTCAGCGCACCTGGCCACCTACTGGCAGCGTGATCCGGTGATCGCGGACGACGCGGCACTCTCGGTGATCAAGCACGACGCACTGAACTGAGGGGCCGGGGACCGGTCCTCTCAGCAGGCGCCGCCACCCCGCCCGATAAGGTTGCAAGGTTGCAAGTGCTCGCGATCGCCGCCATATGCGGAACCATGCCAGGAAAAATGGAACGGTCGGTCAACATCAGGCTGCCCGACGAGGTGATCGCGCGCATCGACGCGTTACGCGCGGCACGGCGCGAGCTGCCCAGCCGCCAGCAGGTGGTCCGTGAGGCGGTGGAAGCCTATCTGGAACAGGAAGCAGCGCCGGTCGCGCGGGTCATGGCGAAGCGGAAGGGTTGAGGCGCGGCGCACTGATGGAGGAGGCCTTGAGCCATTACGATACAGATATAACCACCTGGGCTCGCGAGCAGGCCGACGCGATACGGCGGCGCGCCATGAACGAGATCGACTGGACGAACGTCGCCGAGGAGATCGAATCCGTGGGCCGAAGCGAGACCGACGCGGTGGCGTCATTGCTGACACTGGCCGTCGGCCACAAGCTGCGCCTGCTGACGATGCCGGAGGCGAATGCGGCGCGGCACTGGGAAGGCGAGATCCGTACTTGGTTGGCGACCGTCGTGAAGAAGCATCGTCCCAGCATGCACATTCGCATCGAGGACGTTTACGACCTCGCCGTGGTCGCGACCGACGCCTACATGCCGGGGCTCGATCTGCCGGATGTCTGCCCGTGGACGCTGGACGAGCTGCTGGCCGAAGGCGAGGCCGCGCTACGGCGGCGGCGGTAATCACTCCCGGAACCAAACCATCGGTGAGATCGCGTACTGGCTCTCGGTGCTGTCGGCCGCCTGTCCGGAGTTTAGTTACGATAAATGGGTTTACCGGAACCAAGAACCTCGTCCCGCTAATCGCCGGACCACCATCCAACCGGGAACCGTGGGTCGATCATCGTGATGGTTGTCACGATAAAGACGGGTGTCATTATGATCACGACGACCTTGATGAACGCTGGCAAAATTTGTGCGCCTTTATATCGACTGGCACTTCGCCAGACCCCGACGGTTGCGACAAAGCAATAGGCAGCGAACAAGATCGCGGCGACGCTCGAACTAATCAGCCTGGCCCCGAATACGATAAAGTTAAAGACGCCGGAGATTCCGCCAACGACGACATTCGTTGCTATGCACCCTAAGACATAATAGCCCAAAAACGCCGCAGCTAGCGACTTATGGCCGTTCCAGAGGTTTCGTAGGCTGTGCATCTATTGTGACGTTCCCGGGCGTCTCGAAATTGCAATTGACGCGGCATAGGTAATGCTTGCTTGGTCAGCATGAACAGACCCCTATCGGAGCGTCTGGCCCGTCTTGTCGTTGCGGCCTGCGTCTAAAGTTACCAAATACCTCTGGCATCATTGACACTAACGCTCATACAAACCCCGAGTGCATCCGCTAACGTCCGTTTGGAAAGGTGGCCGCACAGCCGGAATCGTAACGAAGTCTACACCCAGCCCATGCGTTGAACGCATATCGATGACAGGGTGGGCCAGGCGTGGCACGACATGCACCGCGTCGATACTGATTATGCAGGGTGGTGGTTAACAGCGGCGGCGATCTTGCGAGCACAAGTGCCGTAACGCCGGAGCATCGGGCTCGGCATTCGAGGAAAGTCACCATGTTCATTCGGATCCGCGCCACCTTGGCGCTGACTGCTGCTTGCGTAGCCCTCACAGCCTGCGGCGGTCCTATGCAGCGCACGACCACCGTAATGGAGGATTCTTGCAAATACCTCTCAGCCAATCCCACCGTCACAGCCGTCCAACTCAATGACGCGCAGCGCACCATCATCGCCCATACCTACAGCGCCGATAAACCGCTGCCCGTAGCTATCAACCGGATGGATTGTCAGGAGGCGCTGCCGCGCCTTCGGGCGATGGCTGACAAGGAGTACGAGCGCAATGGCCAGGAGATCGCACTTGGGGTCGCCGCAGGTCTGGCCGGTGCCGCCGCCGCTGCCGCCGCGTCCGCACCACCCCCTCCGCAGACCGTCATTGTCTACCACCGCTGAACCGGCTGATCTGGTCCGCCTCTTGCCTCGCCTGGATGACGGCCTCGTGATCGCGACATGCACCGCGTCGATACGGATTATGCACAGCGGTGGTTAACCGCGAGAGCAGCCTTTCGGGCAGACACCTAGCGTCTTATCGGGTGCCCGCCATGAATTCGCGCCTTCTTCTTCCCACGCTGGTCACGGCTGTTCTGAGTGCCGGTCTTCCCGCTGCCGCACAAACACCGCCCGGTCGTTATGTTTGTAACCTAAGGACCGCGGCGGGTGAACGGCTAACCCTAGAGTTTGTCCATGATACCGTGGGTGAACGAGCCTTCATCATCGCGAATAATGGGACCGGTTCTGTCGCCCCAATCTCTGGCTCGGCAGTTGTCACCTTCCTTGAAATTCTCCCCACGGGCGCGGTCCAAACCACAACAATTGCCCACGACGGCGAGGCCGTTCACAGCCGTCACACTTTCAACGTCTTCTCGGGTGAGTTCATCCCATCGCAATACACAGGGACCTGCTCTTAGACCCGCCCCCCGGCAGTCTGCGCGCCCGGTCGGCGCGACCGATGGGATTGCACGACCGGCCATTGGTCGTGACAGCGGTCAGGCGACGCGCCAGTCGCGCAATTCTTCCGCGTCACGCTCGAACGCGCGGTCCCAACTGTCGCGCGGCCGTGGCCGCTCGGCTTCCCGGACGTAGGGTCTGCTCATTACGCTATAGCGAACGGAGTCCCCGCAATGATCTTCCGACTCCGTATCGACATCCTCGGCCCGGTTCGGATCGTGCTGCAACGCCGGTAAAGTCCGAATGACATGCGTGGCCGTACTAAAAAACACGACCATCGGCCTGCCGTCCGCATCGCCGACCAGCCTCGCCCTGACCTGATCCCAGCCGCCCATCGCGCCTCTCTGCGGCACCCGCTTATTGTCCGCCGGCCGGAAGATGATGCGCGCGGCGCGGGTCATGCGGCTCGCGATGCTCGGCCCGCCGTCCTCGGCGAATATCGCGGGATCGGCCACACCGACAAGCGACCCGTCCTTCGGTTTGGGGTCGTCACGCTCCCGGTCTCGGATGCCCTCGGCGACTTGCTCGGCGGTCATACGCAAGCCCACGTTCGGCTCACCCGGCTTCATCCCATACCATTCGCGGTAACAGACGAGGCAGCCGCGGGGGATGTCGGGCAGGCTTCCGTCTGACACGCTCCACCAATGAACGGCGAAGGGGCGCGCCGATCCCCAGTCGAAGCTGCGGAACCGCGCCCAGTGGTCCGGCAGGGACCGAGGCGCGATGATGTGCCGATCGGAACTAAACTCGGGGAAGAACGCGCCGGCGACCACGTTCCAGTCGCCGTCCCGCATCGCGCGCACCAGTTCCGGATTACCCAGGCCCGCGACCTTCCCGGCGTAGCCAGGATCGTCCTCGGCCATCGAAGGGTTATCTTCCAACCGGGCCGGGATGTATTGCCGCAGCATCCCGCCTTCGGCTTCCGGCATGATCTCGCATTCAAGCGGCGGGCGCGGATCGATGAACGCCGCCTTGACCCACTGATGGCCCACGTTGCCAGGGTTCGAGCCGCAGATGATGCGCGGAAAACGCCCCTTCAGTTCATCGGGTATCTTCACGCCGACCATCCGAAGACGCGAACGCAGGAAGCGGTAGATCACATCCGAGAAGGTCGTCAGTTCATCAATCAGCAACAGGTGAATTTCCGCGCCGAGATACTTGAACCTGTCTTTTTCGTCTTTGCAGTGGCACAGGTAAATCTTCGATCCGTTCCAGAACCGGATTTCATCTCCGACCATATCCGCGAGACCGGCGCTCACCCACGGCGCCAGCATCATCCGCAGACCCTTCGGTCCCTCGATGTGGTTTTTCACCAGATCGTCGCGCAGGCGCCTGAACAGATACACCT
>Ga0207641_10005401_pt1 | contig 10913 bp, 9 predicted proteins | sample KBSSwiS62_FD_184306 | JGI IMG/M metagenome (GOLD analysis project Ga0207641, IMG submission 184306) | Switchgrass rhizosphere microbial communities from Kellogg Biological Station, Michigan, USA - KBS Switchgrass S6-2 (SPAdes) (version 2) | ecosystem: Host-associated > Plants > Roots >... | reverse complement strand
GCCCGTTCGCAGTCGGCGTTCAAGATCGACATCGCCCTGCACGGCGACATCCCCTGGACCAACCCCGACTGCGAACGGGCCGGCACAGTACACGTCGCCGGCGATACCGCTGAGATCGTCGCTGCCGAACGCGCCGTCGCCGACGGAAGGATGCCCGCCCGGCCCTTCGTGCTGGTCTGCCAGCAGTACCTCGCCGATCCCAGCCGCAGCGTGGGCAGCCACAATCCCATCTGGACTTACGCCCACGTTCCCCATGGGTATACCGGCGATGCCACCGAAGCGATCCTCGGCCAGATCGAACGCTTCGCTCCCGGCTTCCGCACCGGCATCCTTGACATTCACACACGCGGACCCGTCGCGCTGGCCGGCCACAACCCCAACTATGTCGGCGGCGACATCGCCACCGGCCGTAATGATCCCAAGCAGATCCTCATCCGTCCCCGCCTTGCGATCGACCCCTACAGCACGGGTGTGCCGGGACTGTTCATCTGTTCGGCTGCCACCCCGCCGGGAGTCGGCGCCCACGGCATGTGCGGCTACAACGCGGCTCAATCGGCGCTGCGCCACCTGCGCGACCACTGACGCGGAAGGTGCGTCCATCCCGATGAGTCGCGGTCATGGGGGAGACGGCGGGTTCCACCGCGCCGCGAGGACCTCGCAAACAGTTCGTTGCTGGTCGTCGGCCAGCGGGTGCATCAGGAGTCCCTCGACGGTGAACACGCCGATCATGACTTCGGCGTCCACGCTGTCCGCGCCGACGCCGGCGCTCTCCAGGTCGTGGCGCAGTATGCCGGAGGTCAGCAGGTGAAAGTTGTCGTGCCAGGTCGCGACCGACGGAGAGCGCTCGGCACGAGCGTGGACGGTGCTGACCAGGCGACTCATCTGTTGCAGCTGCCGCACCACCCAGAGCAAGCGGGCCGCGATGGGTTCGGCGGCCACCGACCGGTACTGCGCCCACGCATCGGTCATCACCTCGTCGAGGACGGCGATCAGGACGGCGTCCTTGTCCTCGAAGTACCAGTAGATCGTGTTGGCCGCGACCCCGGCAGCCGTGGCGAGGCGCCCCATCGGGGTGGCGTCGTACCCGGTATCGACGAAGAGTTCGCGGGCGGCGGTGACGATCTCCGCACGCTTCTCCTGCGACGGCTGGGGCCGTCTGTTCCTGGGCACGGGCCGAGTTTAGACGTTTTCTTGAATGTAATTCTAGACAAGTGCTACATTTCTTGAATGACGATCAAGGAGTCGGCTTCGCCTGGAGGGCCCATGACCACGTACTCGTACGCGCGACACGACGTGACCTTCCCCTCGCAGGGTGTGGAGTGCGCGGCGTGGCTGTATCGCCCCGACGGCGTGACGAATCCGCCGATCGTGGTGCTCGCCCACGGGTTCGCCGCCGTCCGGGAACTGCGCCTGGACGCATACGCGGCCCGATTCGCCGGGGCCGGATACGCGGCGCTGGTCTTCGATTACCGGTTCTGGGGGGCTAGCGCCGGGCAGCCGCGTCAGGTCCTCGACATCGCTGCCCAGCACGCCGACTGGCGCGCCGCCGTGGCTTACGCCCGGAGCCTCGACGGCGTCGACCCAACCCGTGTGGCGTGCTGGGGATCCTCCTTCGGAGGCGGACACGTCCTGAACCTCGCCGCGCAGGACCACGGTCTCGCTGCCGCGATCGTGCAGGTGCCGCACGTCACCGGCCCCGCATCGGCATTCGCGCAAGCCCCCGGCCTGGTCGCACGCTTGGCGCTGGCTGCGGTGCGCGACCAGGCAGGGGCGTGGTTGGGCCGCCCGCCGCATCGGGTGCGCTCCATCGGACGGCCCGGCGAGGTCGCCATGATGACATCACCGGGCGCCTATGACCTCGTGCAGAAGATGGCCGGTGACAAGTGGGACGAGCTACTGGCCGAGAGTGATGTCGCCGCGCGAATCGCTCTGCGCATGCCGCTCTACTCGCCGGGTAGACGCGCTGCGAAGATCACCGCACCGACACTGATCCAACTCGCCATTCAGGACGACGTCACGCCGTATGCGAAGGCACGCAGGATCGTTGCACGAATTCCCAAGGGAGAGGTGCGATCCTACGACTGCACGCATTTCGAGCCCTATCTGGACCCGCACTTCGAACACATCGTGACCGATCAGATCGGCTTTCTGGACCGTCACGTCGGAGCCGACCGATGACCCCCGCAACGAAGGGCCGCTCTGATCACCGGAGCCTCCGCCCGGTATCGGAGCCGTTTCGCCCGTCATCTCGCAGCCAGGGACTACGACCTGCTGCTCGTCGCGCGGCGCGCCGAACGCCTCGAGGAGCCGGCCGCCGAACTACGTCAAGCGCGCGGAGTGCGGTGTGAAGTCTTCGGCGCTGATCTGACCAACCCTGCCGCCCCCGCTGTCGGTCGGGAAGTGCCGCTTCGCGCGATTAGCCCGACCAACGCGACTGACGAGGCGCCCTAGCTTGTCCAAGATTCCCGGGTCCGGCGCTAGCGGGGATGACCCAAGAACCAGTTACGCGTCGCGCGCTCGTGCCGTTGTCGTTCCTACGATGAGTCGCGGTGTCAGCACCGCCAGGATCGCTTCGGTGCGGCGCGCATCGAGGCGCTCAGTCACGGCGGAAACGGCGCGGTCGGCTTGTTCGAGCGGCGACTGGCTCACGGTGGTCAAGTCGAGGTGGCTGAGCCGGGCCAACGGGCTGTTGTCGAAGCCGGTCACCGAGATCGTGCGCGGAACTTCCACGCCGGCCCGCCTCATCGTGTCGAGAACCCCAATGGCCATGCGGTCATTGGCGGCGACCACTGCGGTCGGCAGATCGGCAGCCATGAGGAGCGTTTCGGCTGCGGCGATGCCCGATGTCTCGGTGAAGTCGCCGTCGATGATGGAAACGTGCTCGCCGAGTCCGTGCCGCTTCATGGCGCGAAGGTAACCGTTGCGGCGGTCGGTCCGGATGGAGCCGCTGCCGCCGGCGACGTACACGATGCGTCGGTGTCCGAGATCGACCAAGTGATCCACGACTGCTGCTATGCCACGGGAGTCCGCGGCCCGGACCACGTCGAGCGTCGGTATCGATAGGCGCCGTCCCACCGATACCACCGGCACCCGCTCACTGAGCTTGGTCAGTTCGGAGATGGGGGCCACTGGCCCCAGCAAGATCATTCCCTCGCAGCGGAAATCCAACAGCGTTTCGATCACGCGCGACTCGGAGTGCGTCGGCGTGATGGCGCCCAGCACCACCTCGTACCCGGCCCCATCGGCTGCACTGACGATGTACTCGACGAGCTCCGCGTGAAACGTGTTACGTATCTCCGCCGTCACGCCCAGCAGCTGCGTCCGCCGGGCGGACATGAGCGCGGCGGTGCGGTTGACGCGGTAGCCGAGTTCCTCGGCGGCGGCGAAGACCCGGGCTCGCGTTTCCGTGCTCGGGCCCGGCGCCTTGCGGAAGACCAGTGACACAAGCGCTTTCGATACCCCGACTCTGTCGGCGACGTCCTGCATGGTCGGCCTGGCGGTGTCAGTCAAGCTGGCTCCTCGATTTCGCGTCTCGGTATTGACTTTAGTTGTGACGCGCCTCATAGTAGGGAACTTAGACCGGTCAAATAGACCGGAGTAGTTCACGGCGGAAGCGGGATGGATCATGAGAGCACGACGGAGTGCGTACCGGGTGGTGATCGCCGCGGTCGTCGGCATCGGCCTGGTCGCGTGTAGCAGCACCGGTGGCAAGCCGGCGGCCAGCGGCGGAGACAGCGCGGTGGGCACCGCCAACACTCCCCGAATCAAGATCGCCATGGTCACCCACGCTCAGGTCGGCGACACCTTCTGGGACACCGTCCGCAAGGGCGCCGAGATGGCCGCCGCGAAGGACAACGTCGAACTCACGTATCAGGGTGCCGAGCAGGCCCCCGAGCAGGCCAACGCGATCCAAAGTGCGATCGACTCCAAGGTGGACGGTATCGCGGTTACTCTGGCCAAGCCCGATGCCATGAAACCCGCCCTCGCGGCCGCCGCCGATGCGGGGATCCCGGTGATCGCGTTCAATGCCGGTTTCGACGCCTGGAAGACCGCGAACGTGCTGGGCTACATCGGCACCGATGAAGAGGCATCCGGCCGGGCGGTGGGTGACCGCCTCAACCAGGAAGGCGCCCAGCACGTCGTATGCGTCAACCACGCTCAAGGCCACGTCGACCTGGAAGCGCGCTGCGCGGGTATCACCGAAACGTTCAAGGGCCGTTCGGAGAACCTCTACGTCAACGGAAACGACATGCCCGCGGTGCAGGCCACCATGACCGCCAAGCTGCAGCAGGACCCCAGCATCGATTACCTCGTCACGTTGGATGCACCGTTCGCGATGACCGCACTCAACACGGCTTCGAGCACCGGCAGTAAGGCCAAGGTCGGCACCTTCGGTACCGACGCCGAGGTGGCGAAGTCGATCCAGGCCAATGGCGTGCAGTGGGCGATCGACATCCAGCCCTACCTGCAGGGATACCTCGCGGTGGATTCGCTGTGGCTCTACCTCAACAACCGCAACCTGATCGGCGGCGGACAACCGGTGCTCACCGGGCCGGCCTTCATCGACGTGAACAACGTCGCCAGCATCGCCGAGTACGCCGCCAAGGGAACGCGATGACCGACACCATCGGTGTGGCCGTGATCGGTGGTGGCATGGCCGGCCGCGCCCACGCCGCCGGATACCGCAGCGCCACCACCCTATTTGGGACCGATCGCCCAGACGTACGGTTGGTCGCAATCGCCGACGCCGTGCCGGCGGTGGCCGACGACGTCGCCCGCAGATACGGCTACGAGCGAGCCGAGTACGACTGGCGCTCCATCGCGCAAGCGCCCGATATCGACGCCGTCAGCGTGGTGGTGGCCAACCATCTGCACCGCGACATCGTCGAGGGGTTGTTGGACGCCGGCAAGCACGTGCTGTGCGAGAAGCCGCTCGCCGCAACACGGGCCGACGGTGAGGCCATGGTCGCCGCGGCGGACCGATCCGACAGGGTCACCGCGGTCGGCTTCACCTATCGGCGATCACCTGCGATCGAGGCGATCCGGCGTGAACTGGCCGCTGGCACCATTGGCGAACTCGTCCACTTCAACGGCCGGTATTGGTGTGATTACGCGCTCGACGCCACTGCGCCGATCACGTGGCGCTACCGGGGCGGCCCCGGCACCGGCGCGCTCGCCGACGTGGGTAGCCATCTCCTCGATCTTGCCGAGTTCCTGTGCGGACCGATCATCGAGGTCAGCGGCGCGGCGTTCAGTACGGTCGTCGCCAGCCGCCCCACACCGGTGGGCGTGACCTACGGCCACGTCAAGGGTGCGATCAGCGATGAACGCGAACCCGTCGAGAACGAAGACGTCGCGACATTCACCGCCCGGTTCGACAACGGCATGCTCGCCACGTTCTCCGCCTCCCGGGTTGCGCACGGCCGACCCGACGGACTGGGATTCGAGGTGTTCGGCTCGACTGGCTCAGTGGCCTGGGAGCTGTCCCGCGCCGCCGAATTCCACGTCTCCACCACCGGCATCCCCGACGCCATCAACGGCATTCGCCGGGTCATCATCGGTCCCGAGCACCCGTACATCCGCGGTGGCCTACCCATGGATGCCGGCGGCGTCGGACACGGCAAGGCAGAGTTCTTTGCCTACCAGGCCCGTGCCTTCCTCGACCAGATTGCCGGCATCGGCGACCTCGGTCGGCTGCCCGGTTTTGACGCCGGCCTGCATGATCTGCAGCTGATCGCTGCCGTCACCGAGTCGGCACGGCTCGGCGGCACGGCAGTCAAGGTCAGCTGAATCCTCGACCAACGAAACGAACGGCAAGCACATGAAACTCGGTGTCTACACCGCAATCCTGCATGACAAGCCACTACGTGAGGCGCTTGAGATCATCGCGTCGCTAGGGCTCACCGGCGCAGAACTCAACGCCGGTGGTTTCCTGCCGACCCCACACATTCCGGTCGACGGGTTGCTCTCTGGAGCTGTGTCGAGGGAGGACTACCTTTCGGTGTTCGAGGACACCGGCGTGTCGATCGCGGGATTGAACTGCAACGGGAATCCTCTGCACCCAGATCCCGAGGTCGGGCCCGAGGACGCCGAGGATCTGCGCAAGGCGATACGGGTCGCCGCACTGCTCGGTGTCGATCGAGTGGTGACGATGTCCGGCCTGCCACAGGCACATCCGGGCGGTCAGTGGCCCGCCTGGAACGTGAACACGTGGGACTCGGGCTATCTGGACTCGCTGGAGTATCAGTGGAACGAGATTGCTCTGCCATTCTGGTCCGAGATCGATTCCCTAGCAGGGGAACACGGTGTCAAGGTGGCAGTGGAGATGCATCCCCAGAATCTCGTGTTCAACCCGCCGACCTTGAAGCGGTTGGTCGACAACCTCGGTGCGACGAACGTCGGTGCCGAGATGGATCCCTCTCATCTGTTCTGGCAGGGCATCGACCCGGTAGCGGCCGTCGAGTGGCTCGGCCCCCTGGTGTTCCATGCCGCCGCCAAGGACACCCGGATCAACGACAACTGCAGGATCTACGGCGTCCTCGACGAACGCTTCACACGAATCCCGTTGGAGCAGAACCCGACCGGTCTCGGCGGCCGCCACGTCGTGAACAAGTGGCCGGAGGACTCGGCGTGGGATTTCGTCGCCGTGGGGCTCGGACACGACACCGAATTCTGGGGCCGATTCCTTCGCGCGCTGGAGCAGGTTGATCCTGCGATGTGGGTCAACATCGAGCACGAGGACGTCTCGTTCGGGCCGCTGGACGGGTTGCGGGTCGCCGCGGAGAACCTTCGAACGGCGAACTCCGCGTTAGTGCACTGAAAGCTGCGTGACGGTGGATGACCACAACCAGACCTGGAAGTGAGCTATGAAGATTGCGTTGGACCCCACTCCGTTTCATCATGATTACTCGCTGCTGGAGCTACCCGCGGTGGTCGCCGACTGCGGGTACGAGTGGTTGCAGTTGACGCCGCACCGAGACTTCATCCCCTTCTTCAACCATCCCCGCGCCGACGACGCGCTCGTGGCTCAGTTCGCCAAGGCGTGCACGGGCGCGGGCGTCGGAATCGCCTCGGTGTTGCCGGTGCTGCGCTGGTCGGCTCCGGACGAGGATGCGCGTGAAGCGGCGGTCCGCAATTGGAAACGGGTCATCCAGATCACCGTCGATCTCGGCGTCAACGTGATCAACACGGAGTTCTCCGGACGGCCGGAAAAGGCTGAGGAATCCGAACGAGCGTTCTTCCGCTCGATGGAAGAACTGCTGCCGATCTTCGAACGTGAGGGCATCGACGTACGGATCGACCCGCATCCCGACGACTTCGTCGAGGACGGTTTGGAGGCGGTCCGGATCATCCGCGGCGTCAACTCTCCCAATGTCGGTATGGTCTACGTCGCTTGCCACACGTACCACATGACCGGTTCGTCGGGTGCGACGATGTCCCAGATCATGGATGCCGCCGGTGACCAGCTCCGACTGGTCCACGTCGCCGACACCATGGATCACCATGCGTCCCACGGTCTGCGCTACATCACCAACCCGCCGGGCAATCCCGTACGCGTGCACCAACACCTCAAGATCGGGGACGGTGACATCCCCTGGGACGAGTTCTTCGGCGGCCTTGCACGTCTGGGGTTCTACGATCGCGATGATGCGGTCATGGTGTCCAGCGTGTTCGGCGAAGACGAGAATGCCCATGAGGTCTCCCGCTACCAGCTCCAGACGATGACGGACTACGTCCGCAAATACCGTTCGCCAGAGCCGTAGTCGACGCATCCTCGCTACTGAACGGTTTCGGACTCATGCTCGCCATCATCGGAGGCGCACCGGATCGGTTCGGCACGACGGCCCAACCCGTCGGCATGCACTCACCGGGCTTCGTCGCGGCGACCGGCGACGAGGCGAAGGAGCTGTTCTACCCCGGCTACCGCCCCCATCTTGCTTAGTTCGTAACCGTCAGTTAGGAGTTGGGTGAGTTCTCATTATTCCGTGTTGGGACTGCAGCAGTTCAGTCGAACCGCGATGCAAAGAATTGCGGGATCCCTGTCGGTTACGACGGACAGCTGAACGTCAGCTGGGCGAACCGCGTAACGGAGCCGCGCGCTCAGCGCCGAGACGACTCCAAACATGCTGGACAGAAACATCTTTCAGGTATTAGTGCTCCGAACCGCGGGCCGCTCCTCTGCACTGGCCCCAGCAACATGAAGGCGGGCTGACCCGGCGACCCAGGGGTCGTTGAAAAGTTGGATCCACCACCGCTGACGGGGAGGTGTGCGGATTCGTAACCATTGGGCCGCAACCCATTCCAGCAGCCGGGTTGGGTTGACATAACCTCTGAATCCGGGCCGTCTCGGGAATTGGGAGCCATTGCCACCTAAGGGACTTCTACCGACGCGAAGGTGGTGCGCGCGCTGCGAACCTGATGGTGGAAGGCGCCGGGTTCAGCGCAGCAAGTCGCTGCTGCTGGGTTACGACGCCTTCCGCCTCGTCGATCAGCTGATGACGCAGCCGCTGCAGGTGATCATTGCTGGTCGGCGAGGAGTCACCGGGTCCTTCGAAGCGGGCCTGAGGCTGTGGCAGATGGCACCCAACCCGGTCGACCTACTGATCGTGGAAGGCGCCGGCCACTATGAGATGTACGACGTGCCTGAATACGTCGACCGAGCCGTCGACCGCCTGGCCCACTTCTTCTGCGAGCACCGAGCCGCACGGTGACCACCCGTCGAAGTGGGGGAACTGCCACAACACGACGCGGGGACGCGGCTTGACGCGACGCTATGGCATCGGCTGCGCGGCATGGCCGCTGAGCAGCCTGACTCGCGGCCTATTTTGCAGGGAGGCAGGGATTGGCCAATGCGCTGAACTCAGGGATCGAGTCCTGACAGACGAACATCCGGTCGGCGAGGCTCACCAGACCCTAACGCGGTCCTCGGGCCTTAGATAGAGGGCGTCGCCATCCTTGACGCCGAAGGCCTCATACCACTCGTCGATGTTCCGCACGATGCCGTTGACCCGGTACTTTTCCGGGCTGTGGGTGTCGGACTGTAGGCGTAGCCGCTGAGTTTCTGGGCGGCACAAGGTCTTCCAGCTTCCCGCGTAAGCCAGGAAGAAGCGCTGATCACCGGTGAGCCCGTCGATGATGGGCGCCTCGGCGCCGTTGAGCGAGAGCTTGTATGCGTCGTAGGCGACGCGCAGGCCGGCCAGGTCGGCGATGTTCTCCCCGAGCGTCGTCGTCCCGTTGACGTGTACTCCGGGTAGGGGTTCGTAGCCGTCGAACTGCGCGACGAGTTTGTCCACCTCGCGTTGATAGCGTTCGGCATCGGCCGGGGTCCACCAGTCTCGTCGCCTACCCAGCGAATCACTCTTGCGCCCTTGATCGTCGAACGCGTGGCTCATCTCGTGGCCGATGACCGCCCCGATGTTCCCGTAGTTGGCCGCTGGATCGGCCGCTACGTCGAATTTCGGGGGTTGAAGGATCGCAGCCGTGAACACGACGTCGTTGAGCCGGGGCGAGTAGTACGCGTTGTTCGTCTGCGGCGTGATGTTCCACTCGACCCGGTCGACGGGCTTGTCGAGATCGTCGACGATCTTCTTCGACGCCCATTCCTCGAGGCTTCGCACGTTTCCGAACAGATCGTCCGGTGCGATGGCCAGGGAGCTGTAGTCCTCCCACTTATCCGGGTAGCCGATCTTCGGGACGAGTGCCGCCAGCTTGTTCTTCGCTTCCGCCGACGTCGCTGGCGACATCCAATTCGCGTTGTCGATGCGCGCTGCGTAGGCGGTCCTCAAATTCTCGACCAGAGCCAACACGCGGTCCTTCGTCTGTCGTGAGAAATGCGTGGCGACGTACCGTTCACCGACTGCATCACCCATCACGCCGTTGGCGAACGCTATGGCCCGTTTCTCCGTCGGCGCCCGCTGTTGCTGCCCTGAGAACGAACGGGAGATGTTGGACATCTCGTCCGAGATAGGGGTGGAGAGATACCGCCCGTACGCAGCGATCACCTGATAGCGCATGTAGGACTTCCAGGATTCGAGCGGCTCGGTGGCGAAGAGTTGCGCGGTCTTGGTCAGCACCTCGGGCATTCCGACTTGGAATTCGGTGTTTGGCGGGTACCCCAACGCATCGAACATCTCTCTCAACGGCGCTCCGTTGGCCAACTTCTCGACCTCGGAACGCGGCATGAAGTTGCTGACGTTCTCGACGACCCGTGTCCGCTCCTGCGGCCACTGAACTTCCGCCATCTTGGTCTCCAGGGCGAGCAGTCGCTGCGCCTGCGCGCGCGCATCCTGGAAACCGGCGAGACCCAGAACCCGCTCCACGTGCGCAACGAACTTCGTCCGCACCGCCACCGTGTCGGCGTCTTGCTCGAGGTAGTAGTCACGTTCGCCCAGCGAGAGTCCGCCTTGGAGGATGACGGCCATGTACCGGCTTGGGTCGTTTGGGTCTATCGTGACGGTCGTGGGGAACGGATCGTTGATCGACGTGCGCATCTTGTTGTTGGAGACCAGTACTGAGCTCAATCCGGGCCTGTCGTGGATGCCGTCGATCGCGGTGAAGAACGGCTTGATCGGTTCGAGGCCACGGCGGTTCATCGCCGCCTCGTCCATGTAGGACGAGTACAGGTCGCCGATTTGTTGGGAGATGCTGCCCTTCGCGGCGTGCTCGGCGACGGCTCCCTTGACCACCGATGCGATGTCGCCGTCAAGCTTGTCCTGAATGTCTAGGTCAGTGCCGGTGCACGTCTTGTCTGGACGAAACTGCGCCTTCTTGACCCACGTGCCGAGCGCATAGTCGAAGAAGTCATCGCCCGGCCGAATGCCCTTGTCCATGTCCGCGATGTCGACGCCCCACGTTCCGACCTGTGGCTTGGGCGGTGGCGGACTTGCGCACCCAGTCAGCACCAACCCCGTCGA
>Ga0207641_10005396_pt1 | contig 10923 bp, 6 predicted proteins | sample KBSSwiS62_FD_184306 | JGI IMG/M metagenome (GOLD analysis project Ga0207641, IMG submission 184306) | Switchgrass rhizosphere microbial communities from Kellogg Biological Station, Michigan, USA - KBS Switchgrass S6-2 (SPAdes) (version 2) | ecosystem: Host-associated > Plants > Roots >... | reverse complement strand
GCCTGGTCCCCCGACGGCAGCCATATCGTCTTCCATTCCGAGCGGGAAAGGGGCGGCGGCATCTATGTGATTCCTGCCCTGGGAGGACAGCCGGTTCTGCTGGCCAGGCACGGGCGGCGGCCGCGCTATTCACCCGACGGAAACTGGGTTGCCTACTGGGTTGGTTCTCTCGGAATCGGACACTTAACGGGCCGCGGCTCCGGCAAGGTATTCGTGGTGTCCGCGAAAGGAGGAGAACCCTTCGAGGTGCAACCGCAATTTGCGGCGGCGCGGTACCCGGTTTGGTCGCCGGATGGAAAATGGCTGCTGTTTGCCGGAAGCCGCGACCCGGTGCCAAATCGAATCCTTCCGGAGTTGCGGGACTACCAGGGAGACTGGTTTTTAACACCGGTTAAGGGCGGACCTGTTCGAAGCACCGGAGTCTTTTCGCTTCTACAGAAGGAACGCCTGTCCCCTCCAGTCGGAGAAGTCCAGGTTGCGCCGGGCGAATGGCGTAGTAACGGCATTCTCTTCGCAGCCAAATCAGGCGATAGCACCAACTTGTGGCAGATCCCGTTTTCCCCAAGCACTCTTAAGGTTGGCGGGCCCCCGCGGCGGATCACCTTCGGAACCGGGCTGGAGATTCAGCCCTCGCTTGCCACCGTGGGCGAGAATACAGCGGCTATTGTTTTTGCCAGCCTCAAGGCAACCATGGGCATGTGGAGCCTACCCTTGCGCAGTGACCGGCTCACGTCTCCAGCCGAACCAGTTGGGCTGAGTGAACACGCATCCGACGACTTCGTGCAATCTGTTTCTCCGGATGGGAAGCAGTTGCTTTTCGCGTCGAATCGCACCGGTAAATCTGAGCTCTGGATGAGAGATCTGTCAAGCGGCCGCGATACCCCGTTTTTCGTCACGCCGGGACGTGCCCTGTTTAGCAGGGACGGCAAAGCGGTGGGGCACACTGTTCCAGGTCCGAACTGGCCTATCTACCTGACGCCTTCGACTGGCGGACTTGCCGAGAAACTCTGCGATCAATGCGGAACGTACTGGGATTGGTCTTCGGACCGGAAACGGGTCATTTACGTGGCCAGCGGTGAGCGAACACGTTTCGAAGTGCTCGATCTGGGGTCCGGTACGAGGTCCAGGTTTCTTCAGGATCCGGATTTCGATCTCTATATTCCCCTGTTTTCCCCGGATGATCGTTGGATTCAGTTTATGGCTCGAAACACTCCGGACCGCACATGGGGTTTTGTCGTTCCATTTACGCCGAATGCTGTTATCCGGAGATCGGATTGGATACCTGTCTCCGATGGCGAATCCTGGACCGACGCATGGCGCTGGTCGATGGACGGCAACCGTTTGTACTTCCTCTCGGCTTCAGACGGATACCGGTGCCTGTGGGGTCAGGAGGTGAGTCCGGCGACGAAGCGGCCGGCGGGTCCCCCATTCGCGGTTTATCATTCGCACCGCGCCCGCCTTTCATTGATGAATCTAACCTGGGGACACGGTGCGCTGGCAATCTCCAAGGACCGGGCGGTGTTTGGTCAGGGGGAGCTAATCGGAAATCTTTGGATGACCAGAGTATCTGAACGCTGAGGTGCAGATAACGCACCGACGTTTCACTTCATCCTCCGGAACGACGATCTACAAGATTTTCACTGGCAAGCCTCACAAGATTCCGGATTCTCCAGCGAACACGCCACTGCCTGCGCCGTACTCACCGTAGCCACCGGCACCGTGGCTTTCGCAATCTTCGAAGCTGGCCGGGACCGCAAGTAATACGTGGTCTTAATCCCCTTCTTCCAGGCGTACATATACATGGAAGACAGCTTTCCAATCGTCGGTGTTTCCAGAAACAGATTCAACGACTGGCTCTGATCGATGAACGGCCCACGATCCGCCGCCATATCGACCAGCGACCGCATCGGGATTTCCCACACCGTCCGGTACACGGCGCGCAGCGCGGCCGGAATCTCGTCGATGGTCTGCACGGACCCTTCCGCCATTTTGATGCGGGTGCGAATCTCATCGGTCCATAGCCCAAGCTCTTTCAGCTCTGTGACGAGATAGCGGTTGATCTGCAGAAAATCACCGGACAGCGTTTCCCGCTTGAACAGATTCGAGATCTGCGGCTCAATGCATTCGTACACACCGGCGATGGAAGCAATCGTAGCCGTGGGGGCGATGGCAATCAGCAGTGAGTTCCGCAGGCCCTTCTCTTGAATCCGTTTCCGCAATAAAGCCCAGCGTTCCGGATTGGCAGGCGTCACTCCCCAGGAATCAAACTGCAGTTCCCCAGCCGCGGCGCGCGTCTCGGCGAACGCGGCATGCGGCCCGAACTCCTCGGCCAGATCGCACGAAGCCGACAACGCGTGATAGTAAATCTCTTCCTGAATGCGGCTCGAAAGCGCCCGCGCTTCCAGAGAATCAAAGGGTAGCCGGAGCTGAAAGAACAGATCCTGCAATCCCATCAGCCCCAGGCCCACAGGCCGCCACCGTACGTTGGAAGTCTTGGCCGGCGAGGTGGGATAAAAGTTGATATCGATCACGCGGTCCAGAAACTTCACCGCAACCCGCACCGTCGCCGCCAGCTTTTCCGAATCGAAGGCACCGCCGGTCACATGCTTGGCCAGGTTGATCGATCCAAGATTGCACACCGCGGTTTCCTCGGCCGATGTGACTTCGGTAATCTCGGTGCACAGGTTCGAGAGATGCACCACATTTTGCGGCAGCCCCGTCTGATTCGACTTCCGGTTGGACGGATCCTTAAACGTCATCCAGCCGTTGCCGGTCTCGGCCAGCGTCTTCATCATCCTTGCGTACAGATCGCGCGCTTTCACCTGCCGCACATAGAGGCCTTTCTCTTCAGCCTGACGGTAAGCGGTTTCAAACGCGTCGCCGTATAAATCAGCCAGGTGCGGCACCACGCTGGGGTCGAACAGCGACCACATCTCGTCAGTATCCGCACGCTTCATGAAAAGATCCGGCACCCAGTTGGCCAGGTTCAGATTGTAGGCGCGCCGGCCTTCGTCGCCGGTGTTGTCACGCAGCTCCAAAAAGTCTTCGATATCGGCATGCCACGATTCCAGGTACACGCAGCAGGCACCCTTTCGCTTACCGCCCTGATTCACCGCAGCCACCGACGAATCCAGCGTCTTGAGCCAAGGCACAATGCCATTCGACTGCCCGTTGGTTCCACGGATCAACGAGCCCCGCGACCGGATGCGGTGATAGGCCAGCCCGATGCCGCCCGCAAACTTCGACAGCATGGCGATGTCTTTGTACTTGTCGTAAATAGAGCCCAGTTCATCGAGCGGCGAATCCAGCAGGTAGCAGGACGACATCTGCGGATGAGTGGTCCCGGAGTTAAACAACGTAGGCGAGCTGGGCAGATAGTTATGCGCCGCAATCAGGCGGTAGAACTCCACCGCATCGGAAACCTGTGTGGAGAGCCCGCAGGCCACGCGCAGAAAGAAGTATTGCGGCGTCTCCAGCACCTCGCGGGTCTTCGGATCTTTCAACAGATAGCGGTCATACACCGTGCGGACGCCGAAGTATTCGAAAAGGTCGGAATGGCGATCCTCCACAGCGCTGTTCAGCTTCCGCGCGTTGGCGGTGACGAACTCGGCGGTTTCATTCGATATCAGCCCCGCCCGGCGGCCAGCGTCAATCGACTGCGAGAACGAATGGATATTCTGGTTGGCGACTTCCTTATCAATGAAGCCGGTCAGCAGGCGCGCCGCCAGCCGCGAGTACTCGGGCTCTTCGGCGATGAGCGAGGCCGCGGTTTGAATGGAAAGCTGGTCAAGCTCGCGGGTGCTCGATCCATCGTATAGTCCGCCAATGGTCTTGATGGCGATGCGCATGGGGTCCACATGCGTCAGCCCAACCGAGGACCGCTGTACGGCACGGATGATCTTCTCGACGTTGACGGTCTCCAGAGAACCATTGCGCTTGCGGACGTGCATCGCCGTCTCGGGCGTTCTGGCGTGGATTCCTGGGATGAGTTCGGGGCTGTTCTGGTGTACTGCGCTGGCCATCAGTATTCCTTTGAAGCGATTCAATCGGACCGGATGACGGAGTCACCCTAGGAGAGTATACCAGGGAAACTGTACCAGATACAGGGGTGTTTGTAGAGGGACAATCTACTAATAGTGGGGTTACTTCCAGAAGTCGTCCAGCGGTTCGTCGAAGTCCGGAGACATCCAGATCCCCTTTCCGGTGCCGGGCTTGCGGGCTACAGGCTTGATCACGACCAACTTGACGACAGGTCTATTATCCACAGCGACAACGACCTCCTCGCCAAGCATAGCCCTTTGCATCAGTTCTTCGAACCGCGCATTAGCTTCGTCCAAATCAAACTGCGCCATTATCACACCGTACGACTACGGCTGGTTTAGCCGTTTCTGGATGATCGAAAGAACGCGTTCCTTCTCCTCCATCAGATTCTTAGACACCATCCGTTCTCGAAGTGCATTGTAGGTCGAGATTGAATGGGCTCGGTTTTCCAAATAGCGAAACGCCTGGCTTGAAGCGTACCAATGTACTCCCACGCATTCGATTGCGAGTTCGGACACATCCACATCCATCACTGGCCGGAGACTGGCCAGCATGTTGCCAAGCACTTCGGTAGGCTTCTCCTTTGCTTTGACAATCTCATCCCGCAACACCGATTCAAATTGCTTGGACTTTCCGGCACGAGCCACAAGTCGAACCACCATGCCGCCCTCATAATGGCGAACGTTTGACGTGGTGCTGCTGGCACGAGGACGATCCAGTAATTGCCAAAGCTGGTATACAGTCAAATCTTTGCGCAATAGTTCGGCGAGGATGATTTCATCGCGCTCTGTAGTTCCAACCATCCAATCGTTCGCCAAGGGACGGCCATATTCAGAGAGAAGCCGGTCTATGGACCACTCAGGAACACGCTCGGCTAGTGGCGGAAACCGTTCGGCGACCTCATACATTCCATCCGGAATTGCCATCCAGGGTTTGCCGAGCCGGATAGCAATCCATACCTGGCCGTTACGCCGATAGAATCCAACCCACGGACGTCCCCGGCCTGGACGAGGCGTCGAGAAGCCGGGATCACCGTCAGCCTCACCTATTCCAAATAAACCTTCCGGCGGAGGCGAGACTAATCTGAGACGGAAGACTCGCGTCCGGGCATCGTTTATCCGGATAGGCCGAGGCGTTATGGGGCGGTTGGGATGGGCCGGATCGGGAGGCTCTGGCTTCGGGTCCGGCTCATACCAAACCCACAGTGATTCGAGAAGTTTCTCCAGACGAGGGTCATTCATTATTTCCAAGGGAAATGGCAGAAGGAAATAGCAACCGATCGGATCGTCCCAAAGCCAGACGTCTGTGCCGGCGATATCAATGCCAGTGCTTGCCCAATGAGCTACGAGGATATCTGTTTCGTTGTCGATTAGCGTAGTTGCCCCAGTCAGTTTCTCCAAATGCCAGCGGAGAAAATGTTGGCTTCCAGCGACTGAGGCAGCAAGCATCGACTTTGCCGCGGCCCCGGACAACGGCCCAAGTTTAAGCTGAGACAGACGGTCGAGTATCGCCGGAACGGGGTCCGGTTCACCAATGTCAACTCGTTCGACTTCCGTGATCTCCGTGCGTGGCTGACCAAAGACCAAGCCGGCAGCAAGAAACCCAAAGATCACCTTGGTTTTGATACGCATGGAGCCCGATCCATGGTCTCACGAAGACCCGCGCGCTAGACTTATCGATTGATGCTCACAGCTTGCTTGCCGTGGCTTCTGCCTGCTGCCTTGCTGGCTCTCTCGCTTCGGCAGCGGGCAAGGTCACGGGAGCTGCTCTTCACGGCTGGTGTGGAGTTCCTGTTCCTGTCGGCACTGGGCTACCTCGGCGGCATGCTCGCGGCAATCCTACTCACCCTCTACGGCACACTATTCACGATCGACTATTGTTACTACCACCGCCTGGGCTCCCCCATCAGCGCCTCTCTCTTACGTCTGGCCCTGAGGGAGCGCGCGAACACGCTCGTCGTGCTCGCCGAAGAATTCGGCCGCGGAGAAAGTGCACTCCTGGCAGCGGTTCTGGGGATGGCGGCCCTGCCGGCCATCTTCGGGGAGCACGAACAATACCAAACAGCCGCGTACTTGGTTGCCGCCGTTAGCGCTCTCTTGCTCGCGGTGGCCATGTCACGCCTGCAATCCGTCACTCCCGCATTGAACCTGCTACGCGGCTTGATCACCGCGCTGCGCCTGTCGGCACTCAAACCGCACACCGTGGGGCCGGTGGATCGCCGGGCGTTTCCCGCCGCGCCCGCAAAGGCCACCACTTGCAACATCCTCGTCGTCATTGTGGAGAGCGCCTGCGCCCGCATCCTCAACAGTCGCGAGGGCCGCGAGGCCGCTCCTCAATACCATCGCTTTATCGCCGCCCATGCACAACGGATCACCAACTTTCCTTACGCGCTTTCCAACTCCACCGCCAGCGATGTTTCGTATCCTTCCATCCTCACGGGCCTCTCGCCGGAACAGCCCGTGGACCTGTTCTGCCGCAACCCTCTGCTCTCGGCCGCGGCCAAGGCGGCGGGGCGCCACACGTCGCTCTATTCCTCGCAAAGCTTGAGCTGGGCTAATCTACAAGCGCTGCTGATTGACGATACCTGGGACCACGCCGTTCACCGCGATGCACTGCAAGCTCCGGCCGCGAACGATCTCGCCATGAACGACCGCGATCTCAACGCCATCCTTCTTGCCGAGCTGCCGCAACGGAAGACGCCGTTCTTCTGCGTGGTGAATTACAACATGCTGCACTATCCCGCCATGGGAGACCAGACCCTGCGCGCGTTCGACCCCAGCCAGCATGCGGAACGCTATCTAAGTGCGCTGGCCGTGTTCGACCGTTGCCTCGGCGATCTGGTGCAGGCCCTGGACCTGCAACGCACGGCCATCCTCTTCACTGCGGACCATGGCGAAAACCCCGAAGTGTACAAGCGGACGGCATCACACAAACAAGAAGGGGCCTGGGTTGGAAGATTGTACGATTTTCAGCACGACTATCTGAACGTTCCCTTCTGGATCATGCTTCCAGAGGATGCCAAACCGGCGCAGCGACAGATGCTGGAGGCCAACAGCGGAGCAACAGTTTCCAACATAGATATCTACCCCACCGTTCTTGATCTTCTCGGCTATGGAACAATCGAGAGCCTGCCGCTGCCGGGCGTCAGCCTGCTGCAGCCGGTGCCCGCGGATCGCTCCATCGTCAGCCTAAATACCGGCGGTTTGCGCGTTTGGGAAATGGAACCGTTTGCCATTGCCCGCGGACGCGACCTGCTCATCTATCACGATCTGACACGCAGTTTTGAGTTGATCGATCTCGCCGATCCGCAACTTCCCAACCGGTGGCCATCGCTACCCTTTTCAGAGAAGCAACAGTGGATGGCGCACGCACAATCCATTCCTGTGATCGAGCACATTGTGTCCAGCCGCAATCTGGCGGAGGGCGTTCTTCATAGCTCACAGGACATTGCCGCGGAATACGATCGTTTGGCTTCGCTCGGCAAAACGGCCGACCTGCACCAACTCGACAATTGGCATCTGTTCTCCAAGGAGGATTGGGAAGACTTGTGCCTTCGTACAGCGGCGCTGATCGGGCTGCGGGATGGGGACCGCGTGTTTGAGAGCGGCTGCGGGGCCGGCGCTTTTCTGGATACGCTGCGCCATCATTACCGCATCGAAGTAGCGGGTGTGGATTTCTCAGAGAAGCTCATCGCCATTGCCCGCCAGCGTGTGCCAGGGCAGTTCTGGACGGCCGATGTGCAACATCTGCCGTTTATCGAAACCGAGAGTTACGACTGCGCAGTGTCACATGGCGTGTTCCTGTATCTGACATCGATGGAGGCGGCCGAGCGCGCCGCCAGCGAGATGGTCCGAATTACCAAGAGAGGCGGGGCGATTTACGTGGGAGTGGTGAACGACCCGGACCGCTTGGAGGCTTATCGCGTGTCACATGGACAGCAGCCTTCCGGAAACTATTTGCTGCGGCGAGCCTTCTGGCATGCGCTTGCCGAACGCGAAGGGCTGGAGATTCGGATTGTGGATCAGGATGAAATTTATGCCAAGCCGCAAGGCTACGACGGGCACTCGCGGCTGCGCTATTCCGTTTTCATGCGAAAGAATGCGGCTACACTTCCCACGGATTGAAGATCGGTACTTCGACTCCAGCGAAATCCTTGACGTTACGTGTTGTCAGCATCATTCGGGCAAGATATTCGTATCAAGAACCGACAAAGTGCGGTTGCGTGAGAAGATCGTAAAGGTTTTTGTGGGCCTTGGTGGGACTATTACCGGCTTGTTCCACACTTCATCCACCGATTGGAAATGGCCGCGCCGGAGTTCTTCCTACACCAATCGCTCGGTTTCCGGCTTTGACTTCCACGGTCATACCTTCAAGTTAGCCTTGTCGGAAGCAGGCGCAAGTTGGAATGGTACGGCAAATATTCCGTCAAAAGTCTGATGTCCGATGGCCGTGCTACCATCGCTGGAGAAACTTGAAGAAAGATTGCTGTGACGTATGTGTACGCGATTCCATGAGAGCGTTCGCTGAATCGAAGACAGAATGAGTCAATTTGCGAAACTGGCTGACACGTGGAATGTAACTCAAGGGGAACTCCGCAGTCTGCAGGAGCTTTTTGTCGCGCAAAGTAAGGCAAGGCGATGACAATGGCCTCCGCGGTAACCGGGACCGGCAAGTGTCCAGTTTGTAAATCGCCGACCCTGCCAAACGTCCTCAGCGCTGCCGATTACATGAGCGGCACTGAGTTCGCTCTCCACCAGTGCACTCAATGCAAAGTGATCTTCACGGAGCCCCCAAAGGATCTCGGCTCCTATTACGCGCCTCAATATAGGCAGTACAGCGGAATCACCCTGAAAGTGTTGCGTTCCCTGTACGACTGGCGTGTGCAGTCGTGGACCCGGCTCTTCCCTGTCTCCGGAGTAGCGCTCGAAGTGGGCTGTGGCTCTGGCCACATGCTGCAGGCTCTGCAGCGCCGCGGATGGCGGGTCTTCGGATTGGAGCGCAGCGCGGCAGTGCTGGCCGTTGCACACGCCGATTTCGATTTGCCCGTATTCGCCGGCGATCTGGAAGCAATCAGGCCCACCGCCAAATTCGATCTGATTATTCTGTTTCAGGTTCTGGAGCATCTCTCCGACCCGGCAACTGTGTTGATGCGTTGCTCTCAGTTACTCAAGCCGCAAGGAAAGTTAGTGATCGGCGTGCCCAATCTGGCCAGTTGGCAAGCCAGGTTCTCGGGCCGCTGGTGGCTTCACCTGGATGTTCCGCGCCATCTCTTCCACTTCTCACCGGAGTCTCTCGAATCCGCTTTGCGCCTTGCGGACATGCGCGTTGCTTCTATCCGCTATGCCTCGTGGGAACACGATCCTTACGGCTGGGTACAGAGTTTGCTGAACAGGATGGGGTTTGAGCAGAACATGCTCACGAAGATTTTGATGGGCATCAAGCCCAGGACATCCAGCAGTCTCACAAAAGCGGCGATGGCAGCCACCGCGCTTGTGCTAGGCCCACCCAGTGTCTTACTTGCCCTATTTAGCTGGATGTTCAAAGCAGGCGCCATCATGGAAGTACAGGCAGTCAAGACTTCAGAGAAACCGTAACATGCGCCGTTACGAGCTTCCCATCCTGCTGTTGCTGTCTCTGCTCTTTATCGTATTGGGCGCTACAGAGGTGGCGGGGATCGCCGATGAAGGATTTGCTGTCTACAACGCAGCGCGGGTACACGACGGGTTCCTACCATACAGGGACTTTTACGCGCTCTACGCGCCTGGACAGTTCTACACGATGGGCTGGGTATTCGGCTTATTCGGGTCATCGCTCACAGTAAGCCGAGGCTACGATATTCTGCTGCGGCTGGTGCTCATTTCGATCGTGTATCTGCTTGCCGCGAAGCTGATTTCCAAACAATGGGCGATTGTTCCCTCCGTATTGGTGATGCTGCTGCTGGGAACATGCGGCTTCTTTTCGTACGCTATGATTCCGGGGCTCATTTTGAGCCTGCTCAGTGTCCTTTGCCTGCTTGAATTTATTACCAGCAGGCGAATGAAGTGGCTCATCGGCGGGGGAGTGGCAACCGGTGCCACCGAGATTTTCAGGCAAGACGTTGGGCTCTATACCGCGGCTTGCTTCTCCTTCGTTCTTCTACTTTTCACCTTCTTCCTTGCGCCGAAGGGAGACTGGCGCCGTGTTCTGCAATGCGGATCCATCTACCTGGCGACCGTATTTCTGATAGTTGCCCCCTTGTGGATCTCTTTTGCCATGGCCGGGTCCGCCGAGGAAATGTGGCTCGACCTGTGGGTTTTCCCCACCACTATTCTGCACGGCATCCGGTCGCTGCCCTATCCCAGCTTCTTTTTGAACCCGCTACAGCTTTCAGACTTTCGAACGGCCATCGGGAATTGGATTCGCTTCTACTTTCCGTTGATCATAAGCTTTTGCACACTCGTTCAGATTGCACTCACTTGGCGTAAGGCCTCGCAATCGGAGCAGAACTCTTTGCGGATTTACGGATCGCTTCTGCTCGCCCTTCTTTCGGCAATGCTCTTTGCCCAGGCCTGGAACCGGAATGATGCGATTCACCAGATGCCAACGACGATTTCTGCCCTGATTCTGGCGGTTAAGCTGCTGGCGGACTTCCAGTTTTGGAAACAGCCGTTGCCCGTTAAGGCTGTGGCTGCGGTTGCAATCGCGATGGTGATGGTGGTGTACGTGGTCACGCCGCTGAAGAGATGGAATAGAGTGAAGTCAATCCATGCGCTCGCCGGCTGCCCATCTCCGAACGGCAGGGCTGGCTGCGTGTTCATCGAGCAGGAGCAGCTCCAGGCTATCGACTTTGTGCAGACGCTGGTTCCACGCCCGGAGAGAATTTACGTGGGAAACACGCGGCAT
>Ga0207641_10005394_pt1 | contig 10924 bp, 9 predicted proteins | sample KBSSwiS62_FD_184306 | JGI IMG/M metagenome (GOLD analysis project Ga0207641, IMG submission 184306) | Switchgrass rhizosphere microbial communities from Kellogg Biological Station, Michigan, USA - KBS Switchgrass S6-2 (SPAdes) (version 2) | ecosystem: Host-associated > Plants > Roots >... | reverse complement strand
CAACAGCGACGACGCGCCCACGGCAAACAGGTCGCGAACGGACAGCTCCAGGCCGACTTCGAACAGCAGCAGGAGCATGCCGAGCCGGGCGAACGTGTCGAGATAGCTGTCGGCGGCGAGATACCGAATCGGTTCGAAACCCGGCAGGTTGCCGAGGAGTACTCCGGCGGCGAGCTCACCCAGAACGGACGGTTGACCGAAACGGCCGGCCAGATCGGCGCCGATTTTGGCAGCGGTGACGAGCATCGCCAGCGACAGCACCAGCGAGCTGAACTCGTCGGCCTGTGCGGCGCGGCCGGACAGCATGAATCCGCCGATCAGCGACACGATGCCACCCGCAAGCAGGCTCACGTGAACGCCGAATCGCTTCACGCCTTCACACTATCGTGAACGTCGCGCGCGATCATCCGGAATCGGCCGCGGCCGGCATTGGAGACACCAGGTTTCTGAAGGACATCGTGAAGGTGCTACGCGAGCGGACTGCTGGCCAGTCGATAGCCGACCCATGGCTCGCTCAGTAAGTAGCGCGGATTGCCGGGATCGGGCTCGATCTTCTTCCGAAGCTGGGCGACGAGTACCCACAGGTGTTCCGGCTGGTCGACGGCGTTGGGCCCCCAGATGGCTTTCAAGATGGCGCGATGCGTCAGCACGCGGTCGGCGTTTCGCGCGAGCAGCGCGAGCAGTTCGAACTCCTTGGGAGTCAGCCGGATCTCGTCGTCGCCACGCACCACGCGGTGGCGACTGTAATCGATCGTCAGATCGCCAACCTCGACGCGCTCGACGTCCGGCGCTTCGGCTTCCGAGACGCGGCGCAGCGCGACTCGGATGCGGGCCAGCAGTTCCTCCGCGCTGAACGGCTTGGTCACATAGTCGTCCGCGCCGATGTCGAGTGCCGCCACCTTGTCCGCCTCGCCGCCGCGGGCCGACAGCACGACGATGGGCATTTTCGAGTGCTTGCGAATCCGGCGACAGACCTCGACACCTTCCAGGTCCGGTAGACCGAGATCCAGGACGACCAGGTCGGGCGCATGATCGACGGCGGCGCTGGCCGCTTCCGCACCCGTTCCCACGACGTCCACCTCGTAGCCGCGCGATCGCAGCAGGGGCGCGACCGCCCGCTGAATGGACACGTCGTCGTCAACCAGCAGGATCCGCATCGTGCGCGTCACTTCACCTCCGCCGGCACGACCATCGTGAATCGGGCGCCGCCATCCGGGCAGTTCTCCGCCGAGATCGTGCCGCGCTCCACCGCCAGGATGCCGCGGGCGATCGCCAGACCCATGCCGGTCCCCGAGCGGCGCCGCTTCGCGTTGGCCCCGCGATAGAAGCGCTCGAAGACGTGCGGCAGATCAACCGTCGGAATCCCCGGACCGTGATCGCGTACGGCGATCGTCAGACTGCCGCCATTGGTCGTCGCGGCGACGTCGATCGGCAAATCGGCCGGTGAGTACTGCGCCGCATTCTCGAGCAGCTGCGAGAGGGCTGCCGCCGTCAGACGCGGATCGAGCCTGGCGAGCCGATCGGATTCAACCGAGAGCCGCAGGCTCCTTCCCCGCAGCGTGTGCTCCACGCGGTTGCGCGCGGCGTCGACGATCTCCGATGGCGCGACCCACCGCATGTCTTCCGTGATTGCCCCGGCGTCGATGCGCGCCATCTCCAGAATATTCTGGAATAGACGCGTCAACTGGTCGACCTCAGCCAGGATGATGTCGCTCTGTTCCCGCCGCTCCTGCTCGCTCGGCCATGACGCCTGAAGGTTGCTGGCCGCGACCCTGATGGCCGTGAGCGGCGTTCGTAAATCGTGGCCGAGCGATGCGAGGAGCGCGGATTTCAGCTCCTCGCTTTGTCGCGCGAACTCAGCGCTCTTGCGCTCGTCGAGAAACTGTGCGCGTTCGAGGGCAATCGCCGCGATGCCTGCGACGGCGGCAAATGTCCCCGGCTCGAGCGGACGGCCGGCGGCTGCCACCAATCCGATGGGCTTCGTCCCGAGTCGAAGCGGAATCAGCGACACACCGTCCGCCGTGACCCGATGATCGATCTGGGCCGAACTGAACGCCGACGACAGCTCTCGCGGATCAAGGGTCAGCTCGCGCGGCCCTGCGCGGAACACCGCCCACTCCGATTCGTGGGGTACGCAAATCGCGGCGTAGTCGAGATCAAAACGGCGGGCAACGAATCCGGCGAGCCGGGCATGGGCCTCGTGGCTGTCGGTGATGAGCAGCACGTCCCGACTCAGATCGAGAAGCTTTGCCAACTCGTCCCGCCTGGTCTCCGCCACCCCGGTGCGATCGCGTGCTACCGCGGAAAGGTTGCTCGCCACCAGGCTGACCACCAGGAACGCGAACAACGCAATCCAGTTATGCGGATCCGCGATGACAAATGCACCGACGGGAGGAAGAAAAAAGAAGTTGAAGGCGAGCATCGCGGCAATCGACGTGGTCACCGCGACCCACAACCGCGACGTCGCGGCGACGAGCAGAACGACAATCAAAAACCCGAGCGCAACCGTCGTGGCATTCGAAAGGTTCGGCCACCACCAGAGCAGAAGGGTGATCAGGGCGATCCCGACAAACCCCAGAAAGAGGTGGCGGACGTCCGCGGAGATCGCCATGCGGGCATCCTAGCACCCGGCGTCGATCGCGTACGGTTCACACACTGGCGTGGTCGGGACCAGACGCGTCCGCGAACACGATCTGGTGTCCCAACCGCTCCAGGGTGTCAGCCATTCGCTGTGCGCGTGTGGGCCACCACCAGCGACGCCTGCCACCCACAACCGTCGTCGAGCCGGGCGGGAGCATCCATCGAGCCATTTCACCGCAGGTGGAGCCGAAACACATCCTGACGACGACGTCGACTCCGGTTTCGCCGGCCAACTGGCGGTAGTTCTCGACGGTATCGAGGCGCTCATCGGGCGTCGCGATCGCCTGCGCCGCGGTGCATGGAACGAGCAAAACCGTCCGCGCCACCTTGAGCCGCCGTTTGAGCTGCCGCGCCGCTCTCAACGCCGCGCGGGTGCCTTCTTCTGAAGTCGCAATAACGTGCAGTTGGGTGACCACATCACCACGTTAGAAAGTCGCCCGTAAAACCGGGCCAAAAACCTCCTAAAAAGTGACTAAGTTTTGGTCATTTCTTCTTGGCGGGTTTGCGCCGCGTGCGGTCCTGACGGGTCCGATCCGTTCCTCGTGACGGCCGCGGGCGCCGCGACGCGCGCGGCCCGCTGCCGCCTTCCTTGCTGCGCCGCCGCACCTGGATCCGGATCGGCGACCCGACGAAGCCGAAACGTTCCCGAAGCTTGTTGACGAGGAACCGCTGGTAGGAGAAGTGAAACGTCGTCGCTACGTTGGTGAAGAAGACGAACGACGGCGGCGAGACGCCGACCTGCGCCGCGTACAGAATCCGCACGTGGGCGCGATTCGGACTCACTGGCGGATTCGCTGCGGTCACCTCGGCGACGAACCGGTTGAGCGCCGGCGTCGGCACGCGCGTGCGCCGCGCCGCGGCGACCTTGTCGATCGTCTCGAGCACACGGCCCGCGCGCTCCCCCGTGAGCGCCGAGATGTGGAGGATCGGCGCGTAATCCAGAAACCGCATCCCGTGCCGCAGCGTGTCGTCGAAGGACTTGACGAACTGCGGGTCCTGCGATTTCACGAGATCCCACTTGTTGGCGACGATGACGATGCCGCGTCCGGCGCGGTCCGCTTCGCCGCCGATCGCCGCGTCCTGATCGCTGGCGCCGGCCTTCGAATCGATGAGAAGCGCGACGACATCCGCGTCCGCGATCGCTTCCTTGGCGAGCGCAACGCTGACCATCTCCACCTTCCCACCGCCGGAGACGCGGCCCGGCCGCCGCATGCCCGCCGTGTCAATGATCCGGAAGCGGCGACGATGCCACAGCAGCGGCGAATCGATCGCGTCCCGCGTGGTGCCCGGCATCTCGCTGACGAGCACGCGCTCTTCGCGAAGCAGCCGATTCACCAGCGACGATTTCCCGACATTGGGACGGCCGATGATCGCGACGCGGATCTCTCGATCCGCGTCGCTCGCAGTGGGGACTGGGGACTCGGGACTCGGGGACTCCGTCGGAGTTTGTGCACCCGAAGCTCCGACGGCAAGTCCCCCAGTCCCCAAGTCCCCCAGTTCCGTCACGATCTCGTCCAGCAGCTCCGCCACGCCGGTCCCGTGCTCCGCTGAGATCTCGAACACCGGATCGAACCCGAGCTCGTAGAACTCGAGCGCCGACTTCAACGACCGCTTGTCGTCGGTCTTGTTGATGGCCAGCAGCACCGGCCGTCCGGTCTCCCGCAGCTCGGCCGCGATGCGCTGGTCGCCGGGCACGAGCCCCTCACGGCCGTCGACGAGGAACACCAGCAGATCGGCATGAGCCATCGCGCGCTGGCCGTGCTGCACGACCAGCTCGTGCAAGGGGTCTTCGCTCGCGCCGAAGAGTCCCCCCGTGTCAAAGAGCTGGAACGCCACGCCTCGCCAGACGACCGGCCGCGCCAGCGCATCGCGCGTGGTCCCCGCCATCGGGGCGACGATGGCGCGGCGGCTGCCGGTCATCCGGTTGAACAGGGTCGATTTCCCCACGTTCGGACGGCCCACCAGCACGACAATCGGCGATTTACGGGGCATTTTGTTGGTTGTTCGAAGTGTAACTTAGCCTGCGCCTTGACAGCGTAAGTCTCAGAATCTATAGTATTTACCAGCCCTCAGGAGACTCTAAGCATGATCAAGGTCGACATCGTCAACGAAGTGTCGAAGATTGCGGACATCACCAAGGTCAAGGCCGAGGTTGCGGTGGACGCGGTATTCGACGCGATGCGAACCTCCATGCAGCGCGGCGAACGGATCGAGCTTCGCGGATTCGGAGTCTTCCAGGTGAAGCCGCGCAAGCGCGGCATCGGCCGTAACCCTCGCACCGGCAAGGAAGTGCGCATCCCGCCGGGTCGCACCATTCGCTTCAAGCCGGGCAAAGACCTCCAGAACATCGGCTAGCTTGGAACCCACTCCGGTCGTCTGGCAACCCCGATTGAAGTTCCAGGACCGGGTGTGGCTGCACGGCCTCCTGTTCCTGCTGACGATCATCACGACCACGCTGGTGGGCGCGGACCAGTACGCGGGGTTCCTCGCGGACTTCAAGCAGCCGGGCGCATTGCCGATGACGGTGTCCAGCCTCCTGCTCCGCGGCCTCTGGTACAGCGGAACGATTCTCGGTATCCTCGGCTGCCACGAGCTCGGACATTACTTCGCCTGCCGTTACTACGACGTCGATGCGTCGCTTCCGTACTTCCTGCCGGTTCCGATCTCGATTACTGGAACGCTTGGCGCCTTCATCCGCATCCGCGAGCCGATTCCGCAAAAGCGAATGCTCTTCGATATCGGCATCGCCGGCCCCATCGCCGGGTTTCTGGTCGCGGTGCCGGCGCTCTTCTTCGGCGTCGCGATGTCGCACGTCGTGAAGGTGCCCGACAACTTCGTCGGGCTCGAGCTTGGCGAACCGCTGCTCTTCAAGGCCGTGTCATGGCTGTTCTGGGGTTCGGTGCCGAACGGGTATTCCCTGAACCTGCATCCGATGGCGTTTGCGGCGTGGTTCGGCCTGCTGGCGACGGCGCTCAACCTCTTCCCGATCGGTCAGCTCGATGGCGGTCATATTTCGTACGCGGTGCTCGGTCCGCGATCGACGGTCGTCACGTTCGTCATGCTCGGCGTCGCACTGGTGCTGACGTTTTTCTCGGCGAGCTGGATCGTCTGGACCGGCCTCCTGATGGTGATGCTGTTCATGGTCGGCCCGCGCCATCCGCGCGTCTTCGACGAGGAGGAGCCGCTCGATCGCACTCGTCTGATTCTGGCACTGTGCGCGGTGGTCATCTTCATCCTCTGTTTCACGCCCGCTCCGATCCAACCCATGGAGCTGCTGCGGAAGTAACGGCGAACCGAGTAATTGGTTAATTGCGTCAATCGGTAAGTGTTTTCCACATTACCCAATCACCCAATTACCCATTTACCCAATCTCAGAGAACCTCACATCTACCCGATCTCAGAGAACCGTGAGTGGGTCGATGTCCACGACGACGCGCTTCTGGAGATCCGGGCGCGCGGCCAGCGCTGACTGCAGCCGTTCGCGAATCTGTTTCCGGTTCGTCCCTTTGATGAGCAGCTGCGCCCGGTATTCGCCCCGGAGCCTGCCGAGCGGCGCCGGCGCGGGTCCCAGCACGCGCAGCTGGTTGTCCACTCCCCTCACCTTGTCCACGACGTCGCCCGCGTCCTCCATCGCAGCGGCGAACGTGCGCGAGCGGACCACCGTGTTGACGAGCGAGACGATCGGCGGGTACTTCATCGCGCGGCGGAACTGCAGCTCGCGCTCGTAGAACGCCGGGTAATCCTGACGGCACGCGAGCTGGATGCTGTAGTGCGTCGGATACAGCGTCTGGACGATGGCCTCGCCTGGCTGCTCGCCGCGACCGGCGCGGCCGGCGACCTGCGTGAGCAGCTGGAACGTCCGCTCGGAAGCGCGAAAATCCGCGAGCCCGAGCCCGACATCGGCCGACACGACGCCGACCAGCGTCACGCGCGGAAAGTCGTGACCTTTGGCAATCATCTGCGTGCCGACGAGCACGTCGATCTGGCCGTCGCCGAACTGCGCGAGCAGCGTGGCGAGCGATCCCCGGCGGCGGATGGCGTCGCGGTCCAGCCGCGCGACGCGCGCGCCGGGACACGCGCTGGCGACCTCCGCTTCGACGCGTTCGGTTCCGAATCCCGCCTGCTCGAGGTACGGGCCGGCGCACAGCGGACAGGCCGTCGGCACGCGCGCGGTGTAATTGCAGTAGTGGCACCGCGCCCGCCGGGCGTGCCCCTCGCCGTGGATGACCAGCGACACGCTGCAGTTCGGACACTCGAGGGTGCCGGCGCACTGCCGGCAGAACACAGCGGTCGCAAAGCCGCGGCGATTGAGGAGCACGAGCGCCTGCTCGCCGCGCGCGACGCGCGCGCGGATGCCGTCGCGGAGCGCACGGCTCAAGATGACGTCCGGCCCTTCGGCCGCGTACTCCTCGCGCATGTCGACGACCGTCACGGAAGCGAGCGGCCGATCGAGCACGCGGCGCGTGAGTACGATCCGCTCGTACTTGCCGGTCATGGCGTTGTGGTAGCTCTCCATCGACGGCGTCGCCGACCCGAGGACGACCAGCGCGCCGGCCTGGCGGCCGCGGACGATGGCGACGTCGCGGCCGTTGTATCGCGGACTCTCTTCCTGCTTGTAGGAACCGTCGTGCTCCTCGTCGACGACAATCAGTCCCACCTGCTCGAGCGGCGCGAACACCGCCGAGCGGGTGCCGACGACCACATCGATGTCGCCGCGGCGGATGCGCTGCCACTGGTCGTGGCGCTCGCCGTCGGAGAGGCCGCTGTGCTGGATGGCGACGCGGGCGCCGAACGCGTCGCGGAAGACGGCGGCCATCGCGGGGGTGAGGGCGATCTCCGGGACCAGGATCAGCACGCGGCGTCCGCGGCCGCGGACCGCCGCCGCGAGGCGCAGGTAGATTTCTGTTTTGCCGCTGCCCGTCACGCCGTGGAGGAGGGCGACGCGGAAGTCGCCGGCGGAGATCAGCGCGAGAAGGCGTCCAAGCGCGGCGTCCTGTTCCTCGGTCAGCTGCCGCGGCGCCCCAGCGGGGTCAGACACCACTCTGGCACCACTCTGACCCGTGTCTGACACCCGTGTGCCAACAGCGGCGGTCGGGGGTGACACGGCGAGGGGATCCCGGTCGACGCGATCGTGCCGGAGGCTGATGTAGCCACGCCGCGCGAGACGTGAGATCGCAGAAGCTGCGATCCCGCGCGCGGCCAGGACACTCGTTGCGATCCCGGCCGGCGAGCCAGAGAGGATCTGAAGCCCTTCGAGCTGCCGGCCCTCCACCTCCGAGGCGGCGATCGCTTCCAGCCCTGCTGGCGTAATCGACGCCATCCTCAACGTCTTATGCGCGTCGGCGCGGCCGCCGCGCGCCATCGGCGGCAGCAGCGCCGGAATCGTGTCGCCGACACCGGCGGCGTAATAGTCGGCCGTCCACTGCGCGAGGGCGACGACGTCCGGCGGCACGAACGAACCAGAATCGAGCACCTGCCGGACCGGCTTGACGTCGACCGCGCGCGACACCGGCCGCGTGTCGCGCGCGATGACGATGCCGGTGACGATTCGCGACCCGAGCGGCACAACGACACGAGCGCCGACCGCCGGCGGATCGACACCGGCAGGCACCGCGTATGTCAGGAGATCGAGACCAGGGACAGGGACGGCGACGTGGAGGAACACCCTTTAAAGTTAAAAGTTAAAACTTAAAAGGCAAAAGTTAAAGGGCAAAAGTTCAAGGGCAAAGTTCAGACTGTAGTTTTAACTTTTCACTTTTCACTTAAAAGCGTTCGGACAAGTTTCATATCCTCCCACACCTCGCGCTTCGAGGACGGGTTGCGCAGGACGTACGCCGGGTGAAAGGTGGGAACGAGCTTGGCGCCGCGGAAATCATAGACGCGGCCGCGCAGCCGCGAAATCGGATCGAGCGTCCGCAACAGCGTCTGCGCCCCGAACTTCCCCAGCGCGACAATCACCTTCGGCTTGATGATGTCGATCTGCTGAAACAGAAACGGTTCGCAGGTCTCGACCTCGTCCGGCTCCGGATTGCGATTGCCCGGCGGCCGGCACTTGATGACGTTGGCGATGTACACGTCCTCGCGCTTCAGGTCAATCGCCTCGATGATTTTCGTCAGCAGCTGACCGGCCCGGCCGACGAACGGAATGCCCTGAATGTCCTCGTCCGCGCCGGGAGCCTCGCCGACGAACATCAGGTCGGCGTCGGGATTGCCGACGCCAAACACGATCTGCCGCCTCCCCTGACCGTGCAGCTTGCACCGCGTGCAGTCGCCGATATCCGCGCGGACGGCCGCGAGCGCCTCGGCAGCATTCGCGGAGAATGTCACGGGCGCGCCCTTCGATCCTTCGAGAGCCTCAGCGTCGTCACGGGCTGGGTCGAGAGCCGACGCGGCTCGCGCCGGCGATGCTTCGGCGCTGCGCTCACCTCGAGCGGGTGGGACGACGAGCGTGTCGCCTTGTCGCGTGCGCCAGGCGGGATCGCGGCTCACACCAGCGACGCCGAGCTCAGCCGCGAACTTCAGATGTTCGGTGAGTTGATCGCGATCCACTGAGGAGCTTTTCGACCCGATCCAGAATCTGCGCCGCCACGCGAGCTTTCGACTGCAGCGGCAGCGCCTCCGCGCCGGCGACGCCGACGATCGTGACCTCGTTCGCGTCGACGTCGAACCCGGCGTCGGTCCGCGATACGTCGTTGGCCACGATGAGGTCCGCGTGCTTGCGCTCGCGCTTCGCGCTCGCGCGCGCCACGACGTCCTCGGTCTCGGCGGCGAACCCGACGAGGACCGGTCCCGCGCCCGAGGCCAGGCGCCGCTGGCCGAGGTCGCCGAGGATATCCGGTGTCCGCTTCAGCACGAGCGTGACCGTCTCGCCGCCCTTCGGCACCTTCTGCGCGGCGCGATCCGCGGGCGCGTAATCGGCCACCGCCGCCGCCATCACCGCGACCTGCATCTCGCCCGCCCGCGTCATCACGGCCTGATGCATCTCCGCCGCGCTGCGGACGCGGACGACCTCGCGCACCGGGGGCGCCTCCAGACTCGATGGGCCGGTGACCAGCGTCACCTCCGCCCCGCGCCGCGCCGCCTCGGCGGCGATCGCATATCCCATGCGGCCGCTCGAGCGATTGCCGATATAGCGCACGGGATCGACGTCTTCGTAGGTCGGCCCGGCGGTGACCAGCACGCGTTGGCCACGAAGCGGACCTTGAGGGCGCAGAATCGCCTCGGCGGCCTCGACGATCTCTTCCGGCTCGGCCAGGCGGCCCTTGCCAATCCACCCGCACGCGAGATATCCCTCGCCCGGATCGACGAAACGGACGCCGCGCGCCGCGAGCGTGTCGAGATTGCGCCGCACCGCTTCGTGCTCGAACATCTGGGTGTTCATCGCCGGAGCGAGCAGCACCGGCGCGCGGGTCGCGGTGTAGAGCGTGGACAGAAAGTCGTCGGCGATGCCGTTCGCCAGCTTGCCGACGATATTCGCGGTGGCCGGCGCGATCAGGAGCAGGTCGATCATCGACGCCAGGGCGATGTGCTCGATGTCGGCGTTGGCGCCGGGCTCGAACTGATCGGTGATCACCCGCCGGCGCGTGATGGCTTCGAACGTGACGGGACCGACAAAGCGCGTCGCGGAATGCGTCATCACGGCGACGACATCGTGCCCGCGCTTCTGCAGCCCGCGCGCCACCTCGACAGCCTTGTAGGCGCCGATGCCGCCGGTTACGCCAAGCGCCACCAGCATCTGGGAATTGGATAATCTGGTCATTGGGTCATTGATTGGGTAATCGTCATTACCCCATTCCCCAGTTACTCGATTACCCGATCCTCCGTGACGATCTTCTCTACCTGACCCGTTATCACTTCGGTCTGCGCGACCGTCGTCTTCTTGTGCTCGCCGACCACCACGCGCGGTGTGGATCCCGCGAGCAGTTGCCGGGCGCGCGCGCCGGCGGTGACGACGAACTCGAACGAATTGGAGAGCTTGCTGCGATCAATCATGGTGTGCCTGCACCCTTCAAAAACGAGCTGACTATCGTTTCGGCTGATGGCTGCATCCGGTCCAGACGCGACCGCTCGGCGACGACGATACTGCGCAGCCGGTCGACGGCGGACGTCAGCTCGTCATTGACGACGACGAAGTCGTATTCGGAGAACGCCGCCACCTCGTCGCGCGCGACCTGCAGGCGCCGCTGGATCTCCGTCTCGCTGTCCTTGCTGCGGCCGCGCAACCGCTGCTCGAGCACCGCCATCGACGGCGGCATCACGAACACCGTAGTCGTTTCGATCCCGC
>Ga0207641_10005390_pt1 | contig 10928 bp, 4 predicted proteins | sample KBSSwiS62_FD_184306 | JGI IMG/M metagenome (GOLD analysis project Ga0207641, IMG submission 184306) | Switchgrass rhizosphere microbial communities from Kellogg Biological Station, Michigan, USA - KBS Switchgrass S6-2 (SPAdes) (version 2) | ecosystem: Host-associated > Plants > Roots >... | reverse complement strand
CAATCGGACTCGGCCACGTGGCAGAATGTTTGCACTAGGCTCACCCGCCGAAAATTTCAGGTACGTCTGGGGGCGCGTGCGGCGGGGGTGTATTTTGGTTTCAAAATATAATTCCCGTCGAGTTCCGCACGAATGTCAGCCATCAACTCATGCAGGTCCGGTTCGGTGGGCCGCTATTCAAACAGATACTCTTGGCGGCACCTGATATCGATTCCGGCGAATTCCTTCACTTGGCGAGAAGTATTCATGTGCGCCACAAAAAATGGAAGTGGCCATCGCACGCTGAAAGGCGTGCCCGCGTACGCGTGACCCTCGCGCCGGACAACTCGGGCCTCCCGCCATTACGTGGTCTAGAGTTTTTGTGTCGTGATTTGTGTCGTAACCCTGTTCTTTTGCCGATGCAACTTGAAGCAATCCGGTCCAACTCGTTCCCAACCATTTTTCGTGCTCAGCGGAGCCTGACACTGCCAGCCTCATGTAGGCTCCGCAACCTCCCGCTGAAAGATTCGAATCGGTTTGGTTGCGTTAGTACGTGACGCGAATTGTGTTTCAAGCGTAACATGATCCTGTTCATGCTTAAGTGGGAGTCCGATGTGTTCAAAGACAGGTTACGTCTGTGCTTTGACTTTCTTTTGGTCAAAACCGAAATACTCTACTCCCTTCTGGGAATGTTCCTTGCGGTTACGGTGACGGTCTCGGGTGTCACTCCGACTGTCTTAGGTGGGAACGTATTCAAGACGCGTAATGCTTCCGCGAGTTTCACTGTCGGTGTAGATTCACAAAGCATCATGGCCGGCTGCGGCGATCCGAACACTATCATTCAGAAACCTTTGAGCATTGTCACAGCTTCTGGAAGCGACGTCGTGTGTTCGAAGCTACACAGCGCGGCTGAGTTCATCCGCGATAACTCTCAGGCAGGGTTGGTGCAGAACGCGGGCCAGAACGACCACGGCACCAAGCTCAAAACAACGATAGACTCGCAATTTGCGAAGGTGAATCCTTGGAATGACATTCGAGCTTACGGCGCCAGGGCTGAGACGGCAGCGGAAATGCAGAGTACGACTGGCTCCATCAGCTCTGGCAGCACGAGGCTTACCCTTGCGGCTGCGTGGACTGGTGTTAACGGGGACGGAATCGTTTGTCGTGCGTGCGGCGCAACGACCACACTCACCACGCCCGGCGCTGGGCCAGCCGTAACGCCTTCACTCGCGCTCGACATGATTGGAACGGGCCGCACGGTTTCTAATACCTCTGGCGCGACCACCTATCAGTACCAGTTCATCCCCATTGGCAAAGGCGGGGACTATGCCGCGGCGAGTCCCGTCACTTCTATCTCTAACGGTCCTAAGACCTTGGGCGCGACAACGGCAGACATTTCCTCTTGGACGCGTTCCAGCGGCACCGTCACAGTGACCACTTCCTCCTCCCATAATTTGGTGTTCAACGCGCTTATCAAAATTAAGGGTAACAGTGGAGTGGACGGTTGGTATCGCGTCGCGGCGGTGCCTTCAGGCACGACTTTTACGTTCACCACCGGTGAGGATACCCGCGCTGGGGCGATGACTTCTGGCGGCGCGACAGGCACAGTGGTCTGGTGGCAGGGAAACCACATAATCATTCCGCATCAAACGAATGTATGGAAGTACGCGGTGTATGGCCGCACGTCGGGAACCAATGTATTCCTCGGCTACACCCTGCCTGACAACCCGAACTACAGCGCCGACCCGACTTATAACGTGTTCGATGATTGGGGTTCTAAGATGACCGCTGCGCCGTCAACTGTTCCAGATTGGTTGCCGAACAGTCCTCCTATTTCGGCTAAGAATGCTGACCTAGTAACCACTATAGTCTCGGGGGCTGGAACGAACGCGCTCACGCTCGCCGCTGCTGCCACGAACACCGTATCTGGAGTAGTCGTAAAACATGACAATGCGCCGAACATCATTGCCGCGGCCATCGCGGTATTCGGCAACTTTAAAATCACTGGGCCTTTATATATCCCCACCACAGCAGCCAGCACCCAATCGTTCATCACGAATTCAGTTCTCGACTTCACGACAATCGCCAACGTTGGTACGCCTTCGGTGATTCAGTTGGGCACACTCACACTGGGTGACACTATGATTTGGGGCAGCATGATTTGGGACGGCAAGCCAATCAATCCTACTACTATGGGCGGCCAATTCTTTTGGCAGAAACAGGCGCGAATTCAAAGCAGAACTGCCTTCCCGATGATTTATTCCATTAATCCGACACAGTTCAGTTCGGTTACCATCAGCAACAACTCTAATAGCCAAGGGACGACGTGGGTAATGGATTGTGATAGCTCTATTCCGCATTCGCGGTTTGAGCACGTCGGGTTCTTTGGAAGCCCCTCAGACTTCACGGGGACTGGGCTGCTTATCCGCAACAACATATCTCACGCTGCAAATTTCAACTTCGACTATTTGAATTTTGTTTACGGCCCTGACTCCAACGATGAGTCTCCTGCGCCGCTGTTCTTGAATACCCAAGGACTTGGCCCATTTACGATGAATCATCTAATGATTAACCACCGAGCGATATATTTGGGTTCCGCAACCACTGGTGTCACGGGCACCATTGACTCCATCTATTGCCAAGCCTGCATCATGCCGCACATTACGCTCGCCAACTCTACCGGCAACGTGCCGGGAATAGCTTTGGAAGTTCGAACTGCCGTTATCGACACATCAACGAATGTACTCATCGCATACTTCGACAACGTGGCTGGCTCCGCCAAAATATTTGGCGTTAACTCAAACAATTTGGTGTCAGGTGCCGGAACGATGAGTGTCGTAGCGAATAATAACCTGTCGATCGGCCAGAACTTGGGCATAGAAAGCTCTGTTACTTCCGGCAACTTTGCGATTGACGGGATTCTGTCCAGGTCCTCGGCGCCCTATCCAATAAAGCGTGTTCACGGCGGGTTGTTAATTGGTGCTCCCTACAAGGCGTACGTTAGCGCGCTTCCACAAGCGGCACCGACATGCTCGGTAGGCATAGGTGGAACAGTGCCACCCGCAACTCATACCTTCGCTGTTGCTCCTGTATTCCCTGATGGAGGGGAAGGGCCGCCATCTCCTTCTTCTTCGTCTTGTAAAACCACGAGCGGCCATCAGACAGTGACCATAAACTGGCCAACAGTTCCTGGCGCAATTGGCTACGACTTGTACCGCAACGGATTCAGTTTTCAGTGCACCACACCATGGGTAAGTCCAGGCAGCAAGACTAAATACATTTGGTCATCAGCAGCGCCTTGTGGTCAATCGCAGACAAACACAGCAGGGAGTGGGCCTACAGGTTTTTCTAGAACGAACATCTGGACGCCCCAACTCACGATGGTCAGCACAGACTTGGGCGGTAGGGTGTCGATTGCAATGCCCGTAGCAACCGGCGCGCACAACATAAACATTCCTGATGCGCCGGGAACCGTGCTGCTAGATTCCACGATTGGTTCGAGTCTACGCATGATGCTGACCTCGACATACACGAACGCGACCACTACAGCTAGCAACATCACTGGACTTAGTTTCTTGGTGGCAGCAAATACCAACTACACCTGGACATGCAACCTCTACTATCAGGGTTCGGCAAGTACTGCGGGACTCGATATAACGATTACGGGGCCTGCTTCGCCAACCAATGTTTTTTATTCCTACGACGAGGATACAGGCGCAAAAAGCTTGAATAGCGGAGTAGCGAACGCGTTTGGTACTAAAATTACTGGCAATCTGACGGTCTTAGCGATGACCAATCTACATGCGATTGTGACACTTGGTTTTATGAACGGCGCGAATTCTGGTACGGTTCAGTTACAAGGGTCAGCCACAGGAGTTGGCACTGTAACGATTCAGCCGGGTAGCTTTTGTAGACAGCTATGAACACCATAGCCGCGTCACCATATTCAATGGTTCTTGTGCGCGGGGATCCTTTCGCCCAATTCAGGAAGCTGTAGCGGACACCTGGGTTACATGCAAGTCCTTCGCTGCAAAAACAATGCACCGACATTCAATTTGTCATTCGGCCTGATGTGCTTGTGTCGTTTAAGGTGAGGCAAAGCATCTTGCGGGCTTCATCGGGCTTGTTGCCCGCGCCCACGGTCACGGCAGTAGATCGGAATGCGTCTATCTATGTGTCGGCGTAGGACATGTTATTTTTGGTGAGATTCTCGGCAAAGGCGGCATCGCGCCGCGAAGAGCCGGAATCGACAAGGAGCTCGATTAAGTTGCGATGGTAGCGACAATCGCTGGACGAACTGGATAGTGCGCTACGCCGATTACTCTCGGGCTTAGTTGCGCGCGATGAGATCGGTCGCACGCTTGATGAGCACTGAGCACTCGAGTATTGGTGGGCCGCCAGACTAAAGTAATCCCTTGAGGAGGATGGTCCAGCGGCCCGCGTGGCCACTTAGGGGTAAGATGGCCACTGCCCTAGTCAGACGAATATTGCCAGAGGAAGGAAGAGCCGAGCGTTAAGAATTGTGAATCTTCGCAAATCTGACCCTGAGATTTTGTTCGCAGCTGGACGACGGGACGACGCGGAGTGTGCACCGGCACAGGCGTAGTGCGGATGCAGGCAAGCGATATTCAGCGAATCCAAATCGAGCCTGAGAGAGCACGGGGAACCTATGCGAGCGGAATGAGGGGAAGGGCGCCCAATTTCTCAGTCTCTCTGGGCGCCCTCCTCCAATGCGGCAGGCAGCGATTTCTCAGTAATAGAGCTTCAACGCAAACTGGATTTGTCGCGGATCGTTCGGTGCATCCCGCGTCGAGCCAATTTCGCCAAAGGCTGTACTGTTATAGGTGGCCGATCCGGAGATCGCGACGACGCCATTTCCGCCGAATCCCGGAGCGTTGAAGTTCGGGTGGTTGAAGATATTGAAGACTTCCGAGCGAAATTGCAGGCGGAAGCGGTCCTTAAACGGAAAGTCCTTGAAAATCGAGAAGTCCAACCTGTGAAATCCTGGTCCTGGCACTTGGGTCAAGCCGCCCAAGGCGTCGGTGCCAGTCAGCGACACACAGCCCGTTGGCGCAGGCGGGTTGGAGCCGAGAACGCACGGTTGAGAAAACGCGGAGGGATTGCCAAACCAGTTCAGCTTGCCATTGGCATCCGTGTGTAGGCCGAGCTTGAGCGGCTGGCCATTGACACGCAAGACTCCACAATTTGTACCTTGCGTGGTATTGGAGGCGCACGCAAGGTTGATCGGCTGTCCGTCCTGGAGTGTCGCGATCCACTGCACACTCCATCCGCCAACCAGCTGGTTGGTGAGACCGCTCGCTCCGGAAAGGAATCGTTTTCCCTTTCCAAAGGGAAGCTCGTATCCTCCGCTCAAATGGAAGACGTTGCGGATGTCGAAATTCGCCAGACCATAGTCTTGATGGATGCCGTATCCCGGTATGTCGGGAGCGCGGTAGCCTACATTGTTGCTCCCGCCGTTCAGTAAGTCGCCGGCGTCGGACATGGTTTTTGAGTATGTGTAGGTGGCAAGGAAGTTCAGGCCACTTTTGAAGTGCTTTTCAATTTTCGTTTGCAAGCCGTGGTAATGGCTGTTCCCTTCGGTATCTGTTTGGCTGCTTCCTCTGCCGAAATCGGGAAATGGCACCAGCGTCGTAATGTCCACGGTTGTCGGCGCAATGGATGTCACATTGTTATTGCCGGGGAAGACCTCTAAGTGGCGGCCGAGAGATGTGACGTAGGCAACCTGGAAAGACATGGATGGAGCCACTTGGTATTGCACAGTTAGGTTGGCACTCATTGAATAAGGTGTGATGTAGTTGTATTGAATTCCGCGGAGGGCCAAGCCGCTGGCGTTAACCGCAAGTGGATCGAGAGACGTGCAGCTGAAGCCGGTCTCTAACGTCGGTCCGCCGGCCGGAGTGGCCGTCGAACATCCGGCATAGTTGTTAATTGGATGGTTGTCGTCCGGGTTGCTGTAGCTGAAATTGAATTGAAATGGATAGTTTTCACCCAGATTTGGCGAGTACCCACGGTTTTCAAATCCGTTGAAGAATATTCCATAGCCGCCTCGGACCACGAGCTTGGGATTAACCTGGTAGGCAAAACCGAAGCGCGGCGCGAAGTTTGTTTTTTGCGTCTGCACTAGGCTTTTCCCGTACTTGCCCACCGACAAGGTAATTCCATCCGCGGCGAGTGTGTTTTTAAAGTTGTCGGATAGGTTGTTCGCGTTCGGCCCGCTAGGTATCAAATACATGGGACTCGCGGTCGGGCCGCCTGCGGGAATGAAATTCGCTTGACCGCCGTGGTGCTCGTAAACGGGCTGGAAATAATCCCAGCGCATGCCCAGGTTCAGCGTGAGTTTGCCGGTCAGCCTCCAATCGTCGTTGAAGTAGAGCCCGGCGTAGTTCTTCCCGTTATCGGTTTGGGAGATGTTTGAAATGTAGACCTGGTTCGGTCCTCCGAGGTAATCGACTCCGCTTGCCGTGGATGCGGTGGGAGTCAATAACATCTGCGCGATGCCCGTTGTTTTGTCGTTCTGTCCGGGTATGTCGGTATAAACGCCGCTAAAGTCGAATTCGCCGCGAGACCAGGGCGGTTGCAGCGTCGAGAATTTAACGTGCTGCCATTCAAAACCCATCTTGAAAGTGTGCTTACCGTAGACTTTGGTTAGGTCGTCCGTGAGCTGGAATGTGGAGCTCACTTCGTCCGAAGGCAAAAAAGCGTTGCTACCTAGAGTTTGCAGACCGTTAACTCCGAATGCCGGCAGTCCGCCGTTTTCATGAACCTGGGGAATCTCGAGGATTCCGTAGGTGCCCGGAATATCGCTCAAGTCGTCGGCCGAAGGCGAAACGCGCGTGGTGTGCAAGTAATTCAGGCCGGCGCGCGCGACGTTGATTAAGCTGGGACTGAACGTGTGCGTGTAGCCAAGAGCGCTCTGTTGTGCATTCGCGGTTTGATTTCCCTGCTGGAAGCCACCTCCATCGGCGATGCCACCGAAGATTCCCGGAATGAACTGAGGGTCATCCGCCAAACTGAAGCGAAAGAACATTTGGTTCTTTTGGTTGAAATTGAAATCCATGCGGGTGTCAAAAGCATTTCGGTCCTCTTTAAGATTCGGGGTGGCCGCATAGTTTGACGTCACGCCACCCGAGGTCGGCAACGGGTAGAGACTCAACAAGGCAACCGCGTTGGCATCGACGCGGTCGGCTGGAATGATGTTTCCCGGAAAGGAATCCCGAACATAACCGCCCGAAACCTGACGGGTAGTAGCGGGATCGAAAATTGTGCCGCCCTGGAAGGTTCGACTGAGGGCGTCGGTTCTCGTGCTGCCCACTTGGCCGAGGAGATCGGAAAAATCGGTGAAGCCGCTGTTTCGCTCTGCCAGAGTGGGAACGGTGCCGGTCAACACCGTTCCCTGGCGGCGGCGCAGTCCTTCATAGTCTGCAAAGAAGAAGATCTTGTTTTTGATGACGGGTCCGCCCGCGGCGAGTCCGAACTGGTTTTGGCGATATTTGCCTTTTTTGATCCCTTGCGCGTTCTCGAAGAAATCGGCGGCGTCCAGTTTGTCGTTGCGAAAGAATTCCCAAACCGCGCCATGGAAATCGTTGGTGCCAGACTTGATGGTGGCGTTCAGCACCGCGGCGCCGGATCGCCCGAATTCTGCACCGAAGCCCGACGTCTGCACCTTGAATTCTTCAATGGCGTCAACCGGCGGTAGTACCACGAAGTTGGTGCCGTTGAGAAAGTCCACGGTGTCGGAATTGTTGTCGATTCCGTCCAATAAATAGTTGTTTTGGGCTGGCCGAAGTCCATTGGCGGCGAACGCGCCTGTAGCCGCATTCCCCCGGGTATCCGCTTGGGGCGAGTTCACGCCCGCTGCCAATTGCGCAAGAAAGGTGAAGTTGCGTCCGTTGAGCGGAAGGTCGTTCACGTTTTTTGAATCGACGACTTGGCCGACAGAAGCATCCTGCGACTGAAGGACGGGCGCCGTTGTGGTGACTTCGACGCTTTCCGTAACTGAGCCGGGCTTTAAGGAAAAGTCGATTACCACGTTCTGGCCGACGCTTACGCTAATGCCGTGCTGGGTGTGCGTTTGAAAGCCTTGCGCGCTTACCGAGATCTTGTAGCTACCGATTTTGAGCGGTGTAAATTTGTAGCTGCCGTCTTCGTCGGTGGTTGCGGTCAATTCCGCGTTGGTGCCTTCGTTGGTGAGCGTCACGTTCGCTCCGCGAATTCGCCCGCCGGAAGAATCAGAGATCGTCCCCAAGATGGACCCCGTATCGACTTGTGCGTTTGATGGGCTTGCCGCAATCAGCAGGCTGAAACTGAGCGTTACGAAGACGAGCAGCCTGCCAGCACAGCGCAGAACAAAATAACTTTGCATAAAAAATCCTCCCGGGCGCTTCTAGTGACTACCGAGTGGATCAGCAACGAAAAGCTGTAGCGTTACAAGAGATGTAAGCGTTTACCTTTTTCTACACGACTGCGCGCTGCCTCTTGTGTTCAGAAAAAGGACTCCCTCGCTGAGCCACCCCGACTCTTGTGCAATCCTCCACGGAAATAGGGCGGTTCGTGAGTTAAGAAAGGTGAAGAATTGTTATATGAACCGTTCCGGGTCTTCGCGGAACAGAAGTAGTTTTCCTCGACTTGTAAGCATTACCGTTTCGCCCGATGCGTATTCGATGGTCGGTAAATGTGGAATGCATCGAAGGAATTGCAATGTGAGGCATGTGGTCACGCAGTTCTTGGTTCCGACTCTACACGAGCTTGCTCCGGGTATTCTCGACCCCTTGGCTAGGCTTTGCGCGGCAGAATAAGCAATTCTTGTCGTAGCTTGACAAGGTTTCGGCAAACGGTTCGTGGGGATTGTGGCAGGCGGTACAGTTCAAGCGAGCATCGCCATCGCCCCAGCATCGGCTCTCTTCCAAACGGTAAGGCTGGAAGCGCACTCCTACAATCTCGTTTGCGAACAATGCCGCGTCGGCCCACGTACAGCCGCCACAGAATTTCGCACCGTTCCGAGCTGTTTGGCGCGTGTTAACGTTGCGCTAGCTCTCGTTAGAGCGCCTGGTTCGGTTGAGCCCGGCGCTTTTTTCCTCGGCGAGGAGCCCATGTCTGACGCTCATGTCACTGCTCGACTTCGCACATCAGTATCGAATCGCGTTCGTCAATCCGCAACCTGCGGGTCGACTTTTCTTCGTTGCGGAAATCCTTCTCTTAAGTGCTGCGATGCTGACGCGACCGTCCTCAAGCCGTGCGCAGGGAGAGGCGACCGAGGTCAGACGGATGTTTAAAGGTTGCACGGATTCGGGCGGTGTCGCGGCTACCGACTATCAGGATTGGGTGAATCAAAACGGTTGCAAGTGCAGCGTAAGTTCCGTTGGGTCCGGCAAAGTGACGTGCGATGCGAGCACCGTATCGACCGGATCGAATGCTGCCAACCCGATGGTTGCGTTCATGCAAACTTTCCAAAAGGCACTGGAAGAAGCGCGCGCGCGACAAGCAGCCGAAAGGGTCAGAGGAGAATCCCTCAACGCAATCTCGCCGAACAATGAACCATGCAATGGGGAAAAGCGTAGGCGGAAATAGAATTCAAGTCTCGAGCTTTCCATTTGGGTAACTTCGGTTTGCGACTTCCGTGAAGGATTTGGTTACTAAGTTAGTGTCGCGGGACTACCGCGGCGGCATAAGCGTTGTTTGGTTTTATCCAGCGTTCGTCTCTCACGATGGTTTTTCGGGCCTTGCTAGGATCCTACCAACTCCAATTCTTTTGGCAAGGCGAGTGGGATATTTGAGACGTGCCAGCTCAGCGAGCTTTCTGCTCTTGAACGGCTTCGACAGGATGACAAGTTCACGACCTTTATACTGGAACAAAAGCCAGCGCCCTGTTGTTTGCATAACTGACTTATAGCATTCGGTGTTGCCGCCATCGCTCGTCGTTAACAAATCCTAATCATTCTAAACAACCTTACGAGAGCTTGACGCCCCATGCTGGGCTCGCGGACCAATCGCGCGTGGAGTGCGTTTGATCACAACGGGAATCGTTGGAAAACGAGCGCAGTTTCTAAGACGAGGTGAGGATGCGGGCCATCGGCAACCGGTATGCTGTTTCTATAGGTGTCAGAAATATTGAGCTTGGTTCGTTGTTAATGCTTTTAGGAGTGCTGTTGGCAGGATGCAGCTCCGGGTCTTCGAAGTCGTCTGTGACGGTTTCCGTGTCGCCAGCAACGGCACAGGTGAATGTAGGCCTAACCGCAAAGTTTACAGCTACGGTTAACGGAGCTAGCGATACCGGCGTGACCTGGAGAGTGAATGGAAAGACGGATGGAAATTCAACGGTGGGAACGATTTCGACCACCGGACTCTACACGGCGCCTTCGTCCGTCCCAGATCCCGCGACAGTCACTGTAACCGCGGTATCGAACGCGGACAACGACGCCGGGGCCTCGGCAACCGTAACGATAGTTGCAACTACAAATGTGACCGTTTCTCCTGCGGCTGCTACGGTAGCCAGCGGGGCAACCCAACAGTTCGTGGCGAGCGTACAGGGCTCGACCAAAGGCTGCATCGATTGGAGCGTTAATGGAACAAGCGGCGGCGACGCCAGCAATGGGACAATCACCTCAAGCGGTCTATACACCGCTCCGCTCCGCCCGCCTTCCGGCGCGTCAGTCACTATCACTGCAACCTCCTGTGCAGATTCTTCGCAAATTGCGGCTGCCACGGTATCGATTGTATTTGGAGCCGGAGCCTTAAAAGGCCAATATGCGTTCTCTGTGAAGGGGAAAGACTCAAATGGGGTGATGGGCCGCATCGGAAGCATCGTTACCGACGGCGTCGGCAACGTGACTTCCGGCGTGGTCGACGCAACAACGGCCAAGGGCACTTCCACCATCCTCATCAACAGCGGGACGTATGCGGTGGGAGCCGATGGTCGCGGCACACTTAGT
>Ga0207641_10005382_pt1 | contig 10935 bp, 11 predicted proteins | sample KBSSwiS62_FD_184306 | JGI IMG/M metagenome (GOLD analysis project Ga0207641, IMG submission 184306) | Switchgrass rhizosphere microbial communities from Kellogg Biological Station, Michigan, USA - KBS Switchgrass S6-2 (SPAdes) (version 2) | ecosystem: Host-associated > Plants > Roots >... | reverse complement strand
GAGCGGATCAAGCTCGAGGTCAAGCATGGCCGCGGCCTCGGCGCGGTCCGCGCCGACCCCGGCCAGCTCGAACAGGTGATCGTCAATCTCGCGGTCAACGCTCGCGACGCGATGGTCGCCAAGGATCCGGTCGGCGGCGGCACCTTGGTCCTGCAGACCTTCGGAGTCACCGCCGAGGATGTCCGTCGCATGTCGAGCGACGTGCTGCCGATCGGCGATTATACCGCGATGAAGGTCACCGACACCGGCGTCGGCATCCCCCAGCATCTGCTCAGCAAGATTTTCGAGCCCTTCTTCACCACCAAGGAGGTGGGGAAGGGAACCGGGCTGGGCCTCTCCACCGTCTATGGCATCGTCAAGCAGTCCGGCGGCTTCATCTTCGCCGAGTCCCAGGTCCGCAAGGGCACGAGCTTCACCATCTATCTCCCGGTCCACCGCGCCCAGCCCGGCGAGCCGGCCGCAAAGGCCAAGGCCAAGGCGAAAGTCGGCGAGCTGTGGGGCAATGCCACCGTGCTGATCGTCGAGGACGAGGTCATGGTCCGCGCCGTCGCCGAGCGGGCGCTCGCCCGCCACGGCTATAATGTGCTGGTCGCAGAGAATGGCGAGGCGGCGCTCGAAATCCTCGGCCGCGAGGAGAAGATCGATCTGATGGTCTCGGACGTGGTCATGCCGACCATGGACGGCCCGACCACCGTTCGCGCGGCGCGCAAGATGCATCCGGATCTGCCGATCCTGTTCATCTCGGGCTATGCCGAGGAGCAATTGCGCAAGTCGATCGACATCCCCAATGTATCATTTCTCGCCAAGCCCTTCTCGGTCCAGCAACTGGCCGAGACGGTGCGCGACGTGCTCTCGTCGCAATAAGGCCTTTTCCTTTGCCTGACAGTCGTTAAGGGCGAATCGATGCCGGGGACCATGAGATCCATCCTGATCGTCGAGGACGAGCCGCTGATCGCGATGATGCTCGAGGATTTCCTCGAGACGCTGGGCCACAAGGTGGTCGCCAGCTGCGACAATGTCGACAGCGCGCTTGAGCATGTCGAGGCCGGCGGCTTCGACGTCGCCATCCTCGACGTCTCGCTCAAGGACGGCCGCAAGGTCTGGCCGGTCGCCGATCGGCTCGTCGATGCGGGAAAGCCGTTCGTCCTTGCCACCGGGGGCCATGTCGACCCGCCGCCGGCCGCCCATGCCGACGCCCCGGTCCTCTCCAAGCCCTATACGATCGACGCTATCGAACCTGCTCTGGACCGAGCCTGCGGCGACTGATCGCTGGCGGCCATGACCAAGCGCAAGCGTCTGATGTGGTCCCTGCTTGCGATCCCGATCATCCTCTATCTCGCAATCTGCGCCTTCCTGTTCTTCGCCCAGAATGCGATGATCTTTCCCGCGGGCCTGGTCGGCCCGTCCGGCGGCCTGCCGGACAATGCCGAGCGACTGACCCTTGCCGCACAAACGGGTGAGCGGCTGGTCGGCATCCATATCCCGCCCGTCCGCGCGGGTTCGGACCGAACCCTGATCCTCGGCTTAGGCGGCAATGCGACAAATGCCGAAGTGACTGCGGCGACGCTTCACGACCTCTATCCGGACGCCGACGTGGTCGCATTCCACTATCGCGGTTATCCGCCGAGCGAGGGGAAGGCGGGCGCCGCGGCCCTGCAGCAGGACGCGCTGATCATTTGCGACGCGATGCGGGCACGTCTGCGGCCGGCCCGGCTGGTCGTCGCGGGGTTCAGCGTCGGCAACGGGGTCGCCGCCTATCTCACCGCGCGCCGCCCGATCGACGGCCTGATCCTGGTGACGCCGTTCGATTCGCTGATGCAGGTGTCCGCCGGTCATTACCCCTGGGCGCCGGTGCGCCTGCTGTTTCGCAATGAGATGGAGCCGGCCCGGGATCTGAGCGGCGTCCGCACGCCGGTCGCGATCATCGCCGGCGGCCGCGACACCTTGGTCGTTCCGGCGCGCACCCAGGCGCTGCGGCTGGCGATCCCCAATCTTGCATTCGACCGGACCATCCCCGACGCGGATCATAATGACATCTACCGGAATCCGGCCTTCGCACCGGCCATGCGGCAGGCCTTGCAAGCGGTGCTGACGGCAAGGCGATAATTTACAAGTTCTCCTATTGTTCTCATGGAACGCATGGTGTACATGACCGGCCATGCCCGCGTTGAACCGATGGCGCGGCCGGACTAAGGGAGACACGCCAATGACGGCCTCACTTCAGATCGTTTCCGACAGGACAATAATGGACACCGACAAGCAAAAAGCCCTGGACGCCGCCTTGGCGCAAATCGACCGTGCCTTCGGCAAGGGCAGCGCGATGCGGCTCGGCTCGCGCGCCGCGGTCGAGATCGAGACGATCTCCACCGGCTCGCTCGGGCTCGACATCGCGCTCGGCATCGGCGGTCTGCCGCGCGGCCGCGTCGTCGAGATTTACGGCCCGGAAAGCTCGGGCAAGACTACATTGGCGCTGCACGCGGTCGCCGAGGCGCAGAAGGCCGGCGGCGTCGCCGCCTTCATCGACGCCGAGCACGCGCTCGACCCGATCTATGCCCGCAAGCTGGGCGTCGATGTCGACAATCTCATCGTCTCGCAGCCCGACACCGGCGAGCAGGCGCTCGAGATCACCGACACGTTGGTCCGCTCCAACGCCGTCGACATCCTCGTCGTCGATTCGGTCGCCGCCCTTGTGCCGCGGGCCGAAATCGAGGGCGAGATGGGCGACAGCCATGTCGGCCTGCAGGCGCGCCTGATGTCGCAATCTTTGCGCAAGCTGACCGGCTCGATCTCCAAGTCCAAATGCCTGGTCATCTTCATCAACCAGCTCAGGATGAAGATCGGCGTCATGTACGGCAATCCCGAGACGACGACGGGCGGCAACGCACTCAAATTCTACGCCTCGGTCCGCCTCGACATCCGCCGCACCGGGCAGATCAAGGACCGCGACGAAATCATCGGCAACACGACCCGGGTCAAAGTGGTCAAGAACAAGCTGGCGCCGCCGTTCAAGCAGGTCGAGTTCGACATCATGTATGGCCAGGGCGTGTCCAAGCTCGGCGAGATTCTCGATCTCGGCGCCAAGGCGGGCATCGTCGAGAAATCGGGCTCCTGGTTCAGCTACGATTCGATCCGGATCGGCCAGGGCCGCGAGAATGCCAAATCCTATCTCAAGGACAATCCCGAGGTCGCCGAGCGGCTCGAGCGCGCGATCCGCGGCCACACCGATCAGGTCGCCGAGGCGCTGATGGTCGGGCCGGATCCCGAAGACGATATCTGAACTATTGTTCAAGCGCGATTTCCGAGTCGGCCGATGACGCCATCGGACTGGAAATTGCCCATGAGGTCGTGAGGGGGAAGGAAGAGGAGCCTTCCCCCTCGCATCGCTCCTGGCCGACTAGCTGAGCGGCGGCTTGGGCGGCTCGCTCAGCTCGTTGCTGCAATGCGCGGGAAGGCCGGCATTGGCCCACCAGGCGATGACCAGACCGATCGCACCGCAGACGACGAATCCGATGACGAGCGGCACCGTTGTCCCGTTGAACATCTGACCGATGAGAAGGCCGATCAGAGCGGCGCCGATCGTGCTGATCAGGCCCTGCAGGGCCGACGCTGTCCCGGCGATATGGCCGAGCGGCTCCATGGCAAGCGCACCGGCATTGGATCCCACCAGTCCGAAGCAGCCCATGGTCAGCGCCTGTAGGGCGACGAACGACCAGATCGTCTCGCCGACCGTGACGATCACCAGCAGATGCAACATGGCGAATAGGGTGAAGGCGCCGATCGCGCTGAGCAGCAACCGCCGCGATCCGAAGCGCATGACCAGCCGCGAGTTCAGATAGGAGCTCATCGCCATCGGCAATGCGACGCAGGCGAAGGTGAGGCCGATCAAGGCAGGCCGGTGGAAGATGTCGAACACCACCTGCTGGATCGAGCCGACGAATCCCAGCAAAGCGCCGAACGTCATGGTCATCGCGGCAGTGTTGCCGATCGAGGCGCGGTTGGTGAGCGTCTGAGCGACCGCGGACCCGATATTGCCGGCCGACAGCGAGCGCCGGTCCTCGAGGCTCAGCGTCTCCGGCAGTCTCAGCCCGCCCCAGACCGCGAGCATGAGCGCATAGAGCGCCAGCGCGATGAAGATGTGGCGCCAGCTGCCGATGGCGAGCACGATCTGGCCGAAGCTCGGCGCGAGAACCGGCGCGATCATGAAGATGATCATCGCGGTCGACATGATCTGCGCCATTGCGGCACCCTGAAACCGGTCGCGCACGACCGCGACGACCAGCACCCTGGCGCCGGCGGCCGCCACGCCGTGCAGCGTCCTCGCCACGAGCAAAAGGACGAAGCTCGACGCAAGGCCGGACAAGGCGGCGAAACAGGCATAGAAGATCATGCAGCCGATCAGCAGCCGCTTGCGCCCGAATCGATCCGCCAGCGGGCCGTAGACGAGCTGCGCGGCGCCGAAGCCGAGCATGTAGAAGGTGATCACCAGCTGGCGCCGGTTCTCGTCGCCGACGCCCAGGCTCTCGCCGATCGCCGGCAGCGCAGGAAGCATCGCATCGATGCCGAGCGCGTTCGACGCCATCATTGCGGCGATCAGGAAGACGAATTCTGTCCGGCCCAGCATCGGGCCGGCGGCGGGGGCGGGGGAACGCATGGAACGCACTTTCGAAGGGCAGGGCGGCTCTGCCCAAGTCGTTCCGGGCGGGCAAGTTCCATTTGCCGGCCGGGGCGGCTAGGGCGGCTTCATGACAAAGGCTTATGATTGGCAGGGCGACATCGGCGACGTCTGGGCGGAAGAGTGGCGGCGCACCGATCGCACCCTCGCACCGGTCAACGAGGCCCTGGTTGCCGAGCTCGGGGGCCAGAGCAGCACGGAGGCCCGCATCTTGGACATAGGCTGCGGCGCCGGGGCGACCAGCCTGGCGATCGCCGCAGCCTTCCCCGGCGCGAGGATCACCGGCGTCGACCTGTCCGAGGCGCTGATCGCGGTCGCGCGCGAACGTGCCGGGCCCGACGACCGCCTCAATTTCGAAGTGGGAGACGCCGCCTCCTGGAGCTCCGCCGAGGCCGGCTTCGACCGGATCGTCTCGCGCCACGGGGTGATGTTCTTCGACGATCCGGTCGCTGCTTTCACCAACATATATGGACTGGGCCGGCCGGGGGCTCGGCTCACCTTCTCCTGCTTTCGCGATCGCGGCGAGAATGAGTGGATGCGCGCCACCCGGCCGGTGATCGAGCATTTTGCCCCGGAGACGCTTGCCGCCCCGGAACCCGCGACGGGTCCCTTCGCCTTCGCCGATCCAGCCCGTGTGGAAGGGATATTGCGCGCCGCCGGCTTCGCACCGCCGCATCTGACACCGCTCGATTTCGACTTCACGGTCGGCGGAGGCGAAGATCCAGTTGAAGATGCGCTCGCCTATTTCCGCCGCGTGGGCCCGATCGCCGCCATGCTGCGCGGCCTCGACGAGGACGCGCGCAAGGCCGCGAAGGATCAGCTCGCCACGATTGTCGCCGACCATCGCATCGGCGACCGGGTCGTTTTCAAGGCCAGCGCCTGGATCGTGACGAGCGATAGGCCGTGAGCCACGCGGAGGACGGGGACAGGCGGCCGCGCGTGCGGCTGATCGGCCTTCCGACGGATAGCCATTCCTCCTACCTGCGCGGCGCAGCCGGCGGCCCTGCCGCAATCCGCGCCGCCCTCGCCTCCGATCATGCCAATATGGCGGCGGAAAACGGCCTCGAGCTCGGCCGCGACGTGCGTGTCGAGGATCTGGGCGACCTGGCGCTGCGCGAGGATGAGGGCGACCCGGCGCTGATCCGCGCGGCGGTGACGGAAGCGGCGCTGGCGGGCGCGGTTCCGATCTCGCTTGGCGGCGATCACATGGTGACCTTTCCGATCGTCGCCGCGCTGGCCGCAATCCACGGTCCGCTGAACATCCTCCATTTCGATGCCCATCCCGATCTGTATGACGACTTCGAAGGCGATCCGCTTTCGCATGCCTCGCCATTCGCCCGGATCATGGAAGGCGGTCATGCCCGCCGGCTCGTGCAATTCGGCCTGCGCACGATGAACGGCCATTGTCGCGCGCAGGTCACCCGCTTCGGCGTCGAGGCGATCGAGATGCGCGCCTTCACGCCCGATCGCGTACCCATCCCCGAGGCGCCGCTCTACATCAGCATCGATCTGGACGGCTTCGATCCTGCCTTCGCGCCCGGCGTCGCGCACCACGAGCCCGGCGGGCCAAGCGTGCGTGAATTCCTGCAAGTCCTGCACCGCGTGACCGCCCCGATCGTCGGCGCCGACATCGTCGAGCTCAATCCCGGGCGGGACGTGAACGGGGTGACCGCCACGCTTGCCGCCAAGCTCGTCAAGGAGCTCGCGTCGCTTACCGTTGGAGAGAGGCCATGATCGTCGTCCATCATCTCGAGAATTCGCGTTCGCAGCGAATCCTGTGGCTGCTCGAGGAATTGGGCATGCCCTATGAGGTCGTCCGCTACGAGCGCGACAAGGCGACGATGCTTGCGCCGGCGTCGCTGAAGAAGGTCCATCCGCTCGGCAAATCGCCGGTGATCGTGGACAGCGGATCGGAGTCCGGCGCAGGCGAGGGCAGGGTGATTGCCGAGACCGGGGCGATCGTGGACTATCTGGTCGAAAAAGCCGGCGGCACGCTTGGCCCGGCCGCCAACCGCGATTCGGTCCTGCTCTATCGCCAGTTCCTCCATTATGCCGAAGGATCGATGATGCCGCCACTGCTGGCGCTGCTCGTCGTCAACCGGCTCGGCCTGCTCGGAAAGCCCGCGAAGAAGCCGATCCTCGCCATGCTCAAGGTCCATCTCGACTGGCTCGAGAGCGAGCTCGGCAGCCGCGACTGGTTCGCCGGCGACGAATTCACCGCGGCCGACGTCATGATGAGCTTTCCGCTCGAAGCCTCGCGCCACCGCGCCGGCCTCGACGCATCCTATCCCAACATCACCGATTGGCTGGAGCGCATCCACGCGCGCCCGGCTTATGCGGCGGCGCTGAAGGCAGGCGGGCCCTATTCCTACGCCTGACGGCGCGCCGCCAAAGCGAGCTGGATGGCCAGCGCGCCCATGATTGTCGCGGCAAGCCAGCGCGCCGCGCGGGCGAGCCAGGCCACTTCACGCAGCCGAACCGCGGCCCCGGCCGCGACGATGGCGACCGCGATGTTGACCAGGGTCCCCGCGAAATCGAACCAGAGGCCGAGACACAGGATCTGCACTGCTGGCAGGTTGGCCGCCGGATCGACGAATTGGGGCAGGAAGGCGAGGAAGAACAGGGCGACCTTCGGATTGAGGATGTTGACCAGCATCGCCGAGCGGAAGAGCCGCGCCGGGAGGACGGGCGGCGTGCTCTCGCCGGCGCTCTTGCCGGACCGGATCAGGGAGAAAGCGAGCCACAACAAATAGGCGGCGCCTGCATATTTGATCAGGTCAAACGCCGCCTGCGACGAGGCCAGGATCGCCGAAAGGCCGGCCACCGCTGCGCAGACATGGATCAGGGCGCCGGCGCCGATGCCCAGGGCGGCCACGATCCCGTCCCGCCGCCCGCCCCGGGCCGCGCTCGCGATGACGAAGGTCATGTCGGCGCCCGGCACGATGTTCAGCGCAAGCCCGGCGAGGGCGAAGCCGAGGAAGACCGGCCAGGCGGGGAGGAGTTCGATACCGGCTATTTCAAGCACTTCATCTCCCCTCATCGATCAGGCCCTCCCCCTTGAGGGGGTTGGGGCCGTTCTTTGGTTCGTCCAGGGGACGAACCTGCGGCCCCAATGGTTGGGAGGGGGTGTCGAGCGTTCGACGATTGCTTCCGAATGCAGAACCCCCTCACCCCAGCCCTCTCCCCGCAGGGGAGAGGGAGCTAAGTTTAGCTCTCGACGGCCGGCGGTGTCGCGCGGTGTGACGGCGCGTGCGGCGGTTCGATGTCGGCGGGTTCGGGCGGGTCGAAGCCGCCCTCCCACTTGGCTACGACGACGCTGGCGACCGCATTGCCGACAACGTTGGTCGCCGATCGGCCCATGTCGAGGAAATGATCGATGGCGAGGACGAGCAGGATGCCGGCCTCCGGAATGTTGAACTGGGAGAGCGTGGCGGTGATCACGACCAGGCTGGCGCGCGGTACGCCGGCAATGCCCTTGGAGGTGATCATCAGGGTCAGCAGCATCGCGATCTCCTGGCCGAGGCTGAGGTCGATGCCATAGGCCTGGGCGATGAAGATCGACGCGAAGGTCATGTACATCATCGAGCCGTCGAGATTGAACGAATAGCCGAGCGGCAGGACGAAGCTCGCGATCCTCGGCGGCACGCCGAACCGGTCGAGCGCCTCGAGCGTACGCGGGAATGCGGCTTCGGAGCTGGCGGTCGAGAAAGCCAGGACGACCGGGTCGCGTATGTAACGGATCAGCAGACGGGTGCGGCTGCCGACGACGAGGAAGGCGGCGCCGACCAGCACGGCCCAGAGCAGGACCAGGCCGAAATAGAAGCTGCCCATGAAATAGCCGTAGGTGCCGAGGATGGCCGGCCCACGCTCGGCGATGGTCGCGGTGACGGCGGCGAAGACCGCGACCGGCGCGAAGCGCATCACATAATCGGTGACCTGGAGCATCACCTTGGCCAGGCCTTCCATCGCCCGCACCAGCGGCCGTGCCGGCTCGCCGACCGCGGTGATCGCGACGCCGAGGAACAAGGAGAAGACGACGATCTGCAGGATCGAGTTGCTCGCCATCGCTTCGACCATCGATTCGGGGAAGATGTGCGAGATGAAGGTGGCGAAATCGAAGGCGGCCCGATCAACGCCGCTGGAGGCGGTGGCCGGCGGCAGCGGCAGACCGACCGCGGTGCCCGGCTTAAGCAGGTTGACGAGCACCAGGCCGAGGCTGAGCGAGATCAGGCTGGCGCAGATGAACCAGCCGAGCGCCTTGGCGCCGACCCTGCCCAGCGCGGCTGTGTCGCCCATATGGGCGATGCCGACGACGAGCGTGGACAGAACCAGGGGCGCGATGATCATCTTGATCAGGTGGAGGAAGATCGTCGTCAGGATCGACAGATAATGGGCGATGCTCGCCAGCTTGGCGGTGCCGGCGGCAGTGCCGTCGCCGATCGCGGCGTTAAGGCCCCAGCCGACGAATATGCCGAGCACCAGGCCGGCGAGAATGAAATAGGTCAGCTTCTTGGCCATGATGCGCTCCCCTGGGCATTTCCGAGCGGCCCGAAAATGCGGCAGATTTTATGCTCTGCCTGCGAGGAAGCCGATTGTCGCGCGCCGGTCAAGCGAGCCGCTATTTGGGCGGATCCGGCTGGGGGTCGACGGCGGTCGCGCGCGGCCTGCGAATCCGGCGTGGGTCGATCGGCTGGACGGTCGGCGCGGGCCGGGTGAGGACGGGCCGGCTCGGGCGTGTGAGGATCCCCGGCGTCGGAGTCGGCCGGGTCGGCACATTGGGTCTGACGATCTGCGGCGGCTGCCTTGGGGGAACGTAGGTCACTGGCGGCTGCCGCGGCGGCACGTAAGTGACCGGCGGTTGCCGCGGCGGGTCGCGGGGCGGCAGGTCGCGCGGTGGCGGGTAGCGCACCGGCGGCCGGCGTGGCGGCACATAGACCTGAGGCGGCTCGCGCGGCGGCACGTAGATTTCGGGCGGCCGGCGCGGCGGCGGGTAGCGGACCGGCGGCTGCCGGGGCGGGACGTAGGTATCGGGCGGCTCCGACGGCGGCAAAGGCGTCTCGACAATGACCGGCGGCGGTGGCGGCCTGTGGATCGTCACGCCCGAGCCGCCGTTGCGGACCGGCGGCGTGCGAGGCGGCGAGGGCGGGGCCTTCGTCGCAGGCTCGGGCACGACAGGCGTAGCGATTGGCGTCTCAGTCGGGACCGTTACATTTTCGGCGGGAGGCGCGACTTCGGCGATCGGTTCGACGGGGGCAGGCCGGGCCTCGAGCTGGGTCACCCGCGCCTGCAATTGGTCGCGCTGATCGATCAGATGCTGGACCTTGCTCGACGCCCAGATCGCAAGCGCCAGCGCGCCGGCCGCGGCGATGAACTGGAAGGCCAGCAAGGTCCAGGCGGCTCGCACGAAGCGGCGGTTGGTCGACCCGCTCATCGCCGGGAGGCCAGGCTGATGCGGATGAGGATGAAGGCGGCGAGGGCGAGCAGGATCGCAGCCAGGCCGAGCGCCGCCAAGGCGAAGGCGCTGAACGCCGCCGGAGTCATGCCACCCGTCGCGACCAGGGCGATGGCGATCGCCGTCACGGCCGCGACCGCGATCGCGATCCACCCGATCAGCATGATCTTGCCGAAGCCCTGCAGCGCGGGACCGCGCGGCGGCTGCGGCGCGACACGGGCATCTCGGCCGGCTTCGCCGCGAACCAGGGCGCCGACATGCGCGTCGAATTCGCTCCATGGCGTGCCGGCGCATTCGCCGCGCCAGCGCGCGAAATCGAGATGGTTGAGCGCGCTGAAGGGAAGGGGCGGGCGGCTGCCGTCGAGGTTGATCTGGACGAGCTTGCCTGAATCGAGGCCGTGATTGGCTTCGGCGCGGACCCAGAGCGATTGCCGCGCCGGGGCGGACCAGGCGACGACGACGCAGCCGGCGGCGTCCAGCTCGGATTCGATCACCATCGCATAATCGTCCGAGGCGTTCAGCGCCTTGTCCCACCACAGGCTGTAGCCGCCCGATTCGAGCCCGTCGCCGATCTGCTCGATCCGCGGCCGCGTTGCGCGCGCGTAGGAGAGGAAGACGTCGGCCATTTGGGCAGCGTATCAAATTGGAAAGCGGCTGTCGCGCCGCGCAATCGGGGACTTCCTGAACGAAATTCAGAGGGGCGGGGTAATCTCTAAATCGGCGAAAAATAGAAATTACCCCATAATAGAAATTCCCCATTTTGAATCAGCAGCTTGTCGGGGAGAATCACCCCCGCTGTCGGACCATTGCG
>Ga0207641_10005381_pt1 | contig 10935 bp, 12 predicted proteins | sample KBSSwiS62_FD_184306 | JGI IMG/M metagenome (GOLD analysis project Ga0207641, IMG submission 184306) | Switchgrass rhizosphere microbial communities from Kellogg Biological Station, Michigan, USA - KBS Switchgrass S6-2 (SPAdes) (version 2) | ecosystem: Host-associated > Plants > Roots >... | reverse complement strand
GCCGGAGGCCGGACAACGCCATCGCGCAAAACGCGATGTCCGTATCTGGATCGCCAGATCCAGCCCGCGTCAGGCGATCGTCACGGCTCTGCCGACGAGACGCATAAGGTGGCTCGGTGGAGCGGCACGCGACATAGAGCGCGGCCATCCGCCGGATGAGACGCCGACCGCGCACCTGCGCCCGATTATGAAGCTTGCTGCCCCAAGGGTGCGACCCTGAGCTGACATCGTTTACACGGCGGATAGCCCGAACAGCGTGCGTGACCGACAGGATGTTGGTCGGTTAAGCCGTCTTCGACGCAATCCGATCCGTTCGGTCTTCAGCCGGTACACCGCCGTTCGACACCTTGGCAGCGTCCAGAACGCCCGTGACAAACGACGCAAAATCACGCCAGACGGGGGTCATTTCGGCGAGAAGCGCCAGGCCTTCGGCAGATAGCCGGTAATATTTACGCGGGTTCTTCGCGTCGCCCGGGCCTTCCCATCTTCCGACGATCTTGCCTTCGCGCTCCAGGCGCATGAGCAACGGATACAGCGTGCCTTCGGACAGCACGCCGATGTCGTCGGCTGCACGACGGAGAATATCGAGCCCATATCGCTCCTGGTCTTTCAGCAGGGAAAGCACGACGAGTTCGGCCGCGCCTTTCCTCAGTTGAGTTTGCCAGCCCGTCGTTTCACCCATGCCGGTCCCATCTGTAAGTCGGTTGAACCGCCGAGATAGCGAGACCGAGCCAGCGTGTTCCCATCATTGAGCGCAACAATGCAAGACTCCCGAACTCGAGTTTTCTAATTCTCGGCGCATCCGTGCGAACCGTTGGTGATGAACTGCCATGAGATTAGATTGCTTCACCGTGACGTATGACCAACCTGGGAATTTGGGCAGGAAGATCGCAGGCGCCCGTCCGGTCGCATTGCGCCTTAATCCCGGCCGTTTAGGTGGCACGCCGCTTGTCCCAAAAGCCGCCGTTCATCATTCTCTGGCGGGTTAAGTGCCGGACGGCCGACCTTGAGAGCAAATCCGTCATCCGCAAAGATTTCGACGAACGGCGGGTTCGACTGATAGCTGCCATTGGCAAGCACCCCAGAAAGGATCGAATTTCGGGATCGGCCGGAATTGAATGGATTCGGGACAGGCGGGTTTCGGGTAACGCTCGTTGCCAAGCTGCCGTCCCGCAAACGATCGTTTTCGGGACGGCACTGCTTCCTCGAGCCCGAGACCGGACCAGCTCGACGGTAGGACAAAGATCGGCGCACAAACGGCAGGTTCTGGCTATAATCGTCGTTCCGCGCACTGCACCGGGATGGCGGCTTCGTCCCAACTGCGGCCATTCCAGGTGTGATTGCTGAATGGCCGCTCATGACAGAAGCGACCATCCGACTATCGGACCTTTCGGTCGGATTTTAGCCGCGTTGCGATGATGCTATTTTTGAACCAGCGAGCTCACGCGCAAGCTCGATCAATGCACTGAAAGCGGCCGAGGGATTTCGTCGGCTGGGATAGTAGAGGCACAGAGGCGCGAGCGGGGACGTCCAATCTTGCAGGACACGAACGAGACGCCCCGCTGCGATGTCTTCGCGAACATCGGACTACATAAAATAGCCGATGCCGATATCGTCCAGAACAGCTATCCGCGAGAGGCTCGCTTCATCGAGAGTGATCGGTCCGTGAACGTCAATCTGGATGGCTTGCCCATCCTTCTCAAATTGCCAGCGGTGAAGCGCGCCGTTCGGCAGTCGGATGCGGAGGCACGCATGGTTGAGCAGGTCGGGGGGAACGCGCGGCCTGCCGTTCGTCTGCAGATAGGCCGGTGATGCAACGACAGCAAAGCTCCGGGGAGGCCCCACGGGGATAGCGATCATGTCGCTGGGAACGAGATCCGCGCTCCGCAGTCCCAGATCGAAGCCATCTGCGACGATGTCGACAAGCCGGCCCTCGGTAACAAGGTCGATGTGCACTTGGGGGTAGCGGCGGAGGAATTGCAAAAGGAGCGGCGCAAGAATCTCGCGTGCGGCGGTTGCAAAGGCGTTGATACGCAGCGTTCCCGACGGGGTCTCCTGCTGCGATCGGGCGGCGTCCATCGCGTCATGAATATCTTTGAGTGCAGGGCCGACCTGGTCGACGAAGTTTCGCCCGGCATCCGTAAGTGAAACGCTACGGGTCGTGCGATTGAACAATCGGACGCCGAGTTGACGTTCCAACTTGCCGATGGCGTTGCTCAATGCCGTCGTCGAAAGCTCTAGCTCGAGCGCCGCCGCCCGGAACGACCCCTTCCGCGCAATCGCGAGCACTGCATCAAGCTCAATCAAGCCGCCCTGTGCCATTGTCCTGATTTTCGTAACACGTCATACCGCTTTATCCCGATTATCAACGCAAAGGTCCATCTTTATGTTGCGGCAACGAATAGACGGAGAGCATCGAAATGATGCGCCTCTCCAGCATGAAGGAGATGAACGATGGCTATCGAGCTACCCGGTACAATTGCCAATTATTTCGATGCCGACTGTCAGCGAGACCATGAGGCTGTCTCCAGGTGCTTCACGGATGCGGCTGTGGTTAAGGACGAGGGCATCACCTACGCGGGGCTGGATGCGATCCGGCAGTGGAAGGCGGATTCGTCAAAGAAATACGTCTATACGGTGGAGCCCGTTTCGATTGCGGCCGAAGGCGACAGGACGGTTGTCACAAGCCATCTCGTCGGGAATTTTCCCGGAAGCCCGGTCGACCTGCGCTACCTGTTCGTCCTCGATGACGAGAAGATAGCTGAGTTGGAGATCATTCTGTGAGCGCGGCCGTTCGGAGCCCCAGTCGTGGTGCGGGCTTTGATCCATTCCTCAATCTGAGCGGAAAGCGGGCGCTGATCACCTCGGGTACGCGCGGTGCGGGAGCCGCGACCGTCAGTCTTTTTCAGGAACTCGGCGCGCAGGTTTTGACAACCGCCCGCACCCGGCCCGATGCCTTTCCGGAATCGCAGTTCGTCGCCGCCGACCTGACGACCTCTCAGGGCTGCGCGGCCTTGGCGGCGTCCGTCCGAGATCGCTTGGGGGGCGTGGATATCATCGTCCATATGCTCGGCGGTTCCTCCGCTCCAGCGGGCGGGTTCGAGGCCCTCACCGACGAAATCTGGAGCAACGAATTCGATCTCAACCTCATGCCGGCCGTTCGCCTCGATCGCGAACTCGTCCCGGAAATGGCGTCGCGCGGCAGTGGGGTCGTCATCCATGTGACGTCCATTCAGCGCCAACTGCCCTTGCCGGAGGCGACGACGGCCTACGCCGCAGCGAAGGCGGCCTTGTCTACCTACAGCAAGAGCCTGTCCAAGCAGGTCTCGCCGCAAGGGGTTCGCGTCGTGCGGGTTTCCCCCGGCTGGATCGAAACCGAGGCCTCCATCGACTTGGCGACGCGACTGGCGGCGCAAAGCGGGGGCGACATCGAGGACGGCAAGAAGATGATCATGGACTCGCTCGGAGGCATCCCGATCGGCCGTCCGGCAAAGCCCGAGGAAGTGGCAAACCTGATCGCCTTCCTGGTGTCCGACCGTGCGGGCACCATCACCGGCACCGAATATGTGATCGACGGAGGTACGGTGCCGACGGCGTGAGAGGCCTAATCCGCTTCGGTTGGCGCCTCGGCTGCCGCCCAACCGCCGATATGACGATAGACGGCATTGCGGAGCCGGTTCTGCACGGAATCGACGAATGACCACCCCTGACGACAGCGGTCATTCGTATCCGCTATCGAGAATGACCGAAATGTCCTCAACAGCCGACGCTCGCCGAGCCGATCGTGATTCGCATAAGCGGACATTCCCTTATTGACGAACAATCCGGAACTGCAGAGTCACACGCGCTCATCGCCTTTACTGCGACAAGATTTCCGACCTTATCGCGGACTGGGCGGTGACGGGTTCAGCTATGCGGATGTCCCGCCGAGGATCGGTTCCGAGCCAGTGGAACCAGTTCACGCTGTTGAGATAATAGTCCGGGGAGCCGCGCTCGGCGCCTTCGCGGGCGCGGTTCAGGAAGAAGTCCGAACCGTCCGGCAGCCATTGCGGAAGGCTGTATTGCGCGCGGTCGAAGGTTTCGGGAAGATGCGAGCCGTCGCTTACCTTCATGACATGCGCGGTTGTGTCCTCCGAGCCCGCCTCCGGCGCGCATACGCGCCCTGGCCGCGCATGAAGGGCTCCCAATCCGTATCCTTCGAATTTTCCATCCATCGATAGGGGTCGGGCAGCGTCAGGCCGAACCGATGATCGACCACATCGACGGTTTTCGCGACGGGAGGCCCAGCCGCTCTCCGGGCCAGGGCAAGCCTTGGAAACATGCCCGATATGCCCAATATCCCAGCGCCCGCGAGCACGGTTCGGCGATCAAACTGCTCCATGCCAGTCCTTCTTGTGATCGAAAGTCATGCTTCAGCCTACGGGCATCTGCCATGCCAAACATCCTGCGACTGCATGAGGACATCGCCGGAGAAATGAGGAGACTGCCAAGATCAAAGCGGGGGTGATATGGATCTGTTCAGAGCGGAGGCCGTCGACAGCAGCACGCGCTTTTCCGGTGACGTCAGCATCGCCCCGCCGGTTTCCTGGCAGGGTATCGGCTACTTTCTTGGAGGGCTGCTCGCCGTCAGCATCATCTTTCTGTCTCTGGGAACATATGGCCAGAGCATTTCCGTCACGGGAGAAATTGAGGCGAGCGGGGGTGTTACACGGGTTATACCGTCCCAGACAGCAATCCTTTCGAAGCTGCTCGTGCGGGAGGGCCAGTTGGTACGGCAGGGAGAAATCGTTGCACGGCTTGAACGGAGCACCAGCGCTGGAAATGGCGTGCTGGAAGACCGCCGCGCAGCCGCTTTGTCGGCACAACGCGCCGCGCTGGGCCAGCGCCTCCCGCTTATACGTGCCGATGTGGAGACACAGATAGCGCAGCGGCGGATTGAGATCGACATCCAACGACGCGCGCTTCTCAGCATGGAACAACAAATTGGCGATCAGCGCGCACTCCTCGCCACCGCACGGCTGGATCTTGCGCGAGCGCAGGACGTGGCCAAGCGCGGCTTCGTATCGGGGAACGACCTGCGCGCGCGGGAGGAAATGGTGGCCTCCCGCCGTCAGGCGCTGCTCAGGATGGAGCAGGAACGCGACGAGGCCGTGGCGCGGAGGAGAATGGCCGAGGCTGAAATCCGTCGGGGCGACACACGCGCGGCGTCGGAAAGCCTGGATGTTGCGCGCGAGCAGAGCGCGCTTGACGGGCTGGCTGCAGGGGACCTTGCCCAGCGCTGGATCAGCGTGACGGCGCCTGCATCTGGCATCGTGACTGGCATCACGGCCTCACCTGGGGCATCTGTCGCCCCTGAAACGACACTATTCTCGATCGTCCCCAAGACTGCGCATTTGAGAGCGCGGCTTGCAGTTCCACCGGAGGGTGTGGGTTTCATGAAGCCCGGACAGACGGTCGCCATCGCGCTCGAAGCTTTTCCACGAGAAATCTACGGGGCTCTGCCTGCCCGGATCACGACCATCAGCAGCGCAAGCGTGCCGGTGCGATTGGGCGCGGCGATGGAGAATATGTTCGTTGCGACGGCGACGCTCGACCGCCCGTTCGTCAAGGCCTATGGTGAGACGCTGCCGCTCCGCCCTGGCATGACTTTTCGTGCGACGATCACCACCCGGCGTCAAAACCTGATTCGCTGGCTGCTTGCGCCGCTTTTTGCCGTGATGGACCGGTGAAGGCCGATCAATCCTCGCTTTTCGCTCGCCGGCGCATCAGGCTGGTGCGGCAGGCGGAAAGCGCCGAATGCGGCCTGGCATCGCTCGCTATGATCATGAACTATTGGGGACGGGATATCGACCTGCCAGAGCTGCGGCGGCGATTTGGCATAAGCACGCGCGGCATGTCGCTCGCCGATCTCGTTGAAGCCGCGGACGCGGTGGGATTCTCGGGCCGCCCGATCCGCATCGATCTGGACAATCTCGACGCGGTCGTGCTGCCGGCGATTATCCACTGGGATCTCAACCATTTTGTCGTGCTGGAGCGCGTTCGCGGCGAACGCGCGCGCATTGCCGACCCGGCCGCTGGCGTAGCATGGCATGACCGCAGCTCTCTTTCGCGGCATTTCACGGGCGTGGCGCTGGAACTCAAGCCGGGAATGGATCTGGAGGAGCGCGAAAACCCTCGCCGCCTGCGGCTTGGCATGCTCCTGGGCAACCTGCACGGCACGGGACAAGTTTTTGGTCAGGTTACGATATTGAGTGCGATTCTCCAGACCCAGCTGCTGGCGTCTCCCTATTTCCTCCAGATCGTTATCGATCACGCGCTGCCAGCGCTCGACCTCAATCTGCTTGGCGTGCTGGCGATCGGCTTCGGGCTGCTCGCCTGCGCCTATGCCATAGCATTTCTGCTGCGATCGATGGTACTGCTCGCGGCGGGGACGGCGTTGTCGCTCGGTATTGCAACAAATATCGCCCGGCATCTTTTCAGGTTGCCGATCGACTGGTTTCAGCGGCGAACGGTGGGCGACATCCTATCGCGCTTCCAGTCCATCCTGCCTATCGAGAAACTTCTGACGGAGAGTGCAGCGGCGGCGATCATCGATGGCGCGCTCGCCGCGCTGACTCTTGCCATGATGCTCCTTTACTCCGCAACGCTGACGCTTATCCCGGTGACGGCGGCGCTCCTCTACGCGGGCTTTCGCCTCCTGACACTGTCCGCCGAACGCAATGCCGAGGGCGCGCGGATCATCGCGGCGGGACGCGAGCAGACGATGATGATCGAAACGCTCGAAGGCATCGTCACGCTTCGCTTGGCTGATCGTGAGGCACTGCGCCACGCGGCCTGGCAGAACCGTATGTCGGAGGCGCTCGACGCGCGCTACGCTCATGATCGCGTGCGTGTATGGCAGCAGGCGTTCGGCGCACTCGTCACTTCGCTGGAACTTGTCCTCATCGTGTGGGCGGGGTCACGCATCGCCATCGGCGGCGGCTTTTCCGTGGGAATGATCTTCGCCTATCTGAGCTATCAGCTAAACTTTTCCACTGCCGTCCGCCGCGTGATCGATGAGGCAATCGCGGTGAAGATGCTGGGGCTGCATCTCGATCGGCTCGGGGACATCGCCACCGAGCCGATAGATCAGGGTTTTCACGAGACGCTGCGCTTGACGGCGCCATCGCCGGTCCGGCTCGCGTTCGACAGAGTGAGCTACAGTTACTCAGCCAACGAGATGCCGGTGCTGCGCGATGTCAGCCTGGAAATCGAGGCGGGAGAGTATGTCGCCCTCACAGGACCGTCGGGCGGAGGCAAGTCGACGCTGGTCAAGCTTCTGTTGGGGTTGCTGGACCCCGACGAGGGAGACGTGCTGATCGACGGCATGCCGATGCGGCGGTTCGGCCGGCGAAACTTGCGACGGCATGTCGGCGCCGTCTTACAGGACGATACGTTGTTCGATGGCGACATCGCGCAGAATGTCGCAGCGTTCGATGTCGTCGATTATGTTCGTCTGGCGGAAGTGCTGCGAGCTGCAGACATAGCCAAGGATGTCGAACGGATGCCGATGCAGCACCATACGCTCGTGGGCGAAATGGGCGGCGGACTTTCGGGTGGGCAGCGGCAGCGCCTGCTTCTTGCCCGTGCCCTCTATAGGCGACCGGCCATACTTGTCATCGATGAAGGGACGTCGAACTTGGACCATATGTCTGAGCAAAAGATCAACGCGGCCGTATCTGCTATGCAGATAACCCGCATCATCGTTGCGCACCGGCAGGAGACGATCCGATCCGCCGACCGGATCGTTGAGATCAGGGACGGCAAGATCGTTCGGGACGAGCATCGCGCGCAAAATGCACGACCAACTTAGTTACGTAAATATCTCCAGCGATGCGCGCCGGAACGCAAGGGGCGCCCGGCGCGCACGCAATTAGTATATCTTCTTCTTGACGCCGCCAGCGACGTGCTTCAGCTCCGCCGGGGTGAGATCGCGTTTCACGCTCTTGGCATCGATTTCGCGGTTCTGTTCATCACGCATGGTAAGTCTCCCAACTGCCGAACGATTTCGGCTGCACCAAGCTACCTCACCGCTGTTGTCGCACATCATGCGATTGCCGTAGCCTCGTGTGATTTCCTGGCCGTGAAAGCAGAATGTGGAGGTCGCGAGCGGTCACTCTCTATCCCGGCCAATCACGGATGCGGGCAACTGAGCGATCAGCGCTGCAAGCCCCGCTTGTGAACGCACCATCATCTTGTCGAAGCAGTGCCAGAGATGCGTACGCGCTGTGGGCGTGCTGACGCCCAAAAACCGCGCAGCTGCTGGCGCCGTCATGCCCGACCCGACCAGTTCGGCGATCCGCGCTTCCGCGTGCGTCAGCCCATAGGCCTTTCGCAGAATGTCTCGTACACTTCGCGTCTGCTCGCTATCAAAGATCTGTATGAGGAGACGAGCTCTATCATCCGTGTTTCCTGCCCAAATGGCAAAAGGCCCTTCCAAGAGGGCGGTGACGACTACAAGAAGAGGCGTTCGCGTAGACGGGCGACTTATCGTGAACGCGTCAGGAATGACCTCCTGCTCATGTGCAACGTGGGCTAAAGTAAGCCGCATCGAGCGCTGGAGCTTCTTCTCGTCTTCGGGGAAATTGGTCCGCAAGCGCCGGTCCGGTCCGACCGCAAGGCCATCATCCCGTGCCAGCAACTTCTCGCCGAGCCAGTTCGAATCAACAACTTTGCCATGGCCATCAACCAGAAATGCGCTCTGCGGCAAATGACTGAGCAAGGCGCTGTTCGCGATGGGACGTCGGCCCTCGCGCGAGATCTGAAGCGAGAGGTCGAGCGCACGCTGCATATGGGGCACCAGGCGATTGAAGCGGGCAAGCGGTTCGCGCACCCAATCCGCTTGCCGGTCGTTCAACGTCACCGATAGCCCGCCGGTATTGCCGCCCGCGCTCAGCCCAACATGCTTGAATGTGATCTGGTCGGTCATGCACTGGGGCTGAAGGATGTCGGCATAAAAGGCGCTGCGGCGAACGTCCGCAGGATCAGCGAGTGTGGAAATAACCGTCGTGCCTACGGGCCTCGATACCAGTCCCGTGCTGTACGGATTGTCGAAATATTCTGAAAGATAGAGAGGCACGAGATCGTCTCGCAGACGCGCATTGATGAGAGCGCCCTGCCTGGTCGTGAAATCGTGACGAATGAGAAACGCGCCGGTCCCTCCTACGTAGTCGGCCACGCACTCCAGCGCTGCGGGCCATTGCCCAGGGTCGGCAATCGCTGCATAGAGCCTTTCCAAGGCTGAAAAATATTCCTGTTGAGGCATACTACTACCCCCGTCTGGACCTCAGTGGGTAAACCTCTCTCCGGACGTCTGTTATCTTATAAGTTACCGGTCGAATCGATTTGAATCGGGTCGTTCGGTCTCGACCTGTCGTTCGCAAGTCGCGGCTAGGGCAAGCGGCGCTGGCTAGCCTCATGTGATCGCATGATACTCGTTTTGCGAAGCAGGGCAATGCTCGGCTGACAATTTGAAGGTCCGGCCCAAAAGTGGTGGCGGTCTCGCCATCCAAGTTCGGTCCAGCTTCGTTGGACAGAAGCTCATCGATTTACTTTAAAGGCGAACGGCTCTTTCATCGCGGCTGGAGGCTGACTTCATGGTTGGACTTGATAGAAAGCCACTCCGCGCAGCGCTTGTTCGCATAAGTGACTCATCCTTTTCACGCAGAATGGCAGTTGCCGGCAACTGCGCGATAAGAGCCGCAAGAGCAGCTTGGGATCGCAACATCATCTTGTCGAAACAGTGCCACAAGTGCGTGCGCGCCGTAGGCGTGCTGATGCTCAGGACTCTCGCTGCCGCTGGCGCGGTCATGCCGGAACCGATCAGTTCGGCGACGCGCGCCTCGGCTTGAGTTAGGCCATATGCCCTTCGCAATATGGCACGCACACTTCCCCGTCGATCATTGTCGAAAATCTGCACCAGTAATCGATTGCCTGTCACTCCTTGAGTGTGCGCAGCTACTTGCGTGAGCCAAGTGAATCTACAAACGCGCTTTGTAACCTGCCTACAAATCGGGTAGCATTGTCTCTGGCTAAACCTGCACCGAGTACGCCCGAATGCTTTGCAAGCAACGTCACACGCGCACCGCCCGACGGCAGCGGGTCGATATAGCCTGCCGCAGTGATCAACTGATCGGATGCCGCGCCGGACGCCATGGTACCGGTCGAAACGTCAATATCGAGTCCCTGCAGATTCATTGCCACCAAAAGCGCATTATATGCATCCTTCGGACTGTTGGCGACCTGGATCATCCGATATGCACCGTTGAAGCTGGCCGCGTTTGCCGGCGCCGTCAGCGGATACTTCCCCGCTGATTTCGAGGTCGCGCAGCCGGTAGAAAGCAGGATGAGCGCAGCGCACACAACTCCGGACCAAGTACGCATAGAAAGTCCTCCTTTTTTTTGGATCACGCACGTTCCCGTGCCGACATTTGCGGACCGCCCCTAACGCCATACCAAACCCATCCGGCCGGCAAATCATGTGATCGCATGAGGTCAGCGAATTTGCAGAGATCCCCGACTTGATCAGCGTAGCCGCGTTGGATTGTGAGCGCATCCAACGCCGCTGGGACCACCCGCTCGCAGCGTACATAGAGTCATTGTTTTTATGCCCATGATTGCATCATGGCCAAGCGGCTCCCCCCTCATCCAAACGAATGACGCGGCGCCTTAAGAAAGCCTTTATACAGCTTAGGTTGCCGGGGTACTTGCCATGCAAACCATTTCAAGCATAGTGTCCGTCGTCAGAACATTTGGCGCACCTCGCGTCGTAGATTAGCGGAGTTCGGGCCTCGTCCGGGGTTGATGTTAGGCGGCGAGCTTGCGGTGCTGCAAGCGCCGATGTTCGATGGTCTGTCGCTTGATCCTTTCGCGCTGCTGGATGATGGCCGGAGCCCT
>Ga0207641_10005380_pt1 | contig 10936 bp, 9 predicted proteins | sample KBSSwiS62_FD_184306 | JGI IMG/M metagenome (GOLD analysis project Ga0207641, IMG submission 184306) | Switchgrass rhizosphere microbial communities from Kellogg Biological Station, Michigan, USA - KBS Switchgrass S6-2 (SPAdes) (version 2) | ecosystem: Host-associated > Plants > Roots >... | reverse complement strand
TGAAGAAAGGCACGCCCACCACCCTGGACCTGCACTTCGACATGAATGCCTCAACGATCGTCGATGCAACGGTGTCGCCCGTCAAAGCGACCGTGCGGCCCTTTCTGACCGCCAGCACCCAGCCCGTCTATACAAAGCCGCTGCGCTCGCGGGGTGAATTCGTCGCGGCCGACACAGGAAACAGCAACTTCACCGTCAATACCGTGTCTTTCTTCGACTCGCCGCTCGTTTCCAACGTGCCTACGGGAGCGGTACAGATTCAGACCACCCCGCAAACCACATATAACGTGAACGGGACGGTGTACCAGGGAGCAGCCGGACTCGAGGCCATCAAAACCCTGGCAATCAACACCGTCATTGCGTCGTACGGCTCTTTCACCGACATTACGCCGCAAAAGCCCATCTTCACCGCCACGGAAGTCTATGCAGGCGTCGCCGCCGAAAACGTGCTGGCGGCCCGTGTGACAGGGACAGTATCTTCGCGCACTGGAAACACACTTAACCTGCACAACGTCGACATCGTTACGACCAGCAACATTACGCAGGTCGTCTACGGCGTCGTCAGCAGCAGCGGCGTAATAGTCAGATTCTTCAATGATGTGCCCGTGAAGGTGGACGCTAATACGACGTTCACCGTTGACGGGCAGCCCAACATCCCCAGCAGCGTGCAATTGCCCTCGGTCGGGCAGCGGGTGGATCTCGAGGGAGTGCTCACTGTGGACAGCTCCGGCAACCCGAGTGTGGATGCCTCAGGCGGGCTGGTTCGCCTGATGCCGACCACAGCTTGGGGTGGTCTCAACAGCGCCACCGCCGGCAGCGCCAAAGTCAACCTGCTCACCCTGGGTGGTGTCGCGCCAGCAGCGCTCACATTCACCGGCACGGGCTCCGCGACGGGCGCGGACGTGGACCCGACGAACTACCAGATCGACACGGGCACGACCGACCTCACCGGGCAGAGCGGCACCGCCCTGCCGTGGCGGTTTGATGGGTTCGTAGTCCCATTCGGTTCGGCATCGCCCGGAGCGCCTGATTTCACGGCGACCGCGGCTGCCGCGGGCTCCGCGACCGACCAGGTGCTCGAGATAGAATGGACCAGCAGCGGAACGACCGCACCCTTCGTGACTTCGACGACCGCGGGGTTGGTCATCGACAGTGCCAATGCCAAGTTGGGCAATACGCATGTGATCCGGACGGGACCGACGAGTGTGGACCTGAAGGCACTGGGGGTGAATACGACCATCGTTCAAGACCCCACGTTGACAAATAACAAGCTGAACGCGCAGTTCTCAATCGGCAATCCCGCCTCCACCACGGGCATCAACGTGTTCCACGACTTTGGCGCCTTCGTGTCCCAGATCAACACTGTCCTCAACGGTACCAACACAGTGTTGAAGCTGGTGGCCGTGGGCCATGCGAGCAGCGACAACCTGACATTCAGTGCTTCCCGGATCGACATCGTGCAACTGCCCTGACACTACGCGGACATCGCATACCTGCCCAGGCGCCGCCCCGGCGCCTGGGCTAGTCTGCGGACTCCCGCAGCAACTCCTGCAGGTATTGCTTCCACAGCTTCGCCAGGGTGTGCGATCCATGTCCGCGGGTCTGATCGCTATAGGGGATCACAACGGCCTTGCCATGCGGCACGCGCTTGATTTCCCGTTCGAGGATACCGAGCTCCGGCGGGTTGATGAGGTCATCCGCGGAATTGACGGCGTACAGCGGCGCGCGAATCCTCTCCAGGCCGGGGCCCGGATCATAGTCGAACGAGGACTCGACCTGATACAACACATCATTGGCATCGTCGAGCGGCAGGTCCTTGTTGACATACGCATCAATGACACTGTCCGCCTGAGCGCGTGTTGGAGCTTCCTGCTGGCGCAATGCTGGATTGCTTCCCACCAGCCAGGTCATCTCGAGCGCGGTGCGCAACGATGGGGGCTGCGTCGCATACTCGCCGCCGAGCCACGCCGGATCGTTCCGGATTGCATCAATGATCAGCCGCCGCCACACACGATTTCGGCCTGAAACCTGGGTAGGCAAACAGGCGAGCGGCATGAGCGCATCCATGAACTCGGGGTGCTGCTCACCCCAGAGCCAGGTATGCATGCAGCCCATGGAGGTCCCCATGATCAGGCGCGCGTGCTTGACTCCGAGCCCCTCACTCAGGAGCCGGTATTCCGACTCGACCATGTCGTTGTAGCCATAGTGTGGGAACCGCGCGTGCAGCCCATCGCTGGGCTTGCTCGACTTGCCATGGCCGAGCGCATCGGGCAGCACTACGAAGTAGCGCGTGACATCCAGAGGCTGTCCTGGACCGAACAATTCGCCCGCAAACTCCGGTCGGATGAGACTACTGCCACTTCCGCCCGTCCCGTGGACGATCAGCACTGCATTACGCACAACTCCATGTGAGTCACGCCTGGGCTGACCAAGCGCGTGGTAGTGGATACGCAGCTCGGGAAGGGTTTCGCCCGATTTGAATTTGAAATCGCGAACGACGAAATCGCCCTCGGAGGCCTGGCTGGCTCCCAGACTGGCCAACACCAATGCCACTGACCGCAGTGCGGCCAACATCGCTCCACGCATCGACAGCTCCGATCAGCCCAGCACGCGCCGAACGGTGTCTATTAGAGCAGAGATGCGGAAAGGTTTGCGCAGGAACGCGGTATACCCGCTGAATCGTTCCCGGACCAGCGATTCGCCAACCGCGCTCATCATGATGATGGGGATGTTGCGCAGCGCGGGGTCTTCTTTCATGGCACGGCCCAACGCCGTACCATCCATCAGCGGCATCATGAAGTCGATGACGGCAAGATCCACTTGTCCCTCCGCCAGTTTCTCCAAGCCGTGACGGCCATTGGCCGCGCTCAATACGCGGTAGCCCTCATCCTCCAGAGCCGTTGCGACGACTTCGATGGCTCCCAGCTCATCATCGACAACGAGAATGGTTTGCACGGCTTGTGACCCGTCTGTTCTTCAGACGTCAGAGCTGGTGGGTGGTTGGTGGTTGGCCGCGCTCGCGGGCTCGCGTGCAATGCCGGTAGACACTCCCTCGACGCCGGAAAACGCCTCTCCTACGTGCACACCGCGATCCGTGATGAAGAATTCCCGCAGACAGGGATCGTGGCCGCTGTCTCTGACCTTATGAACCGAAACGGCCCGGTGAAGGCTCGAGCCGCGTTCCACGAAGCGCAGGAAGATCAGGTTCTCCAGCAGCGCCGACAGGCCCGTGGACGGCACCTTGACGATCGGGCCTATGATTTCCGGCACTTCCATGGTGAACATGGTGGTCGCACCCAGCGCCCGCAGCTCATTCGTCAGGCAGGAGAAGAACCGGCTGACCCGCTGAGGCGAGGTCGCGGACTCGATAAATCCACCCAGGCCATCGATAAACAGCCGTTTGACCTTGCGCCGGCGCACAGCGCCAATCAAGCGGTGCGCCAGCTCATCCAGAACGTTCTCACGTTGGGGCTGCCACAGCATCTCGACATCCCCACGCTGAACCGCAGCGTGCACCTGCAAATCCTGGTGCTGCGCCTTGAGGCACAGACGCTCGGGTGTCTCGAAGAATCCAAACATCAGTCCCGGCTCGGCCGCGCTGGATCCGGACAGAAAGTGCAGCCCGATGGTGGTCTTGCCAACACCACTCGCGCCGATGAGACCGGTCGTCGTTCCAGCGGGCAGCCCACCCAGCAACATCTTGTCGATACCCGCAACTCCCACGGCAATCTTGGCGTCGCTCAGGACCTGTGGCTGGCTTGCCGAGGCAAACACCGCCTCGACGCGCGGAAAAAACTTCACGCCTTCGTCAGTGATCCGGAAGGAGTGCCGGCCGCGTAGAAAACCGCTGCCGCGAAACTTGCGAATCAGCAGGCTGCGCTCGGTGCGGAATTCGAACAGTTGGTCGTCGAGCTCCAGCACGCCATCCACCATCGTGTGCTCGGCGCTGATGGTGCGCAGCGCACCGCTGGTCAGCAGCAACACAGTACAGCCACTTGCCGATGCATGCGCCTGCAGCTCGTGAATGAACTTCTTGAAATCGCGGTCACTGGGCGAGGATTCCTGCGCGGCCACGAGGCCGTCCACCACCAGCAGGTTCGCGCGCTGGCCCTTGATCTCCCGCCGCAGAACATCGATGAGGCCCTTCAGGCCGTCGCCTTCGAGTGTGTGAAACGCACTCACGTAATAGAGCGAGTCGGGTATGACGGACTCATCGAAGAACGCCATGGGACGCAGATGCTGCAGCAGACGCGTATGCATCTCCGCGAGAAGTGTCACATATGCGGCGCGGCCGCCGCTGGCTGCGTGTCTGAAGCAGATCTCATTGGCGAGCACCGTCTTGCCTGCGCCCGGTGAGCCTTGAATGATGTAGACGCCGCCCTCCAGAAATCCGCCCCGCAGGATTTCGTCCAGGCCGGTGATTCCGCTCGGCAGCCGCTCGAGCGCAGGCACTGCATCGTCACTTTTGGTCATTGCGCGCACCCGTGTATGAACCGGCGTCGAGTGGGAGAACAACTGTAAAGGCCGCGCCCTGCGCGGAGGCACTGTGAACTGCGATACTGCCGCCGTGTGCCTCAACCAGGCCCCGCACAAGCCACAATCCGACTCCCGCGCCCGCCGGATGCCCCGGCTGGCTCGAGAGGCGCTCAAAACGACCGAAAATGCGCTCCTGGTCGACATCCGCAATTCCGATACCGCGGTCGCTAACTTCGAATTGCACGTGCGCATCCTCCCGGGCCGTGAGAATGACATCGATCGGCGCCCCGGCGCCGAATTTGATGGCATTCGAGATCAGGTTGGAAACAATCTGCTCGAGCGCCAACCGGTCCCAGCGGCCTCGCAGCGCCGCGGGAATCCTGACGTTCAGAGGCGAGCGATTGAAAGCCGCCTCGGGTGCATACGACTCGACCACTTCCCGGACTACTTCGGCGAAATCAACAGGCTCGACATGCGGGCGCAGCTGGGTGGCGTTCATTCGTCCGACGTCGAGAAGCAGCGATGCACGCTTCACATAACGATCCACGATCTGCTGGACACGCTCGAGACGGCGCACGAGGGTTTGCACTTCCTGTTGGCGCGCGACTTGTACGGCTGCGGAGACTTGCAGCAACAGAGAATGCATGGGGTTGCGCAACTCGTGCGCCGCTATGGAGAGGAACTCGTCGCGGGCCCGGAGCTGTTGCTCCAGTTCGGCAATGCGCGCGCGCAGACTAGCTTCGTTATCCGGGAGACTGCCCTGCAAGCGAGTGTCCCCGCTCAAATCTAACTACCCCACAAGATGATGAATATTGATGATGACGGCGCGGCCGGGCGCCGGCTGCGGCGATCTTACACAATTCATTGCAACGCGACGAATGCCGCGGCGATGGCGGGACAGCCGAAGGGCACCCGCCGGCACGAACGTGCCCGCGGGCGCCGTATCTGTAGGCCTAAAGGCTCATCAGGCCGGCAGTACACCCTTGGCCTTGGCCGTGTGCGTGGCGATCGCATCCATCAACGGTGGGTTGAGGCAATCGTACGGCTCGAGCTTCAGCTCTTTCAGACGCGCGCGCACAGCGCCCATCTGGTCCGGCTTGGTGCCTGATTCGATGATGGAGGAGACGAACGCTGCGAATTCCGGCGGCGCCCAGCCGCTTTCCTTCGACAATTCGGTATGCACGAAATCGAAGCCATAGAACGGGTGGCCCTTGTTCTCGATGCGGCCGTACATGTGTACACCGCAACCCGTGCAGGCGTGACGCTGAATAGCGGCTGAAGGATCCACAACTTTGAGCTTCTGCGCGTTTGCCGTGACGCTCACGTTGTCACGTCCGAGTACGGCGACCTGTGAAAACACAGCGCCTTCAGGCTTCCAACACTTCGTACAGCCGCAGACGTGGTTGAACGACACATTGCCCTTCAGGCTCACCGTCACCGGCGCTGAAGTGCACTTGCAGGTCAGCGTGCCACCGGCGAAGTTCGCCGAGCCGGGCTTGACGCCGTTATCGACGGCGGGATGAATTTTGACAGCCATGATGTTGCCCCTCAACGTAGTTTGGACTCTCGCCCTTGAATTGACCTTAGAACGTGACGACCGAGCGGATCGACTCGCCCTTGTGCATCAGGTCGAATGCATCATTGATCTTCTCCAGCGGCATCACGTGCGTGATGAGATCATCGATGTTGATTTTCTTGTCCATGTACCAGTCAACGATGCCAGGCACCTCGGTGCGGCCGCGAACGCCGCCGAATGCCGTGCCCCGCCAGTTGCGTCCGGTCACGAGCTGGAAGGGACGGGTCTTGATTTCCTGGCCGGCGCCGGCAACACCAATGACTATGGAGGTGCCCCAGCCACGATGGCAGCACTCCAGCGCCTGGCGCATCAGCTCTACGTTGCCAACACACTCGAAGCTGTAGTCAGCACCCCCATCGGTCACCTCCACCAGGTGCGCGACCAGGTCACCCTTCACTTCCTTGGGGTTGACGAAGTGGGTCATGCCGAACTTCTCGGCCATCGCCTTGCGCTTCGGGTTGACATCGACACCAACGATCTTGTTGGCACCGACGAGCCGGGCGCCCTGAATGACATTCAGGCCGATGCCGCCCAGGCCGAAGACGACGACATTCGAGCCCGGTTCGACCTTGGCGGTCTTGATGACTGCACCGATGCCGGTGGTCACACCGCAGCCGATGTAACACACCTTCTCGTAAGGAGCGTCCTCGCGGATCTTCGCCACCGCGATCTCAGGCAGGACGGTGAATTCGGAAAACGTCGAGCAACCCATGTAGTGATGCACCTTCTCCTTGCCGATGGAGAAACGGCTGGTGCCATCGGGCATAACGCCCTTGCCCTGGGTTGCACGGATGGCCGTGCACAGGTTCGTCTTCCTGGAGAGGCAGGACTTGCACTGCCGGCACTCCGGTGTGTACAGCGGGATGACGTGGTCGCCCTTCTTGAGCGTGGTCACTCCGGGGCCTATGTCAACTACGACGCCGGCACCCTCGTGACCGAGAATCACCGGGAAGAGGCCCTCCGGATCCGCACCCGAACGGGTGAATTCGTCGGTGTGGCAAACCCCGCTGGCCTTGATCTGAATCAGCACTTCTCCAGCCTTCGGGCCATCGAGATCGAGGGTGACGATTTCGAGCGGCTTACCCGCGGCATACGCAATTGCGGCTTTGGTTTTCATAACGGTGACTTCCAGATTCAATGGGCCAGATTCGGTCCGGCGTGGGCGCCGGACGGTGCGCGCAGTCTGCGCGCATCGTCTCGGCGAGTCCAACGCGGGAATCTATACATGTCGGTGCGCAGGGGCTGATAAAAAGCTCCGCTGCAGCCGGCGGCGCGGCCCGAGTGTTCCAAAAAAGAGCACTGACCGGGCCTGGTGTATCGATTCTGATGCTCGCCGGGCGCGTTGTGCCCTGCACGTGGCATACTGACATCAGGAGGTGAGCGCAGCTGCGCTCACTGGGAGCTCCGCCAGACATGAGGGGGAGGCAATGCTCCAGCCGATAGGTAGTCATACCCGTTACATTCAGTCGGTCTTGAGAGGGACTTCGCGCGAAGACAGCGCGGCCACTCCGGACTACGTGAAACGCTCTTGGGTCCGATGCCTGAGTCAGTACCGTCTGGACCCGCAGTCACAGCGCGAGCCCTTCGTGTTGCCACGCGAAGAACGCCTCGCCCGCAGGGAGCTCAATCTTGAGCTGGTCTCTTTTGCGGACGCTGAAATGGCCCACCTGTACCACCAGCTTGCGGGCTCAGGTTATTCAATCATCCTCACGGACCATGATGGCGTCCTCCTCGACTATTACGGGGACCTCAGCTTCCGCAATGCGGCATTTCGTACCGGACTGGTGCTGGGTGCCGTCTGGAGCGAGGAGCATGGCGGCACCAACGGGATGGGCACGTGCCTGTTCGAACGCGCCCCGCTCATCATTCACCGTGATCAGCACTTTTTCTCGCGCAACACCGGGCTGACCTGTTGTGCGGCCCCAATCTTCGACTACCGCGGCGAGTTGGTAGCCGTCCTGGATGCCTCGGGCGAATCGGACCGCGCGCAGCAGCACACGCTCGTGCTCGTAAACATGTCGGCGCAGATGATCGAGAACCGGCTGTTTCTCAATCGTTTCCGCGACGCCTTTGTGGTCCGTTTTCACAGCCGGCCGGAGCTGGTGGGTACCTGGGGCGAAGGCATCATTGCGCTGGATGCCAACGGCGCGATCGCGGCCCTCGACCGCAACGCCCTCTTCCAGCTCGGCGCCAAGGGCTCGAGCGAGCTGATCGGCGCGCCGCTGGAGCGCGTTTTCAACATATCGCTGTCGGCGCTGCTCGGACGCAGCCAGAAGAAATCCTTCCACGCGCTGCCGATCTACGAAACCCGCCACGGCGGCCGCTTCTTTGCCGTCGCCCAGGCACCGCACTCCAAGCGGCAACCGGCCGGCAAACAACAACTGACACCGGAAGAAGAGACCGCCAGCCCTTCGATCAGCCGCAGCGTGCTCGACGAGCTCGATCTGGGCGACCCGGCGATGGGGCGTAACATACAGGCGGCCAAGCGTCTCGAGTCACGCGACATCCCGCTGTTGCTCGTGGGTGAGTCCGGCACCGGCAAGGAGTTTTTCGCGCGCGCCCTGCACTCTGCCAGCGAGCGGGCCGACAAGCCGTTCGTGGCAATCAACTGTGGCGCGCTGCCTGAAATGCTCATGCAGAACGAGTTGTTCGGGCGCGCCGGGGCGGCCGGCACGGGCGATGGCGATCGCGGCCGCATCGTCCAGGCCAATGGCGGCATGCTGTTTCTCGACGACGTCGGTGACCTGCCGCTCGAGTTGCAATCGCAACTCCTGCACGTGATCGAAGATCGTGAAGTCATGCCGCATGGCTGTGACTCACCAATCAAGGTCGACGTGCGGTTGGTCTGCGCGATCCGGGGCAGTCTGCAGGAGAAGGTCCGGCGCGGCGAATTCCGCGAGGATCTGTTCTACCGGCTGCAGGGGTTGGTACTACCCCTGCCCCCGCTGCGCGAGCGGCAGGACAAGGCCGCACTCATTCGGCACGTTTTTGCCCAGGAGGTTGCGGCGACTCCGTCCGTCACTTTGAGTGAAGACCTGGTCGAGGCGCTGAGCGCCTACTCGTGGCCCGGTAACATCCGTCAGCTGCGGAACGTGCTGCGCGGAATGATTGCGATGCGCACGAGCGATCGGCTGGATATTGCGAACCTGCCGTCTGACTACGGCATAGGCCTGCCCGTTGCCGAGTCGCAGTCACGGGAGGCTTCACCCGAGGCTCAGTCGCTCAATCCGCTGGAAAAGGCTGAGCGGGCGGCACTACTGCGCGAGATCGATCTTCACCACGGCAACATCAGCCGCGTAGCTTCCAAGCTGGGGATCGGGCGCAACACCCTGTACCGCAAGATGCGTCGGCTGGGCATCGCGTTTCCTTCCCGGCAGTCCGCGCGCCGCTGAGCCCGCGCCGCTGCGCCACCACGGCTAGAAGTCGTGGTGGGCCAGGTAGAAGTACACGTAGGCGGTGATGAACATCACGCAGATGCCACACGCGATGAAGGTGGCGCAGGCGGCTGCGAGCAGGATGAAAATCCCAGGCGTTCCCGGCGTGGCTGAGCCGCCGCCCAGGGAATCGAAATAAGCGGTCAGCAGGACCGCAATACTGCAGCTGAACGCCCACCTCAACATACATGCCGGAAGATGACCCCGCATCCTGCGGTTATGCCGGTACGCCGCCATCCGCTCCTCGAAGGAGCCGCGGCTGACGTCCTTCATCAGCCGGAACGGCGAGAAGAATCTGAACAAGACCTGTAACACGTCGGTACTCACGAATTGACTACAGGATAGACGTGCGGGAATCCCACATGTTCCTGCGGACTGTGCCCGAGAACTTAACTGTAAAACCAGACCGGCCGCGCAATTTCGGCAGCTGCCGCGGGCGTTTCCGCGGCCCCCATGAGCCAACGACTTACCTGGCCACGGCTGCCGGCCACTTGCCCTATTTCGGTGCCGCGTCACAATGGTGCCCTTCATGCATTGGACCGGCGGCGGAGACTTCAATGGCCGATACCATTTTCGGAAAAATCATTGCGGGCCAGATTCCCTGTCACAAGGTGTATGAGGACGACAGGGTGCTCGCCTTCCTCGACATCAATCCCCTCACCCGCGGCCACACCCTCGTCATTCCCAAAGAGCCGGCGGAGACGCTCGACAAGCTCTCCGATGATTCCGCGGCCGCGCTCGGACGGGTCCTGCCGCGGATCTGCCGGGCGGTCATTGCGGCAACCGGGGTGAGCCAATACAACGTTCTCGAGAACAACGGAGCCGGGGCACACCAGGCGGTTCTACATGTGCATTTTCACATCATTCCCAAACCGAACGCGGATGAAGGACTGGGCCTCGTGTGGCCCGCGCGGTCGTTGGACCCGAAAGATGCCAGCCTGCTGGTAAAGTCGATCATGGACGCGCTGCAAAAAACGCCATAACGTGTGGATTTTACGTGGGGCCGCAGGCGCTGGCTGCGGCTCGACGGTTGGCGGCCAAGGTCGCCTTCAGGTCTGCAAATTGCTGGGCTACGCTTTCAGCAATGCAACATACGACCACCAACGCCGCGCATGCACGCGCCATCCCCAAGTCTCCAACAGGCATCCAGGGCCTGGATGAAATCACCGATGGCGGCCTGCCGAAGGGACGAGCCACGCTCATATGCGGTGGCGCTGGCTCCGGTAAGACACTCCTCGCGACCAGTTTCCTGATCAATGGCGCGGAGCGCTTCGGCGAGCCCGGCGTGTTCGTCACGTTCGAGGAGAACGGCGATGAGCTTGCGAGCGATGTCGCCTCACTGGGCTTCGATCTGCCGGGGCTCCTCGACGCGGGCAAGCTGTTTGTGGATTACGTGCGCATCGAGCGCAGCGAAGTCGAGGAGACCGGCGAATACGACCTGGAGGGGCTG
>Ga0207641_10005377_pt1 | contig 10939 bp, 7 predicted proteins | sample KBSSwiS62_FD_184306 | JGI IMG/M metagenome (GOLD analysis project Ga0207641, IMG submission 184306) | Switchgrass rhizosphere microbial communities from Kellogg Biological Station, Michigan, USA - KBS Switchgrass S6-2 (SPAdes) (version 2) | ecosystem: Host-associated > Plants > Roots >... | reverse complement strand
GACCTCCACGGGCGTGCTCACGAAGATCTCGCGGTACTCGGTGCCGTTCGCCTCGTGGGCCGCACGCACCTCGTCCCGCACGTCCCGGAAGGGCGCGATCGCCGAGACCAGCACGAGGACGCCGTTGCGCGCCAACAGTTCCGCTACCCACCCGATCCGCCGGATGTTGATCGCCCGGTCCTCCCGGGAGTAGCCGCGGGCGGCGGCCAGGTGCGGTCGGACCGCGTCCCCGTCCAGCACCTCGACACGCAGCCCGCGCTCCCGCAGCCGGGGTTCGAGGGCGTGGGCGATGGTCGACTTGCCCGCGCTGGGCAGACCGGTCAGCCACACGGTGGCACCGCACTGGACGGCGGCGGACGGCGTCTCGACGACGCGGGCGAGCTCGGACACAGGGGGCTCCGGCGGGTTCTCGACGGACACGGTGGTGGGGCCGCGCCTCTCCGGCGCGGCGGGATCCTCAGCGACAGTGCTGGTCGAAGGCGTGCGCGCGACGGCCCGGCCAGAACGGCTCGAGCAGGGGGCAGGCCATGTCCGCATCTCACCCGTTCGTGCAGACGATGGCAATCCGACGCCCGCCCACCGGGACCGCGGACCCCGTGTCCGGACATTCAAGAGCGGCGGTGCCAAAGGGCTCGCCCGTGGGATTGGGCCGGAGTCCCCCTGGGATGAAGCCCGGCGACCGGACGCGTGGCACCGCGCGCTGCCGTGGGCCCTGCCACGCGGCAGGAAGCCGAGTGGCTGCTTCTCTAAACCAGACGCCACGTTATCTCAGTCAGAATTGACTCCTGGCGAGGGACCAGTGTTAACTCCAGTGGCGGTCGTCACATCGAGGAGGAACCGCGTCATGCAGCTTCGTGTACTCGGTGTCGGGTTCGTAACGGGTGTCCTCGTGCTGGCAGGCTGCACTGACTCTGCTTCCGAGAACGGCTCAGGGGCGGCCTCGGCTGAGCCGCACCGGGGAGGTGTCGCGACGCTCGGAACGAGCTACGAGCCGCCCTCCCTGGATCCTGCGCTTTGTGGGGGGAGTGCCAGCTTCAGTCACTGCGAGCCGGTCTTCGACACGTTGCTGCGCTACGACTACGCCACCCAGAAAACCGTGCCGCAGCTGGCGCAGTCGTTCGAGACCACCGACGGCAAGACGTGGACCCTGAAGCTTCGGGAGGGCGTCACCTTCAGCGATGGCACGCCGCTGAACGCGGATGCGGTCGTCTTCAACTGGGACCGCATCCGGGATCCCAAGACGTTGTCGCCGGCCCTGGGGGCCGTCGCAGGCGTGCAGTGGGAGAAGGTCGACGATCTGACCGTCAAGGTCACCCTCGACAAGGTGAACTACCAGATGCCCACGAAGCTCGCGGTCCAACTCGGCTGCATCGGGTCGCCGGCCGCAATCCACAGCGCCGGTGCCGAGGTGGGGTCCCGGCCGGTGGGCGCAGGGCCGTTCACCCTCACCAAGTGGACTCGCGGTACCGAGGCCGACTACGCGGCGAACCCCCACTACTGGCAGAAAGGGCTTCCCTACCTGGACGGCCTGGTGATCAAGAACATCCCCGACGACAACCAGCGCCTGAACGCCTTCCTCTCCGGTGATCTCACCGTGGGCGTGTCCGTCCGCACCCAGGAAACCACGATGGTCAAGGACGCCGGCTATGAGATTGTCGGCCCGGTCCCCATGACCGCCGGTACCGGGTTCGGGATGAACCTCCGTGATCCGCTCCTCCAGGACGCGGACTTGCGGGCGGCGTTACTGTATGGCCTCGATGTCCAGCAAATCGAGAACGCCGTGTACCCCGGCGATATCGCCCCGGATGCTCTACTGACGCCCGGCAACCCGATACGTGATGACAAGGCGGGACTCTATCCGAAATTTGATCTCCAGCAGGCACAGCAGCGGTTCGACGCATACCTCAACCGTGCCGGCAAGTCGAGTGAGACCCTGACTCTCACGGCCTTCTCAGGAAGCCCCGCGCTGGAGCAGGGCGCGCAGCTTATGCAGGCTCAACTCGGTGAGATCAGGGGCCTGACGGTGAAATTGGAAACGGTGGACATTCCTACCGTCGTCTCCCGTCTGACGGCCGGAAAGTTCCAGTTGATCCAGGGCCCGTCGAACCTGCCGGTCAACGACGGTCTCTACGACACCTATCACACCGGCGGGACGCTCAACTCCTACGGATACTCGAACCCGAAGGTGGACGCAGCGCTGGACGTGACACGTACCTCCAGCGATCCCAAGGTGGCGGCGGGGGCTTACGGGCAGGCGGCCGGGGAGATCTCCCAGGATCCCCCGCTGCGCTACTACCGGTATCTGACGCCGGTTCTCTGGCCGCAGCATTCCGTCCACGGCCTGACGACCCTGACGGTCTTCGGTTCAGGCATAGGCGTGTACTGGGAGAACGTCTGGCTGGAGAAGTAGAGGCGACGAGCGATGATCCAGGTCCCAAGTGGCGCCTGCCGCGCACTGCCGAGCGAAGACATCCGGTCGTGGGCCCGCACGGCACTGACCTCAGAGTGGCTCCCCTGAGTGAGCGGTCGCATAGCCCATCTCGCCTGCAACACGCTGGGTGGAAGTGATTAAGGAGAAGAGCGATGCACCGAACGACAGTTCCGCTGATTGCCTCGTTTCCCAAGGCGCGGGGAGGAAAGTCCGCATGAGCGTGGTGGTGACGGCGGCCGAAGCGGGTGTTCTTAAGATCACACTCAATCGACCCGAGGTCAGGAACGCCATCAATGTTCAACTCGTTGACGGCCTCCAAGCCGCATTGCGGATCCTTGACGCGGATTCCGAGCTGCGCGTCGGGGTCCTGACGGGGGCTGGTGGTAATTTTTGTTCGGGAATGGATTTGAAATCCTTCGCGGCTGGCGAATGGCCCTTCACCGACGGGAAGGGGCCGTTGATCGACCTGCTGGCCCGACCGGCGCGCAAACCCTTGATCGCCGCGGTCGAGGGCTACGCAGTCGCGGGCGGGCTTGAGCTCGCCCTTGCCTGCGATTTGGTCGTCGCGGGCAGCGAGTGCCAGGTCGGCATCCCCGAGGTGAAGCGTGCAATTGTGGCCGCGGGTGGAGCGTTGTTCCGACTACCACGCCGGATTCCGTACCATGTTGCCATGGAGATGGCCCTCACTGGGGACCTCATTGGCGCAGACCGCGCTTACGAACTGGGCTTGATCAATCGGGTGGTTGAGTCAGGTACAGCGCTAGCCAATGCCTTGGTTCTCGGGGACACCATCGCTCGAAACGGTCCACTGGCGGTGGTCGCGAGCAAGGAGATCCTGATCGCTGCACAGAACTGGACCGAAGGTGAGGCATGGGAGCGCCAGCGTGAACTGGCTGCCCCGGCTCTGACTTCATCCGACGCCAGAGAAGGCGCCAAGGCTTTCACACAGCAGCGTGAACCGATGTGGCGGTCGCGCTGAAGGTGCTCTGATTCGTGCGCACGCGACAGCACCCCAAGCCGCCCGGATCTCTGAGTGCGATCCTCGGGCCTGAGAAGGACCGCCCTTTCTCGCCCGACTGGTCGCTGGGCTTCAGAACCGAACGGGCCGTAGTAGGCGCTATTAGATCGGAATTCATGTGAGCGTTGGTGGACCTGATACGGCCGTGCAAGTGCTGGATCAGCAGGCTGAGGAGGCGGGCGACAGGACCTTCTTCGTGTGCGGCTCGGACGAATCTTCCTACGCAGCACTGAGTGAGTCGTCGATGCGATTGGCAGGCGGGCTGCGCGCATTAGGCCTCAATCCAGCGGACAGGATCGCCGTCCTGTCAGAGAACTCGCTCGCGTTTGTTCAGTCGTTCTTTGCATGCATGCGATTAGGCCTCATACAGGTTCCGCTGAACATCTACTTGCGTGGGGAGTTCCTTCGGTATCAACTGGAGCACTCTGGGTGTGTTGCTGCGATCGTCGACGGACCGGGGCTTCAGGCCATTCGCAGACTAGACCCACCACCGGATGGATTGAAGCACGTCATTGTCGTCGGAAACAGCGGTGATGACGTCGCCTTTGGCGACTTGATTCGCTCTGAGCCGTTTGCCGGATCGTTTTCCCGCGCGTCTGATATCGCAGCTATCGGCTACACTTCCGGCACGACGGGAATGCCTAAAGGCTGCGTCATCCCGCACGGGATGTTCACCCGGGTCTATCCACAGCACGAGCGGGCAGGCTACGTCACGGCCCAGGATCGCATCGTCACACCGGCGCCTATGTTTCACATCGGTACTCTGGCGGGGATGCTCTGTCCAGCACTCCAGACGGGCGCTTCGGTCATCTCCATTCGGCGATTCAGCGCCTCCTCCTTCCTCCATACCGCAAGGGACTCGGAGGGCACCGTCATCTACGGTGTCGGCTCCCTGTGCATGATGCTCCTGGGTCAGCCTCCATCAGCGGCCGATGAAGACCCCGGCTCCCTGCGGCTGGCGATGCTAGCGCCGGTTCCCCCCGAGAAGCAGATGCAATTCCAGGAGCGCTTCAAGATTCCGGTCATCGCCGAGAGCTACGGTCAGACGGAGTGCCTGCCGATTTCCATGGGTGATCTCAAGCGCCCCGGTCCACTCGGATCGGCAGGCAAGCCCCCAGAATACTTCGAAGTGCGAATAGTCGATGGCGATGACGACCAGGTCCCGCATGGAGAGGTGGGCGAGATCGTCGTGCGGCCGCGCCGACCGAACATGATGTTCAAAGGCTACTGGGAGAACAACGCCGCAACCATCGAGACATCGCGCAACTATTGGCATCACACTGGGGACCTGGGTCGCCAGGACCCGGACGGGACGTTGTGGATTCTGGACCGAAAGAAGGACTTCATCCGTCGCCGGGGAGAGAACGTCTCCTCCCTCGAACTGGAGGCGGCAATCGACAAGTTCCCAGGCATATCACAGGTCGCAGTCCACGCGGTTCCAAGTGACGTGGGCGAGGATGAGATCAAGGCGTGCATCGTCCCTCGAACCACCATCAGCGCCGCCGAGCTCTTCGCATTCTTTCGGGCGACGTTGCCCTACTTCGCTGTACCTCGCTATGTGGAGTTGCTCGACGAACTACCAACGGGCTCGGCCGGCCGGGTGAGCAAACAAGCCCTAAGAGAAAGAGGTATGACTGAAGATACGTGGGATTTCGAAGCGCTGGATATGACGATTGATCGTGAGGAAAGGCGACAGGCGTAGATTCGCAAGTCGATAATGTGGCCCGGGAACAGTTGAGTCGTGGTCGTTGGGATGGTGGGGCGAGGTTCAGCCGGGGACGGCGAGTGCGGAGCTGGGTGAGTCCTCACCCGGAAGGTGCACCTGCCTTGCGCGGGTCCGGGACCTCGTCAATTCCTATTCTCGCTGGTCAGCGGCACCCTCCAACCTCATGACACCCCAACTCGGTGAATCGTGATAACGCCCCGGGCCGGCGCGCAGTCAGCCACACGGTGGGGCGGGATCCTCAGCGACAGTGCTGGTCGAAGGCGTGCGCGCGACGGCCCGGCCAGAACGGCTCGAGCAGGGTGCAGCCCATGTCCGCATCCTCACCCGTTCGTGCGGACGATGGCAATCCGCCGCCCGCCCACCGGGACCGCGGACCCCGTGTCCGGACATTCAGACCCGGACCGGCACCCGCGGGACCGCCTCCAGCAGCGCCCGCGTGTAGTCGTGCCGCGGCGCCGTGAACACCTCCCCCGGCGAGCCCAGCTCCAGCAGCTCGCCATCCCGCAGCACCGCCACCCGGTCCGCCACCCGGTCGACGACGCCGAGATCGTGGCTGATGAACAGGCAGCCGAAACCCAGCTCGCGCCGCAGCTCGTCGAACAGGTCCAGGACGTCCGCCTGGACGGAGACGTCGAGCGCGCTGGTCGGCTCGTCGGCGATCACCAGCCGGGGGGCCAGCGCCAGCGCCCGGGCGAGCGCCACCCGCTGCCGCTGACCGCCGGACAGCTCGCCCGGCCGCCGGTCCGCGTAGGCCGCGGGCAGCCGGACGGCAGTGAGCAGGTCCGCGACCCGGGTGCCCACCGCGGCGCCGTGGATCAGCAGCGGCTCGGCGATGCTCTCCCCCACCGTGAAGCGCGGATCGAGCGCGGCCGCCGGGTCCTGGTGCACCATCGCCAGCCCGCGGCGGGCCGCCCGTAGCTCGGCGCGGCTGAGCGCGGCGAGATCGCGGCCGCCGAGCCGGACCCGGCCCGCGCTCACCGGGACCAGGCCGACGGCGGCCCGCCCGACCGTCGTCTTGCCGGAGCCGGACTCCCCCACGAGCCCGACGACCTCACCGGGCCGCACCGCGAGGCTCACCCCGTGCACCGCGCGCAAGGCCGGTCGCCCCCGCTTGCCCGGGTAGACGACCGAGACCTCCGCCAGCTCCAGCACGGCCTCGCCGGTGTCCTCCCGTCGGGGAGCGGGCACCCCGCCCTCGGCCAGCCTGGGGACCGAGGCCAGCAGGTCCCGCGTGTAGTCGGTGGCGGGCCGCGCGAAGAGCTCGGACACCGCCCGCCGCTCCACGATCCGGCCGTGGTGCAGCACCACGACCCGGTCCGCCAGCTCGGCGACCACGCCCATGTTGTGCGTGACCAGTAGGACGGCCACGCCGAGCCGGTCCCGCAGGTCCGCGAGCAGGGCCAGGATCTGGGCCTGCACGGTGACATCGAGCGCGGTCGTGGGCTCGTCGGCGAGCAGCAGGTCCGGCTCCCCGGACAGCGCCAGCGCGATCACCACCCGCTGCTTCTGCCCGCCGGAGAGCTGGTGGGGGTAGTACCTCAGCCGCCGCCGCGGCTCCGGGATCCCGACGAGCTCAAGCAGCTCGGCGGCCCGCTCCCGGGCGGCGCGCCGCGACCGCACGCCGTGTGCCCGCAGCGCCTCGGCCAGCTGCCAGCCGACCGTGCGGACCGGGTTGAGCGCGGTCTGCGGCTCCTGGAAGACCATCGCCGCGCGGCTGCCGCGCAGCGCGTCGAGCTCCGCCTCGCCCGCGCCGACCACCTCGGTGCCCGCGAGCTCCACACTGCCGGTCGCCGTGGCGGACTCCGGCAGCAGGCCCAGCACCGAGCGGGCGATCATGGTCTTGCCCGAGCCGGACTCTCCCACGAGCGCGACGACCTCGCCGCGCCGCACCGCGAGGTCCACCCCGGCCACGGCCGCGATCCCCGGGAAGGACACCCGCAGGTCCCGGATCGTCAGCACGTTCGCGCTCATGTCCGGCGCCCCGCCGCCAGGGCCTGGGCCATGAGCAGGAAGCCCAGGACCAGCGCCGTGACCACCGCGAGCGGGCCGAGCGCGAGGCCCGGGTTCGCGTCCAACGCCGTCACCGAGTCCGCGATGATCGAGCCCAGCGACGGGTCCGGCGGCCGGATCCCGATGCCGATGAAGCTCATCGCCCCCTCCACGAACACCGCGACCGCCAGCGACACGGTGACCTGCACGCCCACCGGCTCGATCGCGTTCGGCAGGACGTGGCGCCGCAGCACCCACCACCGCCCGGCCCCGACGACCGTGGCCGCCTCGACGTAGGGCATCTCCCGCACGCGCAGCGCGGCGCCGCGCAGCAGCCGCCCGTAGATCGGGATCTCGGCCAGCGCGATCACCAGGATCACGGTGGTGAGCCCGGGCCCGGCGACCGCGGCCAGCGCGATGCCGAGGATCAGGACCGGGAAGGCGAGGAGGATGTCGAACACCCGCTGGGCCACCACGTCCGACGCCGTGGACAGGCTCGACAGCAGGCCCACCAGCGACCCGGTCACCGCGCCCAGCGGCACCGCGGTGACCAGCACCAACAGGTCCACCCGGGTGCCGTACAGCACCCGGCTGAGCACGTCCCGGTTCACCTCGTCCGTGCCGAGCCAGTGCGCGGCGTCCGGTGGGAGCAGGTTGGCGCCGGGGATCTGCTGCAGCGGCGAGTAGGGGGCGAGTACCGGGGCCAGCAGACCCGCCAGCACCACCACACCCACGAAGACGGTGCCGACGAGCCCGCGGCCGCGCAGCAGGGCGGCGAACCACCGCCCGCGAGGTACTCCGACCCCGACGTCGTCCCGGACGTCGGGGGCCGCGACGGGCACCGCGACGGGTGGGTCCTGCACGGCGGTCATACCGAACCTCCGATCCGGATCCGGGGGTCGAGCGCGGCGTGCGCCACGTCGGTGAGCAGCTGGACCAGCACGAACACCGCGACCGAGAGCAGCAGCAGGACCTGCACCACCGGGTAGTCGCGTCGGCTGATGCCCTGCTCGACGAGGCTGCCGAGGCCGGGCCAGGTGAAGATCGCCTCCACCAGCACCGCGCCGCCGAGCACGCTGCCGACCTGGATCCCCAGCGCGGTGAGCATGCTGGGCAGGGCGGCGGGCAGGGCCTGGAACAGCACGATCCGCCTGCGCGGCACGCCTAGGGCGCGCGCGGTGAGGACGTAGGGCTGCGCGAGCTCGGTGCGCAGCGACTCCACGAGGAAGCGGGTGATCGACCCTGCCACCGGCAGCCCGAGGCAGATCGCCGGCAGCACGAGGTACTGCGCGGTGATGTCCGGGCGGGCCGCGAAGCCGAGCGGCGGCACCCCGCCCGAGGGCAGGATCGGCAGCGCCACGGCGAAGACCAGCACCAGCAGCACGCCGCTGACGAACGTCGGCAGGGCCAGCGCCACCGTGTTCGCGCCCGTCACCAGCGCGTCCACCCACCGCGAGCGGGTCAGCACCGCACCGACCCCCACGACGAGCGCGATCACCACGGCCAGCAGCACCGCGGCCGTCGCGAGCACGACGGTGTTGAGCAGCCCGCCGAGCACGAGATCGGCGATCGAGCCGCCGATCAGGTAGGAGCGGCCGAGGTCACCGGTGAACAGCGAGCCAAGCCAATGCAGGTACTGCTCCCAGACCGGCCGGTCGAGCCCCAGCGCGGAGCGGATGGCGGCCAGCGCCTCCGGGGAGGCGTCCGGCCCGGCGAGGGTGGTGGCCGGGTCGCCGGGGACCAGCCGGAGCAGCCCGAAGATCAGGATGGACGCCACGACCAGCACGACGAGTGCGGACGGCAGCCGGGAGGCGACGTAGCGGAGCATCCCTCACACCGCCCGGTACGCGCCGGTCAGGTCGACCTCGCAGCGCTTGGTCCAGCCGACGCCCTGGGCGCGGTCGGCCGCCGCCCACTGCCGCAGCACCACGCCGATCTCGATCAGGAACAGGCCCTCGAGCAGCTGGTCGTTGAGTGCGTCGTAGGCGGCGCGGGCGCCGGGGGCGTTCGCCGCGGGCAGCTTCCAGGCGTCGTCCGCGGCCTTCTGGTAGGCGGGCGAGACGTAGTTCGACGCGTTCTTCTGCGCGTTGAACGGGTAGGCGCTGACCGTGAGGTTCGCGGGCGTGTACTGCGCCCACGAGTGGTAGGTCGTCCAGATGCCGGGGAACTGCGCGCCGATCAGCTGCTTGGTGAACTGCACCGACTCCAGCGGCGCCAGGGTCACGGTCAACCCGGCCTCGGCGAGGTTCGCCTGCACGATCTGCGCGGTCGCCTGGTGCACCGGGTCGTTGGCCTGGAAGTTGTAGGGGATCTCCGGCAGCGGGCCGACCTCGGCCAGCAGCGCCTTCGCCTTCGCGAGGTCCCGGGTGAAGGTCGAGTTCCGCGTCTCGTCGTAGGCCGGGGAGTACTTCGGCCAGGGCAGGTTCACGACGTACCCCGAGCCGCGCAGCACCTCGTCCACGATCCGCTGTCGGTCGACCGCGTAGGCGATCGCCTGGCGCACCCGCGGATCGGACAGGCCGGGCGCGTTCACGTTGGCACCGACGTAGGTCTGCAGCTCGGCCCCGTCGAGGGTGACCGTGTGGAACCCGGAGGTCCCGCCGATCGTCTGGATGTCCCGGTACGCCAGTCCCCCGACGACGTCGTACTGGCCCGAGCGCAACCCGCTCAGGGCGGCCTGGGGGTCGGTCACCACGGTGAAGTCGACCTTGTCCAGGTAGGGCCGGTCGGGGATCCAGTAGTGGTCGTTGCGCACGAAGGTGAGCCTGGAGTTCGGTGTCCAGGACTCGAACCGGAACGGCCCGGTGCCGACGAAGGACTCGCCGCGGCCCAGCGCGTCGAGCGACTCGGAGTCGACGATCGGGACGGTGTCCAGCAGGTCGTAGAGGTTGGACAGCGGATGGGCGAAGCTCAGCGTGATCCGGTGCGGGTCGGAGGTGTCGAACCCGGTGATCGCGGCCGCGGTGCTGCGCAGCTGCGCGCTCCACCTTGGGTCCGCGTAGGTGCGCAGCGAGAACTCGACGTCCTTGCTGGTGAAGGGACGTCCGGCGGCGCCGTTTCGGCCGTGGAAGGTCACGTCGGGGCGCAGGTCCAGGCTCAGCGACAGACCGTCGGGGGCGAGGGTCCAGGCGGTGGCGAGCCGGGGGCGTGGCTCGACCTTGTCGTTCGGGTAGCGGATCAGCGAGTCGTAGACGAGCCCGACGACCGTGGTGACGCCGTCGCTGGAGGTGGTGAAGAAGTTGCCGGGTACCAGGTCCGTGCGGCCGGCCAGGGACAGCGAGCCGCCGCGGACCGCGGTGCCGCCCGCCGCGCCCGCCTTCTGCTCCCCGACGGCGGACGCGCAGCCCGTCAGCCCGCCCGCGGCGAGGCCCGCCACGAGGGTGCCGAGGCCGAGGGCCCGGACGAACGTGCGGCGGTCGACGGGGGTCGCCGTGCGGAGTCGGGAGCGGGTCATCGGGCGGGCGCCTTTCGGGTGGGGGTGCGGGCCGCTACCGGAAAGTTGCTGACTTCGGCCACGGTCTGGACGCAGGTCCGGTTCGCGGCCATTCGTAAGAGGAGTTGCTGAGTCCCATCGCCGAGAGCGACAGCTTCGATCGGCGCGAGGCTCGCCTGCTCGTGCAAATCGGGCACGATGCGCTGCCCCGACCCAAGAATCGACAGGATCCACCCGGCAAACAGACACATCGCCGGCCGATCCGATCCCTCGACACGCAACGTGGTGAAGCTGGCCGACGCGGCACACACTTCGGGAATGTCGAAGAAATGCGCCATCAGC
>Ga0207641_10005374_pt1 | contig 10940 bp, 9 predicted proteins | sample KBSSwiS62_FD_184306 | JGI IMG/M metagenome (GOLD analysis project Ga0207641, IMG submission 184306) | Switchgrass rhizosphere microbial communities from Kellogg Biological Station, Michigan, USA - KBS Switchgrass S6-2 (SPAdes) (version 2) | ecosystem: Host-associated > Plants > Roots >... | reverse complement strand
GCCCAGCAGCACCTTCTTCGCGGCGTAGGCGAGGACGCGGTTCGCGAGGCCCGCGATTGCGTTCGCGTCGTGCAGCACGAGCGGTTTAGCGGTGGCAATTCCGGCGAGTGCGCCGGGGACCGATGCGAATCCGCCGAATCCCAGCACGACGTCCGGCGCGCGGCGGCGGATGATCCTGCGGCTGTGCATGCACGCGCCGACGAGCGCGAACGGCCCGAGGAGGGCGGTCTTCAAACCCTTGCCGCGAATGCCGCCGAAGGCGACGCCTTCGAACTCGACGCCGTGCTGTCGCACCAGCGCGCCCTCCATGCCGTCGCGCGTGCCGAGCCAGAACACGCGCCATCCGCGGCCGATGAGCTTCGCGGCGACGGCGAGGCCCGGAAAAACGTGACCTCCGGTGCCGCCCGCGGTGATCATGACGGTGCCGCTCAAGGAGTCTCCCCCGAAGCGCGCGGGCTGCCGCTCATACCGGAAACCCTCGCAACAGGCGGCGATTCTCGTAGTCGACGCGCAGCAGGATGGCGACCGCGATGCAGTTGGCGACGATGCCCGAGCCGCCGAAAGACAGGAGCGGCAGCGTGAGGCCCTTCGTGGGCAGCACGCCCATGTTCACGCCGATGTTGATGAACGCCTGCACGCCGATCCAGATGCCGATGCCGAGCGCGACCAGCGATGCGAACGCGCGCTCGAGGCGCGCCGCCTGACGGCCGATCGCGTACGTGCGAAACAGCAGCCACACGAACAATGCGATCACCAGCGCGACGCCGGCGAAGCCCAGCTCCTCCGCGGTGACGGCGAGCAAAAAGTCGGTGTGCGCCTCCGGCAGGTACAGCAACTTCTCGACCGACGAGCCCAAACCCACTCCGAGCCATTCGCCGCGGCCGAACGCGATCAGCGAGTGCGAGAGCTGGTAGCCCTTGCCGAACGGATCGGACCACGGATCGAGAAACGCGATGAGCCGCTGCAGCCGATAAGGCGCGGCGACGAGAATCGCCGAGAGGCCGATCGGAAGCAGCAGCAGCAATCCGAGGAAGAGGCGCCAATCGAGCCCGCCGAGATACAGGATGCCGAAGGCGATCACGACGATCACCGCGAACGCGCCGAAATCGGGCTCCAGCAGGATGAGCGCGCTCGTGAAGACCATCACGAGGAAAAGCGGCAGAAAGCCCTTGACGATCGTCTGCCTGAGCGGCTGCTCGGCGTGCAGGAACGCCGCCTTGCGCACGGCGTAGCTCGCGGCGTAGAGCACGACTGCGAGCTTCATGAATTCCGACGGCTGGATGTTGACGACGGCGAGCGAGATCCAGCGCCGCGAGCCATTGACGGACTTGCCGACGCCGGGAATGAACACGAGGGCGAGCAAGGCCACGCCGCAGAGGAAGATGTAGGGCGCGAGGCGCTGCCATCCCTTCATCGGCATCTGGAAGGCGACGAACGCCGCGAGCGCGCCCGCGGCGATGAACATGGCGTGCCGCGTCAGGAAGTACCACGAGCGGAAGCCGGTGTACGCCGAAGACTCGGCCATCACGATCGACGCGGAGTAGACCATCACGAGCCCGATCGCGAGCAGCAGGATCGTGCACCAGGTGAGCGAGGCGTCGTACGTCAGCATCGCGCGCGGATGGCGCGAGACGGCGCCGAGCGAGCTCCACGCTTTCAGGATGCGCAACGGCCGCAGTTCCCTCGCCGACGCCATGTCCCTAGGCATGGGCATCCTCGGCGAGGCCGCGTTGCACGAGCTCCTGATATCGGTTTCCGCGCTCGACGTAGTTCGTGAACTGGTCGAGGCTCGCGCACGCGGGCGACAGCAGCACCACATCGCCCGGCGTCGCGAGTTGCAGCGCGCGCCGCACGGCAACGTCGAGCGTGGCGGCCTGCTCGACGATCACCGGAGTCCCTGCAAGCGCGCGCGCGAGGAGCGGCGCATCGCGGCCGATGAGCAGCACGGCGCGGCAGTGAGCGTCCACGGCGTCCTTGAGCGGCGCGAAATCCTGACCCTTGCCGTCCCCGCCGGCGATCAGCACGACCGGGCGGCCGAGACCCGCGAGCGCGGCACGCGTTGCGGTGACGGTCGTGCCTTTCGAATCGTCGACGAACAGCACGCCGCCCGCGTCGGCGGTTTTTTGCATCCGGTGCGGCAGGCTTTCGAAGCGCGCCAGCGCCGCGAGCGTTCGCCGGTCGATCTTGACCACCGAGGAGGCGAGAGCGAGCGCGGCGAGCGCGTTGAGCGCGTTGTGGCGGCCGACGAGCGTCAGATCCGACACCGGCGCAAGCAGCGCCCCGCCCCGCGCGAGCCACGTCTCGGGCATCGGCTCGCGATTGCCGATGCGCGCTCCGCGATCGACCAGGCCCCACGCCTCTTCCGATTCCGGCACTCCCTCGCCGAACGTCTGCACGAGGCGTCCCGCGATGCGCATGGCGAGCGAGCGCGGATCGTCGCGGTTCAGCACCTGGATGCCGCCGCCTTGGAAGATTCGCGCCTTGGCCGCTGCATAATCGTCGATGCCTTCGTAGCGATCGAGGTGGTTGTCGGTGACGTTGAGCACCGTGGCGGCGGTCGGCTCGAGGGAAGACGTCGTCTCGAGCTGGAAGCTCGAGAGCTCGAGCACGAACACGTCCGGCCAGCGCCCATCTTCCGGCAACATCTGGAGCACGGCGTCGCCGATGTTGCCTGCCACGACGGTGGCGAGTCCCGCGGCGCGGCACAGGGCGCCGGTGAGCGACGTGACCGTCGACTTGCCGTTGGTTCCGGTGATGGCGATCAGCTTCTGCTCGGGCGGCAACGCGCGCGCGAAGAGCTCGACGTCGCCGACCAATTCGGCGCCGTTCGCGACCGCGGCGGCGATCGCCGGTTGATCCTTGGCGACGCCGGGACTGATCGCGATCAGATCCGCGCCGGCGCATGTCGAGGTCGAGAGCGGTCCCGTCGTGAGCGAAACGTGGGGCAGCTCCGCGGCGAGCTTCGCTGCGAACGGCGGCTTGCCCCGCGTGTCGGCGACCCGAACGGTCGCGCCGCCTGCGGCGAGATACCGCGCGAGCGTGTAACCGGTGAGCCCGAGCCCGAGCACGACGGTGTTTCTGCCGGCGAAATTCGCGACGCCGCTCATCGCAGCTTCAGCGTGGAAAGCCCGAACAGCACGAGCAGCATGGTGATGATCCAGAAGCGGACGACGACCTGGTTCTCCTTCCACCCCTTGAGCTCGTAGTGGTGATGGATCGGCGCCATGCGGAACACGCGCTTGCCCGTCAGCTTGAACGACGCGACCTGGATCATCACCGACAGCGTCTCGACCACGAAGACGCCGCCCATGATGAAGAGAACGATCTCCTGCCGGACGATCACCGCCATCGTTCCCAGCGCCGCGCCGAGCGCGAGCGCGCCGACGTCGCCCATGAACACTTCCGCCGGATACGCGTTGAACCACAGGAAGCCAAGTCCCGCTCCCGCCATCGCGCCGCAGATCACCGCGAGCTCGCCCGCGCCGGCAATGAACGGGAACTGCAGGTAGCGCGCAAAGATGGCGTTGCCGCTCACGTACGCAAAGATGCCGAGCGCGGCGCCGATCATCACGGTCGGCATGATCGCGAGCCCGTCCAGACCGTCGGTCAGATTGACGGCGTTGCTCGTCCCGACGATGACGCAATACGTGAGGGCGATGAATCCCCAGACGCCCAACGGGTAGGAGATCGTCTTCACGAACGGCACGATCAGGTCCGCCTTCGGCGGCAGCGAGAGATTGAAGCCGCTGCCGACCCACGCGATGAACATCTGGAAGAATCGCGCGTTGTCGGGCGCCGAGACCGAGAAGGCGAGATACACCGAGGCGACAAGGCCGATCATCGATTGCCAGAAAAACTTGTGGCGCGCGGAAAGGCCCTTCGGATTGCGGTGCACCACCTTGCGGTAGTCGTCCACCCAGCCGATCGCGCCGAAGCCGATCGTCACGAGCAGCGTCACCCACACGAAGCGATTGCCGAGGTCGCCCCACAGCAGCGTCGTCACGGAAATGGAGACGAGGATCAGCGCGCCGCCCATCGTCGGCGTTCCCGCCTTCGTGAGGTGCGTCTGGGGACCGTCGTCGCGCACCGCCTGTCCGATCTTCATCCTGGTGAGCCAAGCGATCACTTTCGGGCCGACGATGAACGAGATGAAGAGCGCCGTCATACACGCGAGCACGGCGCGCAGCGTCAGGTATCCGAAGACGTTGAACGCGCGGATTTCCTTCGCCAGCAGCTCGGTGGCCCACAGGAGCATCAGTGCGCTCCTTCATTCGCGGTGCCGGTGAGCGCCGCGACGACGCGCTCCATCCGCATGAAGCGCGAGCCTTTCACGAGCACCGTCGTGTCGGCCGCCACCGCGTCCGCCACGTGCCGCGCAAGCCCTTCCACCGACGAGAAGTGTTGGGCCCCCGCGCCGAACGCGGCTACGCTCGCTGCAGTGAGCGCGCCGACAGCGAACAGCCGCTCCACACCGGCAGCGCGCGCGTAGGCACCGATCTCGTCGTGGAAGAGCGGTCCGCTGTCGCCCACCTCGCCCATGTCGCCGAGCACGAGCCACCGCGGCGGCGGAGCGGCGGCGAGCACGTCGATGGCGGCCTCGACCGAGTCGGGATTCGCGTTGTACGTATCGTCGATGACGGCGGCACCCGCAGGCGATGTCAAGGGAACGAGGCGTCCTGCGACCGGACGAAACGCTTCGAGGCCGCGCACGATCGTCGCGATGGGAACATCGACCGCCAGCGCAGCCGCAATGGCGGCAAGCGCATTGGACGCGTTGTGTCGGCCGAGGGCGGCGAGCCGGGCCGTCGCTTCTCCGGCAGGCGTTGCGAAAACGATGGTCTCGCCTGCCGTCGTTTCGCTCGGCGTCATTTTGCTCGAGTGGCCGCCCGCGGAGAGAAGGCGCGTCGGCGCCGGCGCGTCGAGCGCGAACTCGGCGATGCGCACGCCCGAGCGCTGGCGCGCCGCCGCGTGCCAGATGTCGAGGTGCGGATCGTCCGCGTTCAGCACCGCGACCCCGCCGGCGGGCAGCGCGCGCAGCACCGCCGCATGCTCCTCCGCGACGTCGGCCACCGTCTTCATGAACTCCTGGTGCTCGCGCTGCGCGTTGTTGATCAGCGCGACCGTGGGCTGAGCGATCGCCGCGAGCTCCGCCGTTTCGCCGGGATGGTTCATGCCGAGCTCGATGACCGCCGCGGCGTGTTCCTCGCGCAGCCCGAGCAGCGTGAGCGGCAGGCCGATCGCGTTGTTGAGGTTGCCGGCGGTCGCGAGCACCCTCGCGGCGCCGTGATGCGAGCGCAGGATCGCCGCGAGCATTTCCTTGACCGTCGTCTTGCCGTTGCTCCCGACTACGACGAAGACGGGCAGCCTGAAGCGCGCGCGCCAGTGCGCCGCCAGCCGGCCCAGCGCTGCGAGCGGATCGGCGACCGCGATGCGATTGCCCGACAGCGCATGGGCGCGATCCGCATCCACCATGGCCGCCGCGGCGCCGCGCTCGTGCGCGATGCCGACGAAGTCGTGGCCGTCGAACCGCTCGCCTTTGAGCGCGACGAAGAGATCGCCTGCGGCCAGCGTGCGCGTGTCCGTCGTCACGCGGTTGAAGCGCACGTTTTCGCCGAGCATGCGGCCGTCGACCGCGCGGGCTGCCGTCGCAGTGTCCATCATTCAGCCCTCTCCCGGGACCGCTGCGGAGAGCAGCCGCCTGCAATCCGGGCGCGCGCAATCGAGCGGCGACGCGCCCGTCGCGACTTGGCTTCGCCCGCCGCTCTCATGCGCCGCCTTTCTGCGCCAGGGCAGCCGCCGCAACCGCCGCATCCGAGAACGGCGTGCGCACGCCGTTGCGCTCCTGGTAATCCTCGTGTCCCTTGCCCGCGACGAGCACGAGATCGCCGGGCATGGCGCGCGCGACCGCGCCGCGGATCGCGGCGCCGCGATCGAGCTCGACGACGAAATTGCGTCCGCCTGCAGCTTGGATGCCGGTGACCACTGCCGCAGCGATCGCGCCGGGGTCTTCACGGCGCGGATTGTCGTTGGTGACCACGATGCGATCGCAGCGCGCCGCCGCGATGCGCCCCATTTCCGGGCGCTTGCCGGGATCGCGATCGCCCCCGCAGCCGAATACGCAGATGAGCTCGTGGCCTTGCGCGACCGCCGGGCGCAATGCTTCGAGCACCTTCTCCAGCGCGTCGGGCGTGTGCGCGTAATCGACCACGACGAGGGGTTGCGTTCCGCCGCCGATTCGTTGCATCCGTCCCGCCGGCGGCGTCACTCGCTCGAGCGCCGCGAGCGCGTCGGTGAAACCAATGCCGCTCGACAGCAGCACGCCGAGTACGCCGAGCGCGTTCGATGCGTTGAACGTGCCGGACAGCCGCAGCGTGACGTCGGCACTCCCGCAAGGGGTCGCGATCGACAACTCCATTCCTTCCGGCTTCGTCTCGAGGCGAGTCGCGACGACGTCGCCGCCGGCGATCCCGTAGGTCAGCACTTTCCCGCCCCGCGCGCGCACTTCCGCCGCGAGCGTGCGGCCGAACGGATCGTCGTGATTGATGACGCACGCTTCGAGGGTCGGCCAGGCGAAGAGCCGGCTTTTGGCCGCCCCGTATTGCGCCATCGTGCCGTGATAGTCGAGATGGTCGCGCGTCAGGTTCGTGAACAGCGCGACGTCGAACGCGACGCCGTTCACGCGCCCCTGATCGAGCCCGTGCGACGAGACCTCCATGGCGACGGCGCGGGCCCCTTGGCTCTTCATCCGTGCGAGCGTCTCGTGCACGGATGCGGCGTCGGGCGTCGTGCGCGCCGACGGATCGAGCACGCCCCCGAGGCCCGCGCCGGGCGTGTCCAGGATGCCGCTTCCGAGGGTGCCGATGATGCCGCTCTTCCACCCGCACGCGTCGAAGCATTGGGCGATCCAGTGCGAGCACGAGGTCTTGCCGTTGGTTCCGGTGACGCCGACGACATGGAGATCGCGCGACGGATGCCCATAGATCTGGTCGGCAATGACACCGAGCTTCGTCTTCAAATCCTCGACCGCGATGTTCGAGACGCGCCACGCCGCGTCCCAGCGGAAAGCGAGCGCCTCCCACAGCACGGCGCCGGCACCGCGGGCGATCGCGTCCGGGATGAATGCGCGCCCGTCGGTTTGCCCGCCGGGAAACGCGGCGAACGCATCGCCTGCGCGCACGAGCCGGCTGTCGGCGGTGACGCGTCGCGGCACGAGGCCGAGCCGCGAAAGGAGCGCTGCGACGTCGAATTCGGCCAGGGCACTCATGTCTCCTCCCGGATGGCCGCAGCCGCATCGGGCAGGATCACGTTGTCGCTCGGCGCATCGGGCGGCACGCCGAGCGTGCGCAGCACCGATCCCATCACGGTCGAGAATACGGGGGCGGCGACATCCCCGCCGTAGTGCGCACCGGCAGCGGGCTCGTCGATCATCACCGCGACGATGAACCGGGGCGCGGACGCAGGAGCGAATCCGACGAAGGACGAAACGTATTTGTTGGTGTAGCCGCGGCCCTCCAGCTTGTGCGCGGTGCCCGTCTTGCCCGCCACTCGATATCCGGGAATCTGCGCCTTCGGCGCCGTGCCGCCGGGCAACACGGCGAGCTCGAGCATATGGCGCACGGCGAGCGCGGTCTCTGGCTTCATCACCGGCCGGCCCCCCACGAATGTCCCCGCCTTGAACAGTGTTGCCGGCTTCAACTGACCCTCGGTCGCAAACACGGTATAAGCGCGCGCAAGCTGGACGAGGTTGACGGAAATGCCGTGGCCGTAGGCCATCGTGGCCTGCTCGATCGGCTTCCACGTCTTTGCGGGCCGCAATCGGCCGGCGACCTCGCCCGGATATCCGGTGTTGGGCGCCGTGCCGAAGCCCGCGTCCGAGAGCATCTGCCACATCGTCGCCGGCGGCAGCGACAGCGCGATCTTCGCGGCGCCGACGTTGGACGACTTCTGGATCACCTGCTCGACGGACAGCGCGCCCGCTGGATGCGCGTCGTGAATGGTGTTGGGGCCGATCGTCATCGAGCCGGGCGCCGTCTGGATCACGGTGTCGCGGCGCACGGCGCCGCTCTCGAGCGCCGCCGCGATCGTGAACGGCTTGAGCGTCGAACCGGGCTCGAACACGTCGGTCAGCGCCCGATTGCGCATTTTTTCGCGCGCAACTCGGTTGCGCGCGTTGGGGTTGTAGGTCGGCCAGTTGGCGAGCGCGAGGATCTCTCCCGTTTGCGCATCGAGAATCACGAGCCCGCCCGCTTTCGCCTTGTTCGCCTCGACGGCGGTTCTCAGTTCCCGGAACGCGAGGTACTGCAGCCGGGCATCTATCGACAGTGCGAGATCGCGGCCCGGCTGCGGCGCTCGGATCGACTCGACATCCTCGACCACTTCGCCGCGCCGGTTGATCAGCACCCGCCGGCTGCCGGGCTTGCCGCCGAGCCATTCCTGCTGCGTGAGCTCCATGCCCTCCTGGCCGACGTCGTGATCGCCGGTGAAGCCCACGATGTGGCTCGCCATCTCGCCGGTCGGATAGAACCGGCGGTATTCGTTCTGGTCGTGGACACCCTTGATCCTGAGCCCTGCGACCCGCTCGGCAACCTCGGGCGGGACCTGCTTTGCGAGGAACACGAAATCGCTCGCCTCCTCGAGCCTTTTCGCGAGCGCCTTCGGCGTGGTCTCGAGCAGGCGCGCGAGCTGCGCCAACTTTTCGGGCGACGCATCCACCTGTCCCGAGAACGCCCAGATCGACTTCACCGGCGTCGAGATGGCAAGCGGCTCGCCGGAGCGGTCGAGGATCCGGCCGCGATGCGCGGGCAGCTCGATCTCGCGGCTGTAGCGGGACGTGCCCTGTTCCTGCAGGAACGCGTTGTCGATCCACTGCAGGTAGAGCGAGCGCCCGACGAGCACGAGAAAGAGCAGCAGCAGAAAGCCGAAGACGATCGGCGCCCGAAAGCGAGGCAGCTCCGGAGCCTTCGCTGCGTGCTTGACCGCGGACGCGCCGGTCATCGCGCTTCCTCGCCGGGCACGACCTCGATGCGGCGGGCGCCGGGAATCTGCATCTTCAATTGCTCGCGCGCGATTTTCTCGACGCGCACGGGCATCGCCCACGTCGATTGCTCGAGCTGCAGCTGGCCGAACTCCGTTTCGTACGCGCGAGTGCGCGCCGTCTCGCGCTCGAGCTCGACGAAGAGCTTTCTCGCCTGGTGCCGCGACGTCACGAGCGACAATGCGCACAGGATCAGCACGGCGAGCAGCAGGAGGTTCACGCGGACCATCGTGCGTCTACGGGCGCGAGGCCCGCGCCGAGCCCGCGAATCCCGCATTGAATCCTGCCGGCAGCGGATGCTCGGTGCGCTCGGCGACGCGCAGCACGGCGCTCCGCGCCCGCGGGTTCGCAGAGATCTCGCGCTCCGACGGCTTGATGGCGCGCCCCACGAGCGTGAGCGGCGAAGGCGGCAGGGCGGCGGTCTGGATCGGCAGCCGCGCGAGGCGCGGGTCCCCGCCGAAAGGCTGCGACGCGGCGGCGAAGAAGCGCTTCACGATCCGGTCCTCGAGGGAGTGGAAGCTGATGACGGCGAGACGGCCGCGGGTGGCGAGCATCGAAACGAGCGCAGGCAGCGTCAGCGTGAGCTCCTGAAGCTCGCGATTGACGAAAATCCGGAGAGCCTGGAATGTCCGCGTGGCCGGATCCTGACTCCGATCACCCCGCGGCCGCGCGCCGACGGCTTTGGCAACGACCGCTGCCAGCTGGCGCGTGGAGACGACGGGCGAGACCGCGCGAGCCGCAACAATTGCTCCTGCAATCGATTGAGCAAACCGTTCTTCACCATAGTCGCGTATCACCTCCGAAAGTTCGCGCGCCGTCGCCCGCGCGAGGAATGCCGCGGCCGACTCGCCGCGCGTGGGATCCATCCGCATGTCGAGCGGACCGTCGGCACGGAACGAGAAGCCGCGCGCCGGATCGTCGATCTGCGGAGAGGAAATGCCGAGGTCGAGGAGCGCGCCGTCGATGCGCTCGACGCCGCGCGCCGCGAGCGCCTGCGCAAGCTCGGAGAACCAGCGGGCGTCGAACTGAAATCGCGGATCGCGAAGCAGGCGTGCGCTCGCAGCCGCTTGCGGGTCCCGGTCGAAGGCGTACAGGCGGCCCGCCGGACCGAGCGCCGCGAGAATTGCGCGCGCATGTCCGCCGCGGCCGTAGGTCGCATCGACGTACGTTCCCTCCGGACGGATCGCCAGCGCGGCGACGGCTTCTTCGAGCAGGACGGGGACGTGCTCACTGCCGGTCATCAAAGACTGAAGCCGTCGAGCTCGGGCGGAAGGCCGCCGGAGGGGAACGCGATGTTCTGCGTGACCTCCTGCCACCGCGCTTCGTCCCACAGCTCGAACTTGTTGCCCTGCCCGACGAGCACCACGCGGTGCTCGAGGCGCGCGTGCTGGCGAAGGGCCGGCGGCACGAGGATCCGGCCCGCGCCGTCCATGTCGACTTCGTCCGCGTGACCGACGAGCAGCCGTTGCAGGCCGCGGATCTGCGCGTTGAACGACGACAGCCCCATGAGCTTCGCCTGGATCGGCTCCCACGTCGAAAGCGGATAGACGAGCAGGCAGTGGCTGGGGTCCGCGGTCAGGATTACCTTGCCGTTGTCGGACGGGGATCCGACGAGGCCGGCGCGATGCTTCGCGGGAATGGCGAGACGGCCCTTGGAATCGAGCGCGAGCTGATTCACGCCGCGAAAGAGGGCGGCCGTGCCCGCTGGATCGACGCCTCCATCTCCCTTCCCCACCCCGATGCTCCCGCCGGCTCAAACGATAGTGAGGTGATAGTGAGCACTTATGCACGTGGATTGCATTGAACCGGCCCGGGTACCGGCAAAGCCCCACTTGCACCCACTTTTTACCACTAGCCGCCACTATAAGGGAACAAAAACGGCGGGGTCAACTGATTCCGGTTATCG
>Ga0207641_10005373_pt1 | contig 10941 bp, 7 predicted proteins | sample KBSSwiS62_FD_184306 | JGI IMG/M metagenome (GOLD analysis project Ga0207641, IMG submission 184306) | Switchgrass rhizosphere microbial communities from Kellogg Biological Station, Michigan, USA - KBS Switchgrass S6-2 (SPAdes) (version 2) | ecosystem: Host-associated > Plants > Roots >... | reverse complement strand
GCCGGGCCCGGGCAGGAACCGCTTCGGATCCTCGGCGTTGACCCGCAGCTCGATCGCGTGCCCGCGAGGGGCGACCGCGGTCACATCGAAGTTGGGGTCCAGGCCGCTGGCCACTCGCAGCTGCTCTTCAACCAGATCAACGCCGAAGACCAGCTCGGTGATCGGGTGCTCGACCTGGAGGCGGGTGTTCATCTCCAGGAAGAAGAAGTCGCCGGTGGTCGGGTCCAGCAGGCACTCCACCGTGCCGGCGTTGCGATAGCCGACCGCCTCTCCGGCGCGGACCGCGGCAGCGCACAGCCGTGCCCGCAGATCGGCATCGACGGCGGGTGACGGAGTCTCTTCGAGCACCTTCTGATTGCGGCGCTGCACCGAGCACTCGCGCTCGCCGAGCGCCACCACCCGACCGTCGGCCAAGCCGAGGATCTGCACCTCGATGTGGCGGACCCGAGGGAAGTAGCGCTCGATCAGCACCGCACCGTCGCCGAACATCCGCTCTGCGAAGCCGGTCACCTTCTCGAACTCGACCCGCAGGCCCGGCTCGTCGAACGCGGCCGCCATGCCCATGCCGCCACCACCGGCCGCGGCCTTCACCATGACCGGATAGCCGATCCGAGCGGCCTCGGCGACCGCCGCCTCGACGGTCCCGGCCGGGTCGGTGGTGCCGGGCGCGACCGGCACGCCGGCGGCGGCCATCAGGTTCCGAGCATTGATCTTGTCGCCCATGGCGGTGATCGCGTCCGGCCCGGGCCCGACCCAGATCAGTCCGGCGGCCTCGACCGCGCGGGCGAACTCGGCATTCTCGGACAGGAAGCCGTAGCCCGGATGGATCGCCTCGGCTCCAGTGGACTTCGCCGCGGCCAGGATCGCCTCGGTGTTGCGGTAGGACTGGGCCGGGCTGGCCGGCCCGATCAGGACTGCTTCCGTCGCTTCCCGGACGAACGGCAGGTCGGCGTCGGCCTCCGAATAGACCGCGATGGTCCGGATCCCGAGCCGATTGGCGGTTCGGATGACCCGGCGGGCGATCTCGCCCCGGTTCGCAACGAGCAGCGAGCCGATCATCAGCGGTCCCTCCATGCGGTCACCAGCGGCGCTTGCTTAACGATCGTTAGGCAAGTCTCCCGCGTCAGGCTACCGCGTCTCGGACCCGTCCTTGTAGCGCGGCCAGTGCGGCGGCGCGGAGCAGCTCTTGGCGGCGGTCGCGATCGACGTCGCCACCGTGGAACGGAGTCGAGTTCATCAGGCCGAAGGCCGCATGGGCCAACACCCGGGCCTCGTCGGTGCCGAGCTCCGGCCGGAGGGACAGCAGCGTCTGCACCCACACCTCTACGTAGAGGCGCTGCAGCCGCCGGATGGTGCGCCGCGGCTCGGCCGGCAGCCGATCCAGCTCATGTAGGTGCAGGGCGATGACCGCGGGATTGTCCAGAGCGAAGGCGACGTGGAAATCGACCAGCGAGTGCAGCAGCCCGACCGGGTCGTCGACGTGGTCCTGGGCGCGCTCGATGCCACCGGCCAGCAGACCCTCGCTGACCGGGTTCAGGCAGGCGATCAACATCGCCTCTTTGCCCGCGAAGTGGTGATAGAGCGCCGGCCCGGTGACGCCGGCGGCCGCACCGATGTCGTCCATCGACACACCGTGATATCCGCGCGTGGCGAATAGCGCGACCGCAATCTCCAAGATCTCGTCTCGGCGGGTGCGGCGCTTGGTGGGCCTGGTGCGCTGCTCGACCGTCATCGCGCCAGCCTATCCAGGATTCCTGGCAAGCCAATGGCCCGAAGGTCGACTACTCCTCGATTCCGTATAGTTTTCGCAGCTCATTGGCCTCCTGGCCGCGCTCGGCACGGTCCAACAGGTGAGCCAGCACACCGGCGGCGAATCGAGACGCCTTGTGGTCACCAAGGTCGGAGAGCTGAGTCGGCGCGTTCGCGGACCGGATCAGAGCCGCGTCCAGATCGCCCCGCTGAGCCAGGATCCGGGCGCCTTCGCAGGCGAGCATGGCCCGCTCCCAGGCGACTTCATCGGAGGCCGGAAGCGCCAGGGCGGCGAGGTCCGCGGCGGCCAGCGCCTCCACCGCTGGGTCGATCTTCTCGGCCCACATCAGCGACATGGCGTTACGCCGGTGCGACCGGCAGGCCTCGAGCGGCAGCTCCGCCTCGGTGTACGCGGTGGCTGCGGCGGCGTACCGGCCGGCCGCCTCGGCGTCCCGGTCCAGTCCGTCGAGCAGGTCACCCATCTGCTCGTTCATCTCGCCGACGAGTGCCTGGCTGCCCCGCCGGCGGCCACTGTCGGCGACCAGCGACAGCTGCTCCAGGGCCTGGTCTGGCTCGCTGAGCGCGCGGAACGCCTGCGCCAGGACGTGCCGGACGATCTCGGCGCGGGGATCATCGAGACCGTCGAGATGGGTCAGCGCGTCCTCCGCCACCTCGGCGGCGTCCAGCGGCCGGTCGGCGTTCAGGTACGCAACTGCCAGCGCATGCCTGGCCACCAGCCCGCTGTCCGAGTCGTCCTCGGCGATCGTCACCTCGATCTCGTCCCGCAGATCGTCGATCGTCTCGGCCGCGCGTCCGGTCCGGGACAGCAGGATGGCTCGCTGCCGGCGCAGGCTCCGCCGCAGGGTGTCATCCTCGGCGACGCCCAGACCCTCTTCGTAACAGGCCACCGCGGTCCGGTCGTCGTCGGACAGCTCGGCCACCCGTCCGATGATCCAGCACGAGGTCGCGATGCCGGCCGGATAGTCGCAGGCCCGGCACAGGTCCCGAGCCGCCTCGGCGGCGCTGCGGGCCTCCGGCAGGCGACCGAATTCGGCCAGCATGCCGGCGCGCTCGGCGGCCAGCTTCGGGGCGGAGTATTCGTACCGGTCGTGGTCCAGGTATCGGCTCGCCTCGTCGAGTGATTGCAGCGCGTCGTCGGCCCGGCCGCAGAACATGTAGGCCAGTGCCATCCGGCGATGAACCGCGGTCAGCAGGTGCTTCGGCGCGTGTACGGCGAGATGGCCGGTGGCGTCCTCGGCGATCGGCAGCCCTACGTCGGCCCGGCCGGTCCGGCACATCAGCACGCCGACCCGGCACCGCGCCATCTGCCGGCGCAGGTCGTCGCCCGCCGCCGCGTAGAGGTCGATGGCCGAGGTCCAGGAGATCTCGGCGACCTCCATATCGTTGGCATTGGCGCAGACCAGGCCGTTGAGGTCGGCTCGGCGAGCGCGCTGCAAGGGCGTGAGCTCGGCGCGGGCGAAGCGCTCATCGAATTCGGCGGCCACCGCCACCGCCTCGTCGATCCGGTCGCAATGCCAGTGGTCATCGGCGAGGTCGAGCAGGTCGTCGACGGTGGCCTCGGCAGGCGCCACCATCTGCTCGGTCGGCGGCGCCACCACTGTGTGCAACGTCGTCGGCCCGGCCGGCCGCACTCGCCGCGCCACCGCTGAATCGATCGTGACCGGCGTATCGAAGGGCTGCGATTCCAGGATCGACCGGACCTCCTCGCTCTGCCGCTTGGTGCCATTGCGTGCATCGAACCGAGCAGCGATCTCCAACGCATCGTCCCGGAGGGTGGCTTCAAGAGCCTCAATCGTGAGATCTGCTGCCGGACGGTCACCGTGAGCCGGCCGGTGCACCGTAACGTCGATCCCAGACTGCGGGCCGGATTGCTCAGCTACCTCGCGGACCCGCCGAAGCACGAGCGACGCGGCGGCCGCGAATTCCATCGCGTCGGCAGGCGACGGAGCGACATCCAGCCATGCCAGGTGCCGACGGAGGATTTCCAGGCCGCGGGCGTGGTTTCCAGTACACGCGAGAAACTGCAAGTGGACGGCGATTCGACCAAGACCGGAGACGTTCGAACGCAACGCTCGATAGGCACGCCGGTGCGCATCCGCAGCAGCTTCGACCTGGCCCAAGCGGGCGTACGGCAACAGCAACGCGGTCAGGATCGACTGGGGCTGCTCCGCGCACGACAATTGTCCGCCCAACACTGGCTCCGCGACAGCAATAGCGTCCTTGTCCTGGCCTCGGTCGGCCAACCAGTGCACCCTGCTGGTCGGGTCACATCCGGCACAGTCGGACAGGGTGTCGCGCGGGGCCGTGATCCAGCGCTGGTACCACTTTTCAGCCGCTGCCCAATCCCCGATGTGATGCATGATCGAGTGCCGGTAGGTATAAACCGCATGCATGCTGCAGCCCGCGTCGCGATAACGCCTTTCCATGTCATCGAGGACGGCATAGGTGCGGTCCAGCGGAATCTCCGGAAACTCGCGAAGCGCGTTGATCATGAACTTGAACTGCCACAGGAGGCTGCGTGAGTGGCGAGCGTGGAGGGCCGGCTCGCGGTCGAATTCTGAGAGGCACCACGAGAACGTCACGAACGACTTCGCCGGCTCTCCGCCATGCGTGTAGGCGCCGGTGGCGGCAAGCCGACTCGCAAACGCCAGGTCGAGCGATCCAATGTGATCGGCCCGAGCGACTACCTGCTCGGTGAGCGCGGTACGCGCCGGGCCGTAGGGCATCCCGGCCGCCTCGCGCAGCAGGCCCCAGAGTTCGTCCTCGGTGTGATCGGACACGGCTTACGCCTCTTTCGGCACGGCCCGGTCCAGCAGACCGAGGAAGGATCGGTTCAGCAACGCCGCGTCGGCGGGCCGGATCGGGTGATATCCAAGCAACAACGACTGGCCATAGAGCGCATCGACCGCGAGGCCCACCAGATCCGGGTCGCTCAGCGCGGCTACTCGTTGCACCAGAGGGCTGCGGAAGTTGAGCACCAGCTGCGGCCGAACATCGCGGGCCGCTGAGTCGAGTGCGGACAGCACGTCGGCCCAGAGCGGATCCGCGCGATCCTTGGTGGCGCGCAACTCGCCACGGAATGCGACCTCGCGATCCACCAGATACAGCGACGCCAGGCTGGCCGGCTCAAACGACCGGATCACCACCTCGCAGCCGAGCCGGTCCATGGCCCGCTGCGCGGCCTGCAGGAACGGCTGCAGCGCCAACTCATCGGAGAGGTCCAGCGCCTGGAATCGAGTGGTCAGGTCGGTGGCTTCGAGGCGCTCGATGACAACGCCGTCGTCCAGCGTCCGGAGCCGGCCGATCAGGTCCGCGTCATAGGTGTAGCCGCCGTTGATCAGGGGCAGATCCTGCGCCGCCGCCACCGCCGCGAGCTGACGGAACTGGTCGGTGGTCGCGGTGTATCGGATGATGCCGTATTGCTCTCGGAACTCGTGCAGCGTCATCCGCCCGACGTTGGTCTCCATCGGCCACCAGTGCTCGACCAGCCTGAGCATCTCATCGTCGTGCAGCGCGAGCGCTTTGACGCCGAGGTGGTGAATGCCGAGGAACTCGGCGAGCCGCACCGGGTTGGTCGCGCTCAGCCGCACCAGCCAGCCCCGCAGCTGGTCGCCGAGGGCCTCGCGCACCGAGTCCAGCAGGCCGTCCTCATAGAGCGCCTCTCGGCTCGCGGTCGGCCGCAGCTCCGATGAGTCCACCACGCAGCGCGCAAAGAACGCCCACTCGGGCAGCAGACTGTCGGCGCTCTCGGCGAGCAGCATCCGCTTCAGGTAGACCCGATGACCAGCACGGTTGGCCGGGTTCGCGGGGACCGGCAGCACGTACGCCACGCCGGTCAGACCACCCTCCGGCACGTTCAGGTCGATGACGTCAAACGGATCCATGCCGAGATGGGTGCGCGCATAAGACATCAGCGCGGCTCGTCGGTCCGCGGCCTGCCACGGCAACTCGCCGCTGGTGGCGGGACGGCCATCAACCTCCACGGGTACGGGGAGCAGGTCACCGAAGACCCGGACCAGCTCGAGCACGGAGGCGCCGGTCAGCCAGTGCTCGGTGCCGCGGCGGGACAGCAGGGTCACGGTGGTGCCGACGTCGGCGCGCGAATCACCGGCCAGCTCGACTCGGTAGCGGCCGTCGGCGTAACCGGTCCACGCCACCGTGGGGTGACCGTCAGCGCGGGTCAGGACGCGTACCTCATCGGCAACCATGAAACAGGAGAGCAGGCCGATGCCGAATTGACCGAGGAACTCGTGCCGGGCAAAGCCCAGATCGTCGCGCTTGGAACTGCGACCGATCGTCGCCAGCAGCTCGTGCACCTGGGTCTCGGTGAGGCCGATGCCAGAGTCGTGCACGCGGAGGCTGCCGTCGCCGGTCGCGTCCGAGGACTCGAAGCGGATCGTCGCCGGCGCACGGTCGTCGACGGCTCGGCGCGCGGTGATCGCATCGATCGCGTTCTGCAGCAACTCCCGCACGAACACCCGGGGACTTCCGTAGAGATGGTGGCTGAGCAGGTCGACGACACCGCGCAGGTCGACCTGGAACGCTTTCGAGTCAGTCATGGCCCGCCTACCGTAGTGGCACCCGGGCCTGCCCGTCTGCCCCGGTTCCACCCACTGCGCACATGCGTAAAAGCGCATGCCACTATTCACTACTATGCAGGACGGCTTTTCGTTGACACACTTACACTCATGAGCGTGGCCACTGTTGAACAGGGCGGACCGTGGACGCTCGATGACTGGTTCGAGATGAACGAGAGGTCGTCGGGCGCTCGGTACGAGCTGATAAACGGAGGGCTCCTGGTGTCCCCGGCACCGTCGTTTTCACACCAATGGGCCTGTGATCGAATCAGTCGCACTCTGGGCGATGCCGCGCCCAGCGAGTTTTGGTGCGTGTCAGGGGTTGGCGTCGAGTTTCTCGACGACGGATACGTCGCAGCCCTGATGCCTGACGTCGTGGCGGCATATCGGCGGAAGCCAGAACCGCGGACGTTGCGGAGCGACTCGATTGTCATCGCTGTCGAGGTGGTGTCTCCGTCCTCGAAGGCAAACGACCGACATCTCAAGCCGAGTCTCTACGCCGGCGCTGGGATACCGCACTATTGGCGAATCGAGATCGACTCGTTCGTCGGCCAGCGAACCGACGCCTTACCGATCGTGTTCGCATATGTCCTGAAGGACGGTGATTACGTCCTCGAGCAGCGTGTCGGCGCGGGGAACCTACTCCAGATCTCCGACCCGTTCGAGATCTCGTTCGACCCCGCGATCCTGGCCGACTACTGAGGTGCGGCGACGCCACCAGGGATAGGCCAGCCAGGCGGCCGCGTACGCGCCGACGGCATTCACGAGCACGTCGTCCACTGATGAGAACCGTCCCAGATCCAGAACCCATTGCAGGGTCTCGATCGCGGTGGAGCCGAGCGCGCCGATCAGCAGGACCTGCGCCGGCCGCAGCCGGAACCGCACCATCAGCCCAAACCCGAGCGCCGCGAAGACCAGCAGGTTCCCCGTGATCTGAGTGATCGCAGACGGGATGCTGGTGTGCACCTGGTTGGCCAGATCCTTGAACGGCATCAGGTTGTCGCCGCGTACGTGATGAGGGTTCGGCATCATCACCAGCCACAGACACGGCGCCGTACCGCCGATCATCAAAACCTCGGCGTAGGACGAGCGCCGGGCCCACCCGGCGTCCATGCCGCCGCGCCGGCGACGGTCCGCCAAGCGGCGGGCGAACCAGATAACGAATGGGACCGCCAGGACCGAGACGGCAACGACTCCGGACTGGCGGCCCCATAGCAACATGCGACGAGCGTATCGACGTGATGCTCGTGGACGGGGCGGGTTAGCCGGCGATGCCGCCCGGTTCCGGGCCCTTGGCGACCGGCACCCGCACCAGGTTGCCCCACTCGGTCCACGAGCCGTCATAGTTGCGGACCTGTGGGAAGCCGAGCAGGTGGGTGAGGACGAACCAGGTGTGGCTGGACCGCTCTCCGATGCGGCAGTAGGCGATCACGTCATCGGACAGATCGAGGCCGAGCTCGTCCTTATATATGGCCGCGAGTTCGGTGGCGCCCTTGAAGGTGCCGTCGTCGTTGGCCGCCTGCTTCCAGGGCTTGCTCACCGCACCCGGGATGTGACCGCCGCGGACCGCACCCTCTTGCGGGTAATCCGGCATGTGCAGCAGCTCGCCGGTGTATTCCCCGGGCGATCGCACATCGACCAGTGGTCGACCGGCGGCGATGTGGGCGAGAACCTGGTCGCGGTAGGCGCGGATCTCCGAGTCGTTGCGCTCCACCACGGGATAGCTGGCGCGCGGGCGTTCGACCTTGTCTCTGGTCATCGGCCGGTCTTCGGCCACCCACTTGGCCCGGCCACCATTGAGCAGCCGGACGTCCTGGTGGCCGAAGAGGCTGAAGACCCAGAGCGCGTACGCCGCCCACCAGTTGAAGTTGTCGCCATAGAAGACGATCGTGTCGTCCCGGCCGATGCCCTTCGCCGCGCACATCTCGGCAAACGCCGCGCCGTCCAGATAGTCGCGGGTGATCTGGTCGTTCAGTTCGGTGTGCCAGTCGACCTTGATCGCACCGGGAATGTGCCCGGTGTCGTAGAGGAGGACATCTTCGTCGGACTCGACGATCACAAGTCCAGGCGCGCCGGCCTCAACCTGCTTGGCCAGCCAGTCAGTCGTTACAAGGCGTTCGGGGTGTGAATACCCCTCGAACTCCGGTGCACTTTCCGCAGAAACGGGCATAAGGAAACGCTACTCCGGCGCTTCGGTGGCCCGGCTATCGGATCGGGCTCAGCTGCGGACGCTTGGCCTGGACGTTGTCGCCCGACGAACGACCGGTGATCCGCCGCTTGACCCACGGCACCAGATGCTCCCGGGTCCATCGGATATCAGCGCCCCGGGCCGCTGTCCAGGACAGCTGAGGCAGCGCCGGTGGCGAGTCGAACCAGGTCCGCTCCGGGGTCTGCCCGAGCGCGGTCAGCACGTGCGCAGCGACGCGCTGGTGGCCGAGCGCATTCATGTGCAAGCGGTCGGTGCTCCAGAGCGCCGGATTCAGGAACTCGTCGTCGATCCAGAGGTCGACCATGGTCGCGCCATATTTGTCGACCATGTCGCCCACGGTCCGGTTGAGCAGCTGGACTCGCGGCAAGATCATGCTGCGGCCGGGCAGCCGTCGGGTGACGTCGGCGAACCGGAACAAGATCACGTCGGCTCCAGAAGCGCGCAGCGTGGAGATGACCTGTTCAAAACGCCCCAACATCGGGGCCGGCTGGAAGCCACGGCGGAGGGCGTCGTTGCCGCCGGCGGCGAAGCTGATCAAGTCCGGCTGCATCCGCAGAGTCGGCGGCACCTGTTCGTCGACGACATTGTCGAAGAGCCGGCCGCGGATGGCGAGATTGGCGTAGCCGAAGTCGGGTTTGGTCGTCGCGAGCGACTCGGCAACGAGATCGGCCCAGCCGCGGAAGATCCCGGTCTCCGGGTGCGGATCATCGAGGCCCTCGGTGAAGCTGTCGCCGACCGCCACGAAGCTACGCCACGCCATCGCCCACCCACCCGCTCATCGACCGTCGCGGGTGGAAATCCACGCCGACGGCTCCTCACACCCCAGGGGTTTGATTTTGGCAGGCGGAGGCGCCTCCGCCTACCCGCCGGTACGCAAACGTGGCGGAGACCTCACGTCGTTGCGGGCGCAAGATATTGGCATGACGTGCCGACAACGGTCCGCGTAGGCTGCGGCAATGTTGCTGCGGATGTCCCGGATGTTCCTTCGTACGCTGCGCGAGGATCCGTCCGAGGCCGAGGTCCCGAGCCACAAGCTGCTGGTGCGGGCCGGCTACATCCGGCGCTCCGCCTCCGGGGGTTACACGCTGCTGCCGCTTGGCCGGATGGTGGTCGACCGCATCACCGATGTGCTGCGCGAGGAGATGGCGGCGGTCGGGGCTCAGGAGGTCTCGTTCCCGTCGCTCCTGCCGCGTGAGCCCTACGAAGTCACCGGTCGCTGGACCGAATACGGCGCCGAGATCTTCCGATTGAAGGATCGGCGCGGTGCCGACCACCTGCTCGGCCCGACCCACGAGGAGCTGTTCACGCTGCTCGTGAAGGACATCTGCTCGTCCTACAAGGACTACCCGGTCACGCTGTTCCAGATCCAGTCGAAGTTCCGGGACGAGGCCCGGCCACGGGCCGGCCTGCTGCGGGGCCGCGAGTTCACCATGAAGGACTCGTACAGCTTCGATCTCGACGACGCCGGGCAACTCTCCTCCTACACCGCGCATCGGGCGGCGTACCAGCGGATCTTTGATCGATTCGACCTCAAATACACAATCGTTTCGGCGTTCGCGGGCGCCATGGGTGGATCGGCGTCGGAAGAGTTCCTGGCCGAGACCCCGGTCGGCGAGGACACCTTTGTGCAGTGCTCCGCGTGTGGTTACGCCGCCAATGTGGAGGCGGTCACGACGCCGGCATCCCCGGTCAGTGACCCGGCCCGGCACCCGGAGATCGAGGTGCTCGACACGCCCGACACCCCGACCATCGAGTCACTGGTCGACGTGGTCAACGACCTCAAGGTCGGCGGGCGCGCGGACTGGACCGCCGCCGAGACGCTGAAGAATGTCGTCCTCACTGTGACCGCCCCGGACGGGACCGTCGATCTGCTGGTGATCGGCCTGCCCGGTGACCGCGAGGTGGATCTCAAGCGCCTGGAAGCGCAGGTCTATCCGGCGACCGTCGCAATGTTCGACGATTTCGCTGCCCGGCCGGATCTGGTCCGCGGCTACATCGGCCCGCAGGGCCCGGCGCGGTTCCGCTACCTGGTCGATCCGCGCGTCGTCACCGGCACCGCCTGGGTGACCGGCGCCAACGAGGCCGGCAAGCACGCCGCCAACGTGGTGGCCGGCCGGGACTTCACGCCCGACGGATTCATTGAGGCCGCCGACGTGCGAACCGGCGACGCCTGTCCGGACTGCGGCGGCGTCCTGGAGATCCGGCGCGGCGTCGAGATCGGCCATATCTTCGCGCTCGGCCGGCGATACACCGACGCCTTCGAGTTGGACGCGCTCGGGCCGGACGGCAAGCCGATCCGGATCACCATGGGCTCCTACGGCATCGGCGTCACTCGCGCTGTCGCCACGATCGCCGAGCAGCACCACGACGAGCATGGATTGGCGT
>Ga0207641_10005372_pt1 | contig 10942 bp, 7 predicted proteins | sample KBSSwiS62_FD_184306 | JGI IMG/M metagenome (GOLD analysis project Ga0207641, IMG submission 184306) | Switchgrass rhizosphere microbial communities from Kellogg Biological Station, Michigan, USA - KBS Switchgrass S6-2 (SPAdes) (version 2) | ecosystem: Host-associated > Plants > Roots >... | reverse complement strand
GCGATCGTCGTCTTCATGGTCTGGGGCTTCTCACCGATGCTCGCGGTCTTCTGGGCGACCGTCGTCACGTTCGCGGTGTCGTTCCTGCGTCGCGACACGGCGATGGGCTGGCGCAAGGTCGTCGCCGCGCTGCGCGACGGCTCCGGCCAGATGCTGAACGTTGCCGCCACCTGCGCGGCCGCCGGGATCATCGTGGGCGTTCGTCGCCAAGACCGCCTCGGCCTCAAGTTCAGCGCGATCGTCATCGCCTATGCGGGGGGAAACCTTCTGCTGACGACGCTTTACACGGCGCTGATCGTGTGGGTGATCGGCCTCGCGGTGCCGGTGACGGCGAGCTACATCATCTGCGCGGTGATCGCCGCACCGGCACTCACCAAGCTCGGCGTGCCCGACTTCGCGGCGCACATGTTCATCTTCTATTACGCGGTGCTCTCCGAGGTGTCGCCGCCGACCGCGTTGTCACCGTTCGCGGCCGCGGCCATTACCGGCGGTGATCCGTACAAGACGACCCTGCAGTCGTGGAAATACACGCTGCCCGCGTTTGTCGTGCCGTTCGTCTTCGTCCTCGATCCCGCCGGCGTCGCGCTCTTGCTCAAGATGCCGCCGGATGGCTCGTGGCTGAAGGTCGCCTGGATCGGGTTGACCGCCTGCATCGGGATTGCCGCGCTGGCCGCCGGCACGCAGAAGTGGCTGCTCTCGGCATGCTCGCAGTGGGAACGCTGGACGCTGATCGCCTCCGGGCTGCTGCTTGTCTACCCGGCGCCGGCCGCGGATTTCATCGGCCTCGGCGGCGTCGCGTTGGTAGTGGCGGTCCAGGGATTGCGGCGGCGCCGCGCGGTCGCGTGAAACCGGCTAGTTGTTTCCTGTGCGGCGGCGCCGCGCGGACGCGTGAAACCGGCTAGTTGTTTCCTGTCTTGCGCATGCAGCGGGGATCCTTCTCCCATTTGTCCTCGCAGTACTGCATGTACATCTTCTGCTCGCAGACGAAGCGCGACAGGAAAGTCTCCTTGCCGCATTTTTCGAGCGCACTCGCCAATACCTGCGCGCCGTTCGCCGGCGAGCTTTCCGCGGAAACGCTCCCCTGCGCGAGGAGTTGCGACGTTTCGGTTTCCGTCGGCGCTTTCGACTTCGTTGCGGCGTCGTTCGCCCGCGCATAGGCAGCCGACGAAGCGCTCGAGTCCCGATTCGCGTTCGTCGACGCCGTACCGGCGCGGGAGCTCCCCTTCGTACTCGCGGAAGGCGACGTCCTTGCGACGTTGAGCTCGGCCTTTGCTTGCGGTGCCGGGGCGATACCGGGAGTCTCCGCGGCTACCGCTGGTGTCGTCGATGAGGGGGCTTCCAACGGAGTCGAATCCACCGACAAGTCCACGTGGGATCGTGGGGTCGATGCCGCCGGCGCACTATCCACGACGACCGCGTCGAGTGCGCGCCGCGGCTCCGGTCCGGATTGTGCAAAGTAGACGATTCCGATCGCGATAAGCCCGGCGGCTGCCCATGCACGGGGCCGCCAGGCCGGTGCCGTCAGCGTCGTCGGTGATAGCGTCAGCGCAGGACCGATCGTCGCCATATCCTCAGCCTGAGCGGCCGGCGACGCCGACTCCTTGCGTGCTGCCGCCGGGCCCGCCCGCGCGCGGTGGAGGGCTTTGGTGCAATCCAGGCATAGCTTGCCTGAACCGGGCGTGGTCGGTCGGTCACATAGTCGACATTTCATCGGCGTCCTCGTCGCTTGAAATGGTCATGGGTTTCGCTGGTGCTGTCGTCTACAGCGCCCGCAGCGTGGACATCCTGTTTTGGAATGCCCAGCGCAAGAGCGGCCTTCAGTCGAAGCGAAAGCAATGTTCACGCCATTTGAGGTCGAGGTGTCACCCTTGCAGATCGGAGCTCGCCGGCCTCGCCTGTTCGTTTGCCGGTCGATGATCGGATTGCGCCACGGATATCGCGTCCCTAGCGCGGCGTGCCGCGTTGGATTGGTGCCTGGCGCGGCATTTGCTTTCTGACACAGATCAACTGGCCATCGAGGGCGAATAGCGTCGCACCGGGGCTGAGATTGAGCCTACCCTTCAATGCCAAAACGACTCGTGAGCGCACCGGCCAACCCCTCCCAGTGGCACCGCATGCGTGTCATCTGGCCGTTCGTCACGGTCGTGGCCCTCATGCTGCTCCTCGGCTACTCGAGCCTGCAGGTGCTGTCAGGAATGCGCGCCTTTGCCAACGCGGAAAGCGCACGGTCGAAATCGCTGGCCGTCGCCGTGAGCGATTTGGAACGGTACGCGGAGACGAAGAACGAGAACGCTTATGGTGGCTTTCTCGCCGGAATGAAAGCAGTCTCGGCATTGCGGGACGCCCGCACCGAGTTCGCCAAGGCTCGTCCGGACGTCGACGTCGCGAGGGAGCGGCTACGCGACGCCCGCATCCACTCCGACGATGCCGAAAGCATCATCGACGGGTATCGGCGCTTCCGGGGCATCGGCTACATGGCCACTACCGCCGCCCTGTGGGACCTCGCGGACGCGGAGGTCGCTGAACTCGCGGCTGCGGGCCAGGCCTTGCGCTCGATCGTCGCCGGCGGAAAAACGCATGTTTCCGGCCTGCAGCCGGCCATGGCGCGCGTGCGGGCCCTGGATCGCAAGCTGGCCTCCCTTGGCGACGCGGCATCGGCGACGCTGGGCGAAGCGTCGCGGCAGACGGGCGATTTGCTGATGCTGATCAATCTCACCGCGGATATCGCGCTGGTATTGCTCGCCATCGTGGTGACCCGCCGCCTCGTGCGTAACGACGAGGACATCGCAAGCGAGCTCCGCACCAGCGAGGAGCGCTTCGAATACGCGATCTTCGCCAGCAACGACGGCATATGGGATTGGACCTTGCGCAGCGACGAGCTCTATTTCTCGCCCCGCTTCGAATCATTGCTGGGCTTCCGATCCGGCGCATTGCGGGAGACGCCTGCCTCGTTCCTGCGGCGAATCCATCCACGCGACCGCCGCGCGGCGGCCTTGGGTCTGCGCACGCACATGCGCACCGGCAGTGCGTTCGACTTTGAATTCCGCATTCGCATGCACGACGGCACCTACCGCTGGTTCCGCACGCGCGGACGATCGGTATTGCGGCCGGATGGCAGGCCGCGGCGCATGGCCGGCTCGCTGACCGACATCACGGATCGCAAGCAAACCGAAGCGCAGGTCTTCGAAGAGAAGGAAAAGGCGCAAGTCACCCTGGCTTCGATCGCCGATGCGGTGATCACCGTCGACACGTCGGGGCGCGTCGAATTCCTCAATCCCGTGGCGGAGCGGCTCACCGGCTGGCGCAACGAGGATGCCCGGCGGTGTCCCGTGTCGACCGTCTTTTCGGTGATGGATGAAACCACCGGCCTGGAAGCGCCCGATCCTGTCGCCCGAGCGCTGCGCGACGGCTGCATCGTCGAGCCGGACGGCAATGTCGTCCTGCGCCGACGTCACGATGCCCCCGTGGCGATCGATCACAGCGTTGCTCCGATTCGCGATCGGATGGGGGCGGTAGTCGGCGCCGTGCTCGTCTTTCACGACATGAGCCGCGAGCGGCAATACGCCACGCGACTCGCGCATCTCGCGAGCCATGATCCGCTGACGGGACTCCTCAATCGGCGGGAATTCGAGCGCCGGCTGAGCATGGTCCTGGTGGACGGCCCTCAATTGGGCGTCAATCACGCGGTGCTATATCTCGATCTCGACCAGTTCAAACTGGTCAACGACACCTGTGGGCATGCGGCCGGCGACGAGCTCCTGCGTCAGATCGCCGTGCTGCTGCGTCCCCGCCTCCGCGAAGGCGACACCCTGGCCCGGCTTGGCGGCGACGAGTTCGGCGTGCTGCTCGAGCACTGCGCCGCGGCGCCGGCGTTGCACATTGCGCAATTGTTGCGCACCGCGGTGGCCGAATTTCGCTTTGTCTGGAAGGATCGCGCGTTCAACGTCGGCGTGAGTGTCGGTGTCGTGAACGTCGCCGATGCGTCGCTTACGCTGGCCGCGGTGCTGTCCGCTGCCGATGCGGCGTGCTACATGGCCAAGGACAACGGCCGCAACCGTGTCCAGGTCTATCGTCCGGACAGCAACGAGGTGGCGTTGCGCCATGGCGAGATGGAGTGGGTCAACCGGCTGCATCGTCCGCTTGCCGAGCATCGTTTCTGCCTCTTCGCCCAGCCTTGCCATCGCACGCGCGGGGACAACCAGATACCGCCCTACACCGAGCTCCTGCTGCGGCTCAGGGACGAGAACAACCAGTTGATTCCTCCGGCCGAGTTCCTCCCGGCTGCGGAGCGCTACAACCTGATGCCGGACATCGACCGCTGGGTCGTCACGACCGCGTTCGGAATGCTCGCGCAGCACCTGGACGCGAACGGCGACGAGGCGATCGGCGACACGATCGCGATCAATATTTCCGGCGCTTCGATCGGCGAGGACGGATTCCTCGATTTCCTGCGGGCACAATTCACGCAGTTCAAGATTCCGCATTCGCAGATCTGCTTCGAAATCACGGAGACGACGGCGATCACGAGCTTGTCGAAAGCGACCGAATTCATGCTGGCGCTGCAGCGCCTGGGCTGCCGCTTCGCGCTCGACGATTTCGGCGTCGGCGTCTCCTCGTTCACCTATCTCAAGAACCTGCCCGTGGATTTCCTGAAGATCGACGGCAGCTTCGTTACCGACATGCTGCAGAACCCGGTGAATCACGCGATGGTCGAGGCGATCCATCGGATAGGTCACATCATGGGAAAAAAGACGATCGCCGAATCGGTCGAGAGCCCGGCGATCCTCGAGGCGTTGCGGGCGATCGGAGTCGACTACGCGCAGGGGTTTGCCATCGCCCGACCCACGATTTTCGGGCAGTTTCGCCGCTCCGGCACGCTGCCGCGACGTATCGCGGCCGCATGACGCCCAACGCTGCGGCGGGCGTGGCGCCGCGGTATGATCGGTGCGTTGCCGCCGCGGAGCCCGCATGCGCAAGGTCGACGAATTGTTCGCGCGCTATGGCGAATCGCATCGCCATCCTGTCAACGAGGCGATCCACTGGATCTGCGTTCCGCTCATCACCTGGAGCGTCCTGGCGGCGCTATGGGCCGCATCTCCCGTCGCCGCGTACATCGCCATCGGCCTCGCCGTCGCGTTCTATGCGTGGCTCTCGGTCCAGATTGCCGTCGGCATGCTCGCTCTTTTCGCGCTGATGCTGTATCCGCTGATATTGCTCGGCCCGAACGCGTTCATCGTCGCCGCAGGGGTCTTCGTCCTCGCATGGATCGGCCAATTCGTCGGCCACGCGATCGAAGGCAGGAAGCCGTCGTTCCTCGAGGACGTGAAGTTTCTGCTGGTTGGTCCAGCGTGGTTGCTGCATTTCATTTATCGCCGCGCCGGTATCCCCTATTGATCGCGGGCACGATGCACGCGGCGCGGCATGCGCGGAACGGGACCTGCCGTGTCTATTCCAGCTCGAGATATCGCTGCCGCTTCGCTTCGGCCTCCATCTCGGCCATGCAGCCGTAGGCGGCCGGATCGAGCACGTCCAGCCCATCGATCAGCAGCGCCTCGCGTACGTGACCGAGATCCGGGTCCGCGAAGGCGCGCGACAGGCCGGCGCGCAGCTGCGCGACGAGCTCCGCTCCCGCGCCGATCCTCGTCGCATAGGGCAGGCCCGGCGCGGATGCGGTGCGGCCGATGATGCGGGTGGCCGCGATGACGTCGGGCCGGCAGCGCTCGAGCAAGGCGTATGTCACACAATCGATCGCCGCCACGTCGACTTCTCCTCGCGCGAGCTGCGACAGACTTTCGGCGTGCCCGCCGCTCACGCTGACCGTCCCGAAGAAGCGGCCGTGCGCCGCCAACGGTGCGATCAGTCCGCGCAGCACGTTGTAACCGGAATGCGAGATTCGCGCGCTGATCGAGCAGCGTGCGCCGCGCAGATCCTCGATGCAATGTAACGGTGACGTCGCGTTGACCACGACCCAGCTGCAATAATCGGCCCCCGCGCAGCCAGGCGCCGCGTAGCGCGGCGTTGCCAGATACTGGAGCCGGTCGGCCCACGCGCCGAAGAGCGGGAAGCCGCAGGTCTGCGTCAGCAGGAGAGCCGGCGCGGACCAGAGTGCGCTGAGTGTGAGGCTGCGGTCGAGCCGGTCGGGCACGTCCGGAATCCCTTCGGCACGCAGGGCGCGCGCGAGTCCGCTCCACCACGCATCGACGATCGCATGCAGCTCGGGCGGATCGTACATCGGCAGGCCGGCCGTCGGCGAAACGTTCGCGCTCATTCTCCTCCTGCAGCCGATATCGTCGGTGCCCAATCAGCTTTGTTCGCGGCGCGTCGGCAATCGCTTCTGTTCGATGCGCGGACGCGATGCTGGAAGCCGTCCCGATGTTACGGCACAATGCCCCTTTCCCGCGAACCCGGAAGGAATCCGCACCGATGAGCAATCCTATCCCCGCTTCGACGGGCTACGTCGTGGTCGGTGCCGGAATCCACGGCTTGTCGACGGCGTGGCATCTCGCGCTGGAGCTCGAGGCCCGCGGCACGGGCTCGGGAGCCGACATCGTCGTGCTCGACAAAACTGGCCCGGGCGCGGGTGCATCGGGTATCGCCTGCGGTTGCGTGCGCAACCTGTACATGACAGAGCCGATACACGCGATTCTGCGGCATTCCGTCGACGTGTGGATGTACGATCCGGTCGCCTTCGGGTTTCAACAGGTCGGGTACGTGTCGGCGGGCGAGGCGAACCAGGCGTCGGACTACGAACGATTGCACGCGAGCCAGGTCCGGGTGGGCTATCCGTCCGATCTCTATCAGGGTCGCGACGCGAAGCACTTCCTCAAGCGGATCTGGCCCGACTTCAAGACGGACGGCATCGACGTCGTCCTGCACGAGAAGGTGAGCGGATATGCGGGGACGCGGCAGGCGATCGCGGGCCTTGCCCAGAAGTGCCGCGATCACGGCGTGCGCATCCTTAGCGGCGTCGAGGTCACGGGGTACGACGCCACTTCCGGGCGCGTCTCGAAGGTCCGAACCGATCAGGGCGACATCGGTTGCGACGCGGTCGTGCTGGGTCTCGGCGCGTGGACGCCGAAGCATTGGGCGATGTTGGGCCAGCCGGCGCACGTCGAGGCGCGATATCCCGATGGCGCCGTGGCGCGCAAGGACATGTGGACCTACTGGCGACTCCTCGAAGGCGAGGTCTATGTCGACGCGCCGTATCGCACAGCGGGCGATCTCGATCCGCCGGTGCTGCACGTCGAACTGATGAGCACACCGGTAATTGACCAAAGCACCGGACGCGAGCTCGCCGATCATCTTTATGTCTACTGGAAGAACGGGGCGGAGCGGATGGACCGGCCCGGCGTCCAGGGCGGCACGATCCCGATCAAGATCGGCCCGACGGCCGTCACCGATCCCTACGGACACGACAACGACGAATACCAGGCCGAGCCCGGCTTCGCCGATTACCTCACGTCGGCCATGGGTCAGCTCATGACTCGCTTCGAAGGCTCGCGCAAGCAGTTCCGCGACCGGCGCAACGGCGGCATCGGTGCGTTCACGCCCGACAACGTGCCGATCTTCGACTGGATCACGCCGAACGTCTACATGATCGCCGACAGCAACCATGGCTTCAAGATGACCGGCGCCGGCAAGCTGGTGGCGAAACACCTGGCGAGCGGTGACGCCGTTGCCGAATTGCAGCCGTTCGCGTTCGACCGCTTCGCCAAGGGCAGGACATTCGGCGCGAGCAACAGCCACTGTCCATGGGTGTGAGCGCGCGCGGCGCCAAGGGGGCACCGTCGCGCACCGTCGCGAAGCCCGCCCGGCGGGCGGGCGACAAGCGCAAGGGTCTCGTCGAAAGGTTTGCCGACGGTCCCGTGATCTGCGCCGAGGGCTACCTGTTCGAGCTCGAGCGTCGCGGCTACGTGCAGGCGGGCGCGTTCGTGCCGGAAGCGGTGCTCGATCATCCGGAGGTCGTGGCGCAGGTCCATCGCGATTTCGTGCACGCGGGCTCCGACGTCGTCGAAGCGTTCACCTATTACGCGCATCGCGAGAAATTGCGGATCGTTGGCCGCGAGCACCAGCTCGAGGCGATGAATCGGCAGGCGCTCGCGATCGCCAAAGGCGTCGCCGCCGAGACGGGCGCGCTCTTCGCCGGCGATATCTGCAACACGAACGTCTTCGATCCCGCGGCGCCGCGAAGTGTCGCGGCATGCCGCGCGATGTTCGAGGAGCAGGTCCAGTGGGCCGTCGAGGCCGGCGTCGATTACGTGATTGCGGAGACCTTCTCGTATGGCGCGGAGGCGAAGCTCGCGCTCGAGATCATCAAGGCCGCGGGATTGCGCGCCGCCGTCACGATGACCATCCACCGCGAGCCCGTCACGCGCGACGGCCTGACCCCGGAGGACTGCTGCCGGATGCTGGCGGACGCCGGGGCGGATGTCGTTGGCCTCAATTGCATCCGTGGGCCGCGCACGATGCTGCCGCTCATGGCCCGCATCGTGCGCGCGGTCGACGTGCCGGTCGCGGCGTTACCGGTGCCGTATCGAACGCACAGCCGCCAGCCGACGTTTCAGTCGCTGCGCGACCGCCACTGCGATTGCATTCCCGACGACATGCCTTTTCCGGTCGCGCTCGATCCCTTCACGTGCAACCGGTTCGAGATCGCCGAATTCGCCAAGGCCGCGGTCGCCCTCGGCGTGCGCTACATCGGCCTGTGCTGCGGGGCGATGCCGCATCACATTCGCAGCATCGCCGAGGCGCTCGGCCGCAAGCCGCCGGGCAGCCGCTATTCCGCCGACATGTCGAAGCACGCTTACTTTGGCACCAACGCGCGATTGAAGAAGAAGAACCGCGAGTTCGCGCCTAAGCTCTGACGCGAAACGGTAAGGGGTCGCGGCTGAGGTACAGTTCGAGAACCAGGATCCGATTGCCTTTTACGACGCCTTCGCGTTCTGGACGCCGCAGCGGGGCATTGTGCACAGCGACTCGGTGAATGGAGTGTTCCCGGACCTGCGCACCACCGACGGAATGGCCTGGCAGGATATCAGTAGCAACATGCCGCCGGCATTGCCGGGGGAATCTTCCTTCTCATCCAGTGGTACTTGCGTTACAACACAAGGTGGGAGCAACGCCTGGATTGCGACGGGCGGATCGACGATCGCCAGGGTCCTGGCCACCGGAGACGGAGGCAACACGTGGAACGCGTATGACACTCCTTTGTTGAGCTCGCCTACCGCGGGCGCCTTCACCGTTGCTTTCCGTGACTCGTGGAATGGCATCGTAGGTGGCGGTGATTTGGACCCCAACAATCCCAATAACGCGGACACCGCGACTTCGAGCGATGGCGGTCAAACATGGACTCTTACGAATCCTCCTCCGGTGACGGGAGCCATATTCGGCCTAAGCTACGTGGGTCATACTGGTGCCGGCGCCGGGAACAATCTCGGCCGCTCGGTGGTGATCACAGCCAATGACGGAGGCGCGGCCTGGACTCCCGATGAGGGAAATACTTGGTTCACGTTGCCCGGTGTGAGGGGCTACTGGGCGGTAGCTTTTGCCAGCCCCAAATCCGGATGGCTGGTGGGTACGGATGGTCGCATTCTGAAGATCAGCTTCTAGCGACGTCCGCCCCGGCAAGAGGACGTGTGCGCCGTGCGTGGGCGCGACACCCGCATGTCGATTCCGGCCGCGATCGCCGCGTCATGGATGGCACGGTTGAATTGGCGCGGGGTGACCGGATCGAGCGGATTCATGCCGGGGAACCCGCGCCGGGACAGCGCTCAAGTACTACCGCGCGAGCGGTTTAGTCCACCGACCATCAGCGGTCCTTTGTTGCTCTCTCACAATTTACTTGATAGCCGACGTTCGATCTGGTCCTTTTCGCGTACGCAGTGGTGCGCCTCGCCTTACGACGCGGCGGTGAAAATCTGCTTCCCACGTAACACTGCGGATCTGACGAAACCGGCCCCGGCGATGTCGCTGGGGCCGGAGATCGCAGCGGGAAAGCGCAACGCTACCGTCTGTCCGATTTAGACTAAGGTTCAATTACTGAAGCGAACGGTTGCGGGGGACGACGCTCAGGCCGTTGCCCTCGACAACCGACGGAACTTCAGGAACCTTCACCCGCCCCACCGCCAGGATCACGCTGAAGTCGCCAGCCGCGTTGGGGCGATTCTGCCCCTGTGCGCCATGGCAGCCCATGCACCCCCCCATCGCGTGGAAGCGACCGCCATAATAAACATTCCGGTGTTGGGTGCCGTCCACGTTCCAGCTCGTGACAACCGCGGCCTCGGGCTGAGGCGACAGACCGCCACTGAAAAGCTGCAGCGAGCGATTGGTTTCGACGACGATGTTGGCCAGATAGTAGCTCGAAGCCGCCGGGTTCTGCGCGGTGTAGGGCGGTTTGCTCTCATACAGGGAGCCGTTCGGCGTTACCGTCGTGATGACTTTATCGTACGGATAATATTGCACATTGATCAGCTTGTAGTAGAGCCAGGGCGAAGACGCAATCTTATGTCTCTGGAGATATTCGGTGATGGCCGCATGCGCGTCCTCATTGGCATTGATCACGTAGTCCGGGATGAGGTTGGCCCGCTGGTTGACACAGATGTTGCCGCCGCTCGGAACGGGCTGTGCGCCCGCCGCATTGCGGTAGTAAAGTCGCACATCGGGCGGCTCGCCGATCTGCTGCGTGCAATAAGAATCTGACGGTAACGGAGTACAGGTCTGGGTGTCCGAAGTCAAAATCACCGAACCCTTGGCGCTGGGAGGGCTGGGAGGATTTGTCGTGGGAAAAAACGGCGGCCTCGGATCGACCAAACATTCCTGCGGGGACGTGGGCGCCATCGCGTTGACAATCATGTTGCCGTTCTCATCCTCTACGAGTTGCCCACTGGCAGTCAGGATGTTGTCGGCCTGCTCGAAGGTCGCGAAGATAAAATAGGGAGCGGAC
>Ga0207641_10005371_pt1 | contig 10942 bp, 9 predicted proteins | sample KBSSwiS62_FD_184306 | JGI IMG/M metagenome (GOLD analysis project Ga0207641, IMG submission 184306) | Switchgrass rhizosphere microbial communities from Kellogg Biological Station, Michigan, USA - KBS Switchgrass S6-2 (SPAdes) (version 2) | ecosystem: Host-associated > Plants > Roots >... | reverse complement strand
CAGGACCGTGTCGTTGTGGCATTGACCCGGTTCGGGGTGAGCTGCGTGCCCGGCCGGCGCGGGGTGCCTGGGGGGTCAGGTGACGCCCGGGACACCAGGTGCAGCGCCCGCGACGGTTCCTGCCAAGCCGATGTCGCCTGCGGCCCAAGTGCCCAACCTGATCGAGCCTCGCAATCCCCAGCCTACCCCGCCAGCACCCGCAGTTCCCGAAGTAACCTCGATCATCGAGAACGAAGCGATCAAGGTGACGCTGACTTCCAACGGTGCGACGATCAAGCAGATCGAACTCAAGGAATACCGCGATGGCGCGGGACACGTTATTCTCAACGATAACTCCCGTTCCAATGTGCTTGAACTCGGTGGTTGGGCGGGAGCCACCAACTTTCAGGTCAAGGAAAGTACCCGCGACGGCGTGGTCTACACGGCAGAACTTCCCGGCGGCGTGAAGTGGGAGCGCAGCTATGCCTTTAGCAAGGACCACGACACGGAAACCGGGATGAGCGGTTATCTGCGGGTTCTTTTCAACAAAGTGGCCCGCCACTTGGGCAAGCCCGAGACCGTGCCCCTCGTCTACAACCTGGATATCAAGGACAGCCTGACCAATACCGGCACGACGGACGTCACTTTGCCCGCCTATTCCCTCAGCGTTGGCCGCGCGCAGCCCCTCCTGGTCAACAAGCATTACCAGACGATTTCCGACCAGTACCTCGGTTCCGGGTGGTACACCCAGCGGTTCCACATAACGACGGTCAACGACTTCAATCCCAGCTACGTACCGCTGCTCGGGATTAAGCTGCACGATGGCAAGGACTCGTTTACCAGCACCTCGGTGGACGACGCCCCCCTGCGATGGCTGGGCGTGGAGAACCAGTTCTTCACCGTGCTTTTGACCCCCGAGGGTGACCGCACCATCCAACACGCGATGTTCCAGTGTTTCAACCGGAGGGACGCCGAAGGTTACGTCCTGAGCACCCGCGATCCGTCGGCCCGCGACGAGGAAGGTTACCTCCTGCCCGGTCTCGAACCCGACATCGAAGCCGCCGCTTACTTCCCGGCCCTCAGCCTCCCGGTCGACAAGACAGTTGATCTCCACTACGGCCTCTACGCGGGTCCCAAGGAATTCAACCGCCTCGATGCGCTCGGCGCCGACCAGGGCGCATTGATGAACTACGACGGCGTCCTGCCGTTCTCGCTCCTGATCGTGCCGATGCTGACCATCCTCAAGTTCTGGCACTTGATTTTCCACGATTACGGCGTTTCCATCATCCTCCTTACTCTGATGATCAAGGCCATCACCTGGCCGCTGCAGAGCATTGCCAACCGCTCCGGCAAACGGATGCAGGCGCTCGCGCCGAAACTCAAGGAAATCCAAGCCAAGTACAAGGACCAGCCCGAAAAGCTCCAGACGGAGACCTTCGCCATGTATCGCGACTATGGCGTCAATCCGTTCGGTGGCTGTCTCCCGGCGCTCGTGCAGATGCCGGTCTTCTTCAGCCTCTACTTCATGTTGATGAACGCGGTCGAGTTGCGCGGACAGTCCTTCCTCTGGGTCCATGACCTGACCCAGCCGGACGCCCTGGTCACCTTCCAGTTGCCGTTTATCCTTCCGCTGATTGGAGGACATTTCTCCCTTAATCTCCTGCCCATCATGGTCACCGGCCTGACCATGGTGATGATGAAAATGACTCCGCAGATCGGCGATCCCCAGCAGGCGAAGATCGCCCAGTGGATGCCACTGGTCTTTCTCTTCATTTTCTACAATTTCGCTGCCGCCCTTTCGCTCTACTACGTCATCAACAACGCCGTCTCGATCATCCAGATCTACCGCAACTTGAAGAAGCCGATGCCAGTGCTGGAGCGCAAACCGCGCAAGAAGGCAGCATAGGGCGGTTGTCCCGCGGAATGCGGACCATGAAAAGTATCCTCCTCTTTTTGTGGGCCGGTCTTTTCACCGCCATGGAGGTCCATGCGGTCGACCCGAATCCGGTTGTTCAAGTACTGAAAGATGGGCCCTCGATTCAAAAGGCCCTGGATGTCCAACCCGGCAGAATGCTCTTTCTTCCTGCGGGCGACTATGAGATCGCCCAGTCGATTCGGCTGACGGGAACCCATGTCGGGATTTACGGCCCTGGTCATATTATTCAGGCCAACCCGGACGCCGCGATCATTGAAATCAACGACGCCACTGATGTTCAACTCCGCGACCTGGTCCTGAGCCGACCAGAGGGAAAAATGGACACGAAGCAGCCGGCCATCCGGGTGATGAAGAGTCGCGACGTTGTGCTTTCCAATCTTCAAATCAGCGACAACCGCAGCGACTTCGCCTCGGTCTATGTCCAGGAGTGCGCCCTGTTTCAGATGCGCGATTGCCTGGTCCAGAATTACTCCCGGATTGCGATCGATGATCGAACGAAGAATCCGCTCTACGGCTATGCCTTCAATTGCATTGATGGCACAGGTGTGATGGTCAAAAAGACCAAAGGGGTTCGGATCGAAGGGAACCGAATCATCGAGCTGGCGATGGTCCCCACGCCGGAACTCAAGGACAAGTTCCACCTCGGCACCGTCATCAAGAAGAACGCGGAGAGAGGAGCCTTGATTAACCAGGCAAGTTGGGATGCCGGGTATGTGAACATCTGGCAGCAAGGTGCGGCCCTGCAGGTGACCTCGCCCGAGACGACCGATGCCGTGCAGATCCTCAGCAACTACATCGAAAACGCCGCCCAGGGAATCGACCTGCATGCCGATCATGTCATCGTTTCGCAGAACATCGTGAATAACGCCGCCGTCGGCATAAAGGCCATGCACGGAGCGCGTAACGTCCTTATTACCGGCAATCAATTCCTCAAGAACGACCTCTGGAGCATCGGTCTGATGCCCGGCTCCGCCTCCCACTATGCCGGGCAACCGGTCCATGCCGTGGAACGACCGGAAGAAAACGAAGCGAATGTTGACGGCCACTCCATCATCGCGAATAACATCATTTCCGACTTTGGCTATGGCAACACCCATTGGATCTGGGGAGATGCGGGTACGCCCTTCAAATTCGACAACGGCCAGACACCGGCCAATCCTCCTCTGCGAGATGTCGTCCTCCAAGGCAATATTGTCTACGACACGGGGCACGATCAGGTCATCGTCGATGGCAAGCCGAAGGTCGAGCCGCCTCGCTACAAGTACGCCGTCACCATCGCTGGAGGCGCCGATGCTCCGCAGGGCCTCCATTTTACCGGCAATCTCTTCGATCCGGGGACGGAAGGTGTTTCCAACCTGCCCATGGCACCCTAGGCAGGGGCCATTTCCCGCGTGACTTGGACGCGCCGCTTGCCTTCAATTTGACATGCATATTTTCGTTACGGGCGGCGCAGGCTACATCGGCAGCATTTGTTCGGAAGAACTCCTCAACGCCGGGCATCAAGTCACCATCTTCGACAACCTGACCGAGGGCCATCGCCTTGCGCTCGACAAGCGCGCCAAGTTCATCGAGGGCGACCTCGCTGACCGCGAAAAAATCCTCAAGAGCGTCAAGGAAGCCAAGCCCGACGCCGTCATGCATTTCGCCGCCAACGCTCTCGTCGCCGAATCGATGACCAATCCCTCCAAATATTACCGCAACAATGTCGCGGCTGGGGTCAACCTTCTCGACGCCGCTGTTGAGGGAGGCGTGAAGAAATTCATCTTCTCCTCCACCTGCGCCACCTACGGCACGCCCGAAAAAATCCCCATGGACGAGCGGCTGCCCCAGAAGCCGATCAACCCCTACGGCCACTCGAAGCTGATGTTCGAGCAGATCCTCAACTGGTACGACAAGATTCACGGTCTCGTTTACGTCAACCTGCGCTACTTCAACGCCGCCGGGGCCAGTGAACTCTTCGGCGAGGACCACCGGATCGAGACCCATCTCATTCCCAACGTCCTCAAGGTCGCGCTCGGGCAGAAGGACAAGGTCGAGATTTACGGGGAAAAGTACGCCACTCCCGACGGCACCTGCATCCGTGACTTTATCCACATCCACGACCTTGCCGCCGCCCACATGCTCGCCTTGGGCCGCGAGAGCAGCGTCAGCTACAACCTCGGCAGCGGGGAGGGGTTCTCCGTCCGCCAGGTCCTTGACATCGCTCGCAAGGTCACCGGCCACGCCATTCCCGCCGTGGTCAAGGATCCCCGCCCCGGCGATCCGCCCCGCCTCGTCGCCAGCTCCCACAAGATCACCAGCGAACTCGGCTGGCGCCCCAAGTATCCCCGCCTCCAGCCCATCATCGAAAGCGCCTGGGCCTGGCACCAAAAGCACCCCAACGGCTACGGAGATTGAGCTGATTTTTGACGGAATTAACGGAATTTTTCTAAATTAACGAAGACAAGTTCCGTAAAATGATTCCTAAGAGTACTGTAAAATTGAAGGAAGGTGATTTCTGCTTCATTCCAAGAAGTGATGGAAAGTACGTACCCTTCGTTTACCTGTTTCCATACAGCGGTCGCGCAGGCTTTTACGGTGGCATTATAAATTCAGTCGTGAGTATACCCGATGTTTCCGAACTGCCAGCGCACTTAGAAATTCGTTATCACGCAGTACTTCACATCTCGTGTTTTAAAGAAAATAATACTCCGATTGTAGGTAATATTGTAGGTCGACTCGATAGCAAGGTCTTGCGGAAAATTAGAGCCGACATCTCCAATATGAAAGTGGGCTCCACTATTTCGTCGTGGGGTTATAAAACCATTTTCAAATATGCCAACGAGATAAGCGGATAAAGAGCCTCCATCAGGAACCTTTCATAATTCCGTCTACAAAATCGTCCGCATGAAAACCGTCTCCTGCTTCGGCGCCAGCCTCACCGCCGGTCGGGTCAGCTTCGATTACCTCGACCTCCTCCGCGCCCGACCCGCGCTCGCCGATTTCCAGTTCATCAATCGCGGCATCGACGGCGAATTGGCCTGGAACGGCCTCCAGCGCCTCGACGAAGTCATCGCCGACCAGCCTGACGCCGTTTCCATCTTCATGGGCACCAACGACGTCAACGCCGTGCTCAGTGAACGCAACCGGATTCGCTACCTCAATTTCAACCATCTTCCCACCGATCCGACCCTCCCCTGGTACGAGGAAAACATGCGGGCCATCGTTGGACGTCTCAAAAACGAGACTCAGGCCCGCCTCTCCCTCCTTTCCCTGGCCGTCATCGGCGAAGACCTCGACCACGAGGCCAACCATCAGGTCCGGCTCTATAACGAGGTCATCCGCCGCATTGCGGACGACGAAAAGCTCGATTACCTCCCTGTTCACGAGCGCATGGTCGCCTGGCTCCACGACCACGAAACGGATCGCGCCTCCCTCCCACCCCGACTTGCTTACAAGGATGGCTTCACCAATGTCGGCAACGCCATCGGCCTCCACGCCTCTGGTATGACTTGGGATCAGGTCTCCCACCGCAATGGTCTTCAGCTCACCACGGATTGCCTTCATCTCAATAGCGTCGGGGCTGGTATGGTCGCAGATCTCATCGAGACGTGGCTCCTTCAGCAGTAGCGGCGGTTATAGACCGCCGCTACTGCCGATTTGGCAGGTCACCGCCACACTTGACAGAAAGGCCCGCCTCCGCAAACTTCCCATCCGCCTCTTTTATGATCCACCATCTCGTGCTCCTCACCACCAAGCCGGAAGTGATCCCCTCCAAGCTCGAGGAGATCATGGTGGAAACGCGTATCCGCCTCCTGAAAATCCCCGAAGTGAACAATCTACGGGTCGGCAAACGGGTTGATACCACCAATAACCCCTACGTCTGCTTCTTTTCCTTTGATGTCGAGAACATGGACAAGCTGGCCTACATCCACGAGAACGCCGTCTACGTCCAGTTCGAGAAGCAGATCCTCGGTCCCTTCGTCGCCTCCTCCAAGGTCTTCGATTACGAAATGGAGCCGGGCAAGGATGTCCGGTATTCTTAGGTCAAGTTAGCCTCTCGCCAATAATTTTGGGCGCAAGTCGTGCATCATGCGCGATTTGTTGGTAAACAGGTACTTATGCGGCTCGATTCCTCTCGTGCATGGACCGTCCGGTATGTCCTCGTGCTCGCGCTGCTGGCTGTTCTTTCCATCGGTGCCTACGTCATCCTGGACTCGGTCATTTCCAGCGGTCATGCGCTAAGTGGTTTTATCAAGATCAGTGACCAGCAGCAGCTCTCGTCGCAGCTTATTGCCTACTACAGTTTCGAACTCGCCCAATCCAAGTCGGCGGCGGAGCGTGCAGTTCTCCGGGAGAAGCTCAACCAGGAGATCGCCAAACTGTCGAAGGAAGAGGAACGCCTGGTCGCCGGGCAGGAGGAATTGGCTGAAGCCATCAAGGTCGCTTCCGAGTTGAAGACACTCTATTTTGACGAGCCCACTCATTTGGATAAAGCTGTCCGGGAATACGTCGACGTTGCCCGCCGTGTTGCCGAAGCCAAGGACGGTACCCTCTCGCCCAGCGATCCTGACGTACTTTACCTTCAGGACAAGAGCAACACGGTCATCCTGGACGGCCTCAACCGTGGCATCGTCATCGCCCGGGACAATGAGGAAGGCAAATGGGAGATGCTCGGGAAGGCGCAACTCACCGCGCTTTTTCTCAAAATGTTGATTTTTTTGGCCGCTGGTTTTTTCATCTTCCGGCCCATGGTCAATTTGATTGTCCGGGAAACCCGACGTTTGTCCGCGTCCGAGCGCCAGTTGACTGCGGTCTTTAACACGGTGGGAGAAGCCATTTTTTCCGCCGATGCCACGGGTCGGATCCTGTCCGTTAACGACGAGGCAGCGCGCCTCTGGGAATATGAAATCAAGGACCTGCTCGGACAGAATCTCGACTTTCTCTTCTCCGAGCCCGGTTTCTTCCAGGAAGCGCGGGAGCAAAGCGCCAACCAGGACACGGTGACTTATGTCGAAACCGAAGCCATCACACGTCATGGACGCCGCTTTACGGCTGAAGTCGCCTTTGACCAGACCGAGGTGGATGGGGTTGCGCTCTATACCTTGGCCGGACGCGACATCACCGAGCGTCGCGAGTACGAGGACCGTTTGGTCGAGGCCAAGGAAATGGCCGAAGTTGGCAACCGGGCCAAGTCTGAGTTCCTGGCCAATATGAGCCACGAAATCCGCACACCGATGAACGGCGTCATCGGTATGACGGGGCTGCTGCGGGAAACGGAACTCACGGCTTCGCAACGTGACTTGGTCGAGACGATCCACAACAGCGGAGAGTCCCTGCTGACGATCATCAACGACATCCTCGATTTCTCGAAAATCGAGGCGGGGCAGTTCACCTTGAACAAAGCGCCATTCGATCTGCGCGCCTGTGTCGAGGAGACCCTTGATCTGCTCGCCCCGAAGGCCCGGGAAAAGCATCTTGATCTGATCAATCTCATGCACGAAGACGTCCCCACCAATCTGGTTGGCGATGGGCAGCGATTGCGCCAGGTCCTGCTCAACCTCGCCGGAAATGCCGTCAAGTTCACGGCCAAAGGAGAGGTATGCATCGAAATCAGTGGACGACCCCTTCCCTCACAAGAGGGGGGTGCCTCCCCTGCGCGCGATCTCTGGGAAATCAGTTTTGCCGTCCGAGACACGGGGATCGGCATTCCCCACGAGAAAATGGACCTGCTTTTCAAGGCTTTCAGCCAGGTCGATGCCACCTCGACCCGCAACTACGGCGGCACCGGCCTTGGGCTGGTCATTAGCAAGCGCTTGATCGAACTCATGGGAGGATCCATTTCTGTCATGAGCGAAGTGGGCCGCGGGACGACCTTTCTCTTCACCATTCGCGCGCCCGTGGCGACGGCGACACGCAAGGCGCCCGGTGAATCGCTTAACCCCAAACTGCAGGGACGTCGCTTGTTGGTCGTGGAGGACAGTGACACCAGCCGTGCGCTTTTGGCGCTGCGCACCCGTCGCTGGGGCATGATTGTGGAAGAATGTTCCACTGGTCCTGTCGCCCTCGAAAAGCTCAAGGCGGGGGAGAACTTTGACGTCGCAGTCATCGACCAGGACATGCCGGGCATGGATGGCCTGGCGCTGGCGTTGGCGATGCGGGACTATCCCCAGGCGAAGAAAATGCCGCTGGTCATGCTCAACTCCGGCGACAAGGAGGAAATGGAGCCTGGGCAAATGCAAATCGGCTTTTTCAGCGCCATTCCCAAGCCCTGGAAATCATCCACGCTTGAGCGCGAACTGGTCCGGGTCCTGGGACCGGAAAGCGCGCTCCCGGACGCGCCGGTCGTTCCCGAGAAGGTCTTGGAACCCCAACCTGTCGACGAAACACCTTTTCGTGTCCTGGTCGTCGAGGACAATCCCACGAATCGGCAGGTGGTCATCACTGTCTTGCGGGCACTGGGCTATCAACCTGACATCGCTGAAAATGGACGGATCGGTCTCGAGAAGCTTGCCGAAAAACGTTACGACATGATCCTGCTCGATATCCAGATGCCCGACGTTGACGGCTTGACCGTGGCCCGCCGTGTCCGCGCGGAGATGAATACGCCGCCTCCGATCATCGTGGCCATCACCGCCGGAGTCACTCCCGAGGACCGCCAGAAATGCTTCGACGCCGGCATGGACGACTTCGTCATGAAGCCCTTCAAAATCACCACGCTCAAGGACGTCATCCTGAAGTATACCCGGCAGGCCAAATCTTAGTATAACGGTCACGTTTCGCCTCCCGACACCCGAAAGGATTGCCGCCCCTCTTGGTTTCGAGTAAGCAACCCTATGCCCGAAATCTTTCTCCATCTCGAAGGCCAGCAGACTGGACCCCACCAAGTAGCCCAGATTCGTCAGCTTTTGGCGGAGGGTAAGGTAACCGGCCAGACGCCAGCATGGTATCAAGGCCTGGCTGCATGGAGTACGGTGGCGCAGATCCTCATTGCATTTCCGGTCGAAGGACTCCCTCCCGGCGCGCCGCCGCCCCCGCCACTCACACCGGTGAAAAAGGGCATGCCGGGATGGCTCCTCGCTGTCATCATTATCGGTGCCTGCTTCATGGGCCTCGGCGTCCTCTCCTGCCTGGCGGGCATCGCATTGGGACCGATCACCGCCGGGATTGAAAAGGCCAAGGAGAGTGCGAGCCTGCAGCAGGCCCGTGCGATCAACTTGATGATGTACTCGTATTCCGTCGACCACAATGGCGCCTACCCCGATGGTGCCACCTCGACCGATGTTTTCCAGAAGCTGCTCGACGAGAAGTACGCTTCGGATCCGACAATTTTCTACTGTGCCATGGGCGGCAAGACCAAGCCGACATCCAGCAAGCTTACTGCTGAAAACGTCTGCTACGACGTTACCTCCGGCGTGCAGGCCGATTCGCCCGGAAACCTGCCGGTGGTTTTTTCGACCGGATATGTGATGAGTTATTCGGCTGGCACCCCGGCCACACGCGAATCCGGTGCTTCAACTGCCGTTTACGGAATAGCTGTGGGTTATAAGGACAACAGCACACGCTTCCTCACCCTTCGCCCGGGCAAAACGGAAATTCAAGTTATTCCCGCCTCGTTCGATCCTGGAACGAAAACCTATCGCCAGTTGAAGCCCTAAACGGCACGGTTTTCCTCCAACCGAGCCACAAAGAAGTGGTAAGTCTGTTCCATCAACTTACCCTCGGGGACGCAGAGCGTTTTCTCCGAGAGCAACGTCATTCCCAGTTCCGGGCTCAATTTTTTCAGCGCCGTCCATGGCGTGCTTTTGATGTCGACGGTGAAGCCGATGCGCGCACCGGGCCGCAGCACTGAGACGATCTGCGGCAACGCCAAATAGTAGGGCACGTAATCGCCGATGACGCCCACGGTAATGGCAAAATCGTACGGACCCGGCAATGGCGGATTCTCCTCCGGGACCAACAGGTTAGCCCGTCGCAATTCGCGGTAACACCCCGTCTTCCGGGCGAGATCGAGCATCACCGGCGAAATATCCAGTCCATCGAGAGGTTGTCGTAACCCGAGCTTATGGAGCAAAATACCCAATACCCCCGAACCGCAGCCGAAGTCGATCCCCCGTGCTTCGGCTGTCAGGTGCGGCATCAGTTCCTCCGCTGCGCCCGCCGGAACTCCGCTCGCCAGGATCGCCTCGTGATATTCCGGCCCCAGCCGGTCAAACGCCGCCTGCACCGCCGCCACCGAACCGTAGCTCGACGCCCAGATCGTGTCATCAATGGGGGATTTCATGCGGGTGGGGGAATAAGGCGGGGACTCGCGTCGTCTCAATTATGGTGTAAGTTCCAAGACTGACCACGACTTAACTTTATGCAAAAGATCATCAAATCAGACGAGGAATGGAAGAAGCAACTCACTCCCGAACAGTACCAGATCGCCCGCGGGAAGGGGACCGAGCGCGCCTTCTGCGGCATGTTCTACGACAACCACAAGAACGGCACCTATAATTGCATCTGTTGCGATCTGCCTCTCTTTTCCTCCAAGGCGAAATTCGATTCCGGCACCGGTTGGCCCAGTTTCTTTCAGCCCGTGAACAAGGAAAATGTTGAGACCATCGTTGACCGCAGCCATGGCATGGTCCGCGAGGAAATCGTCTGCGCGCGTTGCGACGCCCATCTTGGCCACGTCTTCAATGACGGCCCGCGTCCAACCGGCCTGCGCTACTGTCTCAATTCCGCCTCCCTGAGATTCATCGAGGCTAAAAAGGAATCTGCCGGGGAAGAGAAAGCCGGTGTCCAGGCTGGCCTCGCCCAAGCCTCCTTCGGTGCTGGATGCTTCTGGGGCGTCGAATCCACCTTCCGTGAAGTGCCCGGTGTGCGCGAGACGGCTGTCGGCTACCAAGGCGGTACGCTCAAAGATCCCACCTACGAAGACGTTTGCGGCGGTGACACCGGCCACGCCGAAGTGGTCCATGTCGAGTTCGACCCCTCCAAGGTGAGCTATGAACAATTGCTCGAAGTATTCTGGACGAACCACGATCCCACCACGCCGAACCG
>Ga0207641_10005363_pt1 | contig 10948 bp, 6 predicted proteins | sample KBSSwiS62_FD_184306 | JGI IMG/M metagenome (GOLD analysis project Ga0207641, IMG submission 184306) | Switchgrass rhizosphere microbial communities from Kellogg Biological Station, Michigan, USA - KBS Switchgrass S6-2 (SPAdes) (version 2) | ecosystem: Host-associated > Plants > Roots >... | reverse complement strand
CGGACGAAGCCGTTGCCTGACGCTAAGCCCGACAGGACAATATGGGCATTGGAGCACGGGCGTTGAACATGGATCTGGGCAACGGCTTCGTCCGCGACGCAGCGGCAGACGGCATCGCAATCGGGCATGTCGTCGCGGTTGCGGGCGGCGCCGATGTGCTGCTCGATCGTCCATTGCTCGAAAGCTTCCTCGATCATCCCGATCCCGTGCTCGCCATGGCCGGTCAGATCGGCGCGATGGTCAAAATGCCGTTCCACGGCCGCTGGATCGTCGGCGCGCTGCAGAAACTGGCTCTCATCGGCGACAAGATTTCTGCACATGTCGATTTCCTCGGTGAAGGCGTCGCGGCGGCGGACGGCGCCATGGCCGAATTCCGGCGCGGCGTGACCCGCTTCCCGCTGCCCGGACTGGCGGTCTACCCCGTTTCGACCACCGACATGGCGACGATCTTCAGCGCGGGCGGCGCCGTCCATATCGAGGTCGGCACCGTCTACCCGACCACCGATACCCGTGCCGCGCTGCATGTCGATGCCATGCTCGGCAAGCATTTCGCGCTGCTTGGATCGACCGGCACCGGCAAATCGACAGCAGTCGCGCTGATCCTCCATCGCATCTGTAAGCTCGCGCCGGCCGGACACATCGTCATGATCGATCCCCATGGCGAATATGACGCCGCCTTCCGCGAGGTCGGCGCCTCGTTCGACGTGTCGAATCTCGCCATGCCCTATTGGCTGATGAACTTCGAAGAACATTGCGAAGTCCTGCTCACGACCAGCGGCGCCGAGCGCCAGCAGGACGCGGACATCCTCGCCAAATGCCTGCTCGCGGCGCGGCAGAAGAACCGCGCTGCGGAAACGATGCCGCGCGTGACCGTGGACAGTCCCATTCCCTATGTCCTGTCCGAACTGACCAACATCCTGCAGACCGAGATGGGCAAGCTCGACAAGGCGTCGAACAGCGCGCCGTTCCTGCGTCTCAAGGGCAAGATCGACGAACTGCGCGCCGATCCCCGCTATCACTTCATGTTCTCCGGCCTGCTCGTCGGCGACAGCATGAAGGCGTTCATCAAGCGCATCTTTCGCCTGCCCGGCGAAGGCAAGCCGATCTCGGTGATCGACGTCTCGGGGGTTCCTTCCGAGATCACGTCGGTCGTCGTCGCCGTCCTCGCGCGCTGCGTGTTCGACTATGCGATCTGGGCGCGCGGCAGTGCCGAGCATCCGGTGCTGCTCGTCTGCGAAGAGGCCCATCGCTACGTGCCTTCGGACCGTTCGACCAACAACGGGGCCGTCCGCCAGATCCTCGAACGCATCGCCAAGGAAGGCCGCAAATATGGCGTCTCGCTGGGCCTGATCACGCAGCGTCCGTCCGATCTCGCCGAAGGCGTGCTTTCCCAGTGCGGCACGATCATCGCCATGCGCCTCAACAACGAGCGCGATCAGGCGTTCGTCAGGGCCGCCATGCCCGAGGGATCGCGCGGTTTCCTCGATTCGATCCCCGCGCTCCGCAATCGCGAGGCGATCATCTGCGGCGAGGGTGTCTCGATCCCGATCCGCGTCGCCTTCGACGATCTCGAGGCGGATCTGCGCCCGGCCTCGAACGACCCGGTCTTCTCCGAACTCTGGGCCCGCACCGGCGGCGAGGATGAGCTCGTCGAACAGGTCATCGGCCGCTGGCGCAATCAGGGCCGCTGAAGGCTAGAGGATTTTCCAGTCAGGTGGGATCACCTGGCGGCTCGGAGCCGAAGGCCAGCTTAGCTAAAGCGCGATATGCCATAATCCAGAGTGGCCGATCTGATGCGATCAGGCCGGCTACTCTAGTCGGTCACGCCGACCAGCCGGTTTCCGGCGGCGGCGAACGCAGCTCCGCTCGCGCCGGAGCGCGCGTCGCCACCCTTGTAATGTACTTTGAAACCTGGGTTTGCGGCGCTGAACCAGTCCGGATTGATCGCGCTGCCGTCAATCTCGTTATGATGTGAGGTGGCGTCGAGACTGACACCACCCTTGAAAGCAGCCTTGTTCCACCCCGTGACCATCGGGCGGACGATGCTGCGGGACAGCTTCACGGCCGTGATTGCAAAATTGGGCGATGTCTTGTCGACATTGCTGATCTGCGGCTCCAGAAACAAGCTTCCGGCATCATCGATCACCACCGGCCTGGAAGCCTGATGAACCTTCGTGCCTTTCACCGAAGCGCCGAAGGTTTGGGAGAAGTGGAGCGATCCCCCCCTGAAATCAGAGTGAATTTGACCGCCGGTCACCGTGACGAGCCCGGCACCGCCATGAATGCTGATGCCATAATCGCCGCCACGCACGGAATCGGCCGCGATATAGGGGTCTATAATATCGATCGAAGCCGTTGCCGTATCGCCAAGATCGAGATCGATCCCCATCCTGCTGCATCCGTCCAGCACGGGGTTGCGGATATGTGCGTCTATCGACTGCCCTGTCCCTTTCTGCCCCTGCACCGCGAAGGCCATTCCGGTGGCGATCCGCGCGCTTTCAAAGTCGTCGATGAAGGTATCGACGAAGGCGCCACGGGCAAGCAGCCCGACCGGGCTCACGTGGCGCGGATGGCTGTCGGCGACCGAGCAGCGCCGCACGTAAAGCGACGCATTGCCACCGGAATAGCCAAAACTGACCAGTCCGTTGAGCAGATACCCAATGTTGAAATCGCTCGCGCTGCTCGTTCCGGGCTGCGCACGGATCACGTAACAGTCATCGAACGTCGTGTAGACCGTGCCGCCGATGTGAAACCCGATGCTGCTTTCCAGCGACGTGATCTGGCGAAAGGTGCAGTGAAACAGGAAGGACGCTCGGAGGCCGCTCGGATATAATGCCGGATCGGCCGACATATGAGGCATGCAGGCGCCGTCCCGCAGCAGCGTGAAATTGCTGAAATGATTATCGGTCGGATAGGATTCGCTATCGATCAGCGGTCGGTCTCTGGAGCCGACGACCATGATGTCGGCGGTGTGGATTGCGGGCGCCGATCGATGCAGGATGATCCGCGTTCCCAATCCCGCGCCACGGCCCCAGTTTCCCACGCCGCGAAACACACGCGCATTTCGCGAGAAGTGCATGGTGCGGCGGATATAATAATCCGCTTGCGACAATTGAGTGATCGGGCAGAGCGCATAACAGGCTTCGATCGCGTCCGCGCAATCTGCATTGCCATCGTTGACGCGCGCGCCGAACCATTCAGGCCGCCCTTCGACATTATCCCAGATGCGCACATGAAACAGCCCGGCCGTCGACGAGGGGATCTGAAGCCCCTGCAACTGGTCGTTGCTCACCTTCGAACCCGTCACACATTGGAAGAAACCCTGCCGGCCTTCCTCCGCAAGGAAACTGATCTGGCCGGGCGTCACCGGGCGAAGCTGCGTCAGGGCGGTGCGATCCGCGACCGTCACCAGCGCTGCGGCAAGTTTGCCGCCTTCCAGGAGTGGGCGTGCGGCGTCCGCTGGCGAATTGGCCGCAGGCGCCGACGCCGCCATCGCCATCGCGGACAGTGCGGTCCCGCGCAGTACGGCGCGGCGGGGTATCTCGGTCAATGTACACTCTCCAGAACAAGCGCAGAATATCTTCCACGCAGCTTGAACGCCGGATGAGCGAATTTGGCTATTTGAACAGCCCGCCCAATATGCCCCGCACAAGCTGCCCGGCGATCCCGCCCGAAGAGGATCGCCTGCCCCCGCCGAATACCGCACGTCCGAGTTCATTCGCCACCTGCCGGCCGACCGACGAAGCCGCCGCCCGCGTCGCCGACTGCACGGCGCGATCGATCGCACTGGGCTGAGCTGCTTCGCGCGCCGCTATCGCATCCTGCCGCGCCTGCTCCTTGAGCTGCTGCTCCTGCTGCTTGGCCTCGACCCTGGCCTGCACCGCAGCCGCCTTGTCCGCCTCGACCTGCGCCTTGGCGGCCTGCGCGGCAGCGGCGGCGGCATTGCCCCGCGCCGCCAATATCTCCTGCGCGGACTCGCGATTGATCGCATTGTCATATTTGCCGGCGAACGGCGAGATCGACTGGATGATGGCCCGCTCCTTGGGATCGAGCGGCGCGACCCGCGATCGCGGCGGCGCAATCAGCGTGCGCTCGACGATGCTTGGCGAGCCATCGTCCTGCAGCACCGACACCAGGGCCTCACCGACCTTGAGCTCGGTGATCGCGGTCACGACATTCAGCGCCGGATTGATCCGGAACGTATCGGCGGCGGCGGCGATCGCCTTCTGGTCGCGCGGCGTGAACGCACGCAACGCATGCTGAACGCGGTTGCCGAGCTGCGCCGCGACATCCTCGGGAATGTCGATCGGGTTCTGCGAGATGAAATAGACGCCGACGCCCTTCGAACGGATCAGCCGCACGACCTGTTCGATCTTGTCCGCCAACGCCTTCGGGGCATCATCGAACAGCAGATGGGCTTCGTCGAAGAAGAAGACGAGCTTGGGCTTATCCGGATCGCCGACTTCGGGAAGCGTTTCGAACAACTCGCTCATCAGCCACAGCAGGAAGGTGGCGTAGAGCTTGGGGCTCTGCATCAGCTTGTCGGCGGCAAGGATGTTCACATAGCCACGCCCCTGATCGTCGACCCCGATGAAATCGTGAATATCGAGCGCGGGCTCGCCGAAGAAATGCGCGCCCCCCTGCGAATCGAGCTGGAGCAACTGGCGCTGGATCGATCCGACGCTGGCCTTCGTCACATTGCCGTAGCGCACCGAGAGCGCATCCGCATTTTCGGCGCAATAGGCGAGCATCGATTGCAGATCGCTGAGATCGAGCAGCAGCAGCCCCTCCTCGTCCGCATAGCGGAACGCGATCGTCAGCACGCCTTCCTGCACCTCGTTGAGCCCCATCAGCCGCGCGAGCAGCAGCGGCCCCATCTCGGTCACGGTGGTGCGGATCGGATGGCCTTGCTCGCCATAGAGATCCCAGAAGATCGCCGGGTTGTCGGCATAGCTGTAATCTTCGAGCCCGACCTCTTTCGCCCGCGCTACCAGCCGGTCGGCATTCTTGGCGGTGGGCGATCCCGCCATCGCGATCCCGGCCAGATCGCCCTTCACATCGGCGAGGAACACCGGCACGCCGGCGGCCGAGAATTTCTCCGCGATGCCCTGCAGGGTCACGGTCTTGCCGGTGCCGGTCGCACCCGCGATCAGCCCGTGGCGATTGGCGCGACGCAGGTTCAGATATTGCAGCCGGCCATCGCTCGCGAGCCCCAGGAAAATGCCAGTCTCGTCGGTCATCTGCTCGTCCTCATCGCTGTTGCCCGGATGTACCCCCGCCGCGCTTCGCGCGAAAGCCACAACAATGTGAACATTGTCGCCGGCGATCTGACGGATCGACCCGTTGCCCTCCATATCGTTGTGTCGCATCATCTTTCCGGACGAAGGGAAAGCACGGATGATGAAATCGATGCTCGGGCTGCTGTTTCTGGCGGGTGTCGTCCTGCCCCTGCCCGCAACCGCCCAGCCACAGGCGGGTGAGGCCGATGGCAACGACATCGTCGTCACCGCTGTGCCTACGGATCCGGTCAGGCTGCGCAAGGCCGTCGCCGCCTTCGTCGGCCGGGTGGCGCAGGTCGCCAATCAGGGACAGCTTTCGCGCCGCTTGGAATCCTTCTGTCCGAAGGTCCTCGGCATTGAGGACATATATCAGCCGATGGTTCTCGCCAAGTTGCGCGATGCGGCGAAGGCGGCGGGAATCCGGGAGCTGCCGGCCGGATGCAAATCCAATCTCGTCGTCATCTTCACCACCAACGGCGATGTGCTGATGAAGGCGTTGCGAAGCAAGCGGCCCGGCTTCTTCGTCAATCTCGAGCCCGTGAAGACGCGCGAACTGTTCGGCTCGGGCCGGGCGGTGCGCTGGTGGTATGAGAACAGCCCGCGCGGCCCGAACGGCCAGGCCGTCCCGGGTGCGACCGATATGAATGTCGGGGCGTCGGCGACCGAGATGAACAGCATGCAGGTCTACACCTCGTCGCTGATCACGACCAATATCGTCGTCAATCTGTCGGGCAATGTCGTGGTGATCGACGTCGCCAAAGCCGAAGGCTTTCCGCTCGACGCGATCGCGAGCTACGCCGCGATGGTGTCCTTTGCGCAGGTCACCGCACGCGACACTGCGCTGGCGGAAATCCCCTCGGTCCTCGGCATGTTCGCCCGCCCGAACCCCCGCAAGGAAGCGCTGCGCGACCTCACCGCCTGGGACCGCGCCTATCTTCACGGCCTCTACAGGATCGAACCCAACCGCCCGTTCGACACCCAACGCCGCCGCCTCACCGCCAAAATGCGCGATGCGATCGTGGTGGAGTGAGGGAGCGCCGATCGCGCGGCAGCGGAGCTTCACATAGGCCTGAATTGCCAGGGTCGTATCAGCTTCGCTACGGTCGATCCTCAGTCGCATCAGGAAAGGACTGACACATGATTACCGTCTGGGGCGGACAGACCTCGCGATCGATCCGGGTCGTCTGGGTGCTGGAAGAAATGGGCCTTCCCTACCGCGTTCGGCAGGTGGACATGCTCGCCGCCGAGCAGGATCCCGAGTTCCTTGCGGTCAACCCCGCCGACTATATCCCGGCGATCCAGGACGGCGACGTCGTCATGGTCGAATCGATCGCGATCATGGAATATCTGATGGCCCGCTACGGACCGACGCCGCTGGCGCCCGCGCCGCACGATCCGAACTTCGCCGCGTACCAGCAATATCTGCACCTGGGCGAAGCCGGCCTCGCGACCCTGATGATGCCCGTCGTCGTCAGCCGCTTCATCGCGCCCGAGGCCGAGCGGGAGAACTGGGGCGCGAACTGGTGCCGGCAGTCGTTCCAGAAGCGGCTGAAGCTGGTCGGCCAACGGCTTGCCAGCTCGCTATATCTCGCGGGCGAGGCTTTCACTGCTGCCGACATTTCGGTGACCTACGCGCTGAACCTGGTCCAGCGGAATTGCGGTATCACTCTCGGCGACGCCGAACAGGCTTACCTTGCCCGCACCACGGGCCGCGATGCCTATCAGCGCGCCATGGAGCGTTCGCACGAAGGGGTGAATAGCTGAACCGCCATCTGGCCTGCAAACGCAGGCGCGAATGGGCAGAATTCCAGCGGAAGCGCCAAGTCACATCTGACGCCGACGATCTACCCGCGCTTTAGCTTTACCTTGGCTTCCGCCTCGGCGCTCTTCGCTTCCGCCTTCTTCGCCCCGCCGCCGTTGGCAGTCCGCACCGAGAGAAGATTGTTCAGCTTCGCCCGAAAATTTGCGAGATCGCTGCCCGACAATTGCTGGACGACGGTGAACTTCATCGACGCCGGATTGATCGCCTGACCATTGCGGAACACCTCATAATGAAGGTGCGGCCCGGTGGAGAGGCCGGTCGATCCGACATAGCCGATCAGCTGCCCCTGGCGGACATGCTCGCCGGGCCGGGCAATGATCCGGCTCATATGTGCATAGCCGGTCGAAATACCGCCGGCATGGTTCAGACGGACATAATTGCCATGGCCGCCATGCCGGCCGGCGAAGTTCACGATGCCGTCGGTAGCCGCGACGATCGGGGCGCCCATCGGCGCACCGAAATCCATGCCCTGATGCATGCGCGAGAAGCCCAGGATCGGATGGCGCCGCAGGCCGAAGCTCGACGTCAGATGGCCGAGCACCGGCTGGCGCATCACACCCTTGGTCTCGCCGACACCCGATGCCTCGAACCATTGGTCGCGGCCGCCATCGGCCCATTTGAGCATCTGCACCTTGCGTTTGCCCTCGGTGATCCCGGCGAACATCAGCTGGCCCATCTCGACCTCGCCGGTCTCGGCGCGGCGGTGCGAGATGATCGCGTCGAAACGCGCGTCGGATCCGATCTGCCGCATCGACAGCTTCTGCGAGATCGCCTTGATGAAGGCCTGCAGCGCGTCGCCGGGCACGCCGGCGCTGCGCGCTGACTGATACAGGCTCGAACCGACCCGTCCCTGGATACGCAGCGGGGTATTGTCGACCGCGATCGGAATGCGCTTGAGGCGGAGCGCGCCGTCTATTCTTTGAACTGCCAGCTTGAGATCGAATTTTGCGCGGAAACCCAATGCCTCGAGCGGGCGCGGATCGCTCTTCTGCGCCCGGCGGCCGAGCACCAGATCCAGCTTCGTCCCTGCGCGCAGATCGCTCAGCGCGATGGTGTCGGACACCATCGATGCCACCTTCGTGGCCTCGTCGCGCGAAACGCCGGCGCGTTCGAGAACGCGGCTGAAGCCATCGCCCTGTCCGATCGTGGCGCTCAGATCGAGCCGCGGCCGTTCGGGTGTATCGGCGAGCGGTTCGACCATCGCGGTCGCTGTCGCCTGACGTCCGCTATCCGCGCCCAGCCCGAGGGGGGTGATCGACAGCGTGCGTGCCTCATTCCACTGCGCGGATGACATTGCCGGCCCGCCCGAAATGGCCAGCGGTTTGAAGCCGGGTGCGAGCGATATGGCGGCGGTGCACAGCCCAAGACAGGTCGCCAGCCCGCGAAACCATGCGCGCGATCCGATGCGCGCGCCGAGATCGACGACGAGGTCGGCACTGGCGATGCGATCGCCGACCGCTCCGACGAACGGGCTCTCCGCGATGCGTCCGATGGGGCTGAGCCAGTTGGCGCGACCGAGCGTCAGCGCAGCGGCGCCACCGCCCTGCGCAGATGTCTCACTGCCAAATCCCTGGCCGTTGCTTTGGTACAAAGCCCCCCGCCCCTTCTCAAATGTCGTCTATCTGGTTGCCCGGACGAGACATTTCCCGTTGGCCCGATCACTCTGCCCGCGCATGGTTAATGTCAAACTAACGGCGCGATGAACCGTTGAAGTTGCGACGAACCGAGTCTTTCTCGGCCATGAGTCGAATCCTGGACCAAATCGTCCTAATCCTGAAACGTCCCCCTTGCGTTCGTCACACGGGCGGCCGATCTTCAAATCATGTCACGCTTCGCGAGCCAGCCGGTCGTTGCCGTGTTGGGGCCGACCAACACCGGCAAGACCCATCTCGCGATCGAGCGGATGTGCGGCCATTCGAGCGGGATGATCGGCTTCCCGCTCCGCCTGCTGGCCCGCGAGGTCTATGATCGCGTCGTCGCGATCAAGGGCAGGGAGCGGGTCGCGCTGATCACCGGCGAGGAGAAGATCCTCCCGCCCGATGCACAATATTATCTCTGCACGGCGGAATCGATGCCGATCGGTGATCGGATCGGAAGCAAAGCCGTCCGCGATTTCTCTTTCGTCGCGCTCGACGAAGCCCAGCTCGGCGCGGATCCCGAACGCGGCCATATCTTCACCGATCGCCTGCTGCGCGCACGCGGCCGCGACGAAACGATGATCCTCGGCTCCGAAGCACTGCGCCCGATGATCCGCGCGCTGATCCCCGACGCCGAGATCATCGGCCGCCCGCGCTTCTCGACCCTCACCTATGCCGGCGCGACCAAGCTCTCGCGCCTGCCCCCACGCTCGGCGATCGTCGCCTTCTCGGCCGAGGAGGTCTACGCGGTCGCGGAAATGCTGCGCCGGATGCGCGGCGGTGCGGCGGTGGTGATGGGCGCGCTCTCTCCCCGCACACGCAACGCGCAGGTCGCGATGTTCCAGGCCGGCGAGGTCGATTATCTCGTTGCCACCGACGCGATCGGCATGGGCCTCAACATGGATGTGAGCCATGTCGCCTTCGCGTCGCTGCGCAAGTTCGACGGCCGCCGCGCGCGCCGGCTGACGATCTCCGAAATGGCGCAGATCGCCGGGCGCGCCGGCCGGCATCAACGCGACGGCACCTTCGGCACGCTCGCCTATGAAGGATCAAACGGCGCGCGGTTCGAGGATGAGGAGGTCGACAAGATCGAGGGTCACGTCTTCCCGCCGATCGATCATCTCTACTGGCGCTATGGCGAGCCGTCGCTCGCCGGCATCGACGAACTGATCGCCGATCTCGAGCGCCGCCCCGATCGGCAGGTCCTGCGCGCAGCCCCGCAGGCGATCGACCTTGCCGTCCTCAAACGCCTCGCCGAGGAAGACTGGGTCCGAGAGCGCGCCCGCGACAAGCGCATGATCGGCCGACTGTGGACAGCCTGCGGCCTGCCCGATTTCCGCAAGACCGGCGCCGAGCCGCATGGCCGCCTCGTCTCCCGCATCTTCCGCCATCTCAGCGAGGGCGATGGCCACCTTCCGGTCCCCTGGTTCGCCGACGAACTTGCGCGGCTGGACAGCGTGCAGGGCGATGTCGAAACGCTCGCCGATCGCATCGCCGGCGTGCGCACCTGGGCCTATATCGCGCACCGCCCCGATTGGCTCGCCGATGCGGAAATGTGGGCGGAACGCACGCGGACGCTCGAGGAGAAGCTCAGCGACGCGCTCCATCAGCGGCTGACGCAGCGCTTCGTCGATCGCCGCACCTCCGTCCTGATGCGCGATCTCGGCGCCAAGGGCGGCGAACTGGCGCTACCGGTCAAGGTCGACGACGAGGGGGTCGTCACCGTCGATGGCGAGCCGATCGGCCGCCTGATCGGCTTCCGCTTCAAGGCCGATCACCTCGCCCGCCACGGCGACATGAAGCGGTTGATGGCGGCCGCCGAACGGCGGCTGGGCACCGAATTGTCGATCCGCGCCCGTGCGCTCGCGGCCGACGAGGATATCCACTTCACCCTAGCGACCGATCCCGGCCGCCCGGTCGCGATCTTCTGGCGTGGCGACGTCGTCGCGCGCCTCGAAAAAGGCCGCAGCCTGCTCACCCCGCGCATCCGCCTCCATCGCGCGCTCGATACGCTGAGCAGCGCCGATCGCGGCGGCGTCGAAAGCCGGCTCGCCTTGTGGCTCGAAGGGCGCATCCAGCGCGAGCTCAAACCGCTCACCCGCTATTCCGATGCGGCGCGCGATCCGGCCTGCCCCGCCAATCTTCGCGCCTTGCTCTCGCCTCTGGCCGAAGCCGGCGGCGTCATCTCGCGCGCGCCGGTCGCCTCCGCG
>Ga0207641_10005360_pt1 | contig 10950 bp, 10 predicted proteins | sample KBSSwiS62_FD_184306 | JGI IMG/M metagenome (GOLD analysis project Ga0207641, IMG submission 184306) | Switchgrass rhizosphere microbial communities from Kellogg Biological Station, Michigan, USA - KBS Switchgrass S6-2 (SPAdes) (version 2) | ecosystem: Host-associated > Plants > Roots >... | reverse complement strand
TGGCGATGCGGGCCCTGCGCTCGCTCGCACAGGGGTCGCTGGCGACCACCGAGGACGGCGAGGTCGCGGCCGAAATCGCCGTGATCGTCCCCGCCGAGGACGACGAGCGCCTCGCCCGCGCCGCCGCCGGGCTCGCCCGCGAGCTCGACGGCAGCCTCTCCGGCTTCCACATCACCACCGGCCGCAGCCGCCGCTGCGCCGACCCGGTCGACCTCTACCGCGCCGGCAGCGAGGCGCGGCTGGCGGTCAACGTCGGCGAGGCCGAAGGCCACTCGCTGCTGGCCTTCGAGGACACCGGCGCCTACCGGCTGCTGCTGCCGGCGATGAGCGAGGACCCCGGCGAGCTTGAACGCTTCTACGCGGAGACGATCGAGCCGCTCTCGGCCTACGACGAGCAGTACGAGACCGAGCTGGTGACGACCGTCGAGGCCTACCTCGACAACGACGGCAACGTCGCCGCCACCGCCAAACAGCTCTTCACCCACCGCCACACGGTGCGCTACCGCCTGGAGCGCGTCAAGGAGCTCTGCGGCCACGACGTCTCCGCCACCGAGGGGCGCGAGAAGCTCGGCCTCGGGCTGAAGGCGATGCGCGTGCTCGGCATCGCCTCACCGCAGGGACCGGCGCTGGAGCCCGGCAGCAAGGGCGGCAAAGTGGCCAGAAACTCCGCAGAGGAATAAATCCTCAATCCGGGAGGGGGACTCGAACCCAACCACTTCGTGGACCAAAACCACGCGTGCTGCCAATTACACCATCCCGGAATGTGCCCTCAGCCTACCGCTGAATAACCCGAAACGTCCTGTCTGCGGAGCGAGCTACTCTCGCATTTGTGCCGCGATATAACGAGCAGGAAGCACGCGGGGCTGTAGCCGCCTCGCGGTCCTATAGCGAGGTTCTCAGGAGGCTGGGTCTCCGACCCGCGGGCGGCAATCATGCCGTTCTCCAGAGGCATCTCCACGAGGTCTGGCAGATCTCGACCGATCATTTCGACGCCGGCGCTTCGGTCCGCTCAGGGCCCTCGGTAAAAGCAAAGCCCCTGGATCAGGTTCTGGTTAAGGGATCCGGCTACTCACGAAGCAAGTTGAAGCAGCGCCTCTTTTCTGAGGGCCTCAAGCTGCGGCGCTGCGAGCAGTGCGGCCAGGACGAAAACTGGAGGGGCCGGTCGATGTCGTTGATTCTCGACCACATCAACGGCATTCCAGACGACAACCGGCTGGAGAACCTGCAGATCGTGTGTCCGAACTGCGCGGCGACTCTCGATACGCACTGTGGACGCAAGAATCGACGGGAGCCCGACGTTCGCTCCTGTAAGCGCTGTGGGAAGCGGTTCGAGGCCAAATATCGCAGCCACCGCTATTGCTCGCACGCATGTGGCTGCCGCTGGGACCGTTCACGGTTGCGAGGAAGGCCACAACCTGCCTTGAGACGCGCGAGTCGCCCGCCGTACGAGCAGCTCCTGGCCGAGATCGAGGCGACGAGCTACGTCGCCGTCGGGCGCAAATACGGCGTCTCCGACAACGCCGTCCGCAAGTGGGTGTGCTTCTACGAGCGGGAGCATGAGCGCGTCCGCGAGGGCTCTTAAGGTTCCTTCCGTGGAGATCGGAGGAGCATCGATGGACCCCGAAGTCCGCGCCGGCCTGGCTCGCAGCTGGAAGGCGCTGATGACCGTCGGCGTGCTCGCGATCGTGGTCGGCTGCATCGCCATCCTCGTGCCCGCCGTCGCCGCCGTTGGCACCGCGATCTTCATCGGCTGGATCCTCGTCATCGCCGGCGCCTTCCTGGTCGCCGCCGCCTTCTCGGCGCACTCGGTCGGGAGCCTCGTCGTGCGGCTGATCTGGGCGGCGCTGACGGTGATCGTCGGCGTCTGGCTGATCGTCGAACCGCACAACGGCACCCTCACCCTGACCCTGGTCCTCGGCATCTACTTCCTCTTCATGGGCCTGACCCGGGTCACCGTCGCCTTTCTCGCCCGCGGCCAGCAGAACGCCGGCCTGGTCGGCCTCAGCGGCGTCTGCGGTCTGCTGATCGGGATCCTCGTCCTCGCCAAGTTCCCCAGCTCCGCCGACTGGGCGATCGGCCTGCTGGTCGGCATCGACCTGATCTTCGCCGGCTGGACGCTTGTCAGCGTGGCCTTGGTCGGCAAAGAGCTTTCACGCGGCGCCCGATAGCACCCGCGCTATCGCTCGCCAATAGGATCGGGGGGTGAGTTCCCCCCTCGTTCTCGTCATGGCGGCGGGAAAGGGCACGCGAATGCGGTCCTCCCTGCCGAAGATGCTGCATCCCGTCTGCGGACGGGCGATGGTCGCCTGGCCGGTGCTGGCCGCGCGCGAGGCGGGGGCCGGGCGGGTCGCGGCGATCGTCTCGCCCGGGATGGACCTCGCGGCGGGCCTGCCCGAGGGCGTGGAGACGGTCGAGCAGCCCGAGCCCGACGGCACCGGCGGCGCGATCCGCGCCGCCCGGGAGCTGATCGCCGCGAGCGAGACCGTGCTGGTCCTCTCCGGCGACGTGCCGTTGATCTCGACCGCGACGATCGCGGCCCTGCTCGAGGCTCACGAGGCCTCGCCGGCGGCGGCGACGATGCTGACGATCGAGCTCGACGACCCCGGCTCCTACGGCCGCGTCGTCCGCGCCGGCTCCGGCGAGGTCGAGTGCGTGGTCGAGGCCAAAGCCGGCGGCGACGCCGATCCGGCGCAGCTGGAGATCCGCGAGATCAACGCCGGCACCTACGTCTTCGACGCGGCGCCGCTGGCCGCCGCGCTCGCCGGCCTCTCCAACGACAACGCCCAGGGCGAGTACTACCTGCCCGACGTCTTCCCGGCCCTGCGCGAGGCCGGCCACACGGTCGCCGCCCACCTCGCCGACGACCTCGCGGTGACGATGGGGGTCAACAACCGGGTCGACCTCGCCGCGGTCGAGGCCGAGGCCCGCCGCCGGCTGCTGGAGGAGCACATGCTGGCCGGCGTCACCGTCGTCGACCCCGGCTCGACCTGGATCGACGCCGGGGTGGAGATCGGCGCCGACGCCCGGATCGAGCCGGGCACCACTCTGCGCGGCGCCACCGCGATCGGCGCCCACGCCGTCGTCGGTCCCCTGACCACGCTGATCGACAGCGCCGTCGGCGTCGAGTCCAGCGTCGTCCAGTCCTACCTGGTCGAGTGCGAGGTGCGGGACGGCTGCACGGTCGGCCCCTTCGCCTACCTGCGCCCCGGCGCCGTGCTCGATCCCGGCGCCAAGGCCGGAACCTTCGTCGAGATCAAGAACTCGCACATCGGCAAGAACGCGAAGATCCCGCACCTCTCCTACATCGGCGACGCCGACGTCGGCGGCGGCACCAATATCGGCGCCGGCACGATCACCGCCAACTACGACGGCTTCACCAAGAGCCGCACCGTAATCGGGGTCGACGTGCGCATCGGCGTCGACACGATGCTGATCGCGCCGGTGGAGGTCGGCGACTCCGCCTACACTGGCGCCGGTGCGGTGGTCAAGGACGATGTGCCCGAGGGCGCTCTCGCGGTGAGCGAGAACGCGCAACGGAACATCGACGGATACGCGGCCGCGAAGGCCGCGAAGATGCGAGAGGATCAGAACCAGTGAGCACGATTGACGAGCGTCCGCAGGTGGCCAGCGCGATCCAGCACGACTACTCGAAGCGGATGATGGTCTTCGGTGGCCGCAGCTCGATGGACCTGGCGGCCAAAGTCGCCGACAAGCTCGACATCGACCTCGGCCAGGTGACCCTGAAGACCTTCGCCAACGGCGAGGTCTACTGCCGCTACGAGGAGTCGATCCGCGGCGCCGATGTCTTCATCGTGCAGTCGACCTGCGCCAACGAGCAGAGCGACATGACCCCGAACGACTCGCTGATCGAGCTGCTGACGATGATCGACGCCGCCCAGGGCGCCTCCGCGCACCGGATCATCGCGGTCATGCCCTGGTACGGCTACGCCCGCCAGGACAAGAAGTCGGCCCCGCGCGAGCCGATCACCGCCCGCATCGTCGCCAAGTGCCTGGAGGGCGTCGGGGTGGATCGGGTCCTGACCATGGACCTCCACGCCGGCCAGGTCCAGGGCTTCTTCCACGTCCCGGTCGACCACATGACGGCAATGCCGATGCTGACCCAGTGGTTCGTCGATCAGAAGCTCACAGAGGAGCTGGTGATCGTCTCCCCGGACGCGGGCCGGGTCAAGACCGCGCGCAACTTCGCCCGCCGCGTCGGTACCCACTGGGCGGTGATGGAGAAGGAGCGCCCGGCCCAGCAGGTGGCCGAGATCGGCTACGTGGTCGGCGACGTCAAGGGCCGCACCGCGGTCCTCGTCGACGACATGATCGACACCGCCGGCACCCTCTGCGCGGCGGCCCAGACCGTGCTCGACGAGGGCGCCGCCAAAGTCATCGCCTGTGCCACCCACGGCGTCTTTTCCGGCCCCGCCTACGAGCGGCTCGCCTACGAGAACTCCGGGATCGAGCGGATCGTCGTCTCCGACACCCTGCCGCTGCGCCCCGGCGCCCCCGACAACATCACCGTGCTGACCACGGCCGGCACCTTCGCCGACTCGATCCGCCGCATCTTCACCGACGACTCGGTCTCCGAGATCTTCGCCGGCGAGAACCAGCTGTTCTAGGGCCCTGGCCGCCGAAGCACCCAGCAAGCTGCGCCTGGTCGGCCACAAGGGGGCCGACGCGATCGTCCCCGGCAACACCCTGGAGAGCTTCGCCGCCGCGGTCGCGGCCGGGGTCGACACGATCGAGCTCGACGTGCTCTGGCTCGAGGACGCGCACCTGCCGCTGGAGCAGCGGGCGCCGCTGGTCATCGCCCACGACTGGGCCGATGCCGCCCGCCGCACGCCGCTGACCCTGACCGAGGCCCTCGACGCCTTCCTCGAGCCGCCGCTCGACAAGGTCGAGATCGACCTCGACATCAAGCTCCCCGGCCGCGAGGAGGAGCTGGTCGACGCCCTGCGCGAGCGCGGCCTGAGCGAGCGGGCGATGGTCTCGACGATGGAGCTCTACTCGCTCGGCCGCATCGTCCAACTGGCGCCGGAGCTGCGGCGCGGCTGGACCTATCCCAAAGTCACCAAGGAATGGAACTCGAAGCCCTGGGCGAAGCCGGCGCTGCCGGCGGCGCTGCGGCTGATGCGCTACCGCCTCCCCGGCCTGGCGGCGGAGAAGCTGACGCAGATTGACGTCAGCGCGATGTGGGTCTACCACCCGCTCGCCAGCCCCCGCCTCGCTCGCATCTGCAAGCTGGCCGGGGTCGAGCTGATCGCCTGGACGGTCGACGACGAGAAGCGGATGCGCGAGCTGGTCGCGATCGGAGTCGACGGCATCTGCTCCAACGACCCGCGCCTGTTCACGGGTCTGTCGAGTTAATGACCCTGGAGGGTCACTAACTCGACAGGAGTTGCTCAGACCGTGCCGGGCGTGGCGGTTGGCGGCGCGTTGCGGCCGCCCTTCTTCAGTTTCACGGCGGACTCCAGCTCATCCTGGGTGAAGCCGCCGACCGCCTGGCCGCCGACGGCGTAGCGGTAGAGGGCGACGCCGAAGACGCCGCTCAGCGCCTTCTGGACCAGCATCGCCACGCAGATGATCACCGCGCCGATCAGGATCAGGGCCACCGCGGCCGGGCCGGAGGAGGGCCAGAGGACGACGCCGGCGACGATCAGCAGGGCGGCGGGGAGGATGGCGAAGAGACCGATGGCACCGCCGATCGCGATGTTGCCGGTGATCTGCTGGCCCCATTTGTCCTTGAAGATCGTCGCCGAGCGCTTCAACGTCCCGAACGGGCCGCTGCCCTCGATCGCCAGCACCGGGACCGCCATGAAGGTGACCAGCGCCCAGGCCATCCCGACCAGGCGCGCGGCGATATTGCCTAGCGCCCCGCCCTGGTTCTCGAGCAGGGCCATCAGCAGGCCGATCGAGGTCGAGAGCGCGGCCCAGCCGCAGATCTCGGGGAAGCGGCCGCGGGCGACGGCGAGCCCGTCGCCGACGGTCGCCTCATCGCCCTGGAAGATCTTGTTGGCGGCAGCGGCGAGGCCGACGGCGAAGTAGGTGCCGACGATGCTGAGCACGTAGACCCCGACCACCAGCAGTGGGATCGCGCCGCCGTAGCTCTTCTGGTCGAGCAGGTACAGCCCCGGGCCGCCGAAGAGGATCGCCAGCGGGATCGTCAGCAGCGCTCCGTAGAGCGGGAAGCGAATCAGTTCGCGGTGCGTGTTCAGCAACGCCCAGCTTTTCTTCGTCAGTCCCCAACCGCGTTTGATCCTGCTCATCGTTCCTCCTCGATGGTTCGGCCGGCTTGCATCAGCTGATCTCGGCAAGTCCCGGGGTCCGCTTGACCCCTCTTTCCTCGAAGTAGTCCCATTCCTGCCGGCCGAGCTCGGTTGCCGGAGTGTCGGCGTAGACCCACTCGCGGAAGATCCGGTGCCAGTTGCGCTTGGCCCGGAGCTGGCCGAGCACGGCGACGACGCCGATTTCCATCCGCCGTCCCATCAGCTCCTCGGCCGGGATCGACTCACGCCGCATCAGGTCGAAGTACTCCGAGCGCGGGTCGTTGGTCGACTCGATGATCTTCATCACCCGTTTCGGGGTGATCTCGATCTCGCGGTCCTCGATGTACCAGCCGCCGACCGCCCCCATGTGCTCCAGCAGCCGCTCGGCGTCGAGCTTGGACGGCTTCTTGACGAAGCCGAGGTCGTGCAGGGCCTGGCGGAACGCTTCCGGGTCCTCGCGCGAGGCGGCGTCGAAGGCGCGCTGCTCGAGCACGATCTGCTCGCGGTCGAGCTTCTTCGTCATCCCGAAGTCGAGGAAGGCGACGCGGCCGTCCTCCATCAGGATGAAGTTGCCGGGGTGGGGGTCGGCGTTGAAGTGCTGGAGGTTGAACATCGAGCCGAGGCTGCCGCGGAAGACGATCTCGCCGAAGCGGCTGCGCTGCTCCTGCGGCAGCTCCTTGATCTGCTCGAAGTTCATGCCGGTGACCAGCTCGGTGACGAGGATCCGCCGCCGCGAGAGCCGGGTCACGACTTCGGGCACGTAGATGAAGGGGTGGTCGCGGTAGGCGCGGGCGAAGAAGCGCTGGTTCTGGGCCTCGTACTCGTAGTCGAGCTCCTCCATGATCCGCTCGCGCAGCTCCTCGGCGATCGCCTTGGCGTCGAGGCCGGGGGCGATCGCCTTGGCCAGGCGCACGATCGTGCCGGCGTTGCGGAGGTCGGCGTCGAGCGCCTCGGCGATCCCCGGGTACTGGATCTTCACCGCGACCTTGCGCCCGTCCAGCAGCTCGGCCCGGTGCACCTGGCCGATCGAGGCGGCGGCGAAGGCCTCGGTCTCGATCTCGGCGAACAGCTCCGAGAGCGGTTCGCCGTCGTATTCCTCTTCCAGCACCTTGACGACCTTCTCCCAGGGCATCGCCGGCGCGTCGGTCCGCAGTTTGGCCAGCTGTTCCTGGTAGACCTCGCGGTACTCCTCGGGGATGAACTCGGTGTCGATGAAGGAGGCGAACTGGCCGAGCTTCATCGCCGCGCCCTTCATCTGGCCGAGGGCGCCGACCATCTTCATCGCCGTTTCCAGGTGGCGCTGCTCGAGCTTCTCTTTGCCGCCCTCCTCGGAGCGGCCGACGTTGGCCGCTTTCGTGCCCGCGTACCGGGCTCCCTGGACGCCGACGATCGAGCCCAGCTTGGCCGAGCGGCGGACCCGGCCCTTGGGAATCTTGGAGTCGTCAGCCACGCCGCAAGGTTGCCACACGTTCCCTTTGCGCCGGGTTCTCTATTCTCTCCCGTCCGATGGCCAGCGCACGCTCAACCCTGAAGGTCGCCCCCCGCGCGGAGTTCGGCTCCCGCACCACCCGCCGCTTGCGCGGCCAGGGCCTGGTGCCCGGCGTCGTCTACTCCGGCGGCTCGGAGGCGACCGCCTTCCAGGTCTCCGAACGCGAGGTGCGGGCGGTCATCAGCGAGGGCGCCGCGCTCTTCGACCTCGAGATCGAGGGCAGCAAAGCCGTCCCGGTCGTGGTCAAGGAGCAGCAGCTGCACCCGGTCCGCGGCAGCCTCCAGCACATCGACCTGCAGGCCGTGAAACTCGACGAGGCGATCGAAGCCGACGTGCCGATCGAGCTCGAGGGCGCCGACACCGCCCCCGGCGTCAAAGGCGGCGGCGTGCTCGAGCACGTCACCCGCGAGATCACGGTCGAAGCGCTGCCGACCGACATCCCGGACCGCATCGTCGCCGACGTCTCGGCGATGGAGATCAACGACACCTTCACGCTTGCCGCGATCACCGCTCCCGACGGCGTCACTTTCGTCGCCGAGGATCCCGAGGAGGTCACGATCGTCAACCTCTCGCCGCCACGGGTCGAGGAAGAGCCCGAGCCCGAGGTCGAGGAGGAGACCGAGCTGGTCGGCGAGTCCGAGGGCGAGGCCGCCGAGGGCGACTCGGGCGAGTCCGAGGGCGAGTAGTCCTTGTCGCTGTTCCGCCGCCGTCAAAGCGACAGCGGCGATGGGGGCGACCGCATTCTCATCGTCGGCCTGGGCAACCCCGGGCCCGAGTACGCCAACACCCGCCACAACGTCGGCTTCGCCGTCGCCGGTGAGCTGGCCCGGCGCTGGGACCTCGGCAAGCCGCGCCAGAAGTTCAACGGCCTGATCGCCGAAGGCCGGGCCGGGATCGGCGGGCCCCGGGTCGCGATCCTGCAGCCGCTCAGCTTCATGAACGCCTCCGGCGACTCGGCCGGGCCGGCCCGCGGCTCGCTGAAGGTGCCGCTGGAGCGCACGATCGCCCTCCACGACGAGATCGACCTCCCGTTCAGCCGGATCGAATCCCGGCTCGGCGGCGGCCTCGCCGGTCACAACGGCCTCAAGAGCCTCAAACGGGGTTTCGGCGACGCCGGGTTCTGGCGCGTCCGGGTCGGCGTCGGCCGTCCCGACTCGACCGACCCCGAGATCGTCGCCGCCTACGTGCTCGGCCGCTTCCGCGAGCCGAAGCCCGAGGTCGAGGCCCTGGTCGGGAGCGCCGCCGACGAGGCCGAGCGCTTGGTCGAGCAGCTAGGTTCCGCCGCGTGAGCGAGCTGACGGGCTACGGGGTCGACGACAACGGCGTCGCGGTGATCCGCCTCGAACGGGAGCGGGCGCGCAACGCGATCAACACCCAGATGCTGGTCGAGCTGCTCGAGCACCTCGCGGTTGCCCGCGGCGACGACGCCGTGCGGGTGCTGGTGATCAGCTCCGCCGACCATCTCGGCCTCTCCGCCGGCGCCGACGTGCGCGAGGAGCTCGACAAGGAGGGACAGGTCCGCCGCATGCAGCTCTTCGCCGACCTCTACGACGAGGTCGTCGCCTTTCCGAAGCCGACGATCGCGGCCTGCCACGGCGACGTCGTCGGCGGCGGTGCCGAGATCGCGATCGCCTGCGACATGCGGGTCGGCGGCGCCAACCTGCGGATGCGCTTTCCCGGCGCGGCGCTGGGCGTCCCCGTCGGCCCGGCCCGCCTGGTCACCCTCTGCGGCCTCGCCGCCGCCAAGTACCTGCTGCTCTCCTCGCGCACGGTCGGCGCCGACGAGGCGCTGCGACTCGGCCTCGTCAACCGCGTCGCCCCAGCCGCCGCGACCGAGGCCTCGGCCCTGGAGCTGGCGGCCGGCGTCGCCGCCCACCCGCCCGAGGCGGTCGCGCAGCTGAAGCGCCTGCTGCACCAGTGGGACGACATCGAGGGCCGCTCCGCGGCCGAGGGCGTCGGCCAGGTGGAGTGGGTCCGCAGCGGCCCGGGTTTCCCGACCGCGAATTAGCTAAAGCTCGCCACAGCGCTTAGGAACCCTTGCCTATCCGTCTGGAGACGGTTAGAGTCGCGACGTGCTGGTAGGGGAAGTAGGGGGGAGGAGGGTCGCCGCGCTGCTCGCCGCGGCGCTGATCGGGCTTGCCTGCGCGCTTGCCCTGCCCGCCCTCGCCACTGCCGAATCGTTCACGGTCAACAGCACCGCCGATGAAACCGACGCGGTCCCCGGCAACGAATTCTGTCTCACCGCGGGTGGGAAATGCACGCTCCGCGCGGCGATCGAAGAGGCGAACAGCGGTGAAGGCGAAGACCGGATCTCCTTCGACCGGGAAAACGTCTTCACCGAACAGCTAGACGGCACGATTTCCCTGACCAGCGCCTTGCCGCCGGTCATCCACCCGATCGGCATCGAAGGGGAATGCGTCATCGAAAACGTGCTCCGCCCCTGTGTCGGCATCGACGGCAACGGCCTGCCGGGAGCGGCCCTCACCGTCGAAGGCGCCGAAGCGGAAATCTTCGGGCTCGCGATCACCGGGGCCGGGATCGGGCTCGAGGTCACCGGCAGTCCCAGGTTGCGGGTGACTAGTGATTGGCTCGGGGTCAAGCTCGACGGCAGCGCCGGGGGCAACGGGACCGGGATGCTGCTCGGCAAAGGATCCGAAAACGTCCGCATCGGCAACGAGGGCGTCAACAACGTCTTCGCCAACAACGCGGGCGACGGGCTCGACATCCATGGCAGTAGCAACGTCAAGGTGATGAGTGGCTACTTCGGCGTCGGCCCCGACGGCAGCACGCCCGCGCCCAACGGCGACAAGGACATCGAGATCGCCTCGATAGATGACGGCTCCGAACTCTCGCCGGCGAGCGGCAACCGGATCGGGGCCCAGCTGGCCCCGGAAGCGGCCGCGACTCCGATCTGTGACGGCGGCTGCAACGTGATCTCCGCTGCCGGCGCGAGCGGCATCGACCTGGAAGGGGACGGGGGCGAAGAGAAACCTGCCGAATCCACCACGATCATCGGCAACTACATCGGTCTTGACGCGAGCGGGACCATGGCGGCCCCGAACACCACCGATGGGGTCCACGCCGGCCCGGCCGCCCACACTGTCATCGGTGGCCCGAGGAAGAGCGAAGCGAACCGCTTCGCCGGCGGTGAAACGGCGATCCACGCCGGGCCGGGCGCCGCGAACCTCG
>Ga0207641_10005359_pt1 | contig 10952 bp, 19 predicted proteins | sample KBSSwiS62_FD_184306 | JGI IMG/M metagenome (GOLD analysis project Ga0207641, IMG submission 184306) | Switchgrass rhizosphere microbial communities from Kellogg Biological Station, Michigan, USA - KBS Switchgrass S6-2 (SPAdes) (version 2) | ecosystem: Host-associated > Plants > Roots >... | reverse complement strand
CGAGATACCCCACGGTGCGCTGCATCCACTGCTCGCGGCTGGCTTGCTATCCAGGAGAACTAAGTTGCTACCGTAGGCCTGATAGCAGCTGTCCACCAGATGGCAGAATACTGTCGGGTGACGGCTTGAAGTACTGGGACAAAGACCTAGGTTGGTGTTATGTCTAACGCCCCATCGCCTGAAATTGTCAAGTTGGTCAACCGCATTCTGTCAAAATGCGTGCTGGGCGTCACATCCTGGCGTGGCACGCGCTGCTGGGTCTGGAGTGCTTGCACATGTAACAAGGGCTACGGCGAGATAAAGGTGAACGGCGTCGCACGTCGGGCACATCGGGTCTTGTGGGAGTTGGTAACAGGGCGTAAGATCCGCGACGGTTACACACTCGACCATGGATGCCTCAACACTCGCTGCATTCGACCAGAGCACCTCGAAGAAGTTACCAGAAGTCAGAACACAGCACGCGGCAACAAGACACGTCACAAACCGAAGGAAACAATCAGATGGTAGACCCAAGCGATAGAGTTTTCCCGGCCGAGTCTCAGTATTCCGCAGAGCGCGGCGTTGAGCTGCGCACGTGGCTGGCGGCTCAGTGTTTTCCGAGCCTAGCCGCGCGCTTTGGCCTCGAGGTCGGCGCGGAGTACGCAGTGAAGGCGGCTGATCGACTCATACAGGAACTCAACAAGTGAACCTGCATCATGTTGCGGCGACCTTCGACCTGTGTCTGAAAGCGTTCAGCACGTACTGTCTCTACACCATCGTCATTCAACTTGCGGCCCTTCTCAAAACCGCACGGAGTAAACAATGAGAGTCGAGTCAGTTAGAGAGTCCGATCCCGCACTTGACGAGCTAGAGAATCAACTCAAACGCTCGCTAGCTCGTCTTCAGCAAGAGTACGCTGAAGCCGCACGCCCTATTCTGCAGCGTCTCGCAGGGCTCGACGCGCTGCGCCCACGACAGTTCATGGTTGTGTTTGAGCCCGGCGACGATGTTCCCCAACATGTAAAGGATCTTCTAAAATGATTCGCTTTATCCTCCGCACCATGCTCGGCGCGCCTGCCTGGCTGCTTTATTTCGCGCTCATGCTGCCCCTGCAGCTGATCGGCTTCCCGCTCGTGGCTGTGCTCGCGCTCTATATGCAATTGCGCTTCAAGTACTGGGGCCATACGCGCTTCCACGGTATGCTGCACTTTCCGGCACCGTTCGGCCTGCGTCTGTTCTACCTGTGGGACAACGACGAGGACGGCGTTGACGGCGATCCTTGGTTTAACGCAGGGGACGCGGAGAAAAACCCGGACTGGTTCGAGGCAACGATCGGCTGGTCTGTCTGGCGCAAGGTATTCGTCTGGTCCGCCTGGCGCAACAGCGTTGGCAACGCGCGCCGCGTGCCGTTCCTCGGAATGGACATGCGCGATCCCAAGGATACGGTTGTGTACCTGCCCGCACTGATCGCAGTGCAACCTGCACAAGACGGCTTAGCGCTCTGGAAAGAGTACCGCAAGCTTGGCCCGTACCTCGCGCGCTACGGCTGGAGGTTTGAGTTGCGGTTCCCTTGGCCCGTTGGATTTACGGACCTATTTCCCATTAACGGTGAAATTCGATATTTCTGGATCGGCTGGCGCATCGCTCAGCAAGATACACCAAACACCAACATCGGATTCGCGTTCCAGCCGTGGGCGAAGCTGTGATTTATCCGCCTATCGGTTGGGGGCTGGCTCTAATTACCCCAGAACAGCTGGGCCGAGAACTAGCTGACGTATTCAACAAAGCTTACAACGAGGAGACAAACATGTGTGATTGTCATAACAAAGAACGAGCAGAAGCCTGGGACGCCGTATGCAATGCGTTTCCCGTGGACTGGGCTTCACGTTTCGCCCATCTAAACGGACAGGACGCAGCCGTAGCCGAGATCAAGCGATTGCAAGACATGGAGAAGCTCGCCAAGCACCTGGAGAAAGAGGTGAATGAGTGGCGCAGTACATCGAGCCATTGGCAGAACGTTTCTGAGCATAAAACTAGGAGTTACGGCGCTCAGCTTGACAAGCTTGAACGCGAATTGCAAAGAGAGTGTAAAATGCACGCGGAGACGACGAAGCAGTTGGAGGAGGAGCGCAAAGTTAGTAAAACGCGCTTCGATACCTGCGTGCAGTTGCAACAGCAGCTGGAACGAGCGCAATCCGAAACTGACAACTTGCACGTCACGCTCGCGGACGTAAAAGCCCAAGCGGCCTTGCCCGTGATGGGCGGCGGGTATCAGGCGCACATGCAGAACGTGCGCAATGCGGTTCGGCAGTATCAGAAAAAAGGGTTCGGCAGGAACTGTCCCGAGGAAGTCGCCGAAGCTGTGTACTTTCTGCTCCAGCGCGTGGAGAAGCTCGAGGCAGTGAGGGACGCGGCACCAAAAACCGCGATGGGCGCAGTGCAGGAGGCGCAGACTGGGCGGCCAACCGCACCCAAACCCGGCCCAGGGAACGGCAATGAGACTCCCTGGCCAAACGAGAAGATGCCGCGCATGTCAGAGGGCTGGCGGATTCCAGATTGATCCAAGTTAACATTTTGTAAGTTTGCGCGGCGCAGTGTAGATCCTACCTGCGCCGCGTTCGTTTCTGGCCCGCTATACGCATCCAACGCCTGGCACGAGATATGCATAGTTCTCCTTGTGTACTTCACACCACAACGGAGATAGCTAAAATGACGACAGTTACAGCGATTCGTGCCATTGCAACCAAAGTCTTTACCTCAGAGACTGAGGCGGACAACGGCAAAATTGAATACCTGCGAGCCCTGGTAGGGGACGTCCAGACGGAGCTGGGCGGCGCACCGCGTCAGCGTGCCGGCAAGGCGGCCCGGCTGACCAAGGAGGAGACTGCCGAGCACCTCCAGTCCGTTACCAAGGTCAACGAGCGCTTCTACGGCGCCGTGACCGAGGAGGCCCGTGCGCGCGTCGGTGGAGGCCCGGATAAGGCGAAGCGGCTCAACGCCATGACGAACTGGGCCAGGACCGCTCTGCGGGACGTGAGAGGCTACGTGCGGGCAGGGAACGACATTCGCGCCCTGGCGGCGACCAAGCTCACCCGGAATCAACTGCGAGTGAAAGCGACACCTCGCCCGCTGGGGCCTGCTGCCTTGCGCCGACGCCTGGTTGATCGCGGAAAAGAGATGGTTGCCGCCGCGCTCGAGCTGATCGACATCGATCCTGGGGCGGCCCGCGCCGAGCTGGAACTGATCATGGCGCAGATTGCGACGCAGGTTCTCAACTTGAGCGGACGTGCCACCAAGAATGCACAGGAGGCGGCCAGCCAGCACAAACCGCTACGTGTCAGGAGCACGCTATTCGTGCCCACTGAGACGCAGGTTGTGCGGCAGACCGCTAACCCGTCGTGACGTTCGAGGTTGTTGGAGGTCCGATGGGATTGGAGGTAGAGCCGAAGTCCTGCCTTCTACGCGCGGCGCGGAATGAGTTGCGGAAGTTGGAGGCGGAGTTGTACCGCTTGCAAAACCTCAACCGGCGTCACGCCCAGGGTCCGATTGAGGCAACCGAAGCCGAGATCGATTGTTTATCCAAGGGGATTACTTGGCTTTGGCAAGTCCCAACGGGGTAGCAAAAGTGCCTAGGCACTCTGAGCACCGGGAAGCTTGACGGCTCCCCGGTGCTCCTCTATGCTTGAAGCGTGAATCCCTTCTCAAAAAAGCCCAAACCAGTGGCGGAAAACTGGTCCTGCCTTCGGACAGTTGTCAGTGAACCTGACGCCAACGGCAACATCTCAATGACGTTCGCACTCCGCAATCCTGCAGGGCTCGTATTCCTCGTAACGGTCGACGGCCCGATGGCTGTTACCGGCGAAGACTACGTGCTCGCGCTGAAGGCGGCGCAAGCTCGCATTGTAGCGGCTGCCAGTGGCGCCTACGACAAAGATAAACGTCCATCCAAACCCAGCTGAGAAAATACAACATGTTAAAAGACCCTGCAGTCCGTCGCGGCCTTGCTGTGCTCGCTGTCACGCTTTTTATTCTCGCGGTTGACCTGATCGCAGGTCCGCGCTTATCATCCGGCTTCCTGACCTAACACCAACACACCACGGAGAATTTATGGACCTGCTGAAGTTTCAAGCGTCGATCGACGCACACACTGCGGCGCTGAACACTCACAGCGCGACCATGGAAAAGTTCATGGCTGTTGCCGCCAGCGGCGGAGCCTCATCGGGGGAAGCTACGGCGGCCCGCGGCCGGGGTCGACCAACGAATGCGGAGAAGGCTGCGCAGGCTGCGACAGCTGCGACCCCTTCAACTACCGTTTCGACACAGGTTGCTGCGACGGGTCTGGCTGCGTCATCTGTGTCCAGTGCGCTTGCGGGTGCTACTCAGGCGGCTGCAGCCGCTCAGACGGCGGCTGTCGCTGCCGCCCAGACGAATGCGACCGTTGCTTCTAGCAGCGCCGGCCCGCTGACTCACCAGAGCCTGGCCCCCAAGGTCGTTGCCTTCGCGAAGTCCAAAGGGCGCGATGCGCTAGTGGCGCTGCTCGGTGAATTCGGCGCTGCTGAGTTCGCCAAGGTCCCGGTGGACCAGTTGCCGTTGTTCAATGACCGGCTGGATGGCAAGCCGCAGACCCCGACGATTGCCGCCGACCTGGGCAATCTGTTAGGGATGTAACGAGTTCGGCTCTGAGTCACGGGCAACCGGTGCTAACTCATGCTGGGTAGGACAGCACAGAGCCGTACAGAGTCCCGCCCGCGCGCCGTAATGCCTTTGTGTAGCATACATGTCAGCAATGGACTGACCGGCGCGCGGGAGATGGGCTCAAACTGTTCTGGAGAACAACATGGCAACAAGCGATAGCAAAGTGTTTGATCCGCTCCGCAGCCTCGAGGGGCAGTTGGCGCAATCTGAGCAGTATGTCGAAGCAGTGGCCTCCGATGTTGCATCGCTAGCTGACCGGCTGGCCAATGCAAAGGTAGGACTGCGAAATGCACGCAGTGAGCGTGACGCCTTGAAGCGTGCTGTTTCCGTCTTGAAGCATTCGGGCTTCCGTCATGGTTAGCCCTCCTCACACCGTTGCGTTCATTGCACTTGCGATACTCGTGGGTCATAGTATCGCCGCTGACAACGACAGCACACCATGGGTCGTCTGCTGCGTCTTCGTAGCTGGAGTATTCGCATGTCTGTAGTCGCGGACAAGGTTCACTCAATCCTCAGCCCCTCTGGCGCCAAGCGTTGGTCCAAGTGCGTCGCGGCCCTCGCGGCCTGCAAAGGGGTCGTCGAGAAGAAAGACACGCGCGCTGCTGACCTCGGCTCAGCCAAACACCAGAGTGTCGAGTGGCTGCTGCGCAATCCAAACGAACACCTGACCGCGTTGAAGGCGCAGGAGCTAGCGTTCTACAACGGCACGCAGTTCGCGGTCGACGCTGAGTACAGCGACCACGTGAACACGGCACTGCACCATGCACGCTCGCTGGGCGGCGATCAGGTATATGAGTCGTGGGTGAGCACTGAGCCGCTGTTCGGCATTCCTGGCCAGGGCGGCACGATCGATTTGACCGCGCTGCATGCGTACGACGGTTATATCGACATCCTCGACTTCAAATTTGGTTTCACGCCAGTTGCACCGGACAGTGACCAGAACAAAATTTACGCTGCCGCTAAGTTGGCAGAGGTTGATCCCGACAGGTTGATCTACAAGGAAGCGCACCTGCACATCAGCCAGCCGAAGCAGAGCGATCAGCTGAAGACGGTTAAGATTTCCCGCGAGGAGCTAGAGGCTTACATTATAAGCATCCGCGAATCGGCGCGCCAAGCGCATGCACTGTATACCGCAGTGGAGCGCGGTGAGCAGACGGTTGCCGGCGTTGAATTCTACAAAACCCCCAGCGACGAGGCATGCGAGTGGTGTCCCATTCGCCTGACGTGCTCGGCCCGCCTGGCGCAGCTGAACGCAGATTTCCCGATCATGCCGGCGCCACCGGTCGGCCGCCCAATCACCTACGACCCCGTGCAGATGACGACGGAGGAGCTTGATAGCGCCCTGACGCGCGTAGACTCCGTGGTGAAGTTCATTCAGGACTGGGCCTCCAATATTCGCGCCGAAGGGACGCGGCGCGCAGCCTTGGGCGAGCTGCCTGGCTGGATGGTCGCGGACGGCAAGAAAGGCCCCAGGACCGTCCCAGAAGCCGACCGACCGTTGTTTGAGACGATCGTTGTAGCGGACCTCGGCGACGAAGCGTACGAGAAGAAACTCAAGACCCCAACACAGCTGGAGCTGGCGTACAAGCGTCTGAAGCGCCTGGATGAGTGGCGGGACCTTCAGGATGGGCCGGCGGACGCAGAGGGCGTACGGCGCGGAGGCTTCGTTGTACAGGCCGAGGGTGCGCCCAGCTTGGCGCGGACGACCGAGGGCCGCGCGCCACAGGGTGCGAACCTCGCCGCGGAGTTCGCCCTGGTGGAGGCACAATGAAGCCCCATTACTGCTGGCACTGTGACACGTACCACGAACCAGCGCAGCCTTGCGCGGTTCCAGTTGACCCCTTCAAGGAGAAGGAGCAGACTGCATCTGAGCGCCCCGAATACTTTCGGGGAGCCAAAATCAGCAAACCAGCAAGTAGGAAACAGCAATCATGACAACTGTCATTTCAGCAACTCGCGTTCAAGTCGTCGACTCTCTCCAGCACCCCGTGCGGTTCAGCTACTTCTACGGGCACCAGCCCAGCACCAACACGGACAAGGTAACCGGCAAGGTCTCCAAGACTTACGGTTCCCATTTCCTGATGAACCCGAATCATCCAGCGATCCCGCTGATTCAGGCCGCGATTCAGGCAGCAGGCGTTGCTTTCTTCAAAGACCAGTGGCCGGTCCTGCTTCCCTCCATCGTCGCCAAGGCGAAAATCCCGCTGCTCCGGGGCGAGATCCGCAAGCCTGGCGCCGCTGAGTACGTCGGGAAGATCGTCCTAACGGCCTCCAAGCCGTTCGACAAGGGTAAATTCCGCATGGTCGAGACGCGTGGCGGCGTGAACATCGACTTGGTGGAAGGCGACGGCCGCCCGTACTCCGGTTGTTTCGGCTCCGCGATCGTCAATTTCTACGGCTACAACAAGGGCGGCGGAATTGGCATCGGCTGTGGTATCGAGGGCGTGCAGTACACCCGCCAGGGTGACGCCTTCGGCGGCGGACGTGTGGCGGCCCCGACCGAATTCGGTCTGGTTGAAGTGGGCGAGTCCGCAGATGCTCCGCCTCCGGGTGCGGGTGCGTTCGCTGGCAATCTCGATGCCATGATGGGGTTTGGCCCCGGTCAAGCGGCTGGAGCTGCGGCACCTGCCGTGGGTCAGCCGGTAACCAGTATCGAGAACCTTCTGGGGTTCTAACAGTTTGGTCTGAGTCGTGTTCCCGGTGAGGGTCCTACAGGGGATAGCTGTGCAACAAACCCTGGCACGATAGACGAGCCAAACCCGCGCGTCGAAAGTCTGTCCCTAGGTCTACTCGACTATAGGCGGCGCGCGGCCTCTAAAATAGATAGGTAGCTGAAGGAAACTGACAGACGTGTTAGATGAGAATAAGCTACTGATAAAGCGGCGCGGGGCGACGGTCTCACCGCTCTAAACCGCGCTGCCTTCTTTCACCACGGAGAACAACATGCAAGAGCCCGAAAATACGAGCTTGATCCTCAATCCAACTGAGCCGGAACAGACCAACCTGACACCCGACAAGGCCCGTAGTCTGCTGGAGATGTTTAGCCGTCAGATTCGCAAGTACGCGACGCAATCGCTTGACATGTTCCGACCAACGCCGCGCATCGTCACCGCACAGCGCCCGTTCTACGAGCGCTACCAGTACAAGCCGCACAATGGCAACGCCGAAATGGCGCGGCGCCGGGAGCAGATTGCCAAGGGGCAATTGACACTCAGCAATGGGCTCGTCGGAGAGTGGCCGGGCGGCGGGTTTATCGCCTGTGACAGTCACGGCAAGTATTCGCCATGGCCCAAATCCTTTTCCTAGACGCCGAAACGCGGTCAGCGACCAACCTGAAGACGGCTGGTACTGACCGCTACGTCCGGGACTGTGACGCCACAATCTGGACCTACACGTTTAACGACGAGCCCGAGATTGGCTGTTGGGATATCCTCGGCGGCGAGCGAGCCAACAGGCATGAGCGGTTCGTTGAGGGGCTTAAAGATGAACGCATTATCAAGATTGCTCACAAATCGGCGTTTGATCGGGGCGTGCTGCTGCACAGTCGCAATTGCCGCCTATACACAGATGTTAGTAGCTGGCGCTGCACTATGGCCCAAGCTTACAGCTCTGGTCTGCCTGGCTCTGTCGAGTATCTTGGTGTGGTACTCCAGATCCCCGAAGCGGATCGAAAGCTCACCGATGAAGGAAAGACCCTCGGCCCCCTATTTTGGTCTCCGCGGAAAGACGGACGATTCAATACCCCTGACGACTTCCCTGCCGAATGGGCTGCGTTTAAGCGCTACGCCATGGTGGACACTGCCGCCCTGCGACAGATCTATCGACGACTCCCCAAGCACAATTTCCAAGGAACCAACCTCCAATGGTGGTGGCTCGACCAGCTCGTCAACAACCGGGGATTCGGATTCGACGCTCAGTTGGCTGAGACAGCCATGGATCTCCTCGGCCGGGCCAAGCGACGAAATGACGAGCGAGTTGCAGAAGCAACCGAGGGGGCAGTTGCTGCCGCTACACAGCGCACCAAATTGCTCGATTATCTCAATCAGCGATACGGAGCAGGACTCGAAAACCTCAGAGCGTCGACAATCCGAGACATGCTCGACGGTGACTCACTCGAGCCAGGACTGCGTTTACTTCTTGAGATCCGACTTGATGCGGCTAAGGCATCTGGTGCGAAATATCGCAAAGGACTCCAGCTTCTTGGTCCCGGCCGGCGCATCCGTCATGCACATCAATATTGCGGCGCTGGTCGAACTGGTCGAGACTCGCATAAAGGATTCCAACCTGGGAACATGATGCGGCAGACGCTGCCGGCGGAGTACATCGATGAAATTGTCATACCGGGAATCAAGTTCACGCCGCAGGACGTTCTGGACTTCCCCGAGCTGTTCGGATCGGCCAACATGGCATGCGCTAACGCGCTTCGCGGTTGCATCGTGGCTGCGCCGCCAGGGCCAGCCAATCCGGAAGGGAACGAACTCCTCGATGCGGACTATTCCAACATCGAAAGTCGCGTGCTTGCGTGGCTGGCGTCCGAAACGGACGAGCTGGCCGCGTACCTCTCAGGTGCTGATACATATCGACTACTCTGGGCGGACTTCTTTCAGATTGCTCCGTCAGACGTTACGAAGGCAGAACGTCAAGCCGCCAAGGTGGTTAAGCTCGCCATGGGGTTCGGCGGCGGAGTGGGCGCGCTGGTTACGATGTCGGCGGGGTATGGAATCGATCTTTCGGCACTGGTTCCACTTGTCCTTCCGCGAGCGGACGCTAAGCAGATGGCAAGAGCGGAGCGAGCTTGGCGCCGCGCCGTCCTCGAGGACGAGGACTGGGGTCTCACCAAAGAGACCTACATGGCGTGCGATATCCTCAAGCAGAAATTTCGCACCTCACTGAAGGCGACCAACGATGTGCGACTCGCAGTTGACAAAGCAGTACGAAATGCTGTACGGGAACCGGGAACCCCGCACTATGCCGCTCGCTGCACTATCTGGTCCGACCGCAATGCACTCATTGTTCAATTACCTGATGGATCGCGCCTCTACTACTGGAGTCCAACGCTCCACGTTACCGAGTATCGCGACCCAACAGACCCCCACGGAGTAGTACAACATCGTGAGCATCTCACATTCCACACAGCGCGCGGCAAGGGCTGGCGGCTCGAAAAAGCCTGGGCGGGCCTCTTCCTCGAGAACATCGTCCAAGCCGTCGCTAACCGCATTCTACGAAACGGCGCACTTGCGGTGCATTCTGACACCCTCACAGTTCCACGAATTGCGGCGTACCTTGATACGCTTCCACCAGAGGAACGAACAGCTATTGTCCTCCGCATCCACGATGCCCTCACTCTTGACGTACCGGTGGGAAGTTACTCTGTGGAAAGACTTCTCAGATGCATGTGCTCCGCTAGTCCGTGGGCGGAAGGATGCCCGATCGCGGGCGAAGGCTGGCGCAACATCAGGTACGGCAAACGGGAGAAAGAGTAAATGCTGATTCACAAAGTGGCAAACCTCAATCTGCCGGCCTTGGACGGTAGGGTTGTTGCGGCGTTTCCGCGACGTGATTACGTGCTTGTTGTCACGGAGTACGGAAGCGTCTACAAGTTAGTATTTGACTACAGGGAGGAGTGGGAAGGATGAAACGCAAGCTTTCTCCAATTCCGCTCGACGCGGTTGGCTACTGGCGCGCGTATAACTCGCCGCATCTGTGGAGGTATCCGCCGTGGGCGCATCCGGTCTATGGGAAAAAGAGTAAATGAAGCCGCACATTTTCTTCCGCCGTGGCTGGTGGTTCTGCAACTGGAGGCAGCAACGAATCTGCGTGCAGGGCTCTGGCCGTACGCCAACGGAAGCGTACAAGACTTGGAGCGTCCGCTGCGTCGAGCGACTTGGGCCGTTAGGTCCGTCACTGGGGGCGTTTCATGGGCCGCGCTAGCCGCCGGAAGCAACGACGTCCGCGCAAGCCGTTCGACTTGAAGGCCTGGTTGACACGTCGCACAGAGTTCGCCGCCAAGATAAGGGAGCTATTTCATGGGTCGCGCTGAGAACAAAGTCGCAAGTGTGTTGGTGGAGCTGACCGAACTGCACGGCGGATTCGCCGAGAAGGTCCACAACGAAGGGCGCGTCGGCTGCCCTGATTACATCATCACGTTGCCGCCCGGCGCGTTCAACCAGCAGGCCGCACAGCGCCGCGTCGAGACGAAGGCAAAGAACGGCGTCGTATCGCCAATGCAACAGTACTACCATGCGCAGCTGTACAAGCGCGGTGTGGTTGTGTTCATT
>Ga0207641_10005353_pt1 | contig 10958 bp, 8 predicted proteins | sample KBSSwiS62_FD_184306 | JGI IMG/M metagenome (GOLD analysis project Ga0207641, IMG submission 184306) | Switchgrass rhizosphere microbial communities from Kellogg Biological Station, Michigan, USA - KBS Switchgrass S6-2 (SPAdes) (version 2) | ecosystem: Host-associated > Plants > Roots >... | reverse complement strand
TCGAATTCGTGAGCGTCGGCGCCGTGATACGAATGATCGGCGTTTGCGTATCGATGACATAACCCGCCCTGCTGGTCGAGCCTTCATTCCCTACCCAATCCGTCGCCTGGATCACCAACGTTCCGCTCGACGTGATGCTTATCGTGCAATCAACTTGCGTGGAGCTGGTTTGGGAGCAGCTCAAGCCAGATGCGCCGGCGGTCGATGAAGAATCGATTATGACAGACGTACTTGAAACGGCGATAACATCCGTCACGCGGATCGTCGTGTTGGTGATGGTTGAGGAGCTTGCAAGCATTGGTGCCGTGATTATGATGTTCGGCGCAGTCGCATCAATGACATACGTCGTCGGCAAAGAAGAACTACTATTTCCGATCCAGTCAGCTGCATCGATCAAAAGGTCGCCACTCGAAGTGATGCTAACCGTGCAATCAACTTGGGTGGAGCTGGTTTGCGAGCAGCTGAAGCCGGATGTGCCGGCAGTAGACGAAGGATTAACCGTGACAGACGTGCTGGAGACGGAAATAGTATCCGTCACACGGATCGTGGTGTTGGTGATGGTTGAGGAACTTGATAGCGTCGGAGCGGTAATTACGACGGTCGGTGCAATCCCATCAAGGACATAGCCTGTTTGAGACGAGGAACTACTATTCCCGAGTCCGTCCGTTGCATCAATCCTCAAATCTCCGCTCGTTGTGATATTGATCGTGCAATCAACTTGGGTCGAGCTTGTTTGGGAGCAGTTGAAACCTGATGTCCCAACAGAGGATAAAGAATCAATCGTGACCAACGTACTCGATACGGCGACATCGTCCGTCACGCGGATCGTGGTGTTGGTGATGGTTGAAGAACTCGCAAGTGTTGGTGCCGTAATCGTGATGAAGGGCGCGCTCACATCGATCGTATACTGCCGACTCGATAAAGCGCTGTTCCCTACGGAGTCGAAGGCATGAACGTTCATCGAGCCGCTCGAAGTAATACTGATCGTGCAATCAACTTGCGTGGAGCTGGTTTGAGAGCAGCTGAAGCTGGACGTCCCTGCGGTAGATGAAGGATCAATCGTGACAGAGGTGCTCGATACCGCAACATCATCCGTCACACGAATTGTCGTATTTGTGATGGTTGAAGAACTCGCAAGCGTTGGTGCCGTGATGATGATTATTGGCGCAGCCGTATCTATGGTGTAGCCCGTTTGAGAAGAAGAACTTGAATTACCGAGGGTATCGCTCGCGTTTATTTTCACTGTTCCACTCGAAGTAATACTGATCGTGCAATCAACTTGCGTTGAGCTGGTTTGGGAGCAGCTGAGCCCAGAGGCGCCCGCCGATGAGGACGCGTCAATCGTAACCCCGGTGCTCGAGACGGCTCGATTATCTGTCACACGGATCGTCGTGTTGGTGATGGTTGAGGAACTCGTCAACGTTGGAGCCGTGATGGCAATAACGGGTACGGTTGCATCAATCGTATAACCCGCCTGTGTAGACGAACTCATATTTCCAATCCAATCCGTCGCATCAACAACCAAACTACCGCTCGATACGATGCTAACCATGCAATCAACTTGCGTGGAGCTGGTTTGGGAGCAACTCAAGCCGGATGTGCCGGCGGTCGATGAAGAATCGATTATGACAGACGTACTTGAAACGGCGATAACATCCGTCACGCGGATTGTGGTGTTGGTGATGGTTGAAGAACTCGTCAGCGTTGGAGCGGTAATCGTGATGATGGGCGGGGCGGAATCAATCACATACCCCGTCTGCGAGGACGAAGCAGCATTCCCCAACCCATCGACGCCATCCACAACCAAGGTACCGGTCGAGGCGATGTCGAGCGTACAGTCGACTTGGGTGGAACTGGTTTGGCTGCAGTTCAAGCCAGATGTCCCTGCGGTAGATGAAGGATCAATCATGACAGAGGTGCTGGAGACGGAAATAGTATCCGTCACGCGGATCGTGGTGTTGGTGATGGTTGAGGAACTCGTCAGCGTTTGAGCGGTAATTATTACAACTGGTGGCACATCAGCATTCCCAATCTCAAAATCGCTAAACGATGAGGCGCCGGTGATTTGGGTGCTGGTCGATGTGCGCGTTCCGACCGTGGGTGCTGTCCAGATGCCCGAAGCATATTTTTTGACGATGAATGTGGTTGGATCCGCGGCTGCATCCAGATCGGTCGACGCATAGTGAAATATTGCGGAATACGTTGTGAACGTAAGACCTGACGCCTGGGTCGAATAGTACCTATTGAGGCTCTTGCTTGGATCAATGCCCGAGGAAGCGGCGCTTGGATGATCCGTTGCTGTCGTTGAAGCACTGAGCGAACCCGCTACGGAGACGTTCCCGAATAACACATCAAGAGGCGCATATGTGGTTCCGCTCCCGAGGGGGAATATTTTTGACGTTGCCCCCGTTGCAACGTGCATCTGCAGGGTGCCCACAACAAAACCATTCGTGCGAGATACGGCGTTATCGGAACTCACGATAATCGAACGCGAACCCGTGATCAGACTCCCATTCGTAAGCACCAAGGTTCCACCGATCGTCGCGTCATGCGTCAACGTCACCCCAGAGGGAGTATTCACGACCACATCGTTAAATGCCGTACCAACGCTGTCCGCGATCGTTTGCGCTCCGGACCCCTGAAACGTCGTCGTGCCAGTCGAAGGCAAGAACGTCCCGGCGCTATTGATTGCAAACACGCTCCCACTTCCCAAAAAAAAGAAATTTGATGCGATACCAGATAACGTATGCGTTGAGCCCGAAGAAGCGCCAATCGTCAAAATATTTACCACCGTCGTTGATCCCGACAAGTTGAATGTCGTGGTGAATGCATCGGCAGACACGCCTATACCCAAATTATAGTAGGTCGTATTCATCACTCCGGTAGTACCGGTGGCCGCATAATTAATTGTTGAGCTTGCCGCCGTAAATGACCCCGATGAATTGATGCGGAAAGGCGTCCCACTCCCCGCAAATGTCACGGTGGAAGTCGCGCCATGAAAGCCATGAATTCCAGAACCTGAAGTCGCCCCGATGGTCATCGCGCCCGTGATCGTCATGTCTCCCCCGGCGGTGTAGGTATTGTTCGTGGTGTTTGTGAAGACACCGACACTGATATTGGCGTAAGTCGTACCGGCAATAGTCGTTGCCGACTGGCCTTGATACGCGACGGTCGACCCGTTTCCTGAAATCGTATTGCCATTCATGAGAAGTGGCGTGCCCGAACCAGTGAGCGTGAGCGTATTCGAACCAAGACTGAGCGTGTGCGTACCACTCGCAGGTGTATTTACAACCAACGCGCCCAATACGGTAACCCCACCACTCACGGCAAACGTCTGACCAGAGCCAACACTATTTGCACCCAGCACCAAGTTATTATAGTTGGTTATGGTCGCGATATTGATCGTCCCTGATCCCGAATACATGATCGTTGAACTGCTCGTCACGAGCGATCCGTTGGAATTCCTCACAAGTGGCGTCCCAGACCCAGACAAAATGAGCGTCGAAGTCCCAACGCTGAACAAGTGGGTTGATCCCGAAGACGCGCCGAACGTCATTACGCCATCGACTGTTGTCGTGGCCACAATCGTATAGGAGGTCACGGCGGCCCCAGCAACGATTCCGGCACCCAAATTGTGGTAGGAGACATTGCTGATGTTCGTTGCTCCATTCAAGGCAATATAGTTGACGGTTGCACTCGTCCCGTTGGCGATAAATGTCCCTCCGGAACCAATCGGCGTCCCGCTTGAGATAATTGAAAGCGTCGCGCTTTGCGCACCACTTGCCAAGGTAAAGATTGGTGCAAGACCAGTGTTTGGCGTAAATGCGATTGATGAAAGCGTCATCGATCCCGATTGCAAATCAATTTCACCGGTATTGGTGAAACTTCCACTCTTCGTCGAGATCCCTCGCGCCGTTCCACTCACGATGAATGTCGCAATCGTCGAAACGAATTGGGTCACTTGCGTGCTCGCGGGCACCGTCGAAGACAGGCCAACAGTAAGCGATGTAGAGCTCACGGTGCCACTTCCCGTCATATTGGCAACCGCATCCGTAGTTGCCGAGCTATTCAACAGAATCGTGCTCGTGACGGTCAGCTGCATTCCGAGGTCAACGGTGACGGTCGCTGCCGACGATGTCGGCGAAAATGTTAACGAACTAACGGTCGTGTTCGCGGTGACATCCACTGTGACACCCGAATTGATCGTTGCGGTGTCGGCGGATCCTGGCGTTGAGCCGCCACAACTTGACCATGTCGCTGCATTATTCCAATCGCCAGTTACGGTCGCGATACACGAGTTTGCTAAAACCGGTTTTGAGAAACAAAAACACGCGGCGCTAAGCACCAAGGAACAGAATAAAACCAGCAACCTCCGATGTGGCATCTTGCCGAAGATAATTATACTAAACATAGCCACTTTTCAGAATAAACAACTGGGGAAAGAATGCGCAGCAAAAAAACGACGTCCTGTGTCGTTTTTTTGTTGAATCACTGTGTTACTCTTTATGGCTTAACGAGATAACTTCCACCACCGCGAACAAAGTGGCAGGTGTAGCCGCCTGGATTGTTCTCCAGATAATCCTGATGTTCTGGTTCTGCTGGCGTAAAGGCTGTGAGTGGTTCGAGCGTTGTGACAACAGGATCTTTCCAGCGACCTGAAGCGTTGACCATGCCGATGAATTCCTGAGCCTCTTTCCTCTCTTCGTCTGACCCGTAGAAGATCGCGGAACGGTAGGATGTCCCAACATCATTCCCCTGCCGGTTCATCGTCGTCGGATCATGAATTTGAAAAAAGAAATCGAGAAGATTTTTGTAAGACGTCTGAGACGGATCGTAGGTGATCTGAAGCGCCTCAGCGTGACCAGGGTGATTTTGGTACGTCGGATGGTCATTTGTCCCACCCGTGTAGCCCGCCTCGGTATCGACGACACCAGGCTGTTTTCGGAATAGCTCTTCCATCCCCCAAAAACACCCTCCTGCAAAAACCGCGGTTTTGTTGCTCATAGATATGAGCAGCATACCATTTTAGAGCGTCGACAAATCAAGTCGTTCGTCAAAATGAATGCTACCGACAAACTCTGGAGCATGGCTCACCATGATCAAACCGCCTTTGTACGCATCAAGCGCTTTGGCGATAACAGGCAAATGGCGGAAGTTAATATGGTTTGTTGGCTCGTCCATGATCAGGAGTCCGGGCTTCTGCAACACGAAACGAGCAAAACACAACAGCCCCTTTTGGCCTTCGGAGAGTGAACCAACCTTGTTCTTGAGCAGTGGCGCAGTGATCAAGAATTCTGAGGCGACAGCCCGCAACTCTTCGTTATCCGGCACCCCCATGACTTCTTCGAGCGATTCGTAAGCCGTCTTGCTGAAATCAAGACCCGAAAAATCTTGGCGGTAGTACCCCACGCGGACATCGGGACCAAGAATCGCGCCTTCGTCGGACCCTTCGGCGAGACTCTTTAACAGCGTTGTCTTACCAATACCATTTGGCCCGGAAACCAGGAGCTTACGACCCCGGCGGATCGTGATATCGACTTCTTTGCGGACGGCTTCGTCGTTACGGATGATCGGCAGCGAAGAAATTTTGAGCAGCGCATCTGCGTACTCTTGCGTAGGAATCGTAAAATCACGAATGGTCTTATCTTCACGACGAACATCGACCATATCCTCTTCCGCCTCTTCGACTTGGTCGCGGAGCTTGCTCGCAAGTTTACGCATCTTGCCTCCCTTGTTGGCGAAAAAGTTGATCTTGTCTTTGCGATCTTGAATTTCTTTCAAGAGCCGCGCGTTTTGCATGCGTTCGCGTTCGAGGCGTGCCGTGATCTGCTCAAGGACATCAAAATAGTTTCCAACGTATTGTTCAACCTTGTGAGTGAAAACATCCAGATACAGAACTCCTTCGGTGAAGGCATTCAAAAAATCGGCATCGTGAGAAATCACAATGACGGTCTTGGGGTACATCATCAGGAATCCCGTCAGATGCTCGATCCCCTCCTTATCGAGGTTGTTGGTCGGTTCGTCGAGGAGCAAGATATCGGGCTCCTGGATCAAAGCAAACGCAAGCAAAAGACGCGCCTGCTGGCCTCCCGAAAAATCCTTTACCTTCTTGGTGATGTCCGCCTTGAAGTTCACGACTTCGAACACATTTTGTATTCGACGATCAAGATCCCGAGGAACGTCGGTAAAGGCGTGTGCAAAGTAGTCGCGGACCGTTTCGTCGAGATGTTCGCGAGCCATGACCTGCTTGCCGATAGCAATCGTCGCGCCTTGTTTGAGATGGACCGCTCCTTCTTGTGGTTTGAGCTCCCCCAACAGCAATTTAAAGATACTGCTCTTTCCGGCGCCGTTCTGGCCCATGAGCGTAATCTTGGCGTCTTCGCGGACCGAAAAAGCAGCCTCTTCGAGAAGGGGCCGCTCTTCATCGTAGCCAAAGGTGACATCGCTGAAGCGGATGACGACGTTGCCGTGCTCAAGTGCCATAAAACTGTCGCAAGAAGATACAGTGAATCCGTGCTTCCGTCAATGCAGCAGACAGACAAAAAATCCCCGCATGGGGGATTTTTTTGCCTTCTTATTCAAGTTCAAGTGCGTCGAGCGCCACGATGATGCGGTCGAGCTTACTGTTCATGGCTTTGAGCTGCTCTTCGACGCCGTGGTTGCTGGAGGCACCCGGAGCCGTGTAGGAGCGCTTTTCAAACGGACGTTCGGAACGACCGCCGAAAGACTTCTCGCCACCCTTAAAGCAGTTACTGCACAGGACAGGCTTGCTGCCGTTGGGGCGGAATGGAACCGTGCAGGAGGCATTGCACTCCGCACAAGTAGCCTTAAACGAGGGTTTATCGCCAAAGTCGCGACCTCCGCGATCCCACGGCTTTTTCCCACCAAAACCGCCGCCAAATTTCTTGCCGCCGGAATAACTATCGCGCTTGGATGTATACATAGTGAATCTGCCCAAGATACACGAAAATTGGCTTTCTGTCAAGCGTTCGAGGTTCCGGTCAAAGGATGATAGCAATTCAGGATGTTTCCGGAACCAAATGACTTGGTCCAGACGAGCTGCAGCTTCTGTGAGGGATCGACCGTTGGGAACAACGTCTTCCCTTTTCCGAGAATGACGGGCGCCACAAACAAGCGAAACTCATCAACCAACCCAAGCTGCGTCAACGCGCTCACGATCGTCCCGCTCCCAAAAATGATCAGGTCTTTGCCAGGCTGCTCCTTCAAGCCTTGGATAGCCTTCGGATCGATTTCGTGCAAGATTTGGGAGACATTCCAATCCAACGTCTCCCGTGTTTTGGAGAAGACGATTTTTGGCAACGCATTCATTTTTGCCGCAATGATTGGATCATCCTTGAGCGCATCCGGCGACGGCCAATAGCCGGCCATCAAATCGTAGGTCACTCGACCAAACACAAGCGCGTCGACGCTATCTAAGACACTGGAGGCATAGTCGTTAAACTCCGCGTCAACGACGTGCCAATCGATTTCGCCATTTGGTCGGGCAAAAAATCCATCGACGCTAAGCATCTCCTGAACAATGATTTTCCGCATAGATATTAGTATGACCAGGAATACGCTGCCACCCCGGTAAACGCAATGAGCATGAAAATAAACAAACACCCGATCGTTGCCATGAGGAGTGCAACCGCGTCCTTCTTTTTTCCGTCGAGGTACCACAGGATTGGTCGACCGAGGACGAGCGAGCCGGTGATTGAAGCCGAAACCACGAACAGGAGAAGCATGGCCATGGGGATCAACACCGTGCCTTCTGCTTTATCTCCAAACAGGCTGTTGGCGTTCGCAAAAAATGTCGCGACAAGAGCGATATAGGCTACCGTGCCCAATGCGTTCAACGCCGCATATTTGAAGATGGAAGTTTTCATAAGGGAACTATACCAAGCCTAGCCCGTTCTACAACCTCGCCACGCAAGCTTCCAACGAGGGAAGATTTTGTACAAACAAGATGCCGACGACGAGATAGACCGCCACCGTCGTCAGCGGCCGCTGCGACCAAAGCTTTAACGCACTACCAAGCGCTTTGTTCGGCACGAATAATGTCCCATGAAAATTCACTGCCGAACACATTTCGTCGAGGATTAAATGCAGGATGTACCCCGCAGAGAATGCGATCCCAACAATGAATGAGCTCTGTTCCTCAAAATGACCGGCGCGCCCCAGCGAAAAAACAATGAGACCTGCGAGGACGGCGGCCGGGATCGAATGCGCCATTCCACGATGCTGCGTGAACCGTTTGAAAACAAAACCAATGACGCCCCAGACGAATCCCGCGGCAAGAAACGGATACCCCAGCAAGAGCCACGTATTCCCCTGCTCTGCGCGATACACGTACACCGCCGTTAAACCCGCCGTGACGATCGCAAGCGAGGCAAAGGTCACGTGAAACGGAATGCCGGAATCGCTATCGATATCCGGCGCAATAGCTCCAACAACGACCGCCAGAGCGGTAATGAGGTAGATGTACCAGGTCGCTGGCGCAAGCGCGAGGCTTCCGAGCAAAAAGAGACTTGCGACTCCGAGAAGAATCCCAAAAGAGATATGCGTACGAAAACTGGCCATAGATGCCACCAGTGTAGCACTTCACCTTGTACCGATCTCCTCAAATTCGATACACTCATTCTATGCCAAACCAACGTGTCTCTGGCGGGACGGTGCATGCGCTTCCTGCGGACCTCCGCAAGGCGCTTCTTGCGAACCAAAAAATGCTGACACTCTGGGAAGACATCACGCCACTCGCAAGAAATGAGTGGATTTGTTGGCTCGAAGAAGCCAAAAAAGCAGAAACTCGGACAATTCGGATTGAGAAAGCCCGCTCAAAACTGCTCGGAGGAATGCGCCGACCCTGTTGCTGGATCGGCTGCATTCACCGCACAGACAAAGAAGTCAGCACCTCAGTAAGAGGCATTCTGAACAAGAGATCAAAAAAATAGACTGAAGTAAAAGAAATACAATCGTCTAGGTAGTTTCAATAAGGTCCTCATTCTTGGACTTTATCCGCAAAGATGACTAGGCGTTTTGTATACATCTGGGCGGCCCTGTCCCACACTCCCGTGCACGTTACGAGATTCAAATGCGATTTCCCATCCGTCGAACGAAAGACGCTCGTCGCGTCATCGTTCCGACCGATCGTTTTACTGCTACGCATCATGAACGACGTGACGATACCCTGATCATCCTGGATGGTGATCGTGTCCCCTGGCTTGAGGTCTTTGAGGTGTTCGAACACACCTTTTCTGCCATTCCACCAGTTCACATGCCCATCGATGACCGCACTCCCCGTAGCGCCAGGCGTTGGACCAAGCATGTACCACGCCGCCCTGCTGGGGACGCTTGGGATGCCCATTGAACCGTCTTTCAAGATACCCACGTGATCGATAACCGCATTCACATGGATCTTTGGGATCTTGATACGCACAGGGAGCCCACTGCTTGCCGGGGTGGCCATGGCTGCCTCTGCAGCAGGGACCATCAATCCAAAGTCTTGCGGCGGCGCACCATCATCCATCCAACGAGCCACTTGGAGCGCACTGAACTGAAACAACACGAGGACGGCAAAGACGTAAACCGCAGGGCCCAACATCGACAAAACGCGTCGACAAGTGTTTTCAGTGTGCTGCGAAAGAGCCGGACGAGCTTTCGTCCGGCTCTTTGCCCTTCTCCTCTTTGTGTTGATCGTCTTTTTTAGGATAGGCGTTTACGTCGAGTTACCGCGAAGAGCAATGTTGCTACCACGAAGATTCCGGCGGCACCCACAATTTCGGTCGCCAGCGTACCCCCAGGCGCAACACCCGTGTTTGGGAGCTTCGGGGTTGGTGCGACAGGTGGAAGGAGCGCTGGAGCAACGACAACGTTTGCAGCGGCAAGGTCAGTGACCGTGAGCCCGTTCGCGTGGCCGGTCGCTGTTGCGGTATTTGTTGTCGTATACGAGATATATTTACGGCATGTGTATGTCCAGGTCTCATTGGTTTCCATGAGCCCGTTTCCATTTCCATCACCAGCAATCGCTGTCACACCATTACACTTATCATCCGTAAGCGTCACCGTATTTAGTGAGACAGTGCCCGGATTCGTCACGGTATAGGTGTATGTCACCCATCCTCCTGCAGCCGGCAGGATGATTGGATCGGCTTTCTTCACGACATGGATTAACGGCGGGACGGGCTCGCCAGCAACAACGACCGTTGCAAGCGCCGTATCGATCGCGGTCAGTCCGTTTGCGTGGCCTGTCGCGATAGCCGTGTTAACCGTCGTTGACGAAATGGTCGTCGTGCAGGTATACATCCAGCTTTCCGTGACATCCAACTGAGCATTGGCATTCATGTCGCCGGACACAAGCGTCGGATTGGAGCACTTATTGTCCGTGAGCGTAACTCCGGTCAATGGGACTGTCCCAGGATTGGAAACTGTATAGCTGTATGTCACCGATCCCCCGCCATTCGGCAGCCCAAGTGGACTTGGGGTCTTAATGACATGGATAAGCGGTGGCACGACCGGAACGCCAACCGTCACTTCTGCGATCGCGGTATCAACCGCGGCCATATCATTCCCGATGCCGCGAACCGTTGCGTAATTTACTGTCGTTTGCGTGAGGTTCTCGGTGCAGGTATAGATCCACGTCTCGTCCTTATCTAAAAGTGAATCACTGTTCTTGTCGCCGGAAACACGAACAACATCGCTACACTTGTCGTCATTGAGCGTGACATCGTGCATCGGAATCGGACCAGGGTTTGTCACGGTATACGTATACGTGACTGAACCTGGGCCCGCGGGCAGGTTGAGTGGATTTGGGACCTTGCGGATATTAATAAGTGGTGGGACCGCTGGATTACTGCCACGGCCCAACAGAAACACTGGAAAGCCCACCGGATAGACACCACCGGACTCGGCCCGACGGATGTCTCGAAGCTTGTAACCACATGGATACGCCAGCAAATTGC
>Ga0207641_10005351_pt1 | contig 10958 bp, 8 predicted proteins | sample KBSSwiS62_FD_184306 | JGI IMG/M metagenome (GOLD analysis project Ga0207641, IMG submission 184306) | Switchgrass rhizosphere microbial communities from Kellogg Biological Station, Michigan, USA - KBS Switchgrass S6-2 (SPAdes) (version 2) | ecosystem: Host-associated > Plants > Roots >... | reverse complement strand
GAAGGTCGACGCCGACCACGACGGATTCATCACCAAGGGCGAGATCGAGGCCGTTCACGCCAAGATGGAAGCGGCGATGGCCAAGGCCGGTGACGCCGAGATGAAGATGGGAGACGTCTCCAAGCGGCTTGCGGAGCATGGCGTGTTCATGGGCGACCGCGGCGCGATGTTCGATCGGCTCGACACCAATCATGACGGCAATATCAGCCGGCAGGAATTCATGGCCGGCGGACCGGGCGTGCGCGAGGAGCGCGTGATGATCATGCGCGACGGCCCCGGCGGCGCAGGCGCTCCGTTTCCGCCGATCGACGGCCATCCCGGCATGATGCGCATGCACATGCACATGGGCGGCATGGCGATGGGCGGACATCTGTTTGAGATGGCCGACGCCAACCATGACGGGAAAGTCTCACTCGCCGAGGCGCAGGCCGCGGCGCTCGCCCACTTCGACAAGGCCGACCTCAACCACGACGGCAAGATCACGCCGGACGAGCGGGCTAAGGGTCGCAAGATGCGTGTCGAGCGCATCGAGCGTCACCAGAGCTAAAGCTCGAAGCGCCAGCGTTTTCGAAGGCCCGGTGCCGGTTGGCGCCGGGCTTGCTTGTCACACGAGATTCAGTTTGCGGGGTTTCCGCGCAGGTCCCGATACCGTCCCTTTCAGCTCGGCAGCCTTTGCTCCGAGCTCGCGATATCGCCGCTCGGACTCGATCATATAATCGCGCGTGATCGGCACCGCGTTGCGGTCGCGCACATACTGGATCTGATAATTGCAGGCCGCGCCGCTCTCGAACATCACGATCCCGCCGGCCAGATAGAATTCCCACATCCGGAAGAAGCGCGCGTCGTATAGCGCCTCGATCTTCGCGCGGGCCTTCGTCGCACGTTCCAGCCAATGCCGCAGCGTGTAGGCATAATGCAGGCGCAGCGTCTCGACGTCGCTTGCCATCAGCCGCACTCGCTCGCTCTGCGTGACCATCTCGCTCAGCGACGGCAGGTGATAGCCCGGGAAGACATATTTGTCGGTGAAGGGGTCAGGGCCACTCGCCGGCTCGCCGAGCAGGCCGATGGTGTGGAGCAGCATGACGCCGTCGGGCTTCAGAAGCTCACGGCACTTGGCGAAGAACTCGCCATAATGCTTGCGCCCGACATGCTCGAACATTCCAACGGAGACGATGCGGTCGAACTGCTTCTCGATGTGACGGTAGTCGATCAGCTCGAACTTCACATGGTCCGAAACCCCAGCCGCGGCGGCCCGTTCGCGCGCGACCTTCAGCTGGCGTTCCGACAAGGTGACCCCGAGCACGTCGACGCCGGCGACCTTGTGCAGGTAGAGCGCCATTCCGCCCCAGCCGCAGCCGATGTCGAGCACGCGCTGCCCCGGCTTTAACGCCAGCTTCGCGGCGATATGCGCCTTCTTGTCCGCCTGCGCCTGCTCGAGGCTGTTGTCGGGATCGGTGAAGTAGGCGCAGCTGTACTGCTTGTCGTCATCGAGAAAGAGTTCGTAGAGCTCGTCGCTGAGGTCGTAGTGGTGGGCGACATTCCGCCGAGCTCGCGCCGGATTGTTGCGCCTCAGCTTGCGCAGCAGGCGCTTCAGGTCACGGCCCAAGGCCTTCGCTTCTGACGCGTCTTCCCAGCGGTTCGACTCCTGAACCATCTCGAGCAGGTCGAGGATGGTCCCGTCCTCGACGATCAGGCGGCCGTCCATATAGGCCTCGCCGACGCCGAGGCTGGGGCTCTTCAATATGTCGAAGCCGACCTTCTTGTCGGTGAGGCGCACGGTAAGGTGCTTGCCGCCCCCCTTGCCGTAAGTCCGCGGCGGCTTGCCGGGGGCGAGCAGCGTGATGCTCCCCTTGGTCAGCAGCTTGTCGATCAGGCGGCCGATCAGGGACATTCTTGCTCCTCTACGCGGCCGCGGCCGCCTTTCGCTTGCGTTCGGCGGCAGTCTTCAATTGTCCGCACGCCGCGTCAATGTCGCGCCCTCGCGGCGTGCGCACCGGCGCGGAGATTCCGCTTTCGAACACGATATTGCTGAATGACCGGATCCGCTCGTCGGTCGAGCATTCGTACGGAGCGCCCGGCCACGGGTTGAACGGGATCAGGTTCACCTTCGCCGGAAGCCGGTACTGGCGGATCAGCCGCACCAGCTCGCGCGCATGCTCATCGCTGTCGTTCTTGTCCTTCAGCATCACATATTCGAACGTGATGCGCCGCGCGTTGTTCGCGCCCGGATAAGCCGCGCACGCCTCAAGCAACTGGTCGATACCGTACTTCCGGTTGAGGGGAACGATCTCGTCACGGATTTCCTTGGTCACCGCATGCAGCGACACCGCAAGGTTGACCCCGATCTCCTCGCCTGCGCGCGCCATCATCGGCACCACTCCGGAGGTCGACAGCGTGATTCGCCGCCGCGACAGGCCCAGTCCGTCTCCGTCCATCACGATCTTCAGCGCGTCGCGGACATTGTCGAAATTGTAGAGCGGCTCGCCCATGCCCATCATCACGATGTTGGTGAGCATCCGCCCCTCGGGCTGGCTCGGCCATTCGCCGAGCGCGTCGCGGGCGAGCATCACCTGGCCGACGATCTCGCCCGGCTCCAGGTTACGGACCAGCTGCATCGTCCCGGTGTGGCAGAAGCGGCAGTTAAGCGTGCAGCCGACCTGGCTCGACACGCAGAGGGTCCCGCGGTCGGCATCGGGGATGAACACCATCTCGAAGTCATGGCCGTCGTGCGTCTTCAGCAGCCACTTGCGCGTGCCGTCGGACGAGACCTGAGCCTCGACAACTTCGGGACGCGAGATCACGAACCGCTCGGCGAACCAGCCGCGCTGCGCCTTGGCGACGTCGCTCATCTTCTCGAAGTCGGAGACCCCGCGATTGTAGATCCAGTGCCAGACCTGTTTGGCGCGGAGCTTGGCCTGTTTCGCCTCGAGGCCCGCTTCCCCGAATGCGAGACGAAGCTGATCCTTGGTCAGCCCGACCAGCTCGGTCCTGCCGTCGGCGCGAGGCTTTACGGCCCGCGCTACGGGCACAGGATCGACGGCGCCCGGAATGGGCATGAGGTTGGTGTCGGCACTCATGGCGAGGCGTCTATCTAGGTGCGATTACTGGATTTTGCCAGCGCCGCGAAGCGCGCAGCGGGCCGCCGCCGCATCGATGGCGGTCGGAGCGCCGTCGAGCAGGTAGGGGTCGGTGAAGCGCACCCCGGCCGCATCGCGGCTTTCGACGCGCATGTTGGTCGCCGTCCGGAGCGCGTCGATGATCGCCTGCGCCTGCCCCGGCCCGCGGCTCCATGCCCAGCCATCGCGAGCCACGAGCAGGAATGGCTGGTCCCCGACCTTCAGCATCACGGCCGCATCGCCGCGAGGCATCCGGCTCAGCCGCACATGGAACTCGCCCCAGCGCCTGCGGTCGGCCGTGAAGCTGATCCCGGCGAGCGGCTGCACCTTGTCCCTGGGAGCGATCTTCTGCGACTTGGTCAGCGCCTCGCACACGGCACCGCGATCGATCGCCGACCAGGCCCCGCCAGCAAAGACGACGTTGCCGCGAGCGGCCGCCGGTCCGGCGACAGCGGCGAGCGCGAGAAAAAGCAGAGCGCGGTGCATCAGCACCACGCTAATCGCGCGCGACGGCGTACGCCATCGCAATGAATTCGCCCAAAACGGAAGCTTTACCAACCGAACTTGTCGTTCTTCCGACCTTATGCCATCCCTCCATCCGCTCGGTTTGTCTGATTCGTCGCGTGGGAGGCGCCAGTGCACCGAGTAATCCATCTTTCGCAGTTGCGCGCACTCTAGCCCGCACTCGCTGCTTCTTTGGTCATCGCTGAATTTCTGAGCCGCATTGCGGCTGAGCTGGCGCTGTTTGCCGGCGTCGGCTTCTTGCTGTTCGCCGTCAACGACCTCCTCGTCGACATCATCTATTTTGCGCGCAGCATCTGGCGAGCGCTGACCGTCTACACTCGCTACCCGCGTGCATTCGCCAGCTATTTCGCTTTCAAGAAGTACTCCCGCCTGATCGCGATCCTGGTTCCCGCCTGGGACGAATCAGCCGTCATCGCTTCGATGCTGAAGGCGACTGTCGATCGGATCGATTACGACCGGTACCTGATCTTCGTCGGCTATTATCGCAATGATCCGGCCACCGCCGCGGCAATCGCCAGCGTCAAAGATGCTCGAATCGAGGCGGTCGAGATCCCCGCAAATGGGCCGACCACCAAGGCCGATTGCCTCAATCATCTCTACGATGCGCTCGTCGAATATGAGCTCGGGAATGGCTGCGAGGCGAAGACCGTCGTGCTGCACGACGCAGAGGACGTTGTTCACCGCTTCGAGCTCCGAATCTTCGATGCATTGATGGATCGCGCAGCGGTCATCCAGCTTCCGGTCCTCCCGCTTCCGGATCCTCATTCGCGCTGGATTGCCGGTCATTACTGCGACGAATTTGCCGAGGCGCACATGAAGGAGCTGGTGGTTCGTGAAGCCATCGGCGCGGCAATCCCGCTCGCAGGCGTCGGCTGCGCGATCGAGCGGCGCGCGCTGTGCCGCCTTGCTGCCAAGCAGGACGGAAGACCGTTCGCGGGCGCGAGCATGACGGAAGACTACGAGATCGGGCTCCGCCTCGGGGCGCTGGGCCTCAAGACCATGTTCGTCCGCATCCCCACTCAACCCGGCGAGCGCGCGGTAGTCGCCAGCCGGGGCCATTCCCGGCAACCCTTGGCGGCGCCGTGCGGCAAAAGGCGCGCTGGCTGGGCGGGATCGCGCTCTCCGGCTGGGACCGGCTGGGCTGGAGCGGCGGTTTGGGCGAGCGTTGGATGCGCATGCGTGATCGGCGGGGCCCGCTTGCCGCCGTGCTCCTGCTCGCGGCCTATGCTGCCGCATTGCTATGGTCGCAGCTGTGGCTGGCAGAAGCGCTAGGAGCGCCGATCCAGGCGCGCCTGTCTCCCGGCCTTGCGCTGTTGCTGACCATCAACTTCTGGCTGCTTGCCTGGCGGGTGCTGATTCGTGCTGCATTCACGACGGCCGCCTACGGCTGGTGCGAAGGTCTGCTTTCGATCCCGCGGCTGGTCGTCGGCAACGTGATTGCGATGCTTGCCGCAGCCCGCGCGATCTCGCTGCACTTGGGCGGCGGCGCCAGGCGGTGGGACAAGACCCGCCACACTTTCCCCGCTGAGCTTCCGCAATGAGACCATCGCTTCGATTCCTTGGGCTGGCGGTCGCCGGCTGGGTCGGCGTTCGCGCCGCGGCGCTTGGCGTTTTGCCGGGTGGGGGCCTTTTCACCATCGAGCGCGGCGAAGCGAAGACTCCGCCGATCGTGCCGACACAATTCCCGGCGATCGAGTCTGTCGCGCCTGCGCAGCCAGACCCAGCTGCGATGCAGTACGCTCCCGCGACCTATCCGATGCAGCAGATGCGCCCGGTGATGGTGCCCGTTTACTATCCAGCGCAGGTCTCGAGGCCCGTTGCCGCAGCGACGCCTAACATGGATGCCCTGCTTCCGGTGCCCCGCCGCTCACTCATTCCTTCAGGCAGCGCTGTCGACGGTATTGCGATGACCAACCTGGCGTCGGTATCGATGCCCACTCGATCCTCGGCGCCCGTCGAAGTGACGCCCGCGGCGCCACCGCTCCGGCCGGGGCTCGACCGGTTCCAGCTGTCGAGCTGGGCACTGTTGCGCAACCAGCAGGTCGGCGTTGTCGCCTCGCGGTCCCTCGCCACCGGCGGGCAGCTCGGGGCCAGCCAGGCCGGTGCGCGGCTCATCTATAGTTTCAACCGCCAGCTCGCGCTTTCGGCGCGGATAAGCTCGGAGGTTGGGCGACGCGGCGGTGAAGTGGCAGCCGGGGTCCGCGTCCATCCGCTCGTCTCCGTTCCGGTGTGGGTCACGGCCGAGCGGCGACAGCGCGTCGGCCGCTTCGGCGGTGGCCGCAGCGACTTCGCCCTATTCGCCGAGGCCGGCCTTTATCAGCAGCCGCTGCCGTGGAGCTTCACGCTCGACTCCTACCTGCAAGGCGGCGTTGTCGGCGTGAAGAGCCGCGACCTGTTCGTCGATGGCGCGCTGGCTATAACGCGCCCGGTCTACCGCAACTTCTCTTTTGGTTTCGGGATTTGGGGAGGTGCCCAACCGGGTCTCGCCCGCCTCGACGCAGGGCCGCGCTTGACCGTGCAGGTCAGGCGCAACGTCAAGGTCCACGCTGACTGGAGGCAGAAGCTTGCTGGCAATGCCCGCCCCGGCTCGGGTCCGGCACTAACCCTCTCAGGTGATTTCTAGCGGCTCGTAACTTGGCCCCCGCTGCGATTTGCGGTTAGTCAGGGCGGCCAATGGACATCTATCTCCCGATCGCCGGTCAGTCGGTCAACGCGCTGCTGATCGTCGTGCTCGGGTTCCTGGTCGGCCTGCTGTCAGGCATGTTCGGGGTGGGCGGGGGCTTCCTGACGACGCCGCTGCTGATCTTCTACGGAATCCCGCCGACGGTCGCGGTCGCATCGGCGACGACACAGATCACCGGCGCCAGCGTCTCCGGCGTGATGGTCCACATGCGGCGCGGGGGCGTCGACCTCAAGATGGGCGGGGTGATGATCGTCGGCGGCCTGGGCGGCTCGTTCGTCGGCGCGGGCTTGTTCCGCGTGCTCCAGACCACCGGCCAGATCGATGTCGTGATCGGCCTTCTCTATGTCGTGATCCTGTTCTGGATCGGCGGCCTGATGCTGATCGATAGCATGCGCTCCCTCGGCTACATCCCGGTCGCCCAGTCCGACAAGCCGCGGCCGCGCCACAACCGCTGGGTCGCTTCGCTTCCCTACCGCTGGCGCTTCCACGCTTCGGGCCTCTACATCTCGCCCATCGCGCCGCTGGCCCTGGGCTTTCTTGCCGGCACCCTGACCGTCTTCCTCGGCATCGGCGGCGGGTTCATCCTGGTCCCGGCGATGATCTACCTGCTCGGCATGCCGGCGCGCATCGTCATCGGGACGAGCCTGGTGATGATCCTCGCCGTCAGCGCGGCAACGACCATGGTCCACTCTTTGACCACCCGAGCCGTCGATATCGTGCTTGCGGGCTTGCTGCTCGTGGGGGGCGTGATCGGCGCGCAATATGGCGCGATCCTGACGACGCGGCTCAAGCCCGATTACCTCCGGCTCGCGCTCGCAGTGATCATCCTCCTCGTCGGCCTTCGCATGTTCCTGGGCCTCTTCTGGCACCCGGACGAAATCTTCTCGATCGAGTATCTGTGAAGGCGCGCGTCGCATCTCTCGGCATTGCGCTCCTGGCGCCGCTGCTCATGGCCGCCGACAAGCCAGTTCTCGTCCCCGACATCAGCGCTCGGCAGGTGCAGATCCGCTACAGCTTCAACGGCGCCCAGCTGCTGCTGTTCGGAGCGGTCGTCTACCCGGGCGGGCGCCCTCCCGACCGGCAGGTCGACATTGCCGTTGTCCTTCGCGGCCCCGTGCAGCCGATCCTGGTGCGCGAAAAGGAGAAGATCGCCGGGATATGGATGAATGCCGACCAGAACCGCTTTCGTTCGGCGCCATCCTACTATGCCGTCGCGTCGTCGCGCCCTATCCCCGAGCTCGTCGACGAGCGTACGGCGTCGATCTACGAACTCGGCTTGCACAACCTTCAGCTGTCGCCTGGCGGCGGGGCGCTTCCCGACAAGGAGCGGCGCTTCGAGGCCGGTCTGCTCGACCTGCGCAGTCGCCAGAGCCTCTATTCGGAGAGTCCGCACGGGGTCGAGATCAACGGCGGCGTCCTCTATCGCGCCGTTATCACCATTCCCAGTCAGGTTCCGGTCGGCACCTACACCGCCGAGACTTTCCTGATCGATCGCCACAAGGTGATCGCCGCGGCAACGCGCGACATCCAGATCAACAAGTCGGGGTTCGAACGCAGCGTGGCGCTCGCCGCACGTCGGCACCGGCTTCTGTACGGCCTGTCCTGCGTTTTCCTCTCGCTCGGCCTCGGCTGGGCAGCCGCCGCGGCATTCCGCCGCCGCTTCTGAAACGGCCAATTCTCAAGCCAATTTTAACCGCTCTTGCTTATCCCGGATTCAAACCGCGCATCGGGAGTAAGCGACAGTGATGGACGACAGGCCAAATCTGGGAGAATTCCTCAAGGAAGTCAGCAGCTTCCAGGAGGATGAAGCCCCCGCCGCGCCCGCCAAGCCGGCCGGTCCGGCGCTGAAGCCGATCGGGATCGTCGTCGAAATTGCCGGGTCCGGCTCGCAAATCCGCATGGATGCGAGTGTCGTTGCCGCCCTCCAATCGCATGCCGATCCTTCGGTCGCCATGTCCGGCCAGGTCGGAAGCCAGATCAAGACGGTCGTCGGCAACAGCTGGCTGATCGCCAACGTCCGTACGCTGAAGGCGGGGGAAGCTGGCGAGCTCATCGCCTACGTCGACTTCCTGGGCGAGGGCACACGCGATTCGACCGGCCGGATGAGCAACTTCCGGCGCGGCGTGACCCGCTACCCGATCCCGGGTGCGGAGGTCCTTCCCGTCAGCACCGAGGACATGCGCGCGATCTTCGCCGCGAGCGATGAGCCGCATATCGAGATCGGCACAGTGTACCCGACCGACGACATCCGCGGCGCGCTCTATGTCGACCCGATGCTCGGCAAGCACTTCGCGGTCCTGGGATCGACCGGTACCGGTAAGTCGACCAGCGTCAGCCTTATCCTTCACCGCATCTCGGAGCTTAGCCCCGAGGGTCACATCGTGATGATCGACCCGCACGGCGAATATTCGGCTGCGTTCAAGGGCTGCGGCGAGATCTTCAACGTCGACAACCTGCAGCTGCCCTACTGGCTGATGAACTTCGAGGAGCATTGCGAAGTGCTCCTGACGACGCACGAGTCCGAGCGGCAGCGCGACGCCGACATCCTGGCCAAGTGCCTGCTTGCCGCGCGCACCAAGGGCAAGGACATGAGCCAATACGGCAAGGTCACCGTCGACAGCCCGATCCCCTACCTCCTGACCGATCTCAATGCGATCATCGTCAACGAGATGGGCAAGCTCGACCGGGCCGGCGACACCATCCCGTTCCAGCGCCTGAAGACGAAGCTAGAGGAACTCCGCGCCGACCCCCGCTACACCTTCATGTTCTCCGGCATGATGGTGTCGGATTCCATGGGCGGTTTCCTCTCCAAGCTGTTCCGCCTGCCGAGCCAGGGCCGCCCGATCTCAATCGTCGACGTGTCCGGCGTCCCCTCTGAGATCACGTCGGTCGTGGTTTCGGTGCTTGCGCGCATGGTGTTCGACTATTCGATCTGGTCGCGGACCGAGGCGCAGCGCCCGATCCTGCTCGTCTGCGAAGAGGCGCACCGTTACGTTCCCAAGGATGAAATGTCGGAGACTGGCCAAGCCGTTCGCAAGATCCTGGAACGCATTGCCAAGGAAGGCCGTAAGTACGGCGTCAGCCTGGGGCTGATCACGCAGCGTCCGTCCGACCTTGCGGAAGGCGTTCTCTCGCAGTGCGGCACGATCATCTCGATGCGTCTGAACAACGATCGCGACCAGGCCTGCGTGCGCGCAGCAATGCCCGAGGGCGCGCGCGGCTTCCTCGATGCGATCCCGGCGCTTCGCAACCGCGAATGCATCGTCTGCGGTGAAGGTGTCGCGATTCCGATCCGCGTCCGCTTCGACGACCTCGAGCCCGAGAAGCGCCCCGCCTCGTCCGACCCGAGCTTCGCCCGCCTGTGGCGCGAGACCGGCGACGAAGCGGGGATCATCAGCCGCACGATCAAGCGCTGGCGCGGCCACGGCCGCTAAGGCCGGCGCGTCCAGATCGTAAAGCCGCCAGCATTGGCCTTCGGGGAATAGCTGAGCGCTCTTGCCTGCGCAGCTAGCTCCGATTCCAGCTCAGGCTGCGCGTCGGGATAGCTGCCCGTGACGATTGAGGCAGGCGGATACTCGGCAAGGGTGGCCGCCTGGTCCCGGGTCACGATGCGCCATTCTCGCGCCTGCTCCGGCGACACGAAACCGCGCGTCCGGTACAGGAACGGCCCAGCCGCAAAGCGCGCGTCGACATTCGCAACATATTGCCCGGCAAGCGTAGCGACAGGTCCGTCAACTTGTTGCCGGATCAGCGCCGCTTCGAGCGCCGCTGACCTTCGCTCCGCATCGAGCGCGGGCAATCCGTTCGATGCCCGCATGAACCAGCCGGCGGGCGGGATCAGCCCCGCGACAACGAATAGCGCCCATGCTCCCGTCAGCCACCGCGGACGAGCTTCACTGAGCGCCAGCGACGCCAGCACGAACAAAGGCGGAAGCGCCGGCAGCAGGTAGAAGATCTGGAACGGCTTGTTCAGCGCGGCACTGAACAGCCCTCCCACGGCCGCCGCATAAATCGCCCGGCGGACCGGATCGCCCAACCAGGCCCTGCTGCGGCGCGCCACTTCGATTGCCGCGATCAGCGCCGGCCCGACCGTGGCCGCTTCGAGAAGCTGGAGGAAACGCGCCGGCCCCAGCCGCCATGCCTTGCCGATTTCGGAATAATACTGCGTCGGTGCCGTTGCCGGGAAGCCGATCGCTTCCGCCAGGAACGTGCGCGGAGCCAGCGCGACAAGAGCGATCGTCGGCAGGAGCCCGACGGCAACGCCAGCGGCAAAGATAAGGGCTTGCCGCCGCTCGCCAGGGTGCTTGGTCCAGAGTGCAGCGAGGAAGATTGTTGCGGCGGGGACCGCGTAACTAATCTTTGTGCCGGCAGCGACGCCGAACGTAAGGCCGGCCGCGAACCGTCTCCGACCCATACCGCCGACCATCAACCACAGGCCGAAGGCCATGAGCGCTGCCGGAAGCACGTCGTTGCGCGCGACGCCCGCGCACCAGATGAAGGACTGGCACGCGACGAGCATCGCCGCGGCCGCAAGCGCCGGCTTCTCCGACGCTCCCATACGCCGCGCGGCTCCGTGCACGAACATGATCGTGACCAACGACAGCAGCGCATTCGCGACGCGCATCGCCAGCAGC
>Ga0207641_10005350_pt1 | contig 10960 bp, 10 predicted proteins | sample KBSSwiS62_FD_184306 | JGI IMG/M metagenome (GOLD analysis project Ga0207641, IMG submission 184306) | Switchgrass rhizosphere microbial communities from Kellogg Biological Station, Michigan, USA - KBS Switchgrass S6-2 (SPAdes) (version 2) | ecosystem: Host-associated > Plants > Roots >... | reverse complement strand
TCAGGAACACCCTGTCAGGGTATGTATGCTTGTATTTGGTGATCTCGACGCGGTCCATGACATGGAACCCGTAACGCGCAAAGAGCGAGTCTGTCCGGCGCGCTCCGTAAGTCACCATCTGGCCGTACACCTTCCTGTGGCTACGGCTGTGCAACAGCTCCAAAAATGCTTCTATGAGCAGTCGAGTATGGCGGACGCTACGCGCACGGTTTAGGAGGTTGATATGAAAGTGCGGAGCCTAGCGGGGCGCCGCAGGTAGTTCACGCGAATGATTGTAGGATCTGGCCACGCTCACCGCTACATAGCTAGTGTTGCTTCCTCAAACTCATGAGCTCATGACACAACTGACCTTCAGGTAGCTATCGGCGGAGGCCAATTATGTGGGCATTCATAGCTGAGCTAGTCTCCACGGTGGGCATGATTCTCCTCGCCGGAGAGTTTTTGCGCGGGGATGATGGGCGCTTTAACACCTCCCTGGAAAGTATCGCCCTGCGATTTTTTCCGTTGAAAGCCATTGGCCTAGGAACCTATGGGGCGAACATCCTTGCTCGAAAAATTGTTGATCGAAACGTAGTAACGATTCTGCTTTCTGTGATTCTGCCGATGACATTCGCTCTCACGTACTCTAGTCTGTCGCTCAGCGAAATCAAAAGATCTGATGCCATACAGTGGGAATCGGAGCAGCAGCTTTTAAATGCGTTGATGCATGGCGACGCGATGGCACGAAAAAAACTAAGCGCAGTTTACGGTGCGCGTGTAGAGCTCATGAAGAATTGCGGTCCACTAATCGAGAGACCGAATCAGCCGAATCCCACGGAGGCAGAAGTGCAAGCGGCCAAAGCTTGCCTTGACGCATATGCTAATCGTGTGTGGTTCCATAATTTCCCTCTTCCACCTATACCGGTACTGGTGAGACGACTTATAGAGGCGCGCGATTGGGACCATCTGAGTTTGGCCGCCTCGCTGGCCGTCATTCCTGTATTTGGCACTTGGTATGTACTATCACTCCTGATATTGGTGGCAAGCGAATATGCTCGGCGCTTCGGCGTCAAATCATTTGTGTTGCCCCTTGGGTTCGCCCTCACTGCCACCGGTCAGGTCATACGCCTTATCATTGCTATGGTGGGATAAGCCCTCCGGCGGCAGCGGGCGCTCGGGGATTTTGATCCAATTAATGAGTGGCGAGGGCAAGATACGGACGGGTAAAGCACCTGTAAAACGCGCGCGCTGCTACTGAGATATTAGCGAGGGAACGGTAAGTTTGATTCGCGAGTGGCCGGCTGCATCCCAGCAAATACCCACTGACCTCTCCTTCAACCTCGCACACGAGCGAAGCGTCCGGCTCGAGACGGAGGTAGTAGTCGGTCAAATAGTCTGCGAAGAGTTCGCGATCCTCGAATATGGGGTCGATCCGCTACCCGAGAAACCCTGTATCCGCACAGATGCGGCGGATCGCCAGGCGATCTGCTTCCCGGTAAGGTCTAATGACAATGCCAGCTGCGTGCTCGCTGGAAGGATTGGGCATACATAGGAGGGTAGCGGGAGAACATTGCACTTCGAGGCAAGCATTCGATCCGAGTGTCTCCCGTCGTCGCGGCGCCCCCAAGTTTTTTGGGTCAAGCCTGAGGCAGCGGTACTCTTCGCAGCCAATACGCTGCGCTCGTCTATCCGCCGGGCGGTTATTCCGCAGTCGGGGGTAAATATTTAATGCGAGTTTTCCTGAGATTCATCCTACTGATTGCAGGAGCCTGGATACTGACTGCGATGTTGACCTATCCATCGTGGTGGCTCGTCCACACGCTTGTAGATATTCCCATTCATCGTGTCCGGGACCGAGTCGCCATGCTGCTGATCATGGCCGGCTTGGTGATCTTCTTGCGACGTTGGGGCTTGGCGACGCGCGATGTTCTCGGATACTCGTTACCGCGGCGTGAGTTCGTTGGTCAGCTGTCGATAGGTTTTGCAGCTGGGTTTGTGCTGATGGTGCCATTGGTGTTGGCACTGTTTGGTTTGGGGATCCGTATGTCGGAGACTGACTTTCGCCCCATAGTGTTGGCGACTCTTGTCGGTCAGGGGGTGGTCACGGGTCTGGCGGTTGGGTTTATCGAAGAGACCTGCTTTCGCGGTGCCATGTACGGTGCTATTCGCCGAGAGTCGGGCGCCGTCCTTGCTATCGTTCTGCCTACGGTCCTGTACGCGGCGGCGCATTTTCTTGGAGGCAGTCTGCGCATTCCGTCGGACGAGGTCACATTCCTCAGCGGGCCACGGGTGGTAGCCGACATGTTCGCGAGTTTCCAGCAGCCGCTGGGGTTGCTCGATTCATTCCTTGCGTTGAGTGCGTTGGGCGTCCTGCTGTCGGTGATTCGGTTACGTACCGGAGCGATCGCGGGCGCAATCGGACTGCATGCTGGCGCTGTGTGCGTAATCGTGGTCCTGAGGAGCAGTAGCCACGTGAATGCTGACAGCCACTGGGCCTGGCTCGTTGGTAGCTATGATGGGGTGATCGGATGGATGGGGTTGGCCTGGATCTGTCTGGTAACGGCTCTGACCTTCCTGTTCCTGCATCCTCCGCAAAGGAACTGATCACGGTTATCAGACTCGAGCCGCGTGCGCTGTCCACTGTCCCCACCAGATCTGATAGCAGTGAAAGTGCGTGGCGAACGCGTGCGGGGATGAGTTGAAGTGGACCTCGTACTCAATCTCGTGGAACGCGATTTTGCGACCGCAGCACGCGCAGGCAGTGTTGCTGCCGTTACTGCCGTAGGTCTTGTCAGCGGGGCCGCTGGGCAGTTGTCCGGTGCGTACACGCTCGCCGATCAGGGCGAGCACTTCTTCAGCATTCATGAGTACCCCGTCTCGCAAGTCAGTTACTAAATCAGTTGGTGACGCGGCCGAGCTGGTGTTTGACCGCTTCGTCCGTGCGCTCGGCATACTTCCAAATGATTCCGATGAGCGCAAAGACGCAGGTGATGGCTGCGTAGGTAGTAATTGTCGCGATGGCTTCCATGGGTCGAAAGCTTGCGCGTCCGGGGCCTTTTCCAGCAGTGCCGAAAGTCACCGAAATCACTGGGACGGATATGACCTAAGTCACGGGGCGACGTTCACGGTCAACGCGTTCTGGCCCGCGCTGACGTTGATCGAGGCGCCGGGAGCCGAGTTCCTGACGTCGATGTTCTCGGTCTGCACCGTCAGGTTGTCTGCGATGTAGTTGGTCTGGTAGAAGTTGACGATCGGCGGGATCGGGGCGACCGCGGGGCTGAAGGGGAGAAAGGCAAACAAGACCCAGTCGCCGGCACCGGCGCCGCGGATGGCTGCCATGGCCTTGTAGTCCAGGGCACGGCTGCCAGGAAGATCGGTGATGGTTAGAGTGGCCATAGGATCCGGGTATCAGGCTGAGCGGGGGTTACGATGGGGGCCCGGAGGCCCCCACCTTAACTGCATCCCGCATTAGCTATTACAGTTTTCCGAGTGTGCCCAGGAAGGCGGCAAACTTGTCGCCCGAGGTCTGGTGGGTCGTGATGTCCCCACTCTGGGTGCCATCCACATGGACGAAGGTGTTGCCTGCCGAACCGGGGCCGTAGCCGACGCTGACGGGTGCGGAGATCCCCATGGCCTGCAGGATGCTCGAGGCAGCCGAGTCGCCGTTGTCGCCGCCGCGCACTGCGGTCATGGCCTTCGTGTCGAGCTCTTTGCTCAGATCTTGAATCAACATTTCAGTTCTCCGAAAAAGTGTAAGGATGTGAGTTGGAGTGACGTACCGTCGATTAGCGAACGACCGAGTACGGCACGGGGAACAGCGCGAAGAAGGCATCGCCCGCGAACTGCTCGTTGTAGATCGACGCATCCTGCGTGCCGTTCACGTGCACGTTCGTGTTCGAGGGGCCGTAGGCGCCAACCGCGACCGGTACGGACAGGTTCATCGCCTGGCCGATCGTGTTGTTGGCGGAATTGCCGTTGTCGCCGCCGCGCACCGCGCTCATCGTCTTGGTGTCGAGTTCTTTGCTCAGGTCTTGGATCAACATGTGAGTTCTCCGAAAAAGTGTAAGGTTTGAGAGTTGGGTTAAAATTTTGAGCTTCTGCTCGCTGATCTATAGTGCGAGCGCCGTGCCAGCTGCCGTTCGCGAGCCTGCGAAGGTCGGGCAAGTGGTTGAAAATAAATTGAAAATAGCTGCCGCCGCGATTTCACCGAGGGGTGCGGGCGGCTCGTGACTGGTGGGTGTCGGGCAACAGGGCGCGGGAATCTGTTGGCCCGCCCCCAACGGACGCTATCAGTGCGCCGCGGCCAACACCTTGCAAAGTGCTTCGGTGGCAGAGACAACACTGGGACCAAGGCGGGTGAGCCGTTGGTCGTCGAAAGTAATGAGATTGTCGTTGCGCACGGCGCGGAGCGTGGTGAAGCGCCGCCAGTCGGCGAGCCATTCGGGTCCGGCTCCGGGCGGTGCGGCGGCAACAATGATGTCGGGATTGCGGGCTACTACGGCTTCAATATCGACCGCGGGGCCCAAATCGCGCAGATCACCAAACACATTTCTGGCGCCGCATAATCTCAGCGCATCGCTTATCAGATGCGTACCACCAACAGTGTAGATCGGGTGATTCCACACCTGCAGCAGGACGCTTGGGTGGCGGCCTCCTTCGTACATATGCGAGAGGGCGGCGAGCCTCGCCTCGATATTACGCGCCGCCTGTTCGGCTGTGGCGGCTGTGCCTGCGAGTGCTCCCAGGCGGCGTATTGATGCGGGAATGTCCGCGAGAGCGTTGACCTGCTGTCTATAGAGCGGAATGCCCAAGCGGCCGATCTCCTCGATCTGCGCGGGATTGCCGCCGCCAGGCCAGACAACCACCACCTCCGGCCTCAGGGCCACCAGTTTTTCCATGTCGACCGCGACGACGTCGCCGATACGGGGTACCTGTTTTGCGGCGGCTGGCTCGTCGGCATATTGAACGGTTGCAATCACGCGCTGGCCTGCGCCGGCGGCGAAGAGCATCTCCGTTGCGCCGGGGGCCAAGCTGATGATGCGGGTCGGGGTGGCAGGCAGAGTCAGGGTGTGTCCGCTATCGTCGGACACGCTCTGGGCAGCAGCACCCGCGACCGATGCGCAAAGCAAGAGCCCGGCTAGCAGCCAAGCTAGCGCCAACGGTCGATACTCCATTCAATCACGCTCCAAACCCCGGAATGCCATTGTCGCCGGCCACGACCAGTCCTAGCTATAGACAACAATTTAATTATTGACGTAGTGTCAATACGAGATTATCGTACATCCCATGAGCTACATCGCTGAGCGTCGGCTCGAAGAGAAAGAGCGCCGGAGGGCGGAGATCCTCGATGCCGCGGAGGCGGTAACGGCCAGTGTCGGGTGGGACGCCATGACGATGGATCAGGTAGCCCGCAAGGCCCGTCTGTCGCGGGCGCTCGTGTATGTCTACTTCAAGGACAAGACTGATTTGATGTTTGGCATCGGGGAACGGGCGCTGGTGACTCTTCGCCAGTACTTCGTCGATGCCGTCGCGAAGCATACCCGCGGTCTCGATCAGTTGGTTGCGGTCGGACATGCGTATATCGCGTATTCACGCGAGCAGCCTGTGTATTTCGAGGTGATGGCGCGCTGCGAGTTGGTCTCACCCGATACAGCCAACTTGCAGCCGAACGAGCGGGCATGCCTGCTCCAGGGGCAGGCTGTTCATCAGTTGATGCGGCAGGCGTTGGACCTTGGGGTACGGGACAGGTCTGTTCGTGCCGATGTCGGTGATTTGAAAGCGGTGAGCATGTGCTTGTGGGCATTCACGCACGGTGCCCTCCAGCTGGCGTCGACGCGGGCGAATCTGCTTGCGCACGATGGGTTGCAGCCGCAGCGGTTGCTGGAACAGGCCATGTTGATGATGACCCGCTCTTTGACGAATCCAGGTTGAGGATCGCCCTTTTTTTGCCCGACGTTTGACAGGTGTCTAATGAGTAAACACATGATTCAAAGCCGAGGGAGAATAGCAAAAGGTGGCCTGGTGTGGCTCGCGGTGGCGTGGGTTGTCACTGCCGCGCCAAGTGCCGCCGCAGCGGCTGAAACCGACGAGATGGTCAGCCCTGATGCGCGGCCGGTGGCTCAGATCATTGATGACTACGTCCGCGAGGCGTTGCGGTCGAATCTCTCCTTGCGCTCGGAATCGCTCGAGGTGGAGCGGAACATGGCAGCGCTCGACGCGGCCCGGGCGCACTTTCTGCCGACGGTTGCGCTGCAAGCCCGCTATACGCGGGCAGAAGGTGGACGGGAGATTGATATCCCCGTCGGCACGCTCGTCAATCCGGTTTACAGCACACTGAACCAACTATTGGCAGCGCAGGGAAAGCCTGCTGCGTTCAGCTCCGTCCCGGATCAGACGATCTTGTTTCAGCGAAAACGCGAGCAGGACACGCGGTTTACGGTGCGACAGCCGTTGTATGCGCCAGCGATACCGGCAGCCGTACGTGCGCAGCGCGCACAACTCGAGGCCTCGCAATTCAATCGCGTTGCTGTTGCTCGACGTCTGAAGCGCGATGTCACGGTGGCGTATCTCAACTGGCTGAAGGCGCGGCGGACAGTTGGGATCGTCGAGGCGAGCGTTGCCCTCCTGAACGAGAACCTGCGTGTCAACGAATCACTGTTCCGCAACGGCAAGATTACGCAGGACCAGGTGCTTCGCGCCCGTGCGGAGCAACTGGCTGTGGTGCAACAGTTGAGGGAAGCTCAAAACGGACAGTCGCAGACCCGCAGCTTCGTGAACTTCCTGCTGAATCGCTCGCTGGATGAGCCGCTCGAGGCCGCGGGCATCGACGGACAGGTCGGCCACACGGCACATGACTTGGCAACGTTGCGCACTGCCGCTCTGGAGAATCGACCCGAGATTGCGCAGTTGGACCGGACCGTCAAGGCCGCGGAATCGCAGGTTCAAGTCGCCCGCGCCGATCTGAAGCCCTCGCTGTCACTCGGCGTCGATGCTGGAATTCAGGATGAGACGTATGACTTCGGACACGGCAGCAACTTCGGGACAGTGTCCTTGCTGCTGCATTGGCAGTTCTTCGACGGCGGTGCGACGCGAGCACAGGCAAGCAGCGCGCGGGCTGTGGTACGCCGCGCGGCGACTCAGCGCGACGAGATCGAACAGCAGATTCAACTGGAAGTGCAGCAGGCACTCGACGAGTTGAACACCACAGCGGATTCACTGACGACTGCAGCGGCACGTGCCGAGGCAGCACAAGCTGCATTTCGCATTGCGAGCCGCAAACGCGACGAAGGTGTGATCAACCAGGTTGAATTCATCGATGCGCGCAGTGCGCTCACGAGCGCCGAGCTGAATCTGAACGTGACGCGCTTTGATCTGCTGGCGCGCGAGGCGGAGCTCGATTACGCGACGGCCGCGGGAACGCTGCCGCTGGATCTGGGGAAATAACATGAGCAATCTCGACAAGCGATTGGATGAATTGGGACGTGGCCGCCGCGCCATCATGCGGACGCTTGCGGCCGTGCGGGCCTCGGCGGCGGGTTTGCGGGCGTCGGCCACGGCGGGGGTGGCGGTCCTTGCAGGGACTGTGGCGATCGGCGCAGCAGCCTGCTCCTCGCACGCTCAACCGGAGGCTCACCGGGCGACACCGGTTAGAGTGCAGCTCGCGATTGCGGGGCCGGCGAAGCCTGCTATTACGACCAACGGGATCGTAGCGACCAAGGACGAGATGCGCCTGTCGTTCAAGGTCGCCGGTGTCATCAAGAAGATCTACGTGGAGGAAGGTCAGACCGTACGTCAAGGCGAGCGGCTTGCCGAGATCGAGTTGACGGAGATCAATGCGCAGGTTGCCCAGGTGCGTGCGCTGACTGAGAAGGCCCAGCGGGACCTCGATCGCGGCGAGCGGTTGTATGCCGACCAGGTTATCAGCCTGGAGCAACTCCAGGACCTGCGCACACAGGCGTCACTGCAGAAGGCCCAGTTGCAGGGTGTTGAGTTCAACCTGGGATATTCCGTGATCACCGCGCCTCAAGATGGGGTGGTGTTGCGAAAGCTATCGCAGGAGCGCGAGCTCGTTCCAGCAGGGCAAGCCATCGTAGTGTTGGGGGCCCGCAATCGGGGATACGTGGTTCGCGCGGCGCTGTCCGACCGCGAGGTTGTTCAGTTGAAACTCGGCGACGCCGCCGAGATTCTCATGGATGCGTACCCAGGTCAGGCGATCGACGGCACGATCACCGAGATAGCCAATGCCGCGGACGACAAGAGTGGCATGTTTCCTGTGGAAGTTCGCTTTGGGTCAACGCCCGTGCCGTTAGCAAGCGGCCTGGTTGCGAAGTTGCGCATCTGGCCGGCCTCATCGCGCGAAGCCACGTTGACGTATGTGCCGGTCAGTGCGGTTGTGGAAGGCGATCACGATCGCGCCAGTGTGTTCGTGGTCAACGGGGATCGGGTTAAACGCCGCGAAGTTCGCGTTGCCTTCATCGAACCCGCCGGCGTTGCGCTCACTTCCGGCCTCCAGCCAGGCGAGCACGTCGTGACGGACGGCGCTCTGTACCTCGAGGACCAGGAGCAGATCGAGGTTCAATCACCATGACACTCCTCGAATTCCCCATCAAGCGCTACCCCTTCACCCTGGTCGTCTTTCTGTGCCTAGTGGTGTTGGGCTGGTTTGCATTCACAGCCGTGCCGCGCGCGGAAGACCCGTATCTGAAGTTTTCCGGCTTCATCATCACGGCCGTGAATCCAGGCGCCGACCCGAAGGACCTGGAGCGGCTCGTGGCGAAGCCGATCGAGGATCGGCTGGCTGAGCTCGATGACGTGTACAAAATAGACACTGTCATTACCGATGGTACGGCGATTGTTGCGATTGAATTCAATGCGCGGACCGATGCCGAGAAGAAGTATGACGAGGTGACGCGGGAGGTGAATGCGCTGCGACCCGAGCTACCTGTGGAGATTGTCCGGCTCGAGGTGCGCAAGTTGAGTCCCGGGTTGGTAAACATACTGCAACTTGCCCTGGTATCCGCGGACGCACCCTATCGGGAACTGGAAGATTACGCGCGCGAGCTGAAGGACGTATTGAAGGCAGTTGACGGGGTCCGGACGGCAGAGGCGTGGGCCTATCCGGCGCGCGAACTGCGGATTGCCGTGGACCTGAAGCGCATGGCGGAGCTCGGCATAAAACCCATCCAGGTGACACAGGCTCTGCAGAGCGGTAACGCCAATGTCCCCGGCGGCTTTGTAGACGTTGGCGCCCGCAGTTTCAGCCTGAAGACCTCGGGCAGCTACAGCTCATTGGAACAGGTAAAGGACACCGTGGTCGCCGCGGTTGGCGGAAGAATCGTGCGGGTGCGCGAGGTTGCGGACGTCAGCTGGCAGAACCAGCCACTAAGTTATATCGGGCGCTTCAACGGTAAGCGGGCTGTCTTCGTGACGGCGAATCAGAAGGAAGGCTTCAATATCCTGGATGTGAACGCCCGTATGGAGACGGCGCTGGAGCGCTTCGAGAAGGATCTGCCCAGACGGATCAAGCTCGAGCGCGGATTCGAGCAGGCGCGCAATGTATCCAGCCGGCTGAATCATCTGTACCGCGACTTCGCAATCGCGATCGGGTTGGTGTTGCTCACGCTGCTGCCACTCGGCTGGCGGGCCGCCAGCATCGTCATGGTGTCGATTCCTCTGTCCCTGGCCGTTGGCTTGATCGCGCTCTTTTTTCTGGACTACTCGCTCAATCAGATTTCAATAGCAGCCTTTGTCGTAGCGCTCGGGCTGCTGGTGGACGACTCGATCGTCGTCACTGAGAACATTGCGCGGCACCTGCGCGAAGGCGCTTCCCGCGGCGCAGCGGCCGTAGCCGGCACCAAGCAGATTTTCGTTGCCATCATGGGTTGTACGGCAACATTGGTCTTTGCCTTCCTGCCGCTCATGGCGTTGCCCGGCAACCCTGGCAAGTTCATCCGTGTGTTGCCGGTGACGGTGGTTGCGACCGTCATCGGCTCACTCTTCATCGCCATATTCATCATTCCGTTCCTGGCCAGCCGCGTGCTGAGCGAGCGCGAGGATCCCCACGGAAGCCCCCTGCTTCAGCGGCTGATGGATGTGATTCACCATACCTATAGGCCCGCCCTGCATTTCTGCCTGGCGCGGCCCAAGACCACAGCGGTGGCGGCAATCGGTGGATCGCTGCTGTTGTCGGCGGCGCTGGTCCCGGTGATTGGCAGCAGCTTGTTTCCCAAAGCAGATACGCCGCAGTTTCTCGTCACTGTCGAAGCACCCAATGGCACGAGCTTTGCGGAAACCGACCGGGCACTGCGCTTCGTCGAGGACACGCTGCGGCGCATGCCCGAGGTGAAAAGCTGGTTTGCAAATCTCGGGCGGGGCAACCCGCAGGTGTACTACAACGTCGTCGCCCATGCCGACTCGCTGAACTACGCTGAGGTGTTCGTGCAACTGAAGGAGTACAGCACACACCGTACGCCCAGGCGGCTGGATGAGTTGCGAGCGCAGCTGGCGCGGTATCCCAGCGCTCATATTTACGTAAAGGAATTCGTCAACGGCCCGGCCATTGCGGCGCCCATCGCCATTCGCGTGATTGGGCCTGATTTGGACGTCATCGAGTCGCTGGCACGGCGTGTGGAACGGATCATGACAGATACTCCCGGCACGCGTGATGTCAACAATCCTCTGAAGGTGGCGCGCACCAATTTGAAGTTGGACGTGGACACGCTGAAGGCGAGCCTGTTGGGCGTGCCGACGGTCGAGTTCGATCGCGCTGTGCGGTTGTCGGTTGCGGGGGTGCCCGCCGGAACATACAAGGAACAGTCGGGCGAGCAATATGACATCGTGGTGCGCACTCCGATCGGGGCGCGGGCGGATCTCGATGCGCTGCAGGAGGTGCGGGTACCTTCGGCAGGCGGGGCGGTGTTACCGGTCTCGCAGCTTGCGACATTGCAGTTCGAGAAGGCTCCCACGCAAATTGCCCGCTACA
>Ga0207641_10005344_pt1 | contig 10971 bp, 10 predicted proteins | sample KBSSwiS62_FD_184306 | JGI IMG/M metagenome (GOLD analysis project Ga0207641, IMG submission 184306) | Switchgrass rhizosphere microbial communities from Kellogg Biological Station, Michigan, USA - KBS Switchgrass S6-2 (SPAdes) (version 2) | ecosystem: Host-associated > Plants > Roots >... | reverse complement strand
GAGGACCCGCCGTGATCGTGTAGTTGGGTGCCTTGACCGGGCAGCCAGCTGATTAGCCACAGGTCGACGCGCCGGTCGCGATAGAGGCGCTGGTGCCATCGCTCGTCCGGATCGAAGCGCACGAACGGATAACGGCCGGCCAGAATCTCCTCGCCGGCGAAGCGGGTGTATTCGAGAAGGTCGATCGGGTTCAGCAAGGCGGCTGAGCGTGCGGCACCGGTGGTGGCTCGGACGGGACTCATCAGATGCTCCATGCGAGGGTCGGATTCTGGCCTGGTCAGGGACAGATCCGACAACACCCCCGGTGCCGATGCGCTTGCATGAATCCGAGTGTGCCACAAATCGACGCTATTCTCTAGCTTGCCCATCGGAAAGATGTCATAAGCCGTTGGAACCGGCTGACCAGCTCATCGGCACACTCGCCCCGAGTGCTGAATTCGGCCAGCAACGCCAGCTGACCGTCGGGCGCCGGCACGACGTAGCGGGCCGAGCCCAGCGAGAAGTCGATGTCGATCAGTTCCGCCACTGGCGAGTGGTCATCGTTGCCCGTCGCGACCAGCGGTTCATCCATCAACCCGATACTGAGGACGGCACTGCCCGGCTCCAGATCGTCTTCGCCGATCAAGACCGTACTCAGCACGGCGACTATGGGAGCACCGCCGATTTCTTCGGGTACCGAACCGTCGGCCGGAGTGGCAACCAGCCAATCCCGGCAGTCCAATTCAAAGGCTGGGAGTTCGAGTTCTTGAAGTTCGCTGTCCACAAGGGCCCCCTCACGATTGAAGTCGTTCATCGTGTTCCAGCAGCTGACAGTTACCGACGTTGTCTCGACGAAACCACCACAGCTCTGGGGACTGGTGTACCCGAGGACAACTCGTCCTAGACATGATCCGCGAAAGTCGTTGATCAATCCGGTTTAAACCGGACATCTACTTATTTGCTCGGGAGATTCGGGTTTTTGGCGCGGTCCGACCGTTGCCGATCGGGCCGTTCCGGCCACTGGACAACGGTGGCCGATCCGGTGATGACCTCGGGTGCCCAGCGGCCGGCCAGAGCACCCGAGCCTGCATAATTCGGCGAGCGATACGCCTGCACGGGAAGACGCTCGCGCGGTCCGAACCTACGCACGTTGTTCGGCGTGTCTGGGATGACCGGACGAAATTGCCCAGCAATTTCAGCCCGCGTATCGAAGGCCATCTGTTCGGTCATCTCCGTTACGTAGGCCATTCGCTCGCCGGCCGCCGGCAGCGAACGACTGAGGGCGCGTGTCATTGCCACCGCCGAACGAGCGGGACGAATCAGCGCGCTCACCGGCACAACGCCCAGCACCTCCAGACCAAGATCACCCCACGAAACGTCGGAATCGCCATGTTGCTTACGCGCACCATCGAGGCCGAGCTGAGCTAGCGCCACCACCGTGGCCACGGCCAGCACCACCCCGGCGATCACCGGGCACACCAGCAGCAAGCCGATACCGATGAAGGTCAACGCTGCGCTTACAACACCCAATGACGCGCTCCAGGCGGCCCCCGAGGTCGGATGCTGCACGACCTGCCAGAGCGGGGCTACCGCCGTTGCCACTCCGGCCAGCACCCGGTGGCCGTTATGGCCGATCGCGGCAAACCCGTGCGGATCTCGGTGACGGTCGGCTTGACTGGCCGCAAGCAAGGCCTGCACGCAACGGTCGACGGCCGCCGCCCACTCGTTGTAAAGATCCTGAAACTGCCGGGCCATCAGATACAAGCCGCGATGCGGGTCCTCGCTGGCGATGACCGGCCCGACCGTTGGCGCCTGCTCACCCAGCAGCTGAGGGTGGGCCGACAATCCCGACGGCGGCCGGGCAATGAGCGCGGCGTCCAATCCGTTTCGCAGCCGCGCCTGCACCAGGCGCAACTCCGGACCGGTCACATCGATCGCCTGGCCGTAACCGAATAAGGCCGAGGCGTAGTCCTCATATCGCCTCACCGTGCTGCTGAAAGCTGGAGCAGCGGACCCCAGCCTTTCGTGGAAGGCGTCGCGCGCCCGCCCCGTCCACAGACCGCCGTCCAGGCCCTGGACGAGAGTGAGCTGGGTTCGACGTAAGTCGGCGGCGAGCGCGGCCGCGCGAGCGGCCACCAGGCGAATCTGCGAACCGGTGTCCTGCGGAAGCCGTAGCGCTACGCACGTTTGAGCAGCCGGCAGGCCGGTGGCGCCGATCTGACATCTGGGCACACCCATGGCTATTTGCCGCCAACAGCGCAGGCCGCGGCGCTAATCTCCGCGTCGACGTTGCGGTAGGCCGCGGTCGTCTGCGCCAAGGCCTGGGCACCAGCTCGCACGAACTCGTGCAGCCGTTGTCGTTGGTGGGCCCAGTCTCGATCGGCGTGGCGAAGCGCCTCGTGGATCTCGGGGTCCGCAAGCTGATATTGCAGGCTGCCGTCGCGGGTGCTCAGCTCGCGAGCCAGAGCCTCGAGCTGAGCGCTGAGGCGGGCCAGTCCCTGGTAGTCGACCGAGAGGGAGGTTGCGGCGGACGGGGCGGCGGCGGGGGCGGCGGAGACGGGTTCGGGCATGGGAAGGGACGATAACCAGGATCGGCAGCCCGCTCGGAAAGTTATCCACAGGCAATCGCTCGGAAACAACCGGTGTGGCGTGAGGCATCCCACCAATGCAAGCCGACACAACCGCCGTACGATAGAGGATTAGTGGTGCCGCGCCGATCTGGACCCTAGATCCGGGCCGTTTTCGACCAGCACCCGGACCACCCCCCACCCACGTATGAGCGGCACAGGAGGCGGACAGCTCGTATGTCCACAGACGTCCAGCAACTAGATCGCGTCGTCATCCGAATCGCCGGCGATTCCGGTGATGGTATGCAGCTCACGGGCGATCGCTTCACTCAAGAGACCGCAACGTTCGGCAACGACCTGTCGACTCAGCCCAACTTTCCGGCTGAGATCCGGGCGCCCGCGGGAACGCTGGCCGGGGTGTCGTCCTTCCAGCTGCACTTCGCCGATCATGACATTCTCACGCCGGGCGACCGGCCTGACGTGCTGGTCGCCATGAATCCCGCCGCGCTGAAGGCCAACCTCGCCGACCTGCCCAAGGGCGCGACGATCATCGTCGACAACCGCGACTTCACCGAGCGGGCACTGACTCGCATCGGCTGGAATTCGAACCCGCTCGAGGACGGCACGCTGGACAACTTCATCGTGCACTCCCTCGATCTCACCCAGCTCACCCTTGATGCGCTCGAGGATTCCGGCCTGTCTCGCAAGGACGCCGGACGCTCCAAGAACATGTACGCCCTGGGCCTGCTGTCTTGGATGTATTCGCGACCGTCCGAGGGGACCTTGAAGTTCCTGCGTGAGAAGTTCGCCAAGAAGCCCGAGATCGCCGAAGCCAACATCAAGGCGTTCAAGGCGGGCTGGAACTACGGCGAAACCACCGAAGCGTTCGGCGTCGCCTACGAGGTCAAGCCGGCGGCTCTGCCCTCGGGCCAGTACCGCAACATCGCCGGCAACCTGGCCCTGGCCTACGGCCTGATCGCCGGAGCCCGCCAGGCCAAGCTGCCGCTTTTCCTCGGCGCCTATCCGATCACGCCGGCCTCAGACATCCTGCACGAGCTGTCCAAGCACAAGCGCTTCGGTGTGGCCACCTTCCAGGCCGAGGACGAGATCGCGGGTATCGGCGCGGCCCTGGGCGCGTCCTTCGGCGGCGCGCTCGGTGTGACTTCGTCATCCGGACCAGGCATCGCCCTGAAAGCGGAGACCATCGGCCTGGCGGTCAGCCTGGAGCTGCCGCTGATCATCTGCGACATACAACGCGGTGGCCCGTCGACGGGTCTGCCGACCAAGACCGAGCAGTCAGATCTCTTGCAGGCGATGTTCGGTCGCAACGGTGAGGCACCGGTACCGATCGTGGCTCCCCAGTCGCCGGCTGATGCCTTCGACGCCGCGATCGAAGCCGTGCGGATCGCAACTGTGTACCGGACGCCGGTCTTTTTGCTCTCCGACGGTTACATCGCCAACGGTTCCGAGCCTTGGAAGCTGCCGGACCTGAGTACGCTGCCCGACCTGTCAGTGGAGTTCCCGACTGAGCCCAACGGCGAGGATGGCGAGTTCCTGCCCTACCTGCGCGATGAACAGACGCTGGCCCGCCCGTGGGCAATCCCGGGAACGCCGGGTCTGGAGCATCGTCTGGGCGGTATCGAGAAGGCCGACAAGACCGGCCACATCTCCTATGACCCCGACAACCACGACTTCATGGTGCGGATCCGGCAGGCCAAGGTCGACGGCATCAAGGTGCCCGACCTTCAGGTGGACGACCTGACCGGCGATGCGAAGGTGCTCGTTCTGGGCTGGGGCTCCACCTACGGTCCGATCGGGGCCGCGGTCCGCCGGGCCCGACTGGCCGGGTACTCGATCGCTCAGGCGCACCTGCGGCATCTGAATCCGTTCCCGGCCAATCTTGGCGACGTGCTGGCCGGCTACGAAAAGGTGGTCATCCCCGAGATGAACCTCGGCCAGCTGGCGTTGCTGATCCGCGGGAAGTATCTGGTGGACGCCATCTCCGTCACCCAGGTTCGGGGAATGCCGTTCCGAGCTGCCGAGCTCGCCGAAATGCTGCAAGGAGTTCTGAGCCATGTCTGAGGAAAACGGCGCCTCGAGCGTCCCCAACGCAAAGACCTCGCTGGGGCTCAAGGCCAAGGACTTCAAGACCGATCAAGAGGTTCGCTGGTGCCCGGGCTGCGGTGATTACGCGATCCTGGCCGCCGTCCAGGGCTTCATGCCGGAACTGAACATTCCACGCGAGAACGTCGTGTTCATCTCGGGCATCGGGTGCTCCTCGCGGTTCCCGTACTACATGAACACCTACGGCATGCACTCGATTCATGGACGCGCCCCGGCGATTGCGACCGGGTTGTCCACCAGCCGTCCGGACCTGAAGGTCTTCGTCGTGACCGGGGACGGCGACGCCCTGTCGATCGGCGGCAACCACCTGATCCACGCGTTGCGCCGCAACGTCAACCTGACGATCTTGCTGTTCAACAACCGGATCTACGGCCTCACGAAAGGCCAGTACTCCCCCACGTCCGAACAGGGCAAGATCACCAAGTCGACTCCGTTCGGCTCGCTGGACAACCCGTTCAACCCGGTGTCATTGGCGCTGGGTGCGGAGGCCACCTTCGTCGGTCGCACCCTGGACTCCGATCGCAAGCACCTCACCGAAGTACTGCGGGCGGCGACCGAGCACGAGGGCACCTCGTTGGTCGAGATCTATCAGAACTGCAACATCTTCAACGATGGCGCTTTCGACCACCTCAAGGATGCCGGCGAGAAGGGCGAGTGGATCATTCCGCTCACCCACGGTGAACCGATCCGATTCGGCAAGAACGGCGATAAGGCCGTCGTCCGCGATGCCGATGGCGGACTGAGCGTCGCCGAGGGCGTCGCGGCCGACGACTCTCGGGTCGTGATCCACGACGCGCACTCCGAGAACCCGTCCTATGCGTTCGCGATCTCGCGGCTATCCCAGGCCGACAGCCGGCTGTCCCCGATGGGAATCTTCCGCAGCGTCGAACGGCCGAGCTACGACAGCCAATTCCGGGCCCAGGTCACGGCGGCCCAGGCCACCGCGGGTGGGGACGACGCGGCGTTCAAGTCGCTGCTGCACGGCAGTGACACCTGGACCGTGGCCAGCGCCGTCTCCTGACCGCGGGGCGTCCTTCCTTCCCAACCTGACCGCGGGGATTCTCACCACCGGGACGGGTTGGCCTTCGGCATCAGCGCCTACCTCGCCTGGGGCTTCATGCCGCTGTACTTCCCGCTGCTCAAACCAGCCAGTGCGGTGGAGATTCTGGCGCACCGGATGTTCTTCTCGCTCGTCTTCGTCGGCCTCATCATTAGCTTCACCCGCTCTGACTCTGGCCTGCTCCTTCGCCGGCTACGGCTTGCTGAAGAAGAAGATCAACGCAGGTGCGGTGGAGACCGACCTTGGCTGTCGAAACCAGTGTGCTAGCCGTACCGGCTTTGGTGACGCTGCACCTGACGCCGATTCTTCAGTTCACAGTAGGAGTCGGCCTGCGGCATGAACCCCTGCCGCCCGCGCGCTTGCTCGGGTTCTGTCTGGTCTGGCTGGCGCTGACGGTGCTGGTCGGGGACGGGCTCCGGCGAGGACGCCAGGCCGGAGAACTGCCGGTCGTTACCGGTTCCGGCGAGCCAGTCGACGTGTCGTTCCGCCGAGAACCAGACCCAGACCGACGATCAACACAAACACCGTAACGAGGGCGGATTCGAATCCATCGGACATGCCGGTTACGTTGTCCAGCCGCCTCGGCTCAGCGTTCGCCGGCTCGGATGGAGTGAGGCTGGGCGTCGGTTTCGCGGATGGAGCTTTGCTCTGAGCTTCGGTGGGTTCACCGGCGGGCTCGGCCGGGGACGGATTGGGCACGGGTCCACGAACGAACTGCAGAATCGGAGAGAGCACACCAATTGCGTAGATGCCGCCAGGCGGCATGGCCGGGCCTGGTTGAACGATAGAAGTCGCCCCCACAGTGACTGCTCGGGCCGCGTCCGACGCCGCCCGATCAGCCGCCGCTTCTACGGCAGCAAGCTGAGCCGCTTTAGCTGCGGCGGCCTGGGCCGCCTCGGCCTTGCTGGCCGCCTCGCTAGCTTGAGTGGCCTTTTCAGCCGCGGCCTTCTCGGCCGCGGCGTCGGCAGCGGCGACTCGAGCGGCAACCACCTTGCGGCCGTTCCCAGTCGGCTTAGTGCCGGTGTGGCGGCTTAGGATCGGTTCCGGTTGGTCGGAGTCGTCGTGCCCGTGATGCCCGACGGTCCCATTCGGGCAGCTCCTCTGTGCAGCTCGGGCCAGGATCGTGGCCAGCAATCCCTCATTGCCGTTACCGACGTTGGACTTCAGGAGCGCCGATGGGCTCGGCTTCGGCTTGGGATGCGGGTGGTGAACACCAGCGGCGCTGGCCGGCCCGGCACTGATGAGCACAGAGAGGGTGATCGCGAAGCAAATGAGCACCGCAAGTCCACGCCTGAAGCGTCGGCGGTGCAACTTCGACGTCGCGGCAGCCATTAATGTCACGGTCTCTCTCGGTCTAACATCACGTGCGGACGGTTCCCGACCTGCTAGTAGTGACGTCCTAGGTGGTCGGCGTGTTCAATCTTTGTCAACTATACCTCGATATTACAAGATTAAACATATGTGAACCGGACAAATACGCCTCGAACCTATGTATCGTCTGTGATGGAGTTCACGATGACCCCCGATGCCATGACCCCCGATGCCATGACCCCCGATGCCACTCAGCTCGGCCCCTCGCTGCCCGCCACCCCCTCCGAGCTCTTTGCGGGAGTGAGCAGCGCTAGCGACCAGCTTTGCCGCTGGATGGCCGAGCTGACGTTGACCGACGAAGTCGTGGCCAGGCCTTCGCACTTGCCGGGCTGGTCCAACGGCCATGTGTTGAGTCATATCGCGCGCAATGCCGACGGCGTCAATCGCACGCTGACCGGGGTCCTCCAGGGCCAGGTCGTCGCCCGCTATCCGGGTGGCGACGCCGAACGAAACCAGGCGATCGCCGACGGTGCCGGCCGACCGGCAGCGGATATCAAGAGCGACGTCATCGATTCCGCGCGAGCCCTGGCCGGCGTGCTCGCCGCCGTGGATGCCGCCGGGCTCTGGGGGCTGCCCTCCTCAGAGGGACGGACGGCCGCCGAATGGCTGTATCGGCGGTGGCGGGAGATCGAAATCCACCGGATCGATGCTGATCTCGGTTACCAACCGACCGAGTGGACGGCCGCGTTCATCGACGTCCTGCTGCCGGGCCTGGTCGCTGAATGGGACGCTCGGGTAGATGAGACATTGATCGTGCGAGTGAGCGAGACCGACTCGACCTCGTCGATGATGGCCGGGCGCGAATTCACCATCGCCGCCGCGACCGCACCCTCGGACGCCGCGGCTCCCGTCACCGAGGTGTCCGGGCCCGACTGGGCATTGATCTGTTGGCTCACCGGACGCCCCACTTTCACCGAAAGCCTCGGAGACGTCCCGCGATTGCAGTGGATCTAACCCGCTGTCATTCCTCGGTGGGCACGCGGGGCCAACGTGTCCCGGCTGAGTCTGGCGAGCCGCCCGACACGGCCAGTCCGGCGCCGAGGACTCCGCGGACCGGCTCCGGGTTAAGCGGAGGCTCGGGCTTCGGCCCGGGCCCGGGCCCGGTCTCGCTGCTCGACGAAACGACTGGCTTGGGCATCCAGCCCGAGCAGGAAGATGGCCAACTCTTCGCGAGCCTTGTCGCCCTCCGGCCCGAAGTCTTCGCGCTCGAAGATGCGCCAGAACTTCAGCACCGGCTGGACCACCGCATCGTGATGCAGCCGCAGATCATAGATGCCGGCCTTGGCAATGATGACCGAGTTGCGGGTGTAATCGCTCATTCCGGCCCCGGGCATCTGAAAGCCCACGACCTCATCACGAATCGCGGCCATCGCATCGTCGGGCGCAACGTCCAGGGCGGCCGCCATTAGGTTTCGGTAGAACACCATGTGCAGGTTCTCGTCCAGGGCGATCCGTTGTAGCAACTGCTCGGCCAAGGGGCAGCCGGTGGCCTTTCCGGTGTTGCGGTGCGAAACGCGCGTCGCCAGTTCCTGGAACGAGACGTAGGCCAAGGCCTGCAGCATCGTCTTGTCACCGGAGTCGTAGCCCGCGGTCATGTGTTCCATCCGCAGGTGTTCGAGTTTGACCGGGTCAACGCCCCGCGTCACCACCAGATAGTCACGCAACGCGACGGCGTGCCGCCCCTCTTCCGCGGTCCACTGCCCAACCCACGTCCCCCAGGCTCCGTCGCGGCCGAACCGGGTTGCGATCTCTCGGTGATAGGAGGGCAGGTTGTCCTCGGTCAGGAGATTGACGATCATCGCGGTCTTCGCCACCGGATCCAGTGGTGAGTCCTCAGGTTTCCAGTCCTCGCCGCCGAGGAAGGCGAAGTCACGCCCTCGGCTCCAGGGCACGTAGTCGTGCGGCATCCAGGGCCGGGCCACGTCGAAGTGCCGTTCCAGGTTCTGGGTGACGACCGGTTCAAGTTCGTGCAACAGACGGGTTTGTGTGCCCTCCGTGCCAGCGGGGACACGTCCCTGCGTGCTGGTCATTGCGCCTCCGAACAGCGCCCGACTCGGGTCGGGCGAACCTACGGTTACGTAACCGTACCCCGCAGGGCAGTTACCGGCGAGTAGGCAGCTCGGCAGGGCGACGGAGGCAGGACGACGCAGGCACGGCGAACGGTCACCCGGTTCGGATCAGGACCAACTCGACGAGAGCCTCCAGAGCCCGCCGCGCCGGCACGTCCGGCAGCGTCGTCAGAATCGAACGAGCCGCGTCGGCATAGGCCGCCATCGTCTCGCGGGTCTGGTCGATCGCCTTGGACTTGCGCAGCAGAGCTAGTGCCTCCGCGTGCTCGGCCTCATCGGTCAACGGTCGGCTGATGAGCTCGCGCAGCCGGGCGTCACCGTCATCGGACTCGCGCAGCGCATACAGCACGGGCAGCGTCGCAACGCCCTCCCGCAGGTCGGTGCCCGGGGTTTTTCCGCTCTCGGCGGTCTGGCTGACGATGTCGAGGATGTCGTCCGAGATCTGGAACGCGACGCCGATCTGCTCGCCGAACTCGCGAAGTGACTTGACGTCGTCCTCGGCAACCCCGGCGAACATCGCCCCGAACTCGGCCGAGGTGGCCATCAGGGATCCGGTCTTCTCCCCCAGCACACCGAGGTGATGATCGATGGCGTCCGCTCCGGGTTTCGGTCCGACCGTCTCGCGGATCTGACCGGTCACCAGCCGTTCGAAGCAACGAGCCTGGATGCGCACGGCCTGCGGACCCAGGTCGGCCAAGATGTCTGAGGCCCGCGAAAATAGGAAATCACCGGTCAGGATGGCGACGGTGTTGGACCACCGGGAATTCGCCGACTGGGCCCCGCGGCGCATCGAAGCTTCGTCCATGACGTCGTCGTGATAGAGCGTGGCCAGGTGGGTCAGCTCGCAGACGACCGCGGCCATCACCACATCCTCAGCGCTTGGATCCCCGAAATGCGCCGCCAACAGGGCCAGCAGTGGGCGGAAACGCTTGCCGCCAGCCTCGACCAGGTAACCCGCGGCCCCATCGATGAACTCGTCATCGGAGCGGACCGAGGCCCGCAGGGCAAGCTCGATGGTCGCTAAACCGTCGCGAACCGACGCTTCGAGAACGTCGTCGTCGAAGTCGATGCCGATCCCAGTAGAGGCCACCGAACCAGCTTATCCATGCAGCTTGGCAGCATTCGTCGCCAGGTCGAGCAGCGGCTGCGGGAACACCCCCAGGAACAGGGTTGCTGCGACACCCACCGTTAAGGCAATCGTCGACAGTGGGGACGGAATGCTGACCGCCGGGCCGTCCTCGGCCGGTTCGGCGAAGAACATCATCACAACGATGCGCAGGTAGAAGAACGCGGCGACGGCGGAGGTGATCAGAGCGATCACCACCAGCGGTGCAGCCGAATGATACGCAGCGCGGAACACCACGAACTTTCCGCTGAACCCACTGGTCAACGGAATCCCGGCCAGGGCCAGCAGCAGGAAGGTGAAGGCCACCGCGAAGACCGGAGATCGCTTGGCCAACCCGGACCACTGCGACAGGTGGGTGGCCTCGCCGTTGCCGTCGCGGACCAGAGTGACGAGACCGAAGGCGGCGATCGTGGTGAAGCCGTAGGTGACGAGATAGAACAGGATGCTCGACAGGCCGTCCTGTGACATGGTGCCGTCACGATTCTCGGCCAGGAAACCCATCAGGATGAACCCGGCGTGGGCAATCGAGGAATAGGCCAGGATGCGTTTGACGTCGGTCTGGGTCAGTCCGAGTACGGCGCCGACCACCATCGAGGCGATAGCCACAGCCCAGACGATGGGACGCCAATTCCAGGAACTGATCGAGAATCCGACGTACAGGATGCGAATGAGAGC
>Ga0207641_10005341_pt1 | contig 10973 bp, 6 predicted proteins | sample KBSSwiS62_FD_184306 | JGI IMG/M metagenome (GOLD analysis project Ga0207641, IMG submission 184306) | Switchgrass rhizosphere microbial communities from Kellogg Biological Station, Michigan, USA - KBS Switchgrass S6-2 (SPAdes) (version 2) | ecosystem: Host-associated > Plants > Roots >... | reverse complement strand
CCAGTTGGCGTAGAACGGGACATTGGCGAGCACCCACTGCTGCGCCGGCGAGACATCGTCATGATAGTGGGGCGTCGGCATCAGCCAGGGCGGGTTGCGCTGATAAACATCAAGCCGCGACACCCTGGGCTGGATTTCCGGCACGAACTGGAAGGCGCTGGCGCCCGTGCCGATCACCCCGACCCGCTTGCCGGCGAGGTCGACGTCATGCCGCCAGCGCGCCGAATGGAAGGCAGGCCCGGCGAAGCTCTCGAGCCCCGGAATATCGGGGTAGCGCGGCGTGTTGAGCTGCCCTACCGCGCTGAACAGCGCGTCGCCCGACACGCAGTGCTCGGATCCGCGGTCGTCGCGATAACGCACGGTCCAGCGATGCACGGCCTCATCGTAGCGCGCTTCCTCGACTACGGAATTGAAGCGGATGTGCCGGCGCAGTTCGTATTTCTCCACGAGCCGCTGGAAATAGGCGAGCAGCTTGTCCTGCGTGGAGAAATGCTGTGGCCAAAGCGGATTGGGCTCGAACGAATAGGAATAGAGCTGGTTGTCGGAGTCGACTCGGCATCCGGGATAGGTGTTCTCGTACCAGGTACCGCCGACCTCCGGATTCTTCTCCAATATTGTGAAGGCGATCCCCGCCTGCTGCAGGCGGATGGCGGAGACCAGCCCCGACATGCCGGCGCCGATGATGACGACATGCATGCGCGCCGCCGCAGCCTTGAGCTTGGGGGCGCTCCAATCCGGCTTGCGGAAGTCGCCGACGCCGATCTCCTCCTCCAGGAACGGGATGTAGGTGTCATCCACGCCGTCGCCGACCAGGTAGCGGATCATCCGCTCCAGCTTCTCCATGCCGAACTCGGGCAGGTCCGGTTTGCCGGCGTCCAGCCAGGCGTGCAGCTTCTCGCCGGCCAAACGGCGGATTTCCGACTCCTCCTCGGGGGGCAAGCGCCGCTCTTCCGAGATGGTGGTGGCGACCTGAGGGCGCCGTTCTGGCGTCAGCAGCGAGAAGTCACCGGTCAGGTGCACGAGCGACATCAGCAACGAGGGGATATGCGCTTCCGCTATCGCCTCATCGATCTGCGCGTCCCTGCCCGTCATGATCTTGACCTCCCCAACTGTGATCCCGGCTTCATGGCCGGTTGATAATGGCAACAACGCTGGCGAGCGCCCGGTTGAGCAGCGGCGTGACTGAAGGCAACATTTGCCGCGCGGTTGCCCAGCCATGAAGGAATCCCGTCGCCTCGAGATAATGGACCTCGACACCAGCCTGCACGAGGCGTGCGGCGTAGGCACGCCCCTCGTCACGCAGCACGTCGGCACCCGCGGTGGCGATCACGGTCGGCGGCGCACCGTCGACGGGCCCGTGCAGCGGCGACAGGCGTGGGTCGGCACGATCGGCGCCCGCGCCTGCATAATGGTCGATGAAGAACGCCATGTCGCGCGCCTCGAGCAGGTGCCCCTCGCCGAACAGCTCGTAGCTTTCGGAGCGGGCGGACGCGTCGGTCACCGGATAAAGCAGCAGCTGGGCCAGCAGCGGCACCGAGCCGGACCAGTGGGCGCTGAGTGCGGCAGCGAGATTGCCGCCGGCGCTGTCCCCGCCGAGGACCAGTGCGGAAACGCGCGCGCCGAGTGGAGCCGGCGACGACGATGCCCAGACCGCGACCGCCATCGCGTCGTCGAAGGCGGCGGGGAAACGATGCTCCGGCGCGAGGCGGTAATCTACCGACAACAGTCGCATGCCGAGCGCGTTGGCGATCGTACGGGCCAGCGGGTCATGGCTCTCGATATTGCCGACGACCCAGCCGCCGCCGTGGAAGAACAGGAAAACGGCGTCGGTCCGCTGATAGGCGGGAACGTAGAGCCGGGCGCGAATGCCCCCATGGTCGGCCGGCACGAGAATGTCGTCCGCCCGCGCTACCTCCGCGGGGGGAAGGTCCATGGCGCCGACGCTGGCGGCTGCCATCTCGCGAGCGGTCTGAAGGGAAACGTCCGCGAGCCGGGATGCGCCGGACGCGGCGGCTATTTCGATCAGGCGCCTTGCCTCTTCATGAACCATATCTCTCGTGACTCCGCGCGCCGTTCTTCGGCTGCTTATTCCGTTAAACCTATATTTCATTAGACCGGGCGTCAACTCATCACGTTCGAGCAATTCGATCAGACCTCGGTCAGAGTCATTCAAGCCGTAAACGCCAACTCGTTCGAGAAAGCCGACGTGGGAAGCAAGAGCTTGGGCATCTTTGGCAGGGCACATTCCGGTTCACCGACCAACTGAGCGCCACTGGTGGCCTGCGCTGGCCGAAGGACGGCCGCACGCTGGGCTCGCGCATCTACAATGGCACAGCATGCCAATCGTCGGCAGGCCAGTTGAGATCGGCGGCGTTGCCAATTGCTGCTCCTTTCCCCTCCCTATCATCTGCCGCCAGCCGGCTCCCTAGCGGACACTCTCGGGCTAGGCCATTGACTGCATTTCGGCGCACCGTAACCTGCCGGCAAATATCCGGGCAGACATAACCGGGAGAGTGGATGATGAAGGGAGGGGAAGACAGGCCGGTCATCGTGACGGGCGCGGCCTCCGGCATAGGTCAGGCCACCGCGACCGAGCTTCGGCGGCAGGGCGCCAGGATCATCGGCGTGGACCTCAGGGATGCCAATATCATTGCGACCTCTCCACCGCCGACAGTCGAAAGGAAGCGATTGCCGAAATCGGTGAACGGGCGCCGAACGGCATCGACGCGGTCCTGACCTGTGCCGGAGTCGGGGGCGGGCGCGGCGCCGACGTCGGCTCGATCAATTTTTTCGGGACGATCGATGTCGTGGAAGGCGTACGTCCTTTGCTGGCCAAGGGCCGGTCGCCCCGTGCCTGATCGCCGTCCTCGCCAGCCCGCAGAACGGCAATATGGTCGGGCAGATCGTCTTCGCCGACGGCGGCAGCGACGTGCTGTTGCGCGGGGAGGCAGTGCCCTGAACCGTGGAGGTCGCTGAAGAAACGGCGATATTCCTCGACCGCGAGGTAGGGCTGCTCGGCGGGGAGAAAATGGCCGCCGCGCCGGAAGACATGCCAGTAGTAGAGGTTCGTCGATCGCCTGGTTGGATTGTCTCGGCGACGGGTTCCCACTGGCGCATCGCCTTGGGCGTGAAGAAGGGCGTCTCGATCCGCCGTCTTTCGTCGCGAGCGGCGGGCCGGATTCGGTCAGCATCAACGGACAGGGCTGCTGCGCGATGGTGACGCCGCGATATCCCTGCCGCTCATGGTTGATGTCGTTGTCGGACGAGAAATTCTACCAGTCCTCTGCAGCGCGCTTCGCGTCGGCCAAAGGGATCATTCTCGCTCCTCACCCAAACGTCTCCATGATCTTTGAGCGAAGCTGTTTCACCCTAGCGCGCGAGTCAATGGCGACCGAACACCTGGCGCAGAAATATAATACTTTCGTGCTACTATCGCGGCAGCCCAAGTCCCACCTGCGCGATCAGCGTGCGCTGGATCTCGGCCGCGCCACCGCCGATCACCAGCATCAGCGACGTGCGCAGCTCGAGCTCCACCAGGCCGTCGAGGACGCTGTCGGGCGCATCGCGGCCGAGAAGGCCCGTCGTCCCGAGGATGTCGACGGCAGCCTCGCAGAAGCGCTCGGCAAGTTCGCCGGTGAACACCTTGGTCACCGCGCCCTCGGCCGCGGGCACGCGGCCCTCCTCCAGCGTCAGGATGGAGCGAAGCGCAAAGAGGCGGGCGGCGAGCAGCTCGGCGGCGAGACCGCCCAGGCGCATGGATGTCGCCTGCGGCGGCTCGGTCGCTTCATCGCGCGTCAGATGCCGCAGCAGCCGGCTGAAGAGGCGGGTGAAGCGCAGCACCGTGCCCCCCATGATGACCCGTTCGGACGCGAGCGCGCCGCTCAGGATTGACCAGCCCTGCCCTTCCCGTCCGAGCAGATAGCGGGACGGCACGCGCACCTCGTCATAGAACTGTGTGCAATAGGTGGCCGTAAAAGGCCATTTGCGGCTGGATCGTGATACCGGGCAGGTTCGTCGGCACGATGAACAGGCTGATGCCCTTGCTCTTTGGCTGGATCTCCGGATCGGTTCGCGCGGCGAGCAGGATATGGGTCGCCCGGTCGGTCATCGTGCCCCAGAGCTTCTGGCCCGTGATCAGATAGTCGTCGCCCTCGCGCACGGCGCGGGTGCGGAGGCTCGAAAGATCCGATCCCGCCTCAGGCTCCGAATAGCCGAGCGCCGCGTAGACCTCGCCACGCCTCAGCGCCGGCAGCATTTCGGCCTTCAGTTCGGGCGTACCGTGCCGGATGATCTCCGGCGCCATCAGCCAGCTTGCGGCGGAGGTGAGCATCGTCGGCGCGCCGGCGGCTTCCATCTCCTCGACCAGCACGAGTTGCTCGCGTGGCCCTTTCGCCGCGACGCCGTTCTCGTCGGGCCATGTCAGCGATAGGAGGCCGCCCTCGCCAAGCTTTCGGCTGAACTCCGCGCTGATGCCCTGATCCTTGCGCGGGCGCTTCCGTTCGGCGGCTCGATCGGCTTGGGTCCAGTTGGCGGCGAGCCACTCCCTCAACTCGGCGCGGAACGCCTCCGCCCGCTTGCCAAGCCAGAAGCCGGGCATCACCTCCCCCTCCCGCTTTGCCAGCAAGCGGACGAGCGCCTGCTGCGCCCGGATCGCGCCGCCCATGCGACAACAATCGGCATGAATACGGCGGAAATGGCGTGGCGCCTCGTGCTCCTCGGCATAGCCGACTGCGCCGAAGGCATGATGCGTCTCAATGCTGGTCTGGCGCAGATAGGTTGAACCGAACGCGACCGCCGCCTCGGCGAAAACGCGCCAATCGCCCTCATCGACATCGAACAGCTTGGCCGCATACAGAACCAGTTCCTCGGTGCCGCGCAGCGCGATCTCCGCATTGGCAAGCTTGTGCTGCATCGCCTGGAACTGAGCGAGCAGCCGGCCGAACTGCTTGCGAGTCGACACATGCTCAAGGACGAGCGTGAAGGCACGCCGCGCCGCGCCGAGCGCGCGGGCGACGTAGAGCAGGCGCGCCATCGTGGCGAGCTTCTCCAGCGCGTCCCTGTCAAGCGCCAGCAGCTGTGCGGGCGCACGGTCGAATGCCACGCGATGGAAGGGGGGTATGTTCAACCCGACTTCCGGAGTCAGCGTGGCGCCATCGCCGTCAGCCGTCACGATGGCGATGCCATCCGCGGTGAAGACCGCCAGATGCGACGCGCTTCCGACGTCCTCGACGAAGCGCAGGGCGCCGCTCAACTTGCCGCTGACCAGTTCAGCCGATCCCGCCGACGCGTCTCCATCGAAGGCGCCATAGGCGATCGCGGGAAGGATGGCTCCTTCGCCGACGCCGTTCAGCATGGCCGGCGCGGACGCGCCGAGACTGACGGCATGATTGAGCAGAACCGTCGGGACGATCGGCGCGGGCGACGCGGCACGCCCATGCTCCATGCAGACCGAGACGGCGCCCACCAGCCCGAAATCATCGGCGGTCGCGGCAAGCCCCGTCTGGCCGGCGGCGGCAAGGACGCGCCAGAGCGTCCGCACGCGATCGGTATCCTCCCCTGCCTCCAGCGGCGTCAGGGCCGGCCAAGCACCCTCGAGCGAGCGCGCCACGGACTCGCGCAGCAGGTCGATTTCCATTCCATCTTCCCCAAGTTTCCCGTTCAGCTCTCGATTGACGCGATCAGGGTTTCGAGCGCGGCTGCGAACTCTTCCTTGAACTGCTGAACGACCGAACCGGCGCCCCGAATCTCGTTGATGAGCCCGACGCCCTGGCCAACGAAGTAGCTGTTGAGCGCACGCGCCTGCGGATTGCCCTTCTCGCTCTCACGCGTGATGCTGCGGAAAGCGGGCTCGCTGATCAGGCCCATGAGCGGCATCGGCAGCGGGCCGGGGCTGTCCGGTCCCTCCCAGGCATCGTGCCAGCTGGTGCGAAGCTGGCGGCTCGGCTTGCCGGTTCGATATTTGGAACGGATCGTGTCGCGCGAGGACGCCTGGACCATCTTCTCGCGAAACACCTGATTGGTCTCCGATTCGACGGTCGCCAGCCAGACGGAACCGGTCCACACACCCTGAGCGCCCATTGCCATGCAGCCGGCCATCTGCTGGCCGGTGACGATGCCGCCGGCGGCCAGCACCGGGATCTCGCGCACCGGCCTGATCGCGGCGATCACCTCGGGCACCAGCACCAGCGTCGAAACCTCGCCGCAATGGCCGCCCGCTTCCGTACCCTGCGCGACGAGCACGTCGACGCCGGCTGCCACCTGCCGAAGCGCATGTTCCTTGGCGCCGACCAGCGCAGCCACCGGCACGCCGCGCGCCTTGCCCATCTCCAGCATCTTGGGCGGGGCGATGCCGAGCGCATTGGCGACGAGGTGGATCGGATAGTCGAACGCGATGTCGAGCAGCGCCTCGCCGACCTGCGGCGAGGTCTGCGGAAGCTGGCGGAGCACCGCCTCTTCCTTGCTCAGCGGCACGCCGTGACGCGCGAGAAGGTCGATCGTGAAGTCGCGATGCTTTTCGGGAACCCGGTCGGCCAGTTGGTCGGCCGTGAAATCCGCGCCGAAGTCAAGGTTCTCGGGGATCAATATGTCGATGCCGAAGGGCTTGCCGTCGACATGGTCAACGATCCAGTCCAGCTCCGCCCGCAGCGTCTCGGGCGTGAAGCTGCTGCCGCCCAGTACGCCGAAGCCGCCCGCGCGGCTGACGGCCGCGACGACATCGCGGCAGTGGCTGAACGCAAAGAGCGGAAACTCCGCCCCAGTCATTTGCTTGATGTTGGCTACCATGATCCTGTCGACATCCTCTTGCCGATGCCAGCTTGGTCTTGAGCGGCGCGCCCGGCGCTGTCCAATAAAGCTTTTGGTCTAATTAATTCATCTGATTATAAATCAGTCATGATAGATGTCCGGTTTCAAAGCCCTTCTCTCCTGCCCAAATGCTGAAGCCGTGGCACGGAGTCTTATTGCGGCTTGGCGCCCGTCGCCGCCCGTGCCTGATAGCGGATATAGTGGCGTAGCGCTTCCAGATCCTGCGGCGAAAGATTGCGGAACTTGGGCATGCCTTGCCGCACCAGCATGCCCTCCGCCACAACTTGGCGGAAGGTCGTGTCGTCAACCGGCACGCCCGAGCGGCGCAGGTCCGGCGCCGCGCCGCCCGCCACCGCGCCCGCGCCGTGGCAGGTGGTGCAGTGGATCACGTACAAGTCCGCGCCCAGGTCGACCAGCTTCTCGTCGATGACGAAGGCGGGATCGTCCGCGATCGGCTGCACCGCAGACTTCACCGCTGGCGGCAGCTTCGCCTTGCCACCCAGCGCGAAGGTCAGCACGCGTCGCTTCTGCTCGCGATAATCCCAGATATGGTCGGAACCAAGCAGCCCGCCCAGAGCGCCGGACGTCCCGCCCACGCCCGCGATGACGGTCACATATTGCACCCCCTTCACCGTATAGGTGATGGGCTGGCCCGAAACGCCGTTCTGCGCGTCGAAGGACCAGAGCGTTTTGCCATCCTTCGCCTTGTAGGCGACGAACTGCCCGCCCAGATTGCCCTCGAAGACCAGATTGCCCGCGGTACTCGCCACGCCGCCGTTGAGAGCTCCGGGCAGCGGCACCGACCAGACCTTTTTCTGTGCCACAGGATCCCAGGCGAGCAGCGAGGCGATCTTCGCCCCGCCAAGGCCGGGCGACACGCCCTTCATCGCCAACGGCTTATAGGCGGCGTTGAAACCGAAGCCGTGCCGCTGCCATTTGGCCGGATCGATGCCACGCGGGTCGTGCAATCCGGGCATTTCCTGCACGGGCAGGTAGACGAGGCCGGTCTTCGGACTGAAGGATTGCGCATGCCAGTTGTGGCCGCCCGCCGGGCTGGGGAAGACCATGATCGGCTTGTCCTTCGCCCGGGCCTCGGGGTTCTCGATCGGACGGCCGGTCTTCAGGTCCACGCCGCTTGCCCATGTCACCTTGACGAAGGGCTTGGCGGAGATCAACTGGCCGCTGTCGCGATCGACCACGTAGAAGAAGCCGTTCTTGGGCGCGTGCAGGATGACCCGCCGCTTTTTGCCGTCAATGTTCAACGTCGCCAGCGACATGTCCTGCGCGCTGTTATAGTCCCAGCTTTCGCCCGGCGTGGTCTGGTAGTGCCAGATATATTTACCGGTCTTGGCGTCCAGGGCGATGATCGAGCTGAGGAAAAGATTGTCGCCGCCGCTAGGACTGCGCACATTGCGGTTCCACGGTGCGCCATTGCCGGTGCCGATATAGATGCGGTCCAGTTCCGGGTCATAGGTCATGGCGTTCCACGCCGTGCCGCCCGCGCCAAATTTCCACCACTCGCCGGTCCAGGTATTCGTGACCTTCGCCAGCGCCTCGTCCGACGCGGCGCCGTCCGGCCCATTCTTCGGATCGCCGGGCACGGTGTAGAAGCGCCAGCGTCGCGCGCCGGTGCGCGCATCATAGGCGGTCACATAGCCGCGCACATCGGCAAAATCCGCGCCGCCATGGCCGATGATGACCATGTCCCTGAACACGCGCGGCGCGCCGGTGATGTAGCGGCCGTCCTCCGGCCCCTCGGTCGTCTGCACCGACCAGCGCGATTTGCCCGTCTTGCCGTCGATCGCGATCAGCCGGCCGTCCTGCGTGCCGGTGTAGATGTTGCCGCCCCAGTAGGCGATGCCGCGAATGCCCCATGCTGGTTGCAGCTTGTCGCCGGCGACCTCGGTCACCTTGGGATCGAACGTCCAGAGCGTCTTCCCGCTCTCCGCATCGACCGCGTAGACGATGCTGTAACCGATGCCGAAGTAGAGCACGCCGTCCACCGCCAGCGGGGCACCGACGACGCTCGGCATCGGCGGCAGGTCGATATACCATTTGAGACCGAGATCCTTGACGTTGCCGTCGTTGATCTGGTCGAGCGGGCTGTAGTGGGTCTCGTCGAAGGTGCGGCCGTAGCCCGCCCAGTTCGCGCCGTCGGCGGTGTTGCCGAGCATCTGCATCGTATGAGCATCGGGCTCGTGGCCGGAGGGGCTGCCGCAACCCGCGAGCAGCGTCAGCGCCGCGAGAGCCGGCAGGTTGCACGCGAAAAGGCGAATCCGCCAGTGGTTGGGGATGCTCATTCCAGCGCCTCTCCGCTCGCTCTTCAAGGTTTGACTATACAGGGAGACAAGTGAAAGCAATCCGTGCATTAACGGGCCCGCAGGTGGAGCGCGGCGGCTGAGGCCGCCGCGCTCCTGTTGCTGTTAGTCGGCTGTGATGGCGTAGATCGATCCGTCGGGATGGTGGTATTCGCCGGTTGAGTAGCTTTTGCCCATGATCGACATGAGCAGTTCGTTGCCGCGGAAAGCGAGCATCGTCGAGCTGCCCTGGAAATTGTCGGCAAAGACGTGCTTGTTGCCCTGGCGGTCGGTGCGCATGAGCCGGCCGCGGTACGGCACGGGCTCGTCCCAGGTGGTGACGTGGTTGAGGTCGACCCCGCCCTCGTCGACCCAGAACAGGTCGCCGGCAAAGCGCCCGAAGCTTTCGGGCGCCTGGACCGCGTCGATGAGCGCGGGCACCTTGGCGTCGGGGATCGGCGTCGGGTCGATCTTGCCCTGACGGTCCATATGATAGTGCAGCCACTTGGGCTTTTCGGCCAGGTCGCCGACCTCGTCGATATAGGTGCCACCCATCTTGCCGAGCACGATATATTCGCCGGCATATTCGCCCCACCAGGCGGGCGCCACCTGGATGTCGAGCGGCATCATCGGCGCGGGCGTCACCGGCGGCGCGAGCGTCACCCACGGCTCGATCCGGCCCTTGGCGTCGACCGTGTAGATCGTGCAGTTCATCATCGACATGCAGAAGAACTTGCCCTCCTGCGGCGAGCCATAGGGCCCGAACCCACCGGTCAGCCCCGCGCCCGGGATGCCGTCGTTCAACGGCCCGGCGTGCGGGATCTTGGCGAACACCTCCATGCGATCGTCGCCCTGGGCATATTTGAACACATAATGCTGGTTGCGCGCCCCCGTCCGCCCCGGCCCCGCCTGGCCGACCAGCATCACCTGCCCGGCATAGGCCCCGAACTCGGGCGGGATGCGGATCGGGCACAGCGGCATGTAGGTGCCCATGTTGCCTGGCCTCACCAGATATTCGAGCCGGTCGTCGGCATGGAGCTTGACGATCGCGCCGTGCCCCTTGGTGGGATCCCAGCCATAGGCCTCCTGCCCGCCGATGTCGCCGACGATGATCGAGCCGTCCGGCTCCAGCCAGTCCTGGTTCGGGCAGAAGATGAGCTGCGGATCATAAAGCTGCTCGCCAACCGGGATCACCTCCCGCGCGCCGTAGCCCGCCTCATGCACTTCCATCTTGAACGCACGTTCCGCTTTCAGCCACCCATAGTCGACAACGTCGCTCATCAATCGTTCTCCTTTTGAACTCGTTCGCACACTGGCAACGCCAGCGGCCATTTTTTGCTCGAAAACAGCCATGCGGCTCGATCCTTCGGAATCTGCCTTAAGGCCAATATCGCTTCCTCTATTCGTTTCGTCCAGCAGAGATGCGCCTGCTGCTCCCCTGTTTTCGCCGAGACGTCCCAGGAGCCGAGGGCACCAAACCCATATGACAGCGCAGGGGGACTTGAGGCAATAGAGATCACTTTTTCCTTGATCGACCTCCCGATGCGCGACATGCATGCCGAAGACAAGCTGGGAAGCGGAATGGAAAAATTGCTGATAAAGGCGCGGGGCGCGACCATCGCCGGCGACATCAAGCGGCGTCCCGGCGCGCCCGTCGTGATCTTCTCGCCTGGCGGCGGGCAGACCCGGCATAGCTGGCGCGGCGCGGTGGAAGCGATGTGGGCAAAGGGCTTCGAGGCGATCTCGCTCGACCTGCGCGGACACGGCGAGAGCAGTTGGCCGGACGAGTCGCATTATGCGCTCGGACTGTTTGCCGAAGATCTCAATCTTGTCGCCCGCACCTTCGGCGAGGGCCGGCTCGTCGGCGTGGTC
>Ga0207641_10005340_pt1 | contig 10974 bp, 11 predicted proteins | sample KBSSwiS62_FD_184306 | JGI IMG/M metagenome (GOLD analysis project Ga0207641, IMG submission 184306) | Switchgrass rhizosphere microbial communities from Kellogg Biological Station, Michigan, USA - KBS Switchgrass S6-2 (SPAdes) (version 2) | ecosystem: Host-associated > Plants > Roots >... | reverse complement strand
CTATCTGCTCGGCACATCGATCGCGCGGCCGCTCATCGCCAAGCGGCAGATCGAGATTGCGCGCCAGGTCGGCGCCGACGCGGTCTGCCATGGCGCCACCGGCAAGGGCAACGACCAGGTCCGTTTCGAGCTCGGCTATTATGCGCTCGAGCCCGACATCAAGGTGATCGCGCCGTGGCGCGAATGGGAATTTGCGAGCCGCGAGCAATTGATCGACTTCGCCGAGAAGCATCAGATCCCGATCAGCAAGGACAAGCGAGGCGAATCGCCATTTTCGGTCGATGCCAATTTGCTGCATTCATCGTCGGAAGGGAAAGTGCTCGAGGATCCTTCGCTCGAGGCGCCCGAATATGTCCACCAGCGGACCATCTCTCCGGAGGACGCGCCGGACAAGGCGACGATCATCGAGATCGAATTCGAGCGCGGCGATCCGATCGCGATCGACGGGGAAAAACTCTCTCCCGCCGAGCTGCTCACCAGGCTCAACGAGCTCGGCCACGACAATGGCATTGGCCGGCTCGACCTGGTCGAGAACCGCTTCGTCGGGATGAAATCGCGCGGCGTCTACGAAACGCCTGGCGGGACGATCCTGCTCGCCGCCCATCGCGGCATCGAATCGATCACGCTCGACGGTGGCGCCGCCCATCTCAAGGACGAGATCATGCCGCGCTATGCAAGCCTCATCTATAATGGCTTCTGGTTCAGCCCCGAGCGCGAGATGCTGCAGGCCTTGATCGACAAGAGCCAGGAGCATGTCGCCGGCAAGGTTCGCGTGAAGCTCTACAAGGGCAATGCGACGGTGATCGGCCGGGAAAGCCCGCTCGCTCTGTACGACCAGGATCTGGTCACGTTCGAGGAGGGCTCGTCCAGCTACAGCCAGCGCGACGCGGCCGGCTTCATCCGGCTCAACGCGCTGCGGCTGCGCACCATCGCAAAGCGCGACAGGAAACTGGGCTGAGTGGCGAGACGGACCTGGCGCGCCTGCTCGCCGGGCTCGCGCCCGTGCTGGACGATGTGGAATATGGTTTCGAGCTAGCGGCCGAGGCCCCTGACCTTTGCGACGCCTTCGCGCTGATCCGCGAAGCCGAGGGCGTGACGATTATCCGGCAAGGCTCGGGCTGGGCGCGGATCACGCTCGCCGTGCACTCGAGCCTTGACGCCGTCGGCCTGACCGCCGCCGTCGCGGGCGTGCTGGCCGAGCGCGGGATCAGTGCGAACATGGTTGCCGCCTTCCATCACGATCATCTCTTTGTTCCGTGGAGCCGGCGCGCGGAGGCGCTGGCAGCGCTTCAGGCACTTTCGGCGGGATAGACCCCGGCAGGGGTCCCGCATAAACTGAAGCGCCCGCCGCAACGAAAGAAGGGGGATTGGGTCCATGGTCACGTCGTCTCGCGCCGATCTGTCCGTCCGCAAGATCCCCACGCGCCAATTGGCCTGGGTCGCAGTCGGCGGTTTCACGCTCGGGGCCGTCGCCGTCGGCGCGGTGGCCATCGGCGCTCTTGCGATCGGCTCGCTTCGCATTGGCAAGGCCCGCATTCACCGGCTCAGGATCGATGAGCTCGAGGTCGGCAGGCTCACCATCCGCGACCAGGTCGGGCCATAGCCATAGCATGTTCCCGCGCGATGCGCTGGCCGCGACGCGGCCGGGTCGCTAATCCGGCGCCATGAACCTCGCCATCCTCGAAACCGGCGCACCGCCTCCTGCGCTCGAAGAAAGGTTCGGCCGCTATCCGGCCATGTTCGAATCCCTGCTCGGCCTCGATGCGCGAACCTATGATGTCGAGGCCGGCGCATTGCCGCCCGACGTCGGTCGCCACGATGCCTATCTGGTCACCGGCTCGTCGGCCGGCGTCTATGACGATCTGCCCTGGATCCCGAAGCTCACCACTTTCCTGCGCGCGGCCAAGGGCAAGGCGAAGCTGGTCGGCATCTGCTTCGGACACCAGATCATGGCCGAAGCGTTTGGCGGCCGGGTGGAGAAATCGGCCAAGGGCTGGGGCGCGGGCTTGCACGCCTATCCGATCGTCGACCGGCCGTGGTGGCTGGACGGTCCCCCTTTGGTCTCGGCGCCTGCGTCGCACCAGGATCAGGTTGTGAGCCAGCCGCCCGGAACGGAGGTCGTCGCCTCCTCGCTGTTCACGCCCTACGCCGCGCTCGCCTGGACGGACGGCAGCGCGATCTCGTTCCAGTTCCATCCCGAATTCTCGCCCGATTTCGCCAAGGCGCTGATCGCCGAGCGGTACGACCGAGTCGCCGATCCCAGCGCCGCGATCGCCTCGCTTGATGCCCCGAACGACAATGAACGGGTCGGCGAATGGATCAGGCGCTTCCTGACTGCGCCGCAGCCTTTATAAGCGACGCATACCGAATCCGGAGGACATGCCGCCAATGAAGACCCGCGCCGCCGTCGCCTTTGCCGCGAAGCAGCCGCTCGAAATCGTCGAGCTCGATCTGGAAGGCCCGAAGGCCGGCGAGGTGCTGGTCGAGATCATGGCGACCGGCATCTGCCATACCGACGCCTATACGCTCGACGGTCTCGACAGCGAGGGCCTCTTCCCGTCTGTCCTCGGCCATGAAGGCGCAGGCATTGTTCGCGAGATCGGCCCAGGCGTGACCAGCGTCAAGCCGGGCGATCACGTCATCCCGCTCTACACGCCGGAATGCCGCCAGTGTAAATCGTGCCTCTCGGGCAAGACCAATCTCTGCACCGCGATCCGCGCCACCCAAGGCAAGGGCGTGATGCCCGACGGCACCTCGCGCTTCAGCTACAAGGGCGAGACCATCTACCATTATATGGGCTGCTCGACCTTCTCGAACTTCACCGTCCTGCCCGAGATTGCGGTCGCAAAGATCCGCGAGGACGCGCCCTTCCAGACCAGCTGTTATATCGGTTGCGGCGTCACGACCGGAGTCGGCGCCGTGGTCAATACTGCCAAGGTCCAGGTCGGCGACAATGTCGTAGTGTTCGGCCTGGGCGGCATCGGCCTCAACGTGATCCAGGGCGCACGCCTCGCCGGCGCGGGGCTGATCGTCGGCGTCGACATCAATCCGGACCGGGAAGAATGGGGCCGCAAGTTCGGCATGACCCATTTCGTCGACGGCCGCGGCAAGGACCGCGCCGCGACCATCGCCGAGATCGTCGCGCTGACCGACGGCGGTGCGGATTATACGTTCGATTGCACCGGCAATACGGAGGTGATGCGCACCGCGCTCGAGGCCTGCCATCGCGGCTGGGGCACCTCGATCATCATCGGCGTCGCCGAGGCCGGCAAGGAGATCGCCACTCGCCCCTTCCAGCTGGTCACCGGACGAAATTGGCGCGGCACCGCCTTCGGCGGCGCCAGGGGCCGCACCGACGTGCCCAAGATCGTCGACTGGTACATGGACGGCAAGATCGCGATCGACCCGATGATCACCCATGTGCTGAAGCTGGAGGAGATCAACAAGGGCTTCGATCTGATGCACGCCGGCGAAAGCATCCGCTCCGTCGTCGTCTATTAGCGCCATCCCCTTGTTTCGGAACCGTATCTTGTCCCTGTCGTTCTCCGACCATTCGGGCCGTTTCGGCCGAGGGAGATGCGATCATGGGAAAAGGCATTCTGCTCTGGCTGATCGGCGTTCCGATTCCGGTTATAATTCTGCTCTGGCTGTTCTTCCACTAAAGGGGGCGCGGGCCTTCTCCGGCGCGTGGCCGGAGGAATCCCGATGACTCTCAACACAGTCTCAAGCAACAGGGCGTTCGGCGGCTCGCAAGGCGTCTACTGGCACAAGTCCGCCGAAACCGGCACCGACATGACCTTCTCGGTCTTCGTGCCGCCGCAGGCCCAAGCCGGCGCGAAGCTCCCGGTGATCTGGTATTTGTCCGGCCTCACCTGCACCCATGCCAACGTCACCGAGAAAGGCGAATATCGCCGCGCCTGCGCGGCGCTCGGCCTTATCTTCGTCGCCCCGGACACCAGCCCGCGCGGGCCCGAAGTGCCCGACGACGACGCTTATGATTTCGGCCAGGGCGCTGGCTTCTACGTCGATGCGACCCAGGCGCCGTTCAACAAACATTATCGAATGGAGAGCTACGTCACGTCCGAGCTTCCCGCCCTGATCGCGGCCAATTTTCCAGCCGACATGGATCGCCAGGGAATCACCGGCCATTCGATGGGCGGCCACGGCGCGCTCACCCTCGCCTTGCGCAATCCCGGCCGCTACCGCAGCGTCTCGGCCTTCGCCCCGATCGTCGCGCCGTCGCGCGTCCCGTGGGGCGAAAAGGCGCTCGGACGCTATCTCGGCCCCGATCGCGCCGCCTGGCGAGCCCATGATGCGGTCGCGCTGATCGAGGACGGCGCGCGCGTCGATTCGCTGCTTGTCGACCAGGGGGAAGGCGATGCTTTCCTCGCCGAGCAATTGCGCCCGCAATGGCTCGAAACCGCGTGCAATGCTGCGCGAATCCCGCTGACCCTTCGTCTTCATCCGGGCTACGATCACAGCTATTATTTCATTTCGACCTTCATGGAGGATCACCTCCATTGGCATGCGCAGCAGATCGGCGCCGCACCGCAGCAATTTTCCAAATAGCTGATAACTAAAACTATTTCCCGCATCATAACGGATGCGACGTGAATTGTTCACCACCTCGTTGACGCAGTGCAGCAAAGTAAGCGATGCAGCATGCACGACGCCCTGCGGGGGCGCCTGCCCCCCGACGGTGTCCTTGAGGCACGGCATTGTCGCCGCTGCGATGGAGGGGACGAAATGAAGTTGATCGTCGCAATCATCAAGCCGTTCAAGCTTGAAGAGGTACGCGATGCGCTCGCCGGCGCAGGCGTCCAAGGCATGACGGTATCGGAAGTCCGTGGGTTCGGTCGCCAGAAGGGTCAGACCGAAATCTACCGCGGCGCCGAATATACCACGGCCTTCGTCCCGAAGGTCCGGATCGAAGTCGTCGTCAGCGACGGCGCCGTCGCCGGCGCGATCGAAGCGATCCAGACCACAGCCAATACCGGCTCGATCGGCGACGGCAAGATCTTCGTCATCGACGTCGATCAGGCGGTCCGGATCCGCACCGGCGAACTCAACGAAGACGCGATTTAAGGGGGCCTGACATGCAGCTTTCGCTTCGAAACCGGTTCACCCGCCTTGCCGCGATGGCGGCCGGGCTGATGGCCCTGCCGGCAGCCGCGCTGGCCAATACGGCGGCCGCTGCGGCGCCGACGGTCGACAAGGGCGACACCGCCTGGATGATGACCTCCAGCCTGCTCGTGCTGATGATGATCGTGCCCGGCCTCGCCCTCTTCTACGGCGGGCTCGCGCGCACCAAGAACATGCTCTCGGTCATGACCCAGGTCGGCGCCGTGGCCGCCCTGACCATGCTGGTCTGGGTCGGCTGGGGCTATACCGAGGCCTTCGGGCCGGATCGTGAGGGCACCTTCGGAAAGATCATCGCCGGCTTCGGCAAATATCTGCTCCACGACGTCTCGCCGACGACCACCGCAGCCACGTTCACGGCCGGCGTCGCCATCCCCGAATATGTCTTCGTCTGCTTCCAGATGACCTTCGCCGCGATCACCGTGGCGCTGGTGCTGGGATCGGTCGTCGAGCGCATGAAGTTCTCCGCCGTGATGGTCTTCGCGGTGGTGTGGCTCACCCTGGTCTATTTCCCGATCGCGCACATGGTGTGGGCGAGCACGGGCCTCTTCTTCACCCAGGGTGCGCTCGATTATGCAGGCGGCACCGTCGTTCACATCAACTCGGGCGTCTCAGCCTTGGTCGCCTGCCTGATCCTCGGCAAGCGGATCGGTTATCCGCGCGAGCCCATGGCGCCGCACTCGCTGACCATGACCGGAATCGGCACCGGCCTGCTGTGGGTGGGCTGGTTCGGCTTCAACGCCGGCTCGGCACTCGAGGCGAACGGCGCCGCAGGGCTCGCCATGATGAACACCTTCGTCGCCACCGCTTCAGCCGGCCTGGTCTGGATGCTCATCGAGCGGCTCACCAGCCGCAAGCCTTCGGCGCTCGGCTTCTGCTCGGGCATCGTCGCCGGCCTGGTCGCGGTCACCCCTGCGGCCGGCAATTCCGGCCCGCTCGGCGCGATCGTCCTTGGCGCGATCGCGGCGGTGATCTGCTACTTTGCGGTGACCAAGCTGAAGCCGAAGCTCGGCTATGACGATGCGCTCGACACCTTCGGTATCCACGGTGTCGGCGGCATCGTCGGCGCGATGGGCACCGGCATCGTCTATTCGGCTTCGCTCGGCGGTCCGAGCCCGGACGGCTGGGACATGGGGCACCAGCTCTATGTCCAGGCCATTACGGTGGGCACGACCATCATCTGGTCCGCCATCGGTACCGCGATCGCCATCTTCGTCGCCAAATTGCTCACCGGCCTGCGGGTCGCAGAGGATGTCGAGCGCGAAGGCCTCGACCTCGGCGAGCACGGTGAGCGCGCCTACAATTACTGAGCCTTGCGGCCGGCGGAGCAAGCCTCCGCCGGCCGTTTCGGTACGCTCCGCAAAAGGAGCGGCCGTCGATGGAGAGGGAAACAATCGTTTTTCAGGGAGGGTTTCCCAATGACCAGAACTAAGTTGCTTCTCACGCTCTCGCTCTTCGGCCTCGCCGCCGGCATGGCCACGCCGGCCGCCGCCGTCGATCTCGGCCATGGCTTCACCATCAACGGCGGGGCAACCCTCGTCTCCGATTACCGCTTCCGCGGCATTTCGCAGACCGACCGGCGCTTCGCCGTCCAGGGCACGTTTACGCTCAGCCATAGCTCGGGCTTCTATGCGACCGTCTGGGGCTCCTCGATCGACAATTATGTCGCCGACGAATCCGATCAGGAGATCGACCTGATCGGCGGCTGGCACCATACGTGGAACGGCACCACGCTCGATGTCGGCGTGCTCTATTATTACTATCCGGGCGCCGAGGCCCTGATCGCCGGCTATGACAGCGACTTCTTCGAGCCTTATGCCTCGATCGCCCACACGTTCGGGCCGGTCACGGCCAAGGCGACGGTCAATTACGCGCCGAGCCAATCGGCCCTGTCGATCGGCAACGGCAATGAGGACAATCTCTATCTAGCCGGTGACCTTACGGCGGCCATCCCGAGCACCTCGCTCACCTTGTCGGCCCATGTCGGGCACAGCTTCGGCCCGTCCTACCTGACCATCGGCAAGGGTTATACCGACTGGAATGTCGGCGCCAGCTACGCCGTCGGGCCGCTCACGCTCGGCGTCCAATATGTCGACACGGACGGCACCTTCATCACCCCGATCACCGGCCGCAACGCAAGCGGCGGCGGCGTCGTCGGCTCAGTCGGCGTGGCGTTCTAAGCGACGCTGATGGCAAACCGTTCGGGCTGAGCCTGTCGAAGCCCAACCCTTCTCATCTTCCGGAAGAAGAGAAGTACTTCGACAGGCTCAGTACGAACGGAGCGATTCAACGCACCTTTAGCGCCTGCTTCAGCCTATAGTGCCAGCCTGGCGCAGCGCAGCAATCCGGTCCGGCGCATAACCGAGCTCCGCCAACACCCCATCCCCATCCGCCTTCGCCACGACCGGCGCCGCATTGGGAGTCCCCGAGTAACGCGGCGCCGGCGCTGGCTGGACCACCCCACCCACGTCGACGAACGCCTTTCGCGCCACATTGTGCGGATGCTTCGGCGCTTCGGCCAGGGACAGGACCGGCGCGAAGCAGGCGTCGCTCCCCTCGAGCAGCGCGCACCATTGATCCCGCGTCCGCGTCGCGAAGAGGGCGGTGAACCCAGCGCGAAGCTGCGTCTCGTCCCCGCCCGCCTCGACGCCCAGCTTCTCCAGCAGGATCGCGCGAAATTGCGGCTCGATCGCGCCGATCGCGATCCATTTGCCGTCCTCGGTCCGATAGGCGTCATACCATGGGCTGCCGCCGTCGATCAGATTGGCGCCGGCCTCGTCCCGCCACTGGCCGGCTGCGCGCAATCCATGGGTCAGCGCGGTGAGCAGGGCCGAGCCTTCGGTCATCGCGCAGTCGATCACCTGGCCGGGTGCACCATTCCGCACCGCAAGCAAGGCGCTCACCATGGCGAAGGCGAGCAGCATGCCGCCGCCGCCGAAATCGCCGACATAATTGACCGGCGGCGATGGCCGTCCGTCGCGGCCGATGCCATGCAAGGCGCCGGACAGGCCGATATAATTGATGTCGTGCCCGGCGGCCTGGGCCAGCGGCCCATCCTGGCCCCAGCCGGTCATGCGCCCGTAGACCAGGCTCGGACTATCGCCGAGCAGGACGTCCGGCCCAAGCCCGAGCCGTTCCATCACGCCGGGCCGATAGCCTTCGATCAGGCCATCGCAACTGCTGGCAAGATCGCGCACCAGGGCGATACCTTCTGCCTGCTTGAGATCGACCTGGATCGTGCGGCGCGAACGCAGCATCGGATCGCCGGGCAGCTTCCAGCCCCCTTCCCGCTCTACGCGGATGACCTCGGCGCCATGATCGGCGAGCATCATCCCGCAAAAAGGGGCCGGCCCAAGCCCGGCCATTTCGAGGATGCGGATACCGGCGAGCGGGCCCGGCATCAGGGGCGGCCGCTCACAGCGCCTCGACGATCGTCACGTTGGCGACGCCGCCGCCCTCGCACATCGTCTGCAGCCCGTAGCGCCCGCCGCGCCGCCTGAGCCCATGGACCAGGGTCGTCATCAGCTTGGCGCCCGACGCGCCGAGCGGATGGCCGAGCGCGATCGCGCCGCCATGGACGTTGAGCCGGTCCGGGTCGGCGCCGACATGTTCCAGCCAGGCCAGAGGCACCGGCGCGAACGCCTCGTTCACTTCGTAGAGATCGATATCGGAAATGCTCATCCCGGCCCGCTGCAGCGCCCGGTCGGTCGCGAACAAAGGCTCCTCGAGCATGATCACCGGATCGCCGGCGGTGACGGTCAGGTTGTGGATGCGCGCGAGCGGCGTCAGTCCGTGCGCCTTCAGCGCTGCTTCCGAGACGATCATCACCGCCGCCGAACCGTCGCAAATCTGGCTTGCCGAGGCAGCGCTGACCACGCCGTCCTCCTTGATCAGCTTGACCGCGCCGATCCCCTCCAGCGTGGCGTCGAATCGTATCCCCTCGTCCATGTCGTGGCTGGCGATGCTGCCGTCCGGCAACGTCACCTCCACCGGGACGATCTCGTCGGCGAAGGCGCCGGCCTCGGTCGCCGCCTTTGCCCGCTGATGACTGCCGAGCGCGAAGGCGTCGAGGCGCCCGCGATCATAGCCATATTTCTCCGCGATCATCTCGGCGCCCATGAACTGGCTGAAGAAGGGCACGCCATATTTGCCGGTGACGCTTGCCGGATAGGGATTGAAGCCCTTGTCGGCGACCATCGACAGGCCCATCGGCGCCCGTGTCATGCTTTCCACGCCGGCGGCGATGACGACGTCCTGCGTGCCCGACATCACCGCCTGTGCCGCGAACTGGATCGCCTGTTGCGAGGAGCCGCACTGGCGGTCGATCGTCACCGCCGGCACGCTTTGCGGCAGCTTCGAGGCAAGCACGGCATTGCGCCCGATATGGAGCGACTGCTCGCCGGCCTGGGTCACGCAGCCCATGATCACGTCGTCGATCGCCGCAGGGTCGATCCCCGACCGGTCGGCGACCGCGTTCAGGCTGATCGCGGCGAGATCGACCGGATGCACGCCGGCAAGCCGGCCGCCCCTGCGGCCTCCAGCCGTGCGGACCGCGGCGACGATATAGGCTTCGGGCAAGACGCACCTCCTTGGCTCGGCGACCGGCCAGTCATGGCATAGGAAGAGACCATCATTCTAGGCCGATGGATTCGCCTCGGAGCGGACGATCGGATCATCGGGCGATTGACGGGCCGGGGCTTAGTCGCTCCTACTGCGCCATGACCTCGCCCGGGCCGACCTCCGTCAACTTCATTTCGCAGCGGCTGCGCCTGCATTATGCGGATTGGGGGAATGTCTCGGCGCCGCCGCTCATCCTGGTCCATGGCGGCCGCGATCATTGCCGCAGCTGGGATTGGGTTGCCGAGCGATTGCGCGACCGCTGGCACATCATCGCGCCGGATCTGCGCGGGCATGGCGACAGCCAATGGTCGGCAGACGGCAATTACGAGATGACCTCGCTGGTCTACGATCTCGCCCAATTGGTCCATCAGCTCGACGCGGCGCCGGTGACGATCGTCGCCCATTCCCTCGGCGGAAATATCGCCACGCGATTCACCGGTCTCTATCCGGATCGGGTCCGCAAGCTGGTCTCGATCGAGGGCCTTGGCCCGTCTCCCAAAATCCTCGCGGAGCGCGCCCAACGGCCCATCGCCGATCGCTGGCGCGAATGGATCGAGTCCAAGCGCGCGGCCGCTGGCCGCCTGCCCAGGCGCTATGCCTCGCTCGAGGAGGCGCTGGCACGGATGATGTCGGAAAACACCTATCTGACCGAGGCCCAGGCCCGGCACCTGACCGTCCACGGCGTCAACCGCAACGAGGATGGCAGCTGGAGCTGGAAGTTCGACAACCATCTGAACATTTGGCCGTTCAGCGATCTCTCCACCGAAGCGATCCAGTCCTTATGGTCGGCCATCACCTGTCCGACTTTGCTGCTCTATGGAGCGGACAGCTGGGCATCGAACCCCGAGCGCGACGGGCGCGCGCGCCATTTCGGCACGGCGCGCGTGGTCGAGATCGAGAATGCCGGCCATTGGCTCCATCACGACCAGTTCGACCGCTTCATGGCCGAGATCGCAGCCTTCCTCTGAGCTTTGGGCCGCACGGAATGAAATCTTCCGCGCGCCTGCGGCGCCGGCTCAATTCATCGACGAGGAAACGTTGTTGAAGGTCGTCTTGAGGCTGGTGCCGACGCCCTGCATCGCTGCAATGGCGGCTACGGCGATCAAGGCCGCGATCAGCCCATATTCGATCGCGGTTGCGCCCTTGCGGTTCCTGATAAGCCTGGCAATGAATTGCATCCCCGCCTCCTGCGGCACGATATTCGACCGACAATTA
>Ga0207641_10005333_pt1 | contig 10981 bp, 8 predicted proteins | sample KBSSwiS62_FD_184306 | JGI IMG/M metagenome (GOLD analysis project Ga0207641, IMG submission 184306) | Switchgrass rhizosphere microbial communities from Kellogg Biological Station, Michigan, USA - KBS Switchgrass S6-2 (SPAdes) (version 2) | ecosystem: Host-associated > Plants > Roots >... | reverse complement strand
GTGACGTTCAGGGACTTGAGGGCGGCGGCGCGTGCATCGGGCTCGGACCACTTGGCCATCGCGGTGAGCTCGGACTTGGACTGGCTCTTCTTCGCGTGGATCGAGCACGGCTGGTCCCCGGCCGATGCGACGAACGCGGCCAACAGCCCGGCGGCGGCGATAGCGAAAGTCTTACCTCTCATGACGGGAGCTCCTTTGCGCGGCAACGGGTCGGCCGGGAGGTCGGTCGCCGGATGGCAGCGCTTGGAGGAAGCTTATCGCACGGGCTGCGACCTTCAAGCCTCTCAACAACTTACGTAAGACCCTTCCCGATGTCTCCGCGGCGCTGGAAAACCTGTACCCAGGGACAGGTATAATGGACGCTCTTGAAACAATCCATTCGTCTCACCGACGTGAAATGCGTCTGCGGAACGACTCTCCGCGTGCGGTGGGACTCCGCGTCGGCACCGAGCCTCAGCCGTTACAAATACCGCTGCCCGCGATGCGAAGCGGTGCGGCCGGCTTTCGGGTCGATCGTCGAGGTGGCGAAGTACCAGGACGGAAACTGGATGCGGCTGCCTCCGTCGGAGTGGAAGGCGCTGTCGTGGCGGGGTCGGCCGATCTCCTCCCGATAGTTCCCCCTGCGGACGCGTCGGGCGTTCGTGGTCGCCGTGGCGCGAAGAGAACGCGGGTGAGCCGGGTGAATCTGGGGCAGAATCCGCCCGTGGTTTTCACGAGCAGGACCTTTGCCACCGCCGGCGCGCGACCGGCGGTGGGAATCGCGCGCGGAATCGCGTCGAGGTCGCTCGGCCTCTGGCGCACGCTGCGCGCGGCCCGGCGGGCGCGGTTCGGCCCCAGCGCGGCGGCGTTGCGCGATCTCGTCGCGGCCAACCGCATCCTCGCCAACGAGCGGATCGTGGATGGATACGGACACGTCAGCGCCCGCGCCGTCGAGAACCCCGAGCGCTTCTTCCTGGCGCGCGCGATGGCGCCCGGCCTCGTCAAGGCGTCCGACCTCATCGAGTATGACGTCGACGGCAGTTCCGTCGACGGCGACAGCCGCGACGCCTACGTCGAACGGTTCCTGCACGCGGCGATCTACCGGGCGCGGCCCGACGTCGGGTCCATCGTCCACTGCCACACGCCGTCTCTGATTCCGTTCGCCGACTCGACCGTGCCGTTGCGGCCGATGTACCACATGAGCGCGTTCCTGGCGCTCGGCGCGCCGGTGTTCGAGATCCGCGACGTTGCGGGCGCACCGGAGATGCTCGTGTCGGACGCGCGAATCGGGGCAGCGCTGGCCGACGCGCTCGGGGAGGCGGCGGTCCTCCTGATGCGCGGACACGGGGCTGTCATCGTCGGCGGTTCGATCCGGATCGCCGTCAGCCGCAGCATCTACCTCGACCTGAACGCGAAGATGCAGGCGGAGGCGATCGCCCTCGGCGGCACGGTCGCATACCTGGACGCCGGCGACATGCGGGCCGACAGCGTCGACCCGGACGACCGCAACTGGGCGTTCTGGAAACAGCAGGCGCTGGCCAGGCGACCGCCGGCCCGCGAAGGTCGGAGTGCGATCCGATCACCCCGCGACTAGGGTGCCGCGGTGAATTCCCCGGACAACGAGCTGTTGACGCGGGTGGGACCCGGCACGCCCATGGGCACTCTCATGCGCCAGTACTGGTTCCCGCTGATGGAGTCCGACGAGCTCGGTCCGCCCGACGGGCCGCCGCAGCGCGTGCGGCTGCTGGGAGAGGACCTCGTCGCCTTTCGCGACTCCGGAGGACGCGTCGGTCTGCTCGCGGAAGCCTGCCCCCATCGGCGCGCGTCGCTCTACTTCGGGCGCAACGAGCAGGGCGGCCTGCGGTGCGTGTACCACGGCTGGAAGTTGGACGCCGCCGGGGCCTGCGTCGACATGCCGACCGAGCCTTCCGACAGCCGGCTGCGGGAGGGCATCCGCGCGCTCGCGTATTCGTGCCGCGAGCGGCAGGGGATCGTGTGGGCATACATGGGGCCGAAGCCCGATCCGCCGCCCCTGCCCGACCTGCCATGGGCGCTCGTGCCGTCCGTCCAGCGCGGGGCCCTCAAGTACCAGCGCGCGTGCAACTGGCTGCAGGCGCTCGAGGGCGACGTGGACACCGCGCACCTCGGCTGGCTGCACACCCGGTTCACCGCGGAGGGCGGAAGGGAGGCGGCGTTCCACGAACGGGACCGCCTGCGCGACGTCGCCGTCCGCGACACGCGGCCCGCACTGTACGTCGCGGACACGGCGGCGGGCGTCGTCATTGGAGCGCGCCGCGACCATGAAAGCGGAAACGACTACTGGCGGATCACACAGTTCTTGATGCCGATCTTCACGAGCGTGCCGGCGATCGGCGGGCAGGGTCGGGCGAAGGCTTGGGTCCCGCTCGACGACACGCACACGATGGTGTGGGAGCCGAACTGGCATGCGACCGACGTCTTCTCCGACGAGGACCGCCAGGGACGGAAAGGGCGCGTTCCGGCGAGCGGGATGCTGCCGGACGACGGCAGCGCGCTCGGTCGGGGGCGCTTTGCGGCGCGTCTCGAGAACGACTACATGATCGACCGGTCCCGCCAGCGCGAATCGAACTTCAGCGGCATCGAGGAGTCGCCACCGCTTCAGGACGCGGCGGTGCAGGAAAGCATGGGACCGATCGTCGACCGAAGCCGCGAGCACCTCGGTTCGACGGACGCTGGCATCATCCGTGTCCGCCAGCGCTTGTTCGAAGCCGCCGTCGGGCTGCGCGACGGGGGCGGCGAGCCGCCCGGCGTCGCGGAACCGGCGGCCTACCGCCGGCGGGGATGCCAGATGGTGCTGCCTCGCGACGCGGACTGGCTCGGCGCTTCGGAGGCGGAGCAGCGCCGCTGAAGCGCGCCCGCGTCAGGAAACGGGCGTGCTACCTTTTTGCGCCGCGCCGATTCCCGCCGCGCGTCCGGTCGCCCACGCCCACTGGAAATTGAAACCGCCAATCGGCCCGAACGCGTCCAGGATCTCGCCGCAGAGAAAGAGTCCCGGATGCTTGCGGCTCTCCATGGTCGCGGGATCGACTTCCGCGAGGTTCACGCCGCCGCCGGTCACCTCCGCTTTCGCGTAACCCTCGTGCCCGGACCAGGGCAGCTCGCCCCGGACGAGCGTTTCGACGAGGCGAATCCGCTCCTCGCGCCGCAGCTGGGCCAGCGGCCGCGAAGGATCGACGCCGGCCGCGACGCAGAGGGCGTCGGCCAGCCGGTCCGGCAGCTCCGCGCGCAGGACGCCGACGACCGTGCGCGGCCCGGGCGCGAACGCGGTCTGCCAGGCCTTCTCGTCCAGCCGGCTCCAGCGCACGGTGAGCCGGGCCGGCGCGGCGCCGTCCTCGCTCGTTCGCACGGCGACGTGCGACACGTCGAGGACCGAGGGCCCGCTATAGCCTCGATGAGTGAAGAGAAAACCGCCCGTCGCGCTGGCAGTCTGTCCGGCGCTGCGGGCCGTAATCGCGACGGGCAGGGAGAGGCCCGCGAGCGACGTGAAGGGCGACTCGGGTGCGAGCAGGGGAGTCAACGCGGGATACGTCGGGTGAACCGTGTGGCCGAGCTTCTCGAGGATCGACAGCCCGAGGCCGTCGCTGCCCGACTTCGGAACGGAGAGGCCTCCCGTGGCGACGATGACTCTGCGCGCCTCGATCGGCGGCGCTCCCTCACGCTCGATGCGCCAGCCGTCGCCCGTCGGCGCGAGGCCGGTCACCAGCGTGTCCATCATCAGCGCGACGCCCCGGCGCCGGGCGAGGGCGAGCAGCGCGTCTCGGACGTCGCGCGCCCGGTTGGATGCGGGGAAGAGCTTGGCGGACTCCGGCTCTTCGGCCAGGGGAATGCCGAGCTCGTTTTCGAAGAACGGGATCTGCTCGCGCAGGGGCCAGGACCGGAGCATCCGCTGCATCGCGCGCGGAGCGGAAGCGGTCACGAAGCGGAACTCGTCGGTGCGGGAGGGCAGGACGTTGCATCGGCCGCCCCCGCTGATGAGGATCTTTCGCCCGCCGTCGGGCGTGCGCTCGATGAGAATGGTCTCCTGGTCGCCGGCTGCGGCGAAAATGGCGGCCATGGACCCCGCCGCCCCCGCCCCGATGACGGCAATCCGCCCGCGCCGCGCTGTCATGCCGCCACGATAACCGGCGCGGTCCGGCGATTTGCGCTCGCGCGGCCGAACGGATATGGTCCGCCTTCTCCTTGGCGGCCTCGGCCGGTTGGCGCAATCAGGAAAAATGGCGTAGCGCTTGACTTACGCCCCATTTGCGCCTAGAGTGCGTGATCAAGGCCGATGGGCTAGCCCGGCGAGGCCTCCGGGCGGCCGCGGTGGTTCCCTCGGCCTTAATTTATTTCGTTATCTCTGACTTTCGCCTAATGAAGTTAGGAAAATGATGAATCTCACCAAACGGCAGAAGGAAATCCTGGATTTCATCCGCTCCTACCGGGCCGAGCACGGAATCTCGCCGACGCAGCGCGAGATCCGCGAGACCTTCAAGCTCTCCTCGTTCGGCACGGTGCAAAAGCACCTCAAGCGGCTCGAGGAGAAGGGTGCGCTCGCGCGCGAATGGAACCGCAGCCGGGGCATCGCCCCGAAGGACGAGGCGCCTTCGGTGGGCCGGGGTGTCCCGTTGCTCGGGCAGGTGGCCGCCGGCCGTCCGATCGAGCCCTTTCCGCAGGAAGAGTCGATCGAGGTACCCGCGTCGCTGCTGGGCAAGGGTGAGCACTTCGTCCTGCGCGTCCGTGGCGAGTCGATGATCGACGACGGCATCCTCGACGGGGATTTCGTCGTCGTCGCCCGCCGCGAGAAGGCCGAGATCGGGCAGACCGTGATCGCGCTCGTGCGCGGCGAGGCGACGCTCAAGCGGTACTACATGGAAGGGCAGCGGGTCCGCCTGCAGCCGGCCAACGCCGCGATGAAGCCCCTGACCTTCGACGCGCGGGACGTGACCATCCAGGGCGTCGTGACCGGCCTGATCCGCGATTACGCCCACGGCCCCCGCTAGAGAGGGCATCCGCCCGCCTGCGGTAGAATCCGGCCCCGAAAACAGGGCGACGTACCCAAGTGGTTAAGGGAGAGGTCTGCAAAACCTTTATTCGGCGGTTCGAATCCGCCCGTCGCCTCCAGATTGCACGCCAGTCCGGAAGACGGGAGAGGGTAGACGGTAGACGTCACATGCCGACACCATTCGCCTTCGCGTCTCCCGTCTTACGTCTTCCGTGTTCCGGCTCCCCTTTTCTTCGCGCCGGAGTGGCGGAATTGGTATACGCACGGGACTTAAAATCCCGAGGGCCGAAAGGCTCGTGCCGGTTCGAGTCCGGCCTCCGGCACCACTAGAAAACCGATGAGCGCTCACGATCTGGCGATCGAAGCCGCCGCCGACTTTCAGCGGCAGCTCGGGTACACCTTCCGAGACCTCGGGCTGCTCGAGCGGGCGCTGACGCACAAATCCTTCTCGAACGAAAACCGCGAGGTCCGGGCCCCCAACAACGAGCGGCTCGAGTTCCTCGGCGACGCGGTGCTGGGCTTCGTCGTGGGCGAGCTGATCTACCGCTCCTTTCCCAACCTCCAGGAAGGCGCCCTCTCGAAGATCAAGGCGCACCTGGTTTCGGCCGCCATGCTCTCCGCCAAGTCTCGCGCCCTCGGCATCGGCCGTTTCCTGAAGATGGGGGCGGGGGAGGCCCGCTCGGGCGGAGCCGAGAAGCTCTCCTTGCTCGCCGACGCGTTCGAGGCGGTCGTGGCCGCGATCTACCTCGACGGCGGCCTGCCGGCCACCGAAGCCTTCCTGCGCCGCACCTTCGAGTCCGAGGTCTCGGGAATCGACATCGGCGACCTCTCCTTCCACGATTACAAGACGACGCTTCAGGAAACTGCCCAGAGCCTCGGCCTCCCGCTTCCGGACTACCGGGTGGTCGAAGAATCCGGCCCCGACCACGAAAAAGCCTTCGTCGTCGAGCTCGCCTGGGACGGCGAGGCTTTCTCCCGCGGCAGCGGCCCCTCCAAGCGCGAAGCCCAGCGCAAAGCCGCGAAGGAAGCTCTCAAGAAGCTCGGCAGATTGCCTGCTTAGCGGATCGCTCGCGGCCCGCCCGGCGTCCACGGATGAACGGTGCCGTAGAGGCGGCCCTCGCGGCCGCCCGGCGACCTTGCGGCGAGATCTCGCAGGTGTCGCTTCGGCAGCCCGGGCGGGGCAAGCCCCGCCCCTACGGCCCGGAGCTCGCGGCTTTTCCGCCGAAACGGGCTCATCCTCTCGCGGCGTGAATAGTCTCTCGACCGAAGGGAGGGAGGAGGTTCACGCCGCGGGAGCGTGAGCGAGCGCAGCGAGCGGAAGCGACGGACTAGGGGGCGCGTTCGATTCGCTTCAGGAATTCGTCGGGGCCTTCGAATCCCACCAGGCGCAGGTCCTTGCGCTCCTGACCGGAAGCGTCGAGGAAGATGATCGTGGGCACGCCGAGGATCGCGTACTTGTCGGAGAGGGCGACGGTGTCGGCGGCGGCGGCCTTGGTCATGTCCGCCTTGTAGAGGCCGCGGCGCGACAAGGCTTCGCGCACGCGCGGATCGGAAAACGTCTTCTTGTCGAGCTCGAGGCACGGCAGGCACCACGAGGCGGAGAAGTCCAGCACCGCAGGCTTGCCGAGGGCGGCGATCTTCTCCGCGTCGTAGGGTGCCCAGGCCGGTCCCTCCGCCTCGGTGCGACCGAGCGGGGCGAAGAAGAAGGCCACCGCGACGAAGAGGACCGCGACCGCCGCGCGCACGCCCACGCGCAGCGTCTTGTGGAGCAGGAGCATCGCCAGCGCCCCGACGACCAGAACGGCCGGAAGCAGCCAGGCTCCGAGCGCGCCCGGCAGCGCCGTGCGCAGGAAGTACGCCGCCATGGCGAGCAGGATCCAGCCGAAGATCTTCTTGACGCCCTCCATCCAGGCTCCCGCTCGCGGCAGCGCGGCGATGCGCCCCGAAAACGCGGCCAGGAAGAGGAAGGGCAGGCCGAGCCCGAGCGAGAGGACGAAGAAGAAGAGGAATCCGAGCAGCGCGTCCTGCGTCGCCGCGACGAAGGCCAGCAGTCCGAGCACGACCGGCCCGACGCAGGGCGCCGCCACGACGCCCACGAGCAGACCCATCGCATAGGCGCCCGCGAAGCCCTTGCGCGCGCCCGCCTTCTGCATCAGCGCGGTCGGCATCTGGATGTCGTAGTACCCGAACATCGAGAAGGCCAGCAGGACGAGCACCAGGGCGACGACACCGAGCACCCAGGGCGACTGGAGAGCGACGCCGAAGAGCCGCCCGGACAGCGCCGCCGCGACGCCGAGTGCCGAGTAGGTCGTCGCCATGCCGAGGACGTAGATGGACGCGAGCAGGAACGTGCGGCGCCCCTGACCCTGCGACTGGCCGCCGAAAAAGCTGACGGTCAGCGGAATCACGGGATAGACGCACGGCGTGAGGTTCAACGCGAGACCCCAGCCGAAGAGCAGCAGGAGGACGCCGAGCAGGCCGCGCCGCTTGAGCAGGTCGCCGAAGTCCTCCGAGGCCCCGGCGGCCGCGGTGGAGCCCTGGAGCCGGCGCGCCTCGGAGAGCGGCACGGCGCCGCCCGCGACGGACGACGGCGTGGCCGCCGGCGCAGCCGCCGCGGCGACACCCTCCGAGCGAAACTTCACGGAGGCGGGCGCCAGGCACTGGGAATCGTTGCAGGACTGGTACTCGATGACTCCCGAAAAGGCCGGGGGGGCGCCCGAACTCCACTCCACCGGGACTTCGATTGTGAACTCCTCGGCGTAGACGGACAGGGGCGTCTCGGAGAACGCGAATTTGAGCGATTTGCCCTCCGGATACTTCGGCTCGCCGAACCGGACTCCCGTCGCCGGGTCGAGCGTGACGGCCGTCGCGATGAGATAGTCGTCCGAGGGGTGATGACTGTTCACGTGCCACCCCGAGGCGAGCTGCGCGTGGAGGACGAGCGTGCCCTGCGTCGCGGACGCGCCGGGCGCGACCGTGGCGGTGACCTTGAGCAGGCTGGCCGGGTCGGGCGGACCGTCCGCGCGCCCGGCCACGGTCAGGCCCAGTGCGAGCGCGAAGGCGGCCGCCAGGGCGCGCTTCACGACTTGGGCGCCGCGGCTTCGAGCTTGGCGATGAAGCCGCGCACCTTTTCGAGGTACGGCGACTTGGGATGGTCCTTCGCGAACTTCCTGTACGCGGCCAGGGCATCGCCCGGCTTGCCTTCGGCCAGGTCGAGCTCGGCGAGGAAGAGCTCGGCGCGCTCTTTCTGGTCGGGATTCTTCGTCGTGGCAACGACCTTCTGCGCCGAGCCCCGCGCCGCATTCATGTGGCCCAGCTGTCGCTCGGCGGCTGCGAGTCCCAACAGCGCGCTCTCGCGCATCTCGGGCTTGACGCCGGGCGCGTCGGCCGCGCGTTGGAGCCGCTGGGCCGCGCCGTCGTAGTCGAACCGCGCGTAGAGCGCCCGGCCGGTCGAGTACGCCTCCTCGGCGGAGAGCGTCTTGACGTTCTGCGCGTCGACCTGGAGGGCGAACTTGCGGTAGGCGTCGATGTCCTTGTGCGCGTGCCGATAGAAGTCGCCGGCGTCCTTGAACCCCTGCATGAGGAAGACGAGTCGTCCTTGGGGATTGGTGATGAGAACGGCGGGCGTCTCGGTGATCGCATAGCGCTCGCCGAGGACCTTGCCTTCGTCCGACTCGAGCTTCACCTGGACGGGCACCATCCCGACGAGGAGGGCCTCGAAGTCGAAGGCCGGGTACAACAGCCCCTGCATCCGGCGGCAGTCCTTGCAGGTCTCTCCGCCGATCTCGTAATAGACGAGCTTGTGCTGCGCGGCGGCGCGCTTCTTCGCGAAAGCCACGTCCGGCGCCCATTCCGCATTGCCGGGGCTCGTCACCGCGTGGTTCGCTTCGGGATGCGCGGGAGGGGCGGGCGTCGCCTGCTGGGCGGCGCCCGCGGCAGCGACCAGGGCCAGTGCGAGGATGGGAATCCACGGCGCGCGGTGCATTCGATTTCGATTTTGCATTCGGCGAGAAAACCGATCTCCGGGTGCGGGAATTCCCGCCGGGCCCGGCCTGTATGATTGGCCCGGATGATGACTGCATTCGCTCGCGTCGGCAAGCGCGAGCCGCCGCCCCGCCTCCGGAGGGCGCTGATCGGGGCGGCCTTCGGGATCCTCGCGCCCGCCCTCGCTGCGGCGCAGGCGGGCGACTGGCCGCAGTGGGGCAGCGATCCGGGCCACCGCGGCGAAAGCGGAGCGCTTGGACAGCCGCTGGCCTCCATCCTCGCCGAGGTCGTCTACGACCCGTTCGTCGCGCAAGAGGAAGCGGAGGCGGGAGGCGATCTGCTCGCCCACTACGCGGTCCCGCTCGTCGAGGGCGGGGACGTCTACATGGCACGCAAGAGTGGCGAATATGTCTCCTGCGATCCGCCGGGAAGCTTCGGGCCGTTCCCGTGCGGGAGCGACGCGTGGAACCGGCAGATCTGGAACGTGACGAAGTATCGCTGGCAGGGCGCGGCGCTGGTCGCGCTCTGGACTTTCGAGAGCGACTGGAAGCCCGAGCCGAACGAGGGCAGTCTGCGCTGGGAGCCCGTCTTCCTCCCCGCGATGTCGGGACCTTACCTCTACGTGCCCGGGTTCGGCGGCACCGTCCATCGCGTCTCGAAGCAGACGGGCATCGCCGACGCGCGCCTCTCGCCGTTCGTCGACTTCGGCGGTTCGCGTTACGTGGCGGGCGGCCTCGCGGTGGATCCGTCGGGAGCCATCGTGTACGACGCGATCGAGCTCGATCCAGCCAATCCGTGGAGCGGCGACGTCGTGGGCGCGTGGTTGGTGCGGATCGCTCCGGACGGCACCGCGGCGCGGGCGGACTTCGACGCCCTCGTGACGGGCGAGCTCGCGCCGAGCGACCCCTGCGAGGGGACGTTTTCCCAGAGCGAGCTTCCCTGGCCGCCCTCGCCCGACGCGATACCTCCGACGGGTCCCTGTGGTTCCCAGCGGCCGGGCATCAACGTGGTGCCGGCGATCGCGCCCGACGGGACGATCTACACGGTCAGCCGGGCGCATCGCAACAGCCGCTACGCGTACCTGGTCGCCGCGCACCCGGACCTGACTCCGGCCTGGAGCGCTTCGCTGCGCGGCATCCTCAACGACGGCTGCGGCGTGATCGTGCCGATCGACAACGCCAACGGATGCCGTGCGGGGGCGCACAGCGGCGTGGATCCGGCGACCAACGCCCAGCCCGCCGGGCGCGTCGTGGACCAGTCGACCGCGTCCCCGGTCGTCCTGCCCGACGGAGCGGTGCTCTACGGCGCGCAGACCTCTTACAACTACTCCCGAGGACACTTCTTCAAGTTCGACGCGAACGGCAGCTTTCTCGCGAGCTACGACTTTGGCTGGGACATCACGCCGGCGGTGTTTCGGCACGACGGCACCTACTCGATCGTGACGAAGGACAATCACTACAGCGGGCCGTCCGGCGACGAGCGCTACGACCTCTCCGCGCTCGACGCGAACCTGGTTCCCGAATGGACGCTGACGAACACGAACACCGAGAGCTGCGCTCGGCAGGCGAACGGCTCGGTCGTCTGCGTGGACGACCACCCGGAAGGCTTCGAGTGGTGCGTCAACCAGCCCGTGGTCGACGCCAGCGGCGTGGTCTACGCCAACAGCGAGGACGGGTATCTCTACGCGATCCGGCCCGACGGAACGGTGCGCGAGAAGATCTTCCTGAACCTGGCGCTCGGTGCGGCGTACACGCCGGTGTCGGTCGGGCGGGACGGCCGGATCTACGCCCAGAACAACGGACACCTGTTCGTGATCGGATTTCCGGTGCAGAGCCGCGCCGCGGCGGCGCCGCCGGCCGGCTCGGGCCGCCACACTTCGGTCGTGCCGCGTCCCTGAAGCGCGGGCGGCGTTGCCCCCGGGCCCCCGATTCCGCTAGACTGCGCCGGCTCGTTCGACGGCCTTCCCGGACGCCCAGGTAGCTCAGTTGGTAGAGC